>Ga0209382_10002986_pt1 | contig 23948 bp, 22 predicted proteins | sample SoiMetdeltSBSDD5_FD_187599 | JGI IMG/M metagenome (GOLD analysis project Ga0209382, IMG submission 187599) | Bulk soil microbial communities from a Populus tree surrounding site in Tennessee, USA - Soil MetaG P. deltoides SBSDD5 (SPAdes) (version 2) | ecosystem: Environmental > Terrestrial >...
CGGTGGCCAACCGGCTGATCTCCACCCCGCGGCCGCTCGTGAGGACGCGCCACATCGCGCAGGCGGTGCGGCCGCACGCGGCCAATCGCTGGCTCTATCGGCGCGGGACCGCGTTCGTGGTAACGGTGACCGAGGCGATCCGGCGTCAGTACGTCGCCGCCGGTCTCGTCGAGCCGGACCGCGTCGCGGCGCTGCCGGGTGGCGCCGACACCGAGCGCTACCATCCGGTCCCGCGTGATCCCGAGACGTACGCGCGCATGGGCGGCCGACCGGACAGGCCGCTGGTCGGGATGATCGGCGGTCTGCGCGTCATGAAGGGGCACGCGACCGTGGTCGAGGCGGCCGCGCGGCTCGTCGCGCGCGGTGTGCGTCCCCACTTCGTGTTCGTCGGGCGCGGGCCCATGGAGCCCGCGGTCCGCGCCGCGATCGAGCGCGCCGGCCTGGCGTCGCAGTTCACGTTCGCCGGATTCGTCGACGACCTGACCGCGACGCTCGCCGCGCTCGACGTCGTGCTCTACACCCCGCTGGAGTCGGACGGGATGTCGCGCGTGATCTTCGAGTACCTCGCGGCCGGTCGGCCGCTGATCGCGGCGCGAGTCGGCGTCGTACCCGAGGTGTTGACCGATCGCGAGCACGCCGCGCTGGTGCCGGCGGGCGACGGTGAGGCGCTGGCCGAGGCGATCGAGCGGCTCCTGCGCCATCCTAACGAGGCGGCGCGGCTCGCCGAAGCCGGACGCCGCCTCGTCGAGGAACGATATTCCGGCGCTCGCGTCGCGGCGGCGCTCGAGGAGCGCTACAGCCGCCTCGTCTCGGCCGGGGCGGCGTGAAGGTCTCCGTCCTCGCCGCCGACCTGTCGGACAACGCGACAGGTCGAGCGGACCTGCTCGCGCGCCTGCTGGCATCGCGCTACGAGGTCGAGGTGGTCGGGCCGCGCTTCGGCGCCGAGGTCTGGAAGCCGGCGCGGGACGGCGCGATCGCCCAGCGCAGCGTGGAAGCCGGCGGCTATCCCGGCTTCGCGCGTCGGGTAGGGGCGCTGCTCGAGCTGGTCGACGGTGACATCCTGGTCGCGTCCAAGCCGCGCCCCACGAGCTTCGGGCTCGGTCTCCTCGCCAGGGCCCGCCGCCGGCGGCCCCTCGTGCTCGACATCGACGACTGGGAGGTCGGCTTCTTCTCGCGCTCCGGGGTGTGGGGCGCCGCCGGCCGCGCGCTCAACCTCACCGACCCGAACGGGCTCACGTGGACGTGGCTCGCCGAGAAGCTCGTGTCCCGGGCGGACGCGGTCACGGTGGCCTCGCGCTTCCTGGAGCGCCGCTTCGGCGGCACGCTGCTGCCGCACGTGCGCGATACCGATGCGTGGAACCCCGCGCGCTACGATCGAGCCGCGGCGCGCGCGCGTCTCGGCGTCGGCGACGACAAGGTGGTCATGTTCCTCGGCACGCCGCGCGGCCACAAGGGCGTCGACGACCTGGTCGAGGCGGTGGGTTCGCTCGGGCGCGGCGTCGTGCTGGCGCTGGTCGGCGTCGATCCGGCCCGGAGCGGCGCGCCGCGCTGGTCGGCGCCCTCGCACGTCCGGGTGACCGGCGAGATTCCGTTCGACGAGGTGCCGCGCCATCTCGTCGCCGCCGACGTGGTCGCGGTGCCTCAGCGCGATACGACCGACACGATCGGGCAGGTGCCCGCGAAGCTCTTCGATGCGATGGCGCTCGGCCGCCCGATCGTCTCGACGTCGGTCTCGATGATCCCCGAGATCCTCGAGGGCTGCGGCCTCGTGGTGGCGCCCGGCGACGTCTCGGCGCTGGCCGGCGCGATCAAGCGCCTGCTCGATAATCCTGGCGAAGCCGCGGCGCTCGGCCGTCGCGCGCGCGAGCGCTGCGAGGCGCGCTACAGCTTCCGCGTTGCCCGCGCCACCCTCTTCCCGCTGCTGGACCGACTGACGACAAGACGACAATGAACTCCAACCTGGGCCGGTCGACACCGACGCCGATGAACATCACCGTGCGGAGCCGGGTCGCATCTATGTCAGGCCACCCTCGGTCCAAGCCGTCCTCACGGCCCCCGCTCCAATGAAGCTCCTGATCATCGCGCGCCCCTTCGTGTTCCATGGCGGCGTCGAGCGGGCGACCGTGGGGCTGATCGGCGCCCTCGTCGACCACGGGTACGATGTCCATCTGCTGAGCCCGCCCGGCCAGGCGCCGATGCGCGGCGTGACGCTCCACACCCTGTCCCTGCCGCCGCTGCCGTCGGCCGCGCGCGTGCTGGCGCTCGCGTTGAGTGCGCGGCGCGCCGTCGCGCAGGCGAGCTGGGACATCGTGCAGAGCCACGAGCGGACGCTCCGTCAGGACGTGTATCGCGCGGGCGAGGGCTGCCATCGCGGTTATCTCGCGAGCGAGGCTCATCCACGGGCGCGCGGCCTCTATCACCGGATCGTCCTCGGCCTCGAGCGCCGCGTCTTCGCGCGCACCCCGCGCATCGTCGCGATCGCCGAGGCCGGGCGGCGCGAGATCCAGACGCTCTACGGCGTCGCGCCCGAGCGGATCGCCGTCGTCTACAACGGCGTCGACCTCCGGCGCTTCCATCCCGACAATCGCGTGCGCTACCGGGCGCCGGTGCGCGCGGCGGCCGGCATTCCGGCCGACGCGTACACGCTCCTCTTCGTCGGCAGCGGCTTCGCGCGCAAGGGCCTGGCGACCGCGATCGAGGCGTTCGCTGCGTTCGGCGATCGCGCGAGCCGCCTGCTCGTGCTCGGTAAGGGCGACGTGCGCGAGTATCAGGCGCTGGCCGCGCGCCTGGGCGTCGCCGAGCGAGTCGTGTGGCTCGGCGCCCGCGCCGATCCGGAGCGGTGGTACGCCGGAGCCGACGTGGTCGTGCTGCCGAGCCGGTACGAGCCGTTCGGCAACGTGCACCTGGAGGCGCTGGCCTCGGGCGTTCCGGTGATCGCGAGCGCGCGCGCCGGAGGCGCCGAGGTCATCACCGAAGGCGTCACAGGCGCCGTCGTCAAGCCGACGGACGCCGGCGCGATCGCCGCAGCGCTCGAGCGGTTCCGCGAGCGCCCGGAGAACGACCTCATGCAGGCGGCCAGACGCGCCGTCGAGCCCTATACCTACGCCGCCCAGGTCAACGGCTTTGCTCAGGTCTATGCTCAGGTTGCGCGCGCAAGGGTCGATATTTCTTGAGAAATCCGGCGGTAGCGCTTAGACTTTCCACGATGGCGGGAAGGCCCGCGGTCTTCATGGATCGTGACGGGACGCTGACCGAGGAAGTCGGGTACGTCAACCATCCAAGCCGCCTTCGGCTGCTCCCGCGCTCGGCAGAGGCCGTCCGCCGCTTGAACGCCGCCGGCATCGCCGCGGTGGTCGTGACCAACCAGGCCGGCATCGCGCGGGGCTACTTCTCGGCGGAGGTCCTCGCCGCCGTGAACGCGGCGCTCGTATCGCAGCTCAAGGAGGCAGGCGCGCATCTCGATGGCGTCTACGTGTGCGCGCACCATCCGACCGAGGGCGAGCCGCCGTACCGCATCGCGTGCGAGTGCCGCAAGCCGAAGCCCGGCCTTCTACTGCAGGCCGCTGCCGATCTCGGACTCGATCTCGCGCGCTCCACGCTCGTCGGCGACAAGGGCTCCGATCTGGTCGCGGCGCGCGCCGTCAATGCGCGCGCGGTGCTGGTGCTCACGGGCTACGGGCTCGGGGAATGGGAGTATCGGCGCAACGGGCTGCCGGTCGCGCCCGACCACGTGGCCGACGATCTCCTCGGCGCAGCCGAGTGGGCGATCCAGAGGCTCGCGCCGTGAAGGCCTCCCTCGCGGCCACGCGCAAGACGATCGACGGCTTCGCCGGCCGGCGCGTGGTCGTCGTCGGCGACCTGATCCTCGACGAGTACCTCTTCGGCAAGCCGGCGCGGATCTCGCGCGAGGCGCCCGTGCTCATCCTGCGCTTCTCGGAGCGGCAGGTCTTCCTCGGCGGCGCGGCCAACGCGGCCCACAACGTCCATGCGCTCGGCGCGCGTGTGACGCCGATCGGCGTGGTCGGCCGCGACGGCGCCGGCGACGAGATGCTGGCGCTGTTCCGCGCAGCCGGGATCTCCACCGACGGCATCGTCGTCGAGAGCGGGCGTACGACGCCGATGAAGACGCGCATCATGGCCGGCGGCTACCAGGCGACCCGCCAGCAGGTGGTGCGCCTGGATCGCGAGCCGCCCGGGGAGCCGCAGCCCACCACCGAGGACGCGCTGCTCGAGCGCCTGACCGCGCTCGGCGCGCGCGCGGACGCGATCGTGATCTCCGACTACGGCTACGGCAGCGTCACGCCGCGGATCTTCGAGCGGATCAAGGCCGTCGCGCGCGACGCGAACGCGGTCGTCAGCGTCGACAGCCGCTACCAGATTCCGCGATTCACCGGCGTCACCGCGTCCACGCCGAACGAGGCCGAGCTCGAGCAGCTCACGGGGATGCCGGCCGACGACGAGCGCTCGGTTGAGAAGGCGGGACGGCAGCTGCTCGAGCGGCTCGATGCGCGCATGCTCCTGGTCACGCGGGGCAGCCGTGGGATGGCGCTGCTCGAGCGCGACGGCGCGACGACCTTCATTCCGATCCACGGCACCGACGAGATCGCCGACGTCACCGGCGCGGGCGACACGGTGATCAGCACGTTCACCTTGGCGCTGGCGTGCGGCGCCACGCCGCTGCAGGCGGCCACCCTGGCGAACGTCGCGGGCGGCCTCGTCGTCATGAAGCGCGGCACCGCGACGGTCCTTCCGTCGGAGCTCCGGCAGGCGCTCTCGCTGCATGACGCTTGACGAGGCGGTCGCGCTGGCCGATCGGCTCCGGGCCCAGCGAAAGCGCATCGTGTTGGCCAACGGCGTCTTCGATCTTCTCCACGTCGGCCACGTCCGGTACCTGCGCGCCGCGCGCGGGCTGGGCGACGTCCTGTTCGTCGGGATCAACTCGGACGCCGCGGTGGCGCGGCTCAAGGGCAAGGGCCGGCCGCTGATGCCCGCCGCCGAGCGCGCCGAGATCCTGATGGCCCTCCGCGAGGTCGATCACGTGGTCGTGTTCGAGGAGGACACCGCCGACCGTCTGATCGCCTCGCTGCGGCCGGACGTCCACGCCAAGGGCACCGACTATCGTCCCGACACGGTCCCCGAAGGCGCGACCGTGCGCTCGATCGGCGGGCGCGTCGCGGTCGTCGGCGATCCCAAGGACCACTCCACGCGCGACCTGATCGCGCAGATCCTCGAGCGCTTCCGGTGAACATCGCCCTCGTCAAGCTCTCCTCGATCGGCGACGTGGTGCACGCGCTGCCGGCGGCCGCGGCGCTCCACAGGGCGCTGCCGCACGCGCGGCTCACGTGGATCGTCGAGCGCCGCGAGGCCGCGGTGCTGCGCGACAATCCAGCGCTGAGCGAGATCGTGCCGGTCGACACCCGCAGGTGGCGCCGCGCCCGTGCGCCGCTGGCGCTTGCCGAGACGGCCGGCGCGCTCGCGGCGCTCCGGCGGCACCTGCGCGCCTCGCGATTCGACGTCGCGATCGATCTGCAAGGGCTGGCCAAGAGCGGCGTCATCACGGCCGCGACGAGCGCGCCGCTCCGGATCGGGTTCAGCGCGGCGCACTGTCGCGAGCGGGTGAACACGCTGTTCACGAACCGACGCGTGGCGCCGCCGCCGACCGCGCGCCACATCGTCGACCGCTACCTGGCGCTGGTCGAGCCGCTCGGGGCGCGGCCGCGAGCCGCCGAGTTCGCGCTGCCGACCGATGCGCCGGCCGACGCGCGGATCGACGAGTTCTTGATGGGCGCCGGGCTCAAGCCGCGCGATCGTCTCGTCGTCCTGAACCCCGGCGCGGGCCGACCCGACAAGCGCTGGCCCGTCGAGCGCTTCCGCGCGCTCGCCCGCCGGCTCGTCGACGACGCGGGCGCCTCGGTGCTGGTGATCTGGGGCCCGAACGAGCTCGGTCAGGCCCGCGCGATCGCCGACGCCGACCCCGGGAGTCGTGCGCGCGCGATCCTGGCGCCGCCGACCAACCTCGACGAGCTTCTGTCGGTGCTCCGGCGCGCCAGTGTCGTCGTGGCCGGGGACACCGGCCCGCTCCACCTGGCGGCCGCGCTCGGCACGCGGTGCGTCGGACTCTACGGCCCGACGTCGATCGAGCGCAACGGGCCGTACGGGCGCGGGCATCGGACGCTCGCGAGTCCGGACCGCACGATGGACTCGCTCGCCGTCGAGCCGGTGCTCCGCGCGGTCGGCGAAATCCTCGACGGCCCGGCGGCCGATTCCTCGGCCGCGGAAGTCTCGCGATGACGCGGCCGCGGCTCTCGGTCGTCCTGGTGACCTTGAACGAGGAGGAGCGCCTGCGCGCGTGTCTCGAGAGCGTGGCCTGGGCCGACGAGATCGTCGTGATCGACGCGCTCTCGCAGGACAAGACCGCGCAGATCGCGCGCGAGTTCACCGATCGGGTGATCGTGCGGCCGTGGCCGGGGTTCGCGGCGCAGAAGAACTTCGGTCTGGCCGAGGCGAGCGGCGATTGGATCCTGTCGCTCGACGCGGACGAGCAGGTGTCCCCCGAGCTTCGCGAGGAGATCCAGCGCGTGCTCGACGTGGACGGGCCCCACGACGGCTATCGCGTGCCGCGGCGCAACCTGTTCGGCGGGCAGTGGGTGCGCCACGGCGGTCTCTGGCCCGACTGGCAGCTCCGGCTCTTCCGGCGCGGCCGCGGGCGGTTCGTCGAGCGCGCCGTCCACGAGTCGGTCGAGGTGACCGGCGCGGTGGGTCGCTGCCGCGGCCCACTCGTGCACCGGAGCTATCGCGACGTCGCCGATTTTCTGGCGCGCGCCGACCGCTACTCGACCCTGGCCGCGGAGGAGTGGGTGCGCAGCGGGCGGCGGGTGCGCGCGACCGATTTCGTCCTGCGGCCGGCGGGGCGGTTTCTCTCCATGTATATCCTCAAGCTCGGATGCCTCGACGGCGTCCGGGGCCTTCTACTCGCGTGCCTGTACGCGTACTATGTGTTCATCCGCTCCGTGAAAGCGTGGGAGCGCGAAGGAGACTCGAGCCGGTGACGTCGAAAGAGCGCGTGCTGTCGGGAATGCGGCCGAGCGGCCGACTGCACCTGGGCAACTATCTCGGCGCGCTGGCCAACTGGGTCAAGCTCCAGGACTCGTTCGACTGCTTCTACTTCGTCGCCGACTGGCACGCGCTGACGGACGACCTCGACACCTCGGACGTCGCGGGCAACGCGATCGAGATGCTGGCCGACTGGCTCGGCGCGGGCCTCGACCCCGAGCGCTCGACCTTGTTCATCCAGTCGCTGGTGCCGGAGCACGCCGAGCTGCACCTGCTGTTCTCGATGACGACGCCGGTCACCTGGCTCGAGCGCGTGCCGACGTATCGCGAGCGCATCGAGCAGCAGCATCTGGAGTCGCCGTCGTACGGGCTCCTCGGCTATCCGCTGCTGCAATCGGCCGACATCCTCATGTACAAGCCCAAGTGGGTGCCGGTCGGCATCGATCAGGCGCCGCACGTCGAGCTGACGCGCGAGGTGGCGCGGCGATTCAACCACACGTTCGGCGCGCTGTTCCCCGAGCCGGACGTGAAGCTGACGGAGATCCCGAAAGTGCCGGGCACCGACGGGCGGAAGATGTCGAAGTCTTACGGCAACACGATCGAGCTCGCCGACACGCCGGAAGAGATCGTGCGCAAGATCCGTCCGATGGTGACCGACCCCGCGCGCAAGCGGCGCTCGGACCCGGGCAATCCCGATATCTGTCCGGTGTTCGACCTGCACAAGATCTTCACGCCGCCGGAAGACCGCGAGTGGGCGGCGACCGGGTGCCGGACGGCCGGGATCGGGTGCCTCGACTGTAAGGACCGGCTGCTCAAGCACATGGTGCCGCCGCTGAGCGCGATCCGCGAGCGCCGGCAGAAGTTTGCGGAGAAGCCCGGCGCGATCGTCGAGATCCTGCACGAGGGCTCGCGGCGCGCGCGCAAGGTGGCCCAGGCCACGATGGCGGAGGTTCGGGCGGCGGTGCGCCTGACTCCATGAGCGCCGAAGACAAGCCGGTCGCCGAGCCCGCGCGCGACCTCACGCTTCGCGTCGGCGCCTTCGAAGGCCCCTTCGATCTGCTCTTGCATCTCTGCCGCACGAGCGAGATCGATTTGTCCGCGCTGCCCGTGCGCGCGATCACCGATCAATACCTCGCGCACCTCGAGGCGATGGAGTTCCGCGACCTCGAGGCGGCCGGCGCGTACCTCGTGATGGCGGCGACCCTGATCTATCTGAAGTCGAAGCTCCTGGTGCCGCCGGACGAGACGGAGGAGGAGCAGCTCGACGAGGACGGCCTGGCGCTTCGGTTGGAGCTCGAGGCGCGGCTGCGCGAGTACGCGCGGGTGAAGACCCTCGGCGAGTGGCTCTCGGCACGGGAGGCCGCGCAGGGGCTGATCTGGGGCCGCCCGGGCAGCTCGCTGCCGCCGCCCGAGGAGGTGCCGCTCGAGGATCTGAGCGTGCATCTGATCGAGCGCACCCTGCGGCGGCTCATCGAGGAGCAGTCGCGGCAGCGGCCGCGGCAGGTCGAGCCGAACCCGCCGTCGGTGGTCGAGCGGATGACGATGATCCTCTCGGTCTTGCGCGACACCTGGTCCTTGCTGTTCTCATCGTTGACCGCGGGCGATCGCCGCCGCTCCGAAATCGTCGTGTCGCTCCTGGCGGTGCTCGAGCTGGTCCGCCTGGGCCGCATCAAGACGCAGCAGACCGAGCTCTTCGGCGAGATCGTCATCGAGCGCCAGACCGCGGCGCCGAATGGAGAGCTCACGCTGCCGAATGGAGAGCCAACTCGTGCCGACTCCAACTGACGTCGTCGAAGCGCTGCTGTTCGCGTCCGATACGCCGCTGGAAGCCGAGCGCATCAGCGAGGTGCTGGATCTGGGCGACGTGGGCGAGGCGCGCCGTCTGATCGACGAGCTGCGCGCGCGCTACGACGCCTCGACCCAGGGCCTGCAGATCGTCGAGGTGGGGGGCGGCTATCGCATGGTGACCCGCCCCGAGGTCGCGCCCTGGCTCGTCAGGCTGGCCCGCGCACGCACGCGCACGCGGCTCTCGCGCCCCGCGCTCGAGGCGCTGGCGATCATCGCCTACAAGCAGCCGGTGTCCCGCCCCGAGATCGACGCGGTCCGCGGCGTGAACTCCGAGGGCGTGCTCGACAACCTGCTCGAGCGCCGGCTCGTGCGCATCGCCGGCCGCAAGGAAGCGCCCGGTCGCCCGTACCTGTTCGAGACCACGCGCGAGTTCCTGGTCGCGTTCGGGTTGCGGGACGTCGGCGATCTGCCGAAGGTCGAGGGCGAGCTGGTGGTCCCGGAGCTGGCGGCCGTCGCCGAGCATGCCGAAGCTGAGACTCAACAAGATCCTGGCGCAAGCGGGGCTGACCTCTCGCCGGGGAGGTGACCGCCTGATCGTCGACGGCCACGTCGCCGTCAACGGGGCCGTCACTCGCAGTCCCGCCACCCTGGCCGATCCCGAGCTCGACACGATCACCGTCGACGGTCGCCGCCTGCCGCCGGCCGAGTCGAAACGCTATCTGCTCCTCAACAAGCCGCGCGGCTACGTGACCACGCTGAGCGATCCGCAGGGCCGACCCGTCGTCGCCGATCTGGTCGAGCGCGACGTGAGGCTCTATCCGGTGGGGCGGCTGGACTGGGACGTCGAGGGTGCGCTGCTGCTCACCAACGACGGTCCGCTGACGCATCGGCTGCTCCATCCGCGCTACGCGCTGCCGCGAGTCTACGACGCCCTGGTGGAGGGCAGCGTCGTCCGGAGCGACCTCGAGCGGTGGCGCCGCGGCGTCGCGCTCGACGACGGCCCCGCGAAGCCCCTGGCGGTCGAGCTCGAGCGCACCGGAGCGCGTGAGAGCCGTGTGCGGCTCACGTTCGCGGAGGGCCGCAAGCACGAGGTCAAGCGCTTCTGCGAGGCGCTGGGCCATCGGGTGCTGGCGCTCCGGCGTATCGCCTTCGGTCCGGTGGCGCTCGGCGCGCTCCCGCCTGGGCAGTCACGGCCTCTGACCGAGCGCGAGGTGAGCGCATTGCGCGCCGCGGTGGCCGCGTCGGAGGGGCGGCCGCGAACGTGACTTGCTCTTGCCAGGGGTGGCGCCTATAATCCGCGATATCCCGAGAGCCAGGCAGCAGTGGGAGTCCCTATGAACCTGGACGATTGGCGTTCCAGGATCAACGACCTCGACAACCGAATCCTCCAACTCCTCAACCAACGCGCCGAGGCCGTCCTCCAGATCGGAGACCTCAAACGAAGGCAGGATGCGCCGGTCTATGCCCCGGACCGTGAGGCGGAAATTCTCCGCCGTCTGTCCGAGGCGAGAGGCGGTCCGCTGGGCGCAGCCGCGATCGGCGCAATCTGGCGCGAGATTCTGTCCGCCAGCCGCGCGCTCGAATCCGCGCTGACCGTCTCCTACTTCGGGCCGCAAGCGACCTTCACGCATCAGGCGGCGCTCCGGCACTTCGGCTCCTCGGCGAAGTACCATCCGGCCAAGACGATCCTCGACGTCTTCGACGACGTCGAGCGGGGGCGCGCGCACTACGGCGTGGTGCCGGTGGAAAACAACACCGAGGGCGCCGTCAACGTCACGCTCGATCGCCTGATCGACTCCGACGCGCTCATCTGCGGCGAGGTGCGGCTCGACATCACGCAGAACCTTCTCTCGCGGGCCACCGGGCTCGATGGGATCAAGCGCGTGCTCTCACACCCGCAGGGCCTCGCGCAGGTTCGCCGCTGGCTCGCCCAGCACCTGCCCGACGTTCCGACCGAGCAGTCGCTCTCGACAGCGGCTGCCGCCGAGACCGCCGCGTCCGACGTCACCGTTGCCGCAATCGCCTCCGATCTGGCCGGCGAGCTCTACGGCGTCCCGATCTTGAGGGCCGGCATCGAGGACAACCCGCACAACTCCACGCGCTTCCTGGTCATCGGCCGTCATCCGAGCGGTCCGACGAGCCGTGACAAGACCTCGATCCTCTTCGCGATGCGCAACGAGCCCGGTGCGCTTTACCGGATCCTCGAGCCGCTGGCGAATCGGGGGATCAACCTGACGAAGATCGAATCGCGGCCGGCCAAGCAGCGGCCTTGGGAATACGTGATCTTCGTGGACGTCGAGGGCCACCGTGACACGCCGCCGGTCTCGTCGGTGCTCCGGGAGATCGGCGAGCGAACCTTGTTCCTGAAGGTTCTCGGGTCGTACCCGGCCCTCTAAAGGAGAGCGCATGCCAACGCAGTGGGAGTCGCTGGCGAACGAGCACATCCTTGGCATCGCTCCCTATGAGCCCGGCAAGCCGATCGAGGAGCTCGAGCGCGAGCTGAACATTCAGAACCCGATCAAGCTCGCGTCCAACGAAAACCCGCTGCCGCCGTCCGACCGGGTGCAGAAGGCGATCATCGCGGCGCTGGCCTCGCTCGACCGCTATCCCGACGGCAGCGGCTTCTATCTCCGGCAGGCGCTCGCCAAGAAGCACGGCGTCATGCCCGATCAGGTGGTGCTCGGCAACGGCTCGAACGAGCTGATCGAGCTGCTGGTGCGCACATTCCTGCGCCCGGGCGACGAGGCGGTCGTGCCGCATCCGTCGTTCGTGGTCTATCCGATGATCGTGCAGGCGGCCGGCGGCGTGCGGGTGATGGTGATGCTGAAGGATTTCCGCCTCGACCTCGAGGCGATGGCGCGCGCCATCACGCCGATGACCAAGATCGTCTTCGTCGCGAATCCGAACAACCCGACCGCGACGATCGTCACCAAGGACGAGGTCGAGCACTTCATGATCCGCGTGCCCGAGCGCACGATCGTCATGTTCGACGAGGCGTACATCGAGTTCGCGATGGGCCCGGACTTCCCGGACATGATCGCGTCGGTCAAGCAGGGCCGCAAGGTCGTCGTCCTGCGGACGTTCTCCAAGGCCACGAGCCTGGCCGGGCTGCGGGTGGGCTATGGCATCGCCGACGCCGACGCGGTCGCGCTGATGAACCGAATCCGGCAGCCGTTCAACGTGAACTCGCTCGCCCAGGCCGCCGCGCTCGCCGCCCTCGACGACGACGCGCACGTGCTCGAGTGCGTGCGCATGATCGAGGCGGGCCGGCACTACCTCTACGACGAGTTCAAGAGCATCGGCCTCTCGTACGTGCCGTCGCGGGCCAACTTCATCCTGGTCGACGTCGGGCGGAGCGCCGCCGATATCTATCAGAAGCTCCTCCACAAGGGCGTGATCGTCCGGCCGATGACGCCGTTTGGGCTCGAGACCGCGTTCCGGATCACGGTGGGCACGCCCGAAGAGAACCGCAAGCTCGTGAAAGCGCTGCGCGCGGTGCTGGGGAAGACGCCCGCGTGATCCGGCAGCTTGCGGTGGTCGGTGTCGGCCTGCTCGGCGGCTCCGTGGCGAAAGCGGCGCGGCAGGGCGGGCTCGCTCGCCGGATCGTCGGCATCGGGCGCGACGCCGGCCGGCTTCAACCGGCGCTCGACGATGGCACGCTCGATCTCGCGGTCACCGATCTCGACGCCGGGGTGCGCGACGCCGACTTCATCCTGCTGGCCGCGCCGGTGCTGACGATCGAGGGGCTGCTCGAGCGCGTGTGGCGAGCGGCGCCCGCCGCCGGCGCCGTCGTCACCGACGTCGGCTCCACCAAGCGCAACATCGTGCGCGCCGCCGAGCGCCTGGCCGCGACGCGGCCGCTGGCTTTTGTCGGCAGCCATCCGATGGCCGGCTCGGAGCAGGCCGGTTACCGCGTGGCGCGGCCCGACCTCTTCCGCGGCGCCACGGTGATCGTGACCCCGACCGAGACGACGGAGCTGGCGGCGCTCAAGAAGACGACGGAGTTCTGGGAGGCGCTAGGCGCGCGCGTGAGCTCGCTCGATCCCGAGACGCACGATCGGACGGTCGCGGCGATCAGTCATCTGCCGCACCTGATCGCGTGCGCGCTGGTCGACGGCGCCGCGCGGGCCGAGCCGGCGGCGCTCGAATTCGCCGCGCGCGGGTTCCGGGACACGACGCGCATCGCGGGCGGCGATCCGGACATGTGGGCCGAGATCTTCCTGGCCAACCGCGACGCGCTGACGGCCACCGTCGAGGCGTTTCGCGAGGCGCTCGGCGAGCTGCAGCAGGTGATCGACGGCGGCCGTGCCGACGCGCTGCGCGCGGTGCTGGCGCGCATCAAGGCCACGCGCGACCAGGTGCGGTAAGAGTCTCTGATGCCGAGAAAGAATCCCGTGATCACGATCGACGGGCCGGCCGGGGCGGGGAAGAGCACCGCGGCCCGCCGGCTGGCCGAGCGTCTGGGCTACACGCTCATCCCGACCGGCGCGATGTACCGGGCCCTGGCCCTCAGCGTCATGCGGTCCGGCGTGCCGGCGCGCGAAGGCGCTGAGCTCCGCGGGCATCTGGCGACGCTCTCGATCACGGTGGTGGCCGGCCGCGTCTATCTGAATGGCGAGGACGTGACCGAAGCGATCCGCAGCCGCGAGGTCGCGCAGGTCACCTCCGAAGTGACGCGGCTGGCGTCGGTCCGCGACAGGGTCACGCCGCTGCAGCGGCAGATGGCCGCGGAGGGCGGCGTCGTTCTCGAGGGCCGCGACACCGGCACGGTCGTCTGCCCCGACGCCGAGGTGAAGTTCTATCTCACCGCGTCGCTCGATGCCCGCGCGCGCCGGCGTCAGGCGGAGCTTGCGGCGGCCGGGACGTCGGCGCCGCTCGACGCGATCACCCGCGAGCTGGCCACGCGCGATCGGCAGGACGAGACGCGCGAGCTGGCGCCGCTGCGCCGGCCGGAAGGCGCAATCGAGATCGACACCTCGGACTTCAGCGCGGACCAGGTCGTCGAGCATCTGATGTCGGCGATCGAGCATCATAAGCATCACCGCAGCGCGACGACGCCATGGAGTCGCTTCTACGCCGCGTGCAAGATCCTGGCGGTCGCGATCATGCGTCTGATGTTCCGGCTCGAGGCGGTCGGGCTAGAGAACATCCCAGCGCACGGGCCGGTCTTGATGGTCGCGAACCATTCGAGCTTGCTCGATCCGCCGCTCGTCGGGGGAGCATCCGATCGGCAGCTGACCTATCTGGCCAAGGCGGAGCTCTTCGAGATTCCGCTGTTCGGCGCGCTGATCCGCGCGCTCAACGCCCGGCCAGTCCGGCGCGAGGCCGCAGATCCTGGCGCGCTCAGGACGGCCAAGCGCGTGCTGCAGGAAGGCGGCGCGCTGCTGGTGTTCCCTGAAGGGACGCGCGGCGACGAGGGCGTGATCCGGCCGGCCAAGCCGGGCGCCGGCCTGCTCGCCGTCTCGAGCGGCGCCGCGGTCGTGCCGGTCTACGTCAGCGGCTCCGGCCGTGCGTGGCCGCGCGGCCGCCGCTTGCCACGTCCGGCCAAGGTGACGGTGACCTTCGGGAAACCGCTGCGGTTCGAGGCCGAACGGGGGCCGGATCGGAAGGCCCAGTACGAGATTGCGAGCCGGGAGATGATGGACGCCATTTCGCGGCTCCGGACGGGTATTATTGCCGGCACCGGTCAGGGCCGGCAGGAGTCGGTTCGAGTCGTAGGCGGTTCGGGCAAATAAAATGACTGGAGGAACGGGCGGTATGAAGAAGGACGAACCACGGCAGTACCTCGGCGAGCCGCGAGGGGAGGGCGGAGACGCGGCCGAGGAACGGATGGAGGACTGGTACGGCACCGGCGTGACCGAATTCGAGGAAGGCGAGGTGGTCCGCGGCCGCGTGGTCCACATCGGCTCGAGCGAGGTCCTCGTCGACGTCGGGTACAAGAGCGAGGGCGCGATCCCGATCGAGGAGTTCCACCGCCACGGCAGCCTGCCGAAGGTGGGCGAGGAGATCGAGGTCTACCTCGAGGCCAAGGAAGACTCCGAGGGCCTCATCGTCCTCTCGAAGGACAAGGCCGACAAGATCAAGGTCTGGGATTCGATCACCCAGGCGTACGAGAAGGGCGCGCCGGTCGAGGGCCGCGTCGTCGAGGTCGTCAAGGGCGGTCTCGCCGTCGACGTCGGCGTCAAGGCGTTTCTGCCGGGCTCCCAGGTGGATCTGCGGCCGGTGAAGAACCTGGCCTCGATGGTCGGACAGACGATCCGCTCCAAGGTGATCAAGCTCAACCGGCGCCGCGGCAACGTGGTGCTCTCGCGCCGGTCGGTCCTCGAGGAGGAGCGCGAGGAGAAGAAGAAGCACACGCTGCAGGTCCTCTCCGAGGGCATGGTGCTCACCGGCACCGTCAAGAACATCACCGACTACGGCGCGTTCATCGACCTCGGCGGCATCGACGGCCTGCTGCACGTGACCGACATGAGCTGGGGGCGCGTAGGACATCCGTCCGAGATCTTCCAGGTCGGCGACCAGGTCGAGGTGGTGGTGTTGCACTTCGACCGCGAGACCGGGCGCGTGTCGCTCGGTTACAAGCAGAAGTCGTCGGATCCCTGGGAGATCGTCGAGAAGACCTACGCCGCCGGCACCAAGACCAAGGGCAAGGTCGTGAGCCTCACGAACTACGGCGCCTTCATCGAGCTCGAGCCTGGTGTCGAGGGGCTCGTGCACGTGTCCGAGATGTCCTGGACGCGTCGCGTGCGCCATCCGTCGAAGCTCGTGAACGTCGGCGACGAGGTCGACGTGATCGTGCTCGACGTCAACCGTGCGGCCAAGCGGATCTCGCTGGGCATGAAGCAGGTCGAGCCCGATCCGTGGGCGACGATCGAGCAGCGCTACAAGCCCGGCGCCCGGATGATGGGGCGGGTGAGGAACCTCACCGATTTCGGCGCGTTCATCGAGCTCGAGCCCGGGGTGGATGGGCTCCTGCACATCTCGGACATGTCCTGGACCCGCAACGTGGGTCATCCCTCGGAAATCTTGAAGAAGGGTCAGGAGATCGAGACGCAGATCCTGAACCTCGACCGCGAGAACAAGCGCATCTCGCTCGGGCTCAAGCAGATCCAGCCTGATCCGTGGACCACGGTCCAGCAACGGTTCCCGATGGGCTCGCGGGTTACGGGCAAGGTCGTGCGCCTCACCGACTTCGGCGCCTTCGTGGAGCTCGAGCCCGGTGTGGACGGGCTCTTGCACATCTCGCAGATGTCCAATCGTCCGATCGGCCGTCCCGACGAGCTCGTGAGCGTCGGGGACGAGCTGACCCTGCTCGTCATCCGCGTCGACGCGAACGAGCGGCGCATCGGCCTCTCCTTGAAGGAGCTGGCACACGCCATCGAGCCGCCGAAGGAAATGGAAGGTGAGCGTGGCGGCGGGCGTCGCGGTCAGCAGGGTCGGCGCGGCAAGCATCGTGACGACTACGACGACGACGACGAGGAATAGACCGGTCCGCCGGCGCACCATCGTCCTGACCGCGCTGGCGATTTACGTCGGAGTCGCGCTGCTGTTCGTCGTCGCCCTGTCGGTGTCGCTGACGCCGACGGGCGGCGGCGGCGCCGTCTTCGGCGCTCGGGTGGCCATCGTCGAGCTCGAGGGCACCATCGTCGACGTCGACGACCTGGTGCGCGAGATGAAGGCGCATCGCGACAACCCCCTCGTCAAGGCGGTCGTGCTCCGGATCAATAGCCCGGGCGGCGTCGTCGGGCCTACCCAGGAGCTGCACGCCGCCGTCACGCGGCTGCGCCAGGCCGGCAAGCCCGTGGTGGCGTCCCTCGGTGCGGTCGCCGCGTCGGGCGGATACTACGTCGCGGTCGCCGCCGACAAGATCTACGCCAACCCCGGCACCCTGACCGGATCGATCGGCGTGATCTTCCAACTCCCGAACCTCGACGGCCTCATGAAGAAGGTGGGCGTCGACTACGTCGTGGTGAAGGCCGGGCAGTACAAGGACATCGGCAACATCTCGCGCGCCATGACACAAGAAGAGCGGCGCGTCTTGCAGACCCTGCTCGACGACGTCCATGCGCAGTTCATCGCGGCGGTCGCCGCGGGGCGCAAGCTCGACCGCGCTCAGGTGCTCGGGTTCGCCGACGGGCGCATCGTGTCGGGCTCGCAGGCCAAGGACCTCAGAATGGTCGACGTCCTCGGCGGGCTCGAGGAGGCGGTCGACGGCGCGGCTGCGCTGGCCGGTCTGCCGACGCCCCCCAACGTCGTGGGCCCGAAGAAGAAGCTCTCGATCATGGATCTCCTACGCAATCAGCTCGACCTCGGCGGGTGGAGCCGAGTTTCTCCCGGCCTCTCGCTCCTGAGGACCCCGCTCTACCTGATGGATTGAGAAGTCACGATCGAGCCCAAAAGATCAAGCACTGTCTGCGATATCTCGGCTCAAGTTTCTAGAATATCTAACGAAATACGTTCCTACTCATTCCTGTGTCCAATCCCGGGCGGCTGCCAACACAGCGTGGCTGTGAAGTTTCTCGTTCCGAATCGAAAACGAACTGGGTTAACCTGTCGGTGGTCGCTAAATGCTTACGATGGTGGACATTATTGTGTGCAGCGTGCTAACTTGCTATCCAGTTCGAGCTCGGGTCACCCCCGAATTGCGACGGGAGTAGACGATGACGAAAGCCGACCTGATCGACGAGGTGTCGAAGATCTCAAGCCTGACGAAGAAAGAGACGGAAACGATCGTCAACACGATCTTCGACAACATCACCGACGCGCTCTCGAAGGGCGACAAGGTCGAGCTTCGAGGCTTCGGGAGCTTCAGGATCCGCCATCGCAACTCGCGAAAGGGCCGCAATCCCAAGACCGGATCGAGCGTCGACGTCCCCCAGAAGCGGGTGCCGTTCTTCAAGGTAGGAAAGCGACTGCGCGAGCTCGTCAACGGCTGAGGCATCTCCCGGGGGCGGTGTGAATCGCCTCTGGGCGCCTTGGCGCATGACCTACATCACCTCTGTCAGGGCCCCCTCCGCCGGATGCGTCTTCTGCGACGCACTCTCGGGCGCGGACGACCGAACGAGTCTCCTTCTCACGCGGCGCCCTCACGCCTTCCTCATCCTGAACCGCTATCCGTACGCCTCCGGCCACTTGATGGCCGTCGTGAACCGTCACGTCGGCACCCTGCTCGAGACGACATCTGAGGAGATGACCGCCGCGATGGAGCTGGTGGCGCTCGGCGTTTCGATCCTCTCGGCCGAATACCGACCCGAGGGGTTCAACGTCGGGCTCAATCAAGGGCGGGTGGCCGGCGCGGGCATCGTCGACCATCTGCACATCCACGTGGTGCCGCGCTGGAACGGCGACAACGCCTTCATCGCCGTCGTCGCCGACACACGTGTTCTCCCCGAGACGCTCGAAACCACGTACGATCGCCTCAAGGGCAGGCTTGGTGGCTGAGCGCGACGAACTCACCCCGATGATGCGGCAGTACCGCGACCTCAAGCAGCGGTATCCCGACCACGTCCTGTTTTTCCGCCTCGGCGATTTCTACGAGACGTTCTTCGAGGACGCCGAGCTGGCCGCGCGCCTGCTCCAGATCACCTTGACGGCGCGACAGGGGGCGCCGATGGCGGGGATTCCCCACCACGCTTCCGACGGCTATATCGCGCGGCTCGTGCACGCCGGCCAGAAGATCGCGGTCTGCGAGCAGCTCGAGGCGCCGGGCCGCGAGCGAAAGCTCCTTCGGCGGGACGTCGTCAGGATCATCACGCCCGGCACCTTGACCGACACGGCCTATCTCGAGGGCGCCGCCAACAATTTCCTGCTGGCGCTGAGCCTCGGCCGCGACGCGACGGGGGTCGCGCTCGTCGACGTCTCGACCGGCGAGTTCTGGGCGGGCGAGGACGCGGGCAAGAGCGCCGAGGTGCTCGCAGCCGCGCTCCTGCGGCGCCCCGCGGAGATCCTGCTACCGGAGACCGCGCGCGCCGACCAGCCGCTGCTGGCGCGGCTGCAAGCGACCGGCGCGGCGCTGACGTTCTGCGACCCGGCGACCTTCGCGCCGCGCCGCGCCGCCGCCGACCTCTGCGCGCACTTCCGCGTGGAGTCGCTCGCCGCCTTCGGCGTCGGCGACCTGACGGCGGGGCTGGGCGCCGCGTCGGCGGCGCTCGCGTACCTGCGCGCGACCCAAGGCGACGCGCTCGGCCACCTGACGCGCCTGGCGCGGCTCACCGCCGCCGACGCGATGGCGCTCGACGAGACCGCGGTGGTGACGCTCGAGCTCTTGGCCTCGAGCTCCGGCAGCGCGCGCGAGTCGCTGTTCGGCGTGCTCGACGAGACCGTCACGCCGATGGGCGCGCGGCTCTTGCGCCAGTGGCTCCTGCGTCCGCTGCTCGAGCCGGCCGCCATCGCCGCGCGGCAGGCCGCGGTCGGCGCGCTGGTCGAGGCGCCCGCCGAGCGCGCGCGGCTGACGACCTTGCTCCGCCGCATCGGCGACCTCGAGCGGCTGACCAGCCGCGCGACGCTCGGCCAGGCGCACGCGCGCGACCTGGTGGGGCTGCGGGCTTGTCTGGCGCCGCTTCAGGACATCCGTCGGCTCGCAGCCTCGATCGCCGTGCCCGCGGTCGCCGACGCGGCCGGCGAGCTGGCGCCGCTCGACGACCTGCGCGACCTGTTGACGGCCGCCCTCGAGGACGAGCCACCGCTCGCGCTCCACGACGGCGGGCTGATTCGCGAGAGCTGGCACGCCGAGCTCGGCGCGATCGTCAGGGACGCGCGCGAGGCGCGCGCGTGGATCGCCGGGCTCGAGGAGCGGGAGCGCGCGCGCACCGGCATCTCGAGCCTGCGCGTCCGGTTCAATCGCGTGTTCGGCTACGGGATCGAGGTGACTCACGCCCAGGCTTCGCGCGTGCCCGCGGAGTACGTGCGGCGCCAGACCCTCACGGGCGCCGAGCGCTACGTGACCCCTGAGCTCAAGGAGTACGAGGCCAAGGCGCTCGGCGCCGACGAGCGCCGGCGGCGCCTCGAGTACGAGCTGTTCGAGGAGGTGCGCCGCACGGTGGCCGCCCGCGCCGACGAGCTCATGAAGACCGCGCGCGCGATGGCGCGTCTGGACGTCTTCGCCTCGCTCGGTGAGGTGGCCCACCGCCGCGGCCATGTCCGGCCGATCGTCGACGACGGCCCCGCGCTGACGATCGTCGAGGGCCGCCATCCCGTGCTCGAGGCGCGCGCCGGCACGCCGGTGACGCCGAACGAGCTGGCGCTCGACCACGATGCGCGCATCATCATCCTGACCGGGCCCAACATGTCGGGGAAGTCGGTCTACCTGCGGCAGACCGGCCACATCGTGATCATGGCGCAGATCGGCGCCTTCGTGCCGGCGCGCGAGGCGCGGATCGGCGTGATCGATCGCGTGTTCACGCGGGTCGGCGCGCAAGACAACCTGGCGCGCGGCCAGAGCACCTTCCTCGTCGAGATGATCGAGACCGCGACCATCCTCAACAACGTGACGCCACGCAGCCTCGTGCTGCTCGACGAGGTCGGCCGCGGCACCTCGACCTTCGACGGCCTCGCGATCGCCTGGGCCGTCGTCGAAGCGCTACACGACCGCGGACACGGCGCGAAGGTGCTGTTCGCAACGCATTTCCACGAGCTCACGCGCTTGGCCGGTCGGCTCGGCGCGGTCCGCAACTTCCACGTCGCCGTCCGCGAGTGGAACGACGAGATCGTCTTCCTCCACAAGGTGCAGCCCGGCGGGACCGACCGGAGCTACGGCATCCAGGTGGCGCGGCTGGCGGGTTTGCCCGCGGCGGTGATCGCCCGGTCCAAGGCGCTCCTGGCCGAGCTGGAGGAAGCGGGTCAGCTGCGCACCGACGCGAGCGACGCCGTGCAGCTCGGGCTCTTCGCCCCCGCGGCACCCGACCCGATGCTGGCCGAGCTGGCGAGCCTCGATCTGGCGCATCTCACGCCGCTCGAGGCGCTCAACATCCTCGCGAAGTGGCAGGAGCAACGCAGACGGTGAGGACAGGAACAACGCAGACGGTGAGGACGGGCGTGTCGGAGCCACGAGCGCCTATCTCAGGCCACCCTCGGTCGGAGCCGGCCTCACGGACCCCGCTACAATGATTCGCCGTCTGCCCGATCATCTCGTCAACAAGATCGCCGCCGGCGAGGTCGTGGAGCGTCCGGCCTCGGCGGTGAAGGAGCTCGTCGAGAACGCGCTCGACGCCGGGGCCCAGACCGTCACGGTCGATCTGCGCGACGGCGGCACCGTGCTCGTCCGCGTCATCGACGACGGGATCGGGATGACCGCCGACGAGCTGCCGCTGGCCCTCGAGCGCCACGCGACCTCGAAGCTGGCGCGCGACGAGGATCTCGACGCGATCGCGACGCTCGGGTTCCGCGGCGAGGCGCTGGCGGCGATCTGCGCCGTCTCGCGGTTCACGCTCACGAGCCGTGCGCGCGACGCCGCGGAAGGTCTGCGCCTGGCCGGCGAGGGCGGGACCGTCAAGCAGCGGCTCGCGGTGCCCGTCGACGCCGGCACGAGCGTCGAGGTGCGCGACCTCTTCTTCAACACGCCCGCCCGGCTCAAGTTCTTGAAGTCGCCGGCGACCGAGCTGTCGGGGAGCCTGCGCGCACTGACTCAGCTGGCGCTCGCGCATCCGCGCGTGCATCTGCGCGTGGCGAACAACGCCCGTGCGGTGCTGACGGCGCCCGCCGCGAGCGATGCGCGCCAGCGCGTCGGCGCGCTCTGGGGTCACGAGGTCGCCGAGCGGCTGATCGCGGTCGACCGCAGCGAGCACGGCGTCGGCGTGCGCGGGCTCGTGAGCCCGCCCGATCTCACACGCGGCAACCGCGACGAGATCGTCGTGATCGTCAACGGGCGGCCAGTGCGCGACCCCGCGCTGCTCCAGGCGACCCTGGACGCGTACCGGCCGCTCTTGCCGCGCGACCGGTTCCCGATCGTCCTGCTCGCGATCACGATGCCGGAAGCCGACGTGGACGTGAACGTGCACCCGACCAAGGCCTGGGTGCGATTCCGCCATCCGCGGCTGATCTACGAGATGGTCGCCGCCGCGACCCTCTCGGGCCTTCGCCGTCCGGCGGTGATCCCCGACGTCGAGCTGCGCGGCGGCGATCCCGTGGCCGCGTCAACGCCCGCCGCGAGCGGGGTGGCCGAGCAGGTGGCGCTCTTCGGCGTCGCGACGGCCGTCGAGACGCGGCCGCTGTTCGGGCGCGTGCTCGGCCAGGTGCAGGACACGTTCGTGGTCTCAGCCTCGGAGGACGAAGTCTTCTTCCTCGATCAGCACGTGGCGCACGAGCGCGTGCTGTTCGAGCGGCTCCAGCAGGATCTCCGCGAGGGCACGCCCGCCGCCCAGGCGCTGCTTTTCCCCGAGCCGCTCGATCTGCCGCCGGCCTCCTCGGCGCTGCTCGAGCGCTGGCGCGCGCCGCTCGAGCATCTGGGGTTCGCGTTCGAGGGGTTCGGCACCAGCGCGATCGTGGTGCGCGCGGTGCCGACGCTCCTCAAGGGCAGCGAGCCCAAGCGGCTGATCGAGGCCGCCGTGGACGAGTTCGGCGGGCCCGGCGCCGGCGAGCCGACGCTCGACCGGGCGCTCGCATTCGTCGCATGCCGCGCGGCAGTGAAGGCCAACATGCCGCTGGCGCGCGAGGAGATGGAGCGGCTCGTCGTCGAGCTCTCGACGACCCAGACACCCTACTTCTGCCCTCACGGCCGGCCCATCGTGAGCCGCGTGTCGCTGCACGATATCCGGCGCGAGCTCAAGCGGACCTGGTAGCCTCTGCCTCGGCGCGGATTGCCGGAAATTCCGCTGATACACTGAAGCCAGGTGACTGAACGCGTGAAGGGGCCGCTGGTCGTGATCGCCGGGCCTACCGGTGCCGGAAAGACCGAGGTGGCCGCGGCGCTGGCGCGGCGAGCGGCGATCGAGGTCGTCAGCGCGGATTCGCGTCAGGTTTACCGCGGCATGGACGTCGCGACGGGCAAGCCGAGCGCCGAGATCCGCCGTGTCGTCGCCCACCATCTGATCGACGTGGTCGACCCCGACGATCGCTATCAAGCGGCGCGATTCCGTCAGGACGCCGAAGCCGCGATCGCGGCGATTCGCGCGCGCGGGCGCCTGCCGGTCGTCGTCGGCGGTACGGGCCTCTACATCCGGGCGCTCCTGCGGGGCCTCGATCCGGCCCCGCCGGCCGACCCCGAATTCAGGCGCGAGCTGGCGTCGATCGCCGCCGTCGAGGGCCGTGCCTCGCTCCACGCGCGCCTCACCACGGCGGCGCCGGCGGTGGCGCAGCGCCTGCACCCCAATGATCACGTGCGGGTCGTGCGCGCGCTCGAGCTCGCCCGGGCCGGCGCCGGCACGCTGGCGCAGGCGCGCTGGAGTGAGCCGATCGACACGTATGACGTGACGTACTTCGGGCTCACGATGGACCGCCAGGCGCTGGCGCGCCGTCTCGCCGCGCGCGCCGCGGCGTTCGTCGCGGCGGGGCTGCGCGCGGAGGTCGAGGGCTTGCTGGCGCGCGGCTACGATCCGGCGCTGTCGGCGCTCCAGTCCATCGGCTATCGCGAGTTCGTGCGGGTGGCGCGCGGCGCGCTCGCGCCGGCCGAGGCTCTCCGGCTCATGCAGCGCGACACGGTGCGCTACGCCAAGCGGCAGTGGACCTGGTTCGCGCGCGAGCCCGGCATCGAGTGGATCGACCTCGGCGCGGTCGGCGGCGTGGACGGCGCGGCGGACGCGATCGCCGCGGCGCTGGCGCGAGCGGGTGTGCTCGCGCGGGAGCGGGTCGGCGGATGAAGCGCACGCCGACCATGCGCAGCACGCGCGAGCGCGCGGTGATCGCGGCGCTGCGGCGTCCCTCGCAGCGTCGGTTCGAGATCGACGAATCGCTCGAGGAGCTCGCCGGTCTCGTCGCCGCCGCCGGTGGCACCGTCGTGGGCCGCGTCACGCAAGACCGCGCGGCGCCGGCGCCCGGGCTCTTCTTCGGCCGCGGCAAGATCGACGAGATCGGCCAGACCGCGCGCGCCGAATCAGCGGTGCTCTTCGTCTCCGACGACCCGCTCTCGCCGATCCAGGAGCGCAACATCTCCCAGGCGCTCGGCATCAAGGTCA
>Ga0209382_10002987_pt1 | contig 23938 bp, 21 predicted proteins | sample SoiMetdeltSBSDD5_FD_187599 | JGI IMG/M metagenome (GOLD analysis project Ga0209382, IMG submission 187599) | Bulk soil microbial communities from a Populus tree surrounding site in Tennessee, USA - Soil MetaG P. deltoides SBSDD5 (SPAdes) (version 2) | ecosystem: Environmental > Terrestrial >...
ATCCATGATCTGGCCACCCGGGAAGACCTCGATCCGAAGTCGCCCGCCGCTCATCTCGTCGACGATTTTCGCCAGGCGGAGGGCGGCACCGTGCAGGGCATCGAGCGTGGCGGGGTACGCGGTGGACATCCGCCACTGGACCTTGGGCTGGGCAATGACATTGGGCGCGTCGACGAGCCCCGCGGCCGCGATCGCCGACATCGCTCCGCTGGCCTTTGCGAGGAACTTGCGTCGATCGGTGGTCATGCTCGCCCCCGGGCGGGAGGATGGCCGCACATCAAGCGCGCTATCCTGCACCACTCCGGTCGCGGAGTCCAGGGCCGAACGCGCCGATTTCCGGGCTGAAGGCGTCAGCGAGAGGCGAGCACCTCGGCCGCCTGTTTCGCGACCACGGTCCCCTTGAAGAAGTCCGGATTCACCTCGCCCCAGAAGCGCACGGCGTTGGTGAACATGAAGTCGCGGAACTCGTCGTCGCTGAGCAGCCCGTGCTCGACCAGCTCGTATGCCTCGGGCACGACCTCGGTCATGTCCGGCACGTCGAAGTGGCCGATGTCCGAGCTGAAGAACGCGTTGAGCCGCGCGTGCATGGGATTGGCCTTGCGGTTGAAAGCCCAGGCGTTGATCGGGTCGTCGGCCTCGCAGCCGAAGTAGAAGCGCTTGACGTAGAGATCGTTGAAATCTTCCTTGCGCGTGATGCGGCACGCGGAGTAATCGTCGAGGTCCTCCACGCCGCCGGTGCCGTCGCCGTTGTCGTCCAGGCCCTCACCGCGACGGATCGCCTCCACCACCGTCGGCTTGCCGTACTTCTCGACCAGCGCGAGCAGCGCCTGGCGATCGAGGTTGGCCGGGTTCGTGTTCTCGAGCGCGTCCCGCTTGCGCTTCTCCCAGTGGCCGATGAGATCGGCATAGAGGGAGCACGCCCAGCCGACGCCGCCCTCGAGGAACGCGAAGTTCAGCTCGGGATATCGCCGCGTGACGCCGCCCAGGAAGATGGCCTTGGCCATGGCCTCGCTGGCGGAGGCGAAGTGACCGATGTGGTTGTAGCAGAAGTTCGACGGAGAGTTTCTCAACAATATCGAGCGCGCGCCGTTGTGAAAGCTCGGGGCGATCCGCAGCTCGCGGAGCTTCTGCCAGACCGGCTCGTAGTCGTGCGCGCTGTCGAGCGCGATCGAGTCGTACCACTCGACGAGCTTCGCGGCCTCCGGATGCTCCTCGACGAGCGCCGGGATGGGACGCCGGATCAGGCTGCCGAGCATCACGACTCTCAAGCCGAGCTGCTTGGACGCGAACTCGAGCTCCTCGATCGCTTCTTCGGGTGAGTACATCGGGATGATCGCCGCGGGAATGATGCGGTCGTTGTACGGTCTGAACTGATCCGCGGTGAACACGTTGTACGCGCGGCAAAGCGCGCGGCGGAGCTTGTCCGGGGGCAGACGGTAGTAGCCGAGCCCGGCCGTCGGATAGACGACGCAGAAATCGAGCCCGAGGTCGTCCAGGCGCTCATAGAGCAGACGCGGCATCATCGCGGTCGCACGGTCGAGCGTGTTCTTGGTCGGGAGGAACCAGAAGGCTTCCTGGCCGATGCGCCGGCGCCGTCGCTCGGCCACGGACATCCGTAGCGAGGTCGGAATGCGGGCGCTGGCCATATCCAGCGCCTCCACCGCCGTGTCACCGCCGATGCGACGAAACTCCTCGCGCATGTGCGGGGCGAACTCCGCCCAGTGGCCGTCGGCGTCGATGATCGGGTGGCTCAGGCGGGCACGAAGCTTCCGCGCTTCGGTTTGACCGTTGCTCAGCATGGCCGCTCCTCCGTCGCAAAGTGCTGACCGGTGGACATGGATGATAGCGCGAGGAGGCCCGGCCATCACGGCGGCGTTTGCACGGTCTCCAGGAACGTGAAGATCTGCCACAGCACGTCGTCGCTCAATACGGTCTTCCAGACCGGCATGCCCTTGTCCAGCTTCCCATTGGTGGTCGTCTCGTAGAAGACACGCGATGCCTGGGGGCCGTAGCGGAGACTCAGCCGGCGTAGGTCGCGCGAGCGCTCGCCCTGATAGGCGTTCGTTCCATGGCAGTGCGCGCAGTACTGATTGAACAGGCTCCGGCCCTCGTCGATCACGTCGGCGCGCCCCGAAAATGGGTTCGTGATGGTGGCGGTAGCCTGCTGCGTGCGCGCAACGTCGGGCGACAACACCGACAGGACGATGAGCAAGAAGCCAACGGCGGAGCCGCCCGGCCGGCCGGCTCCGCCGTTGGACTTCAGCGACGGTGCGGTCTCAGTTGGCGAGCTCAAAGACGACGACGACACCGCCTTCGGGGCTCGCGTCGATGACCTTTTGTCCGATCTTTCCCAGGAACGAGGGCGGCCCCTTGATACGGCCGGCGACCACCGCGAGATATTGCTTGCCGTCCAGCACGTACGTGATCGGACTTTGGAGAATCCCGGTTCCAACGTTGAACTGCCACAGCACCTTCCCGGTCTTCGCGTCGACGGCCTTCAGGTCACCGCGCTGCGTGCCATAGAACACGAGGCCGCCCGCGGTCGACATCGCGCCGCCGAGAAACGGCAGGTCTTCCTTGATCCCCCACACGACCTTCTGGTTCACGGGATCCCAGGCCTTGAACTCCGAGAGGAATCCGCCACTGTCCGCCTTGTCGAGGTCGAATTCCGACGCGAGATAGAACTTGCCGGGATTGTAGGTCTCCGTCTTGCCGGCGATATCCATGCAGAGATTGAAGGACGGGATGTACACGAGACCCGTTTGCTGGCTATACGACATCGGCTGCCAGTTCTTGCCGCCGAAGAGGTTCGGGCACACATTCCGAGCCCAGCGACTGAGCTGGGGTCGCTTCTCGGGGTCCTCGATCGGGCGGCCCGTCGTCTTGTCGACGGCCTTCGCCCAGTTCACGTTCACGAACGGCTCCGCCGAGACGAGCTTGCCATTCTCACGATTGAGCACGTAGAAGAAGCCATTGCGGTCGGCCTTGAGCAGCGCGGGGATCCTCTGGCCGCTGATGCTCACGTCCGCCAGCACCGCCTCGTTCACCGCGTCGTAGTCCCAGACGTCGGCCGGCGTCGTCTGATAGGCCCAGACGATCTTGCCGGTATCGGCGTCGAAGGCGAGCTGCGAGGCCGTGTGGACGTTGGTGAACTGACCGTACTCACTCGTGTCGGTGCTGCGTGTGTGTCCGCCCCACGGCCCCGCGTTGCTCGTCCCCCAGTACAGGAGGTTCAGCTTGGGATCGTACGAGCCGACGTACCAGGTCGACCCGCCGCCAGTCTTCCACGAGTCGCCCTTCCAGGTGTCATTGCCCGTCTCGCCGGGTCCGGGAATGGTGTACGTCTTCCAGACCAGGTCGCCGGTGTTCTGGTTGTACGCCTGCACCGCGCCGCGCACGCCGTATTCACCGCCGGCGTAGCCGGTGACGACGAGGTTCTTGTAGACGACCGGCGGGGAGGTGATGGCGTGCCCGACCTTGTAGTCGACGACGGTCTGGCTCCACAGCTCCTTGCCGGTATTCGCGTCGAGCGCCACCAGCTTGGCGTCCAGGCGGGTGACGAAGACCTTGCCGTTCGCGTACGCGACGCCGCGGCTATCGAGGCCGCAGCACACGGTGGCGAAGACGTCCTGCGGCAGCTCGGGCTCGTACTTCCATTTGACGGCGCCGTCTTTCGCGTTCAGCGCGAAGACGTACTTCGGTCCGCTGGACGTGCTGACGTACATCGTGTCGCCGACGACGACCGGCGTGGCTTCCTGTGACTCGAGCGTGCCGAGCGAGCGAATCCACTTCACGCGGAGCCGGTCGATGTTGCCGGTGTTGATCTGGCTCAGGGTGCTGTAGCGCGTATTCGCATAGTCGCCGCCGTACATCAGCCACTCGTTGCCGGACTGAGCCCAGGCCGGCCGTGCGGTCACGACGAACAGGATGCTCAAGAACGTCATTGCCAGAGTACGTGTGGAGTCACTCATGCCCATGGCCTCCTGCAACAACGAGCCACCTCGCTCACTGCCGTTTCGCCACTGCGTGGGCTGCCGCGTGGCGCTTGATTAGTCCCAAAGCGCCCGGCATGTCAAGGGCGGCCGGGTTGACGCGCCGCGCGCTGCAGCGAGGTCTCCACCGGCGGCGGGCAAGGGCCTGTGCGGAGCGATGGCGGGCGCCGGCATTGCGCCGGCGCCCGCTACGAGTTACTTCGCCAGCGCCGCCTTGGCTTGACGCAGCTCCGGCCGCTCGCCGTCGGCACGGTCGCACATCGTGACGAGCCTGGCATAGAGACTCTTCGCCTTCGCGCGGTCGCCGGACAACTCTGCGGCGCGGGCGGCGCCGAAGAGCCCGTTGAACCGGTTCGGCTCCCGCGTTGCCGACGCCTCGAACTCGACGAGCGCCTGCGCCGGGCGGTTGAGATCGAGCAGCATCTCGCCGAGGAGCTCGCGGGCGGGCACGACCGGCGCCGGTGTGACGGGATGCTTCTCGGTCGAATCTTCGAGATCCGCGGCCGCCCGCATGAGCTTCAGCGCTTCGTCATTCTTTCCCTCGGCGCGGGCGACCCACGCCGCCGCCGCCTGCTGCTGGATGTTGACCTGCTCTGCCCAGTACGTCTGCTTGGCGGCGACCAGCGCCGTGCGATACCCGTCGAGCTTCTGAACCTCGGCACGCGCCTTCGTCGCGTCACCGCTGCGAGCCGCGCCGATCGCGCGGGCGAACGTCGTGATCCCCTCCGCCCAGGCGAAGCGGTCCATCGGGAACGGCTTGGAGGCCGGGCTGAGCGAGGCCGCCTCGCTCCAGCGGTGCTGCTCGAGCGCGATCCGTGCGGGAATCGCGGCGTACGCGTAGGCGGCCACGAAGTTCTCCGGCTCCGACTTCTGCATCGAGCCGAGCTCTTCGAGCACCGCGCGCGCCTGCTTGTCCTGTCCGGTCTGCAGATAGGCGTACACGACGTAGTCGAGGGCGTGCAGCGTCTGGTCCCACACGGTGTCCTTGCCGAGCTTCGCGTAGTAGGCCTTGCCCGCGCTCGCCGACGCCCGGTTGGAGTCGATCGACTCCTGCCACAGTCCCAGACGCGTGAAGATGTGTGACGGCATGTGCTGCGCGTGCGGTACGGACGGCGCGGTCTTGGCGTAGCCGCGCGCGGCGACGAGCCCGCGGCTGGCCAGGGGCGGGTAGTCGTAGCTGTGGATGATGTAGTGCGCAACGCCGGGATGATCCGGCTGATCGGCGAAGATTTTGTCCAGAATCGCGCCGGCCTTGAGCTGGTTGGCGTACGTCTTGTCCGTGGGCGCCGCGGTCGCGTTCAGCGCGAGAGCGTAGAAGACCGCGGCTTCCCGATCGTCGGGATAGCGGCGGTAGACCTGCTCCATGGCCTTCTCGTATGCCAACGCGCGCGTGCGGTGGTCGAGCTTGTCGTTATCGCGGTAGTACATCTCGATGGCGCCGATGTAGTCCTTCTCGCGCGGTGTCGCGTTCAGTGCCCGCCCCTTCTCGATGGCGGCCGCGCCCTTTTGCAGCATCGTCTGGCTCGGGGGCTGCCAGAGCGGGTAGTAGACGCTCATCGCGATCCCCCAGTAGCCCATCGCGCACGTCGGATCCGCGGTGGTGAGGGCTGTGAACGCCTTCACGGCCTCCTCGTACCAGAACGAATGCAGCAGCGCGACCGCGCGCTCGAAGTCGGCCTGCACCGCCGGCGCGCAGGAGACGGGGAAATGCACGGTACCGAGCTTTTCACCGTCGTGGGCCGACGCGACGGGAGCGCCGGCGAGCAGCAGCACCATGAGCGCAACCGCGAGGTAGCGAGTGTTCATGACATCGCCCTCCTTCTTCAGGCCGAACGATGGCAGGACGTGGCCCCGCGGCCAAGACCAAAAACTGGACTTCGTCGCCGGGAGGCCCGCCGGCGCGGCGCCTCACCCCGCGCGCGCGGGACGCTCCACTTGAGCGAAATGGCTCAGCAGGAGCCATGAGGGAAACGCGCGGACGAGGTCCCGCGGCCCATCGAGCCGCAGTCCGCCGGATCGTACCGCGTGCGCAAACGTCATGGCGCCGGTCCACACACGCGCGATCGCCCCGGCGTCGGCGCTGACGACGAGGTCGACCTCGAAGCCGGGATCCTTCAGACAGACGTCGGTCCCCTCGCGCGTGAGGATGAGCCAGCATGTCTGAAAACCGCGGCACCGCGGGGGAAACGATCGGAAGTCGAATCGGACGACCACGCGGCGCGGAGGCAGCTTCGGAAGGTCGATCCGCCGGCGCACGTTCCACATCAGGAGGACCAGGTCGAGATTCTCGGGATCGAACTGCGTCGTGCCCCAGCGCTGGCCCCATTCTCCCAGCCGCTCGAGCACGTCTCGGAACTCCTCGGCGGCGCGGGTGGGTCGGTACTCGCGTCCGCGGCCCTGGCTGAGCGGAGCGCTCTGCACGACCCCCGCATCTTCCAGCTCGCGAAGACGCTGGGCGAGCAGCGTGCGTGAGATCATCGGCACGCCCTGGCGGATCTCGTTGAATCTGCGTGCGCCGGCCAGCAGCTCACGCAAGATGAGCGGCGTCCACCGTTCGGCAAACGTCTCGCACGCCACCGCGATCGGGCAGAACTGTCCGTAACCTTTCATGGCCCGGACTCTAGGCGGCGCCCGGGTGGCCGGCAAGTCCATTTTTTGGTCTTGGCAGGGGGTCGCAAGCTTGCGATCGTGTGGCTCTCGAAGACCACGCCGTCGGGAGGGATGGCGATGACGACCTCGCACACGACCGGGGACCCGCTGGTCTCCGACTGGACCGCCGTGGCTCGCGAGCTCGGTCCGCGCTTCGCGGCGCGCGCGGCCGCCCACGATGCCGCCGACCGATTCGTCGCCGACAACTATCGCGATCTCCGCGAGCGCCGTATCCTCGCCGCCGGAGTTCCGAGCGAGCTGGGCGGTGGCGGCGCCTCGCACGCGGAGCTCTGCGCCATGGTGCGCGTGCTGGCGCAATACTGCGGCTCGACCGCGCTCGCGTTGTCGATGCACACGCACCTGATCGCGACCGCCGCGTGGCGGTGGCGTCACGAGAACGCCCCCGTCGAGCCGCTGCTCCGACGCGTGGCGGCGGAGCAGATCGTCCTCGTCAGCAGCGGTGGGTCGGACTGGCTCGCCGGCTCGGGCAGCGCCGAGAAGGGGGAGGGCGGCTACCGCGTCAGCGGGCGGAAGGTCTTCGCCAGCGGCTCGCCGATCGGCGATCTGTTCATGACCACCGCCGTCTACGACGACCCCGAGGCCGGCCGAACGGTGCTACACGTCGCGATCCCGTTCGACGCCGCCGGAGTGGTCGTACAAGACAACTGGCGCACGCTCGGTATGCGCGCCACCGGGTCGCACGATGTCGTGCTCGACGGCGTCTTCGTGCCCGACTCGGCGGTCGGCGTCCGCCGGCCGGCGGGGCGATGGAGCCATGCCTGGCACGTCATCGCCACGATGGTGCTGCCGCTGATCGTTTCCGCCTATGTCGGCATCGCCGAAGCGGCGCGCACGCTCGCGCTGAACCGGGCTGCCACCCGGCGGCACGACACCGCCACCCATCAGGCGGTCGGTCGCATGGAAACCGAGCTGGCCACGGCGCGAATGGCGCTGCGACAGATGATCGACACGGCGGCGTCCGGCCACATCGCGCCCGAGACGACGAACGAGGTGCTCATCGGCCGCACAGTAGCCGGCCAGTCGGCCATCCGAACCGTCGAGGCCGCGATGGAGGTCGCAGGTGGCGCCGCGTTTTTCCGGGACACCGGGCTCGAGCGCCTGTTTCGCGACGTGCAAGGCGCGCGTTACCACCCGCTGCGCGCGGATGCGCAGCAGCGGTACTCCGGTCGGCTGGCCCTCGGGGTCGATGTGAACGACTAGCTCCGAGGACGCCGCGAATAACTCGCCCCCCACGACGAGAGAAAGGAGATCGACCATGACGAGAAGGTCCATCGCAATCGCCGCCGCTGTCCTGCTGCTCGGCGTGTCGTTCGCCCACGCCGACGTCGTCACCGACGCGAACACAAAGGCGGCCGAGATCGCGTCCAAGAGCCCGGCCACGCCGCCGGCCGTCCGCACGATGGCGATCGTTCAGGTCTCCGTCTTCGATGCGGTCAGCGCAATCGCGGGACGCTACCCCGCCGTGCGCGCCAAGATCACGGCGCCACGCGATGCCTCCGTGGACGCGGCGGTCGCCGCCGCGACGCGCACCGCCCTCTCCAAGCTGATGCCCGCCCAGCAGGCAGCGATCGATGCGGACTACCAGGCGCTGCTGAAGACGGTGCCCGACGGCCGCGCGAAGACCGACGGCATCACGGTCGGGGAGCAGGCCGCCAACGCGGTCGTCGCCGCGTGCGCGGAAGACGGCGCGATGGCGCCCAATACGTATCGACCGCACACGACGCCGGGCGTCTACGTGCCGACGGTGTTCCCGGCGCTGCCGCACTGGGGCAAGCGCAAGCCGTGGGTGCTGACGAGCGGCGATCAGTTCCGGCCGGGCCCACCGCCGGTCCTCACCAGCGAGACGTGGAAGCGTGACTTCAACGAGATCAAGGCGCTCGGCGGCAAGACGAGCACACAGCGCACGCCGGAGCAGACCGCCATCGCGCAGTTCTGGGAGGCGACGCTCCCGAATGTCTACTGGCCGGTGGCGCGCTCGGTGGCCAACGCGCCTGGACGCGACGTCAGTGACAACGCGCGGCTCCTCGCGGTGGCCGCGATGGCGATGGACGACGCGCTCATCGCCGTGTTCGACGCGAAGTACACCTACAACTTCTGGCGTCCGGTCACGGCCATTCGCAACGCCGAGGGCGATGCGCGGGACCCGGGCTGGATACCGTTCATTGACACGCCGATGCACCCGGAATATCCGTGCGCGCACTGCATCGTGTCCGGCTCGCTCGGCGCCGTGCTGCAGGCCGAGCTCGGCAACGGTCCGGCGCCGAAGCTCAGCTCGTCCAGCGTGACGGCCGGCGGCGCCGTGCGGACGTGGGCAAGCGTCGACGATTTCGTGCAGGAAGTCGCCGCCGCGCGGATCTACGACGGCGTGCACTATCGCAACTCCACCGAGGTCGGCACGGCGATGGGCAAGAAGATCGGAGCCCTCGCCGCCAAGAGCGTGCCCAAGGCAACCCGCTGATCTGCTGACACGCGACGCTTGACGGTGCCCGGCGGCTGGAGGACCATCGCAACTCCATGGCCGCCGGGCTCCACGACCTCACGATCGCCGAGGCGTCAGCGCTGATCAGGACGCGCCGGCTCTCGCCCGCCGAGCTCGTCGACGCGCTGATCCGACGCGTCGAGGACTTCGACGGCCAGACGCGCGCGTTCATCACGCCCACGTTCGAGCTGGCGCGGTCGCAGGCGCGCGCCGCCGAGGCCGAGATCGCGGGCGGACAATATCGCGGCGCGCTGCACGGCATTCCGTTCGGGCTCAAGGACATCTACGACACGCGCGGCATTCTCACCTCCGGCCACTCGCGCGTGTTCATGGATCGCATTCCGCGTGACGACGCGACGACGGTGCGCCGCCTCTACGAGGCCGGCGCGGTGCTGCTGGGCAAGCTCGCCACGCACGAGATGGCGCACGCGGGCCCGTCGTTCGATTTGCCGTGGCCGCCCGCGCGCAATCCGTGGAATCTCGAGCGCTTCACGGGCGGGTCGTCCTCGGGCTCGGGCGCCGCCGTCGCGTCCGGGATGGTCCCGGTGGCGCTCGGCTCGGACACGGGCGGCTCGATCCGTGGGCCGGCGTCGCTCTGCGGCGTCGTGGGCCTCATGCCGACGTTCGGGCTGGTGAGCCGTACCGGGGTCATCACCAACTCGTACACGTTCGATCACTGCGGACCGCTGGCGCGCACCGTCGAAGATTGCGCGCTGGTGTCGCAGGCGCTGGCCGGTTACGACGAAAGCGACGCGGGCAGCGTGCAGCGGCCGATTCCCGTCTTCCGCGACGCGCTCGGCGGCGATCTGCGCGGGCTCCGGATCGGCGTGCTGCGGCATCACTGGGAAGACGATATCCCCGCGTCCGAGGATGTTCGCCGCGCGATGGACGCCGCGCTCGACGTCCTGCGCCGATTGGGCGCGACGCTCGAGGAATGCCGCGTGCGGCCCTTGGCCGAGTACTTCGACGTCAAGATCATCATCGCCGAGAGCGAGATCTTCAGCGTGCATCAGGCCAACCTGGTTGCGCGGCCGAAGGACTTCGGCGCCGACTTCCGCTCGCGGGTGCTGCCGTCGGTGCTGTTCACCGCCAACGACTACGTGCAGGCCACACGCGAGCGCCGACGGATGCAGCTCGAGATGCGGCCACTCTACGAGCGATTCGATGCGTTCGTGACCGCCGGCATGGGCGAGGCGCCGCGTCTGAGCGACTATCGCAGCGTTTCGTTCTGGCAGAAGCCGAGCCTCCTGACCGCGTGGAACGTCACCGGCCAGCCGGTGCTGATCCTGCCCAACGGCTTCGGCAGCCATGGCCTGCCGCTCGGCATGCAGATCCTCGGCCGTCCGTTCGGCGAGACGACCATCTTGAAAGTCGGCCACGCCTACGAGCGAGACACCGAGTGGCATACGCGCCGACCGGCGCTCGTGCCGGGCGCCACGGCGCCCGACGTGGCGCCGCCGCCGGTGCTCTCGGGCAGCGCCGAGCAGGTCGACGCCGAGACGCGCGATTTGTGCGTGAAGAACGCGCGGCGCGCCGGCATCCCGCTCGACGATCTCATGCTGGCGCAGCTGCTGGAGGGCGCGCCCTACGCGCTCGGCATGGTGCGGCGGCTGCGCCGCGATGATTGAGGATCAGTCGAGCAGCTCGAGACAGCCGAGGTCGTGGACCGCGCTCATGATCCGGTCGAGGTGGTTCCACCAGACCCACGGACCGATCCCGTGGTTGGCCTGCCACATCGGGGTGGCGATCTGCCACAGCACGGACAGCCGGTAGTCCTCCCACAGCGCGTCGAACGAGTAGCCGCGCACGCCGGCGGCCAGCAGCGCGTCGTGATAGCGCTGCAGGCTCTCGCGCTCGTAGCGACGACGCCAGTGGGGAAACCAGTGCACGGCGATCATGTAGGCGAGGTCGTAGGTCGCCGTGTTGATGCGCCATGCGTCCCAGTCGATCAAGCGAACGTCGTTCAGACTGTGGTCGCGCGGGAGCAGCGCATTCCAGACGTGGGCGTCGCCGTGAATGATCGTCATATTCCGGTGTGTCCGATAGCGCCCGGCCAGTCGCGGCGCGGCGGCGATGAGCCGCTCGTAGATCCGTTTGCGGTCCGCGGACAAGCGGTCGCCGAGACGATCGGCGAAGGTCGCCACTTCCTTTGGAAAGGCGGCGAGGTTGCGTTCGAGCATCCCGGCATCGTCGGCGAACGCGCCCACGGAGACGCCGAGTCGCTCGTGATCCCACCAGAACGCGTGGAAGCGGGCATGGGCGAGGACGATCGCGTACCACGGCTCCGGCGGTGGCGGCAAGGGCCAGTCGCCGAGTGCCGCATGCGAGGCGGTGAGATCCTCGAGCATCAGGTGCCACGGTCGCTCCGGCTCGGCGACGCCTTCATAGCAGCGCGGCAGCAGACCCGACGGCGTGGCGCCCGCGACGACGTCGTAGAACGCCACTTCCTTGCGGCCGAGCTCGCGGATTGTCGCCTCGACGCCCTCGTGTGACGTCTTGAAGAACACGTGCGTTGGACTCTCGCTGTCCGCCCGGTCGTAGGTGAGGCGCAGGCGCATGATGCGCGGGATGAGGGTGTCGCGCGACGTCTCGACCGTGACGTCGACCACCTCGCCGCCTCTGAGGGCACCGGCGCGGCGCAAGACTTCGGTCAGGTGGCCGGCGGTCGCCTGGGGCGGCACATCGGTCATCCCGGACATGGTACGGTACGGCGGCGGTGACGACCCGGATTCGTCGGCGAGGGAGACCCCATGAACATCAGACCGAATCGCATGAAGCAGACGCTCGCGGCGGGCCGCGTGGCCACGATCATCGGCGGCAGCAATGATCCCGATCTCATCGATCAGCTTGGCACGCTCGATGTGGACGGCATCTGGCTCGAGGGCGAGCACGGCGGTGTCGACTACGCCGACCTCGGCAACCTCACGCGTGCCTGCGACCTCTGGGGCAAGACGTCGGTGGTGCGGGTGATGGACAACGACTACGCGACGATCTATCGCACGCTCGATCGCGGCGCGCAGGCCATCGTGGTGCCGCACGTCAACAGCCGCGCCGAGGCAGAGGCGGTGGTCGCGGCCGGCAAGTTCGCGCCCCACGGCAAGCGCGGGATGTTCACGAGCCGCCAGGGGTTCGGCGTCGATGATTACTTCCAGACCGCGAACGATCAGAGCATGCTCATGGTGCTGATCGAGGACATCGCCGCCATTCCGCGGCTGGACGAGATCCTCAAGGTCGAGCACATCGACGTCTTCTTCGTGGCGCCGAGCGACCTCGCCACGTCGATGGGCCACATCGGCAACGTCGGCCATCCCGACGTTCAGCGCACGATCGACGGCGCGCTGACCAAGATCGTTCAGGCCGGCCGCGTCGCGGGCACGCTGGTCACCACCGCGAACGTCGAGCGTTACACGCGCATGGGCGTGCGAGTCGTCTTCAGCGTGTTCTTCCCGTGGATTCACGCCGGCGTGAACGAGCTGCTCGAGCGCGCGGCCGCCGGCAAGCGGTAAACGCGCGTGCCAGACATTCCGCTGACGCTCACGTGCGCCGACTACGCGCGCGTCATGCCTCTCGCCATCGGCGAGGTGAAGCCGCAGGGCATCGCGCTTCGAATGATCCTGGGTACGCGGGGCTCGTGGCCGCAGCGCGCCGAGATGCTGCGCCGCGCGGTGCAGGATGCCGCCGTGCACGGCGGCGAATGGTCGATGGCGCAGTATCTGTACCGCATCGATCGGGGTGACCGGCGTTACGTCGGCCTGCCGGTGTTCCCGCTTCGCAACTTCACCGCGCGCGATCTCTACGTCCGCCGCGACGGAGCGATTCGCAAGCCGTCGGACCTGGTCGGCGCGCGCATCGGCATGTACAGCTACACGGCGAGCGGCTCGATCTGGTATCGCCACTTCCTGCGCTTCGTCGGCGTCGATCCGACCACGATCCAGTGGTGGATCGGCGACATCGACACGCCGTGGTCAGCACCGATGGACCAGGCGCTCCCGCCCGGCGTGAGCGCGCCGCCGAAGGGCCGCTCGCTGGCCGAGATGCTGGTCGCCGGAGAGCTGGAGGCGATCTATAGTCCACCACGCCCGCAGGCCTATCGTCCGGGCGCCGGCCCGATCGCCCGGTTGTTTGTCGACTTCCGCGAAGTCGAGCAGGAGTACTTTCGCCGCACGGGCGCGTTCCCGCCGCAGCATCTCATCGTCCTGCGGCGCGAGGTCTGGGAGGCGAATCGGTGGATCGCCAAGAGCCTGACCGAGGCGTTCATCGCCGCCAACGACTGCTTCACCGCGGCGCAGCAGGGATTTCCGTATGCCACGCCGTGGCTCGAAGCTGAGCTGGAGGCGACGAGCGCCGTGATGGGCGACGACTTCCACCCTTACGGATTCGAGGTGAACCGCGCGCAGATCGAGATGTTCGCCGGCGAGGCGTTCCGGCTGGGTCTGACGAGCCGGCTCGTGAGTCCCGACGAATACTTCGCCGACTATCTGCAGAGCGGTTGAGGCGACGCCTCAGTCCCAGGGCGTCGACGTCAGCCGGAAGAAGCGCGCGGCGTTCTCCCACATGAGCTTCTGGGTCGCCGCCTCTCCGAGCATCTTTCGCCACGCGATGACCGCGTCGGCGTGATCCGGAAAGATCGTCTCCGGGTGCGGATAGTCCGACTCGAACATCAGCACGTGGTCGCCGACCAGATCGATCACCGCGCGCGTGAGCTCGACGCCCTCCGAGAAGTCGATGCCGCAAAAGACGCGACCGAGCTGCGCGTATTCGACGGGCGTGTGCTTGACCTTCGGAGACACGGAGCCCCGCACGTACGCGATCTGCCGCGTGAGTCGAAGGAGCCAGTGCGGCAGCCAGCCGTGACCGCACTCGAGCGTGCCCACGCGCAGGTGCGGATACCGGTCGAGCATGCCGCCCATCAGCATGAACGACAGAAAGCGCTGGCCGCCCCACGTCTGGCCCGCGCAGCGTCCCATCGCCGGGTTGTCCCAGACGTCGCGATACCCGGGAAAGTACGGCGTCTCGATCGTGAAGCCGTGATACATGATCGCCAGATCGGCGTCGTTGGCGGCGGCCCAGATCGGCTCGAGGTCGGGATCGTCGACGGGCAAGCCTTCGGGGAGCAATGGCCACACGGCGGCCACCCAGTCGTGTTTCGCCAGCTCGGCGATCGCCTGCGCGGCCCACGTCGGATCGGTCGCGGGTGCCAACACCATGCTCTTCAAGCGTCGCGGGTCCGCCGCGCAGTATTCGGCCATGTAGCGGTGATACGCGTCGTACATGCCTCGCGTGAGATGCGGGGCGAGCGCGGGCGCGCCGTATGCCCACGGCCCCGGAATGATGAAGTCGATGTCACGCCCCTCGGTGTCCATGTCGGCGAGGCGGCCACGCGCGTTGTCCTCGGCGACGCGCGCGGCGATCGGTTTGCGGGTGACCATCTGCGTGCGTCCCGAGAGGAATCCGCGATCGCCGCCGGTATCCGTGGGAGCGCTCGGCTTCTCACCGGCGACGCGCTGATAGCGGAGCTGCCTGATCGACAGGATCGTCATCTCCGTCTGGTCTTCCGCGTCGCCACGGCCCGGCTGGACCTTCACCTTCCGCGTGTACGGCGTGATCTCGTCCAGGTGATCGCGGAGGGCCTTGTCCGCATACCGCAGCAGGACGTCGAGCGACGGGTTCACGTGGGTGTCGGAATCGATCACGCGGAATCCCTGTCTCATCGCTGACCTCCGTCCGGGCATGATATAACGCAGTCCCTCGCGCGGAACGGCGCGGCGAATAGCGTGCCGACAGTCTCTGTAAACGGTGTTCAGATTGCGTACGTCACGGCCGGCGCAGGCTCGCCGCCGGCGTGCTTCGTGCACGGCACCGGCGGCTCGAGCCAGGTGTGGACGCACCAGCTCGACGGCCTCGCTGATCTCGCGCACATCGTGGCGCTCGACCTTCCCGGGCATGGACGGTCGGGCGGGAGCATTCCGAAACGAATCGATGAGGCGGCTGCGGTGGTCGCCGGGTTCCTCGATGCGCTGAAAATCCCGCGCGCCGTCATCGGCGGACACTCCATGGGAGGCGCCATCGCTCAGCAGTTCGCGCTGTCCCATCCGGAGCGCGTCGCCGGCGTCATCTTGATCGGCACCGGCGCGCGCCTGCGAGTGCTGCCGCGGCTGCTCGACCTGCTCGCGACCAGCGAGCCTCAGGGCGTGGATCTGCTCATGAGCCTCGCGGTCGGCGCCGCGGCACCGGCCGAGCTGAAGGCGGCGCTGCACCGGTCGACGTCCGACAATCCGGCCGGGCTGGTGCTCGGCGATCTCCAGGCCTGTGACCGCTTCGACGTCATGAGCCGGATCGCGACGGTACAGGCGCCTGCGCTCGTGATCTGCGGCGACGAAGATCAGCTCACGCCGCCGAAGTACGCGAGGTTCCTCGGTGAGCGCATCGCCGGCGCGAGCGTCAGCGTGATCGCGGGAGCGGGCCACTACGTCCAGGTCGAGAAGCCGCGCGAGACGACGGCGGCCATTCGGGAGTTCCTCGCCCGGGCGCGACCCTCGCGGCCGTCTCGCCCCGGCCTATAATCGCCGCACGTCACGGCAGACGAGAGGAGACGTGCGATGGCGGTCATCCTTGGCACGGGCGAGTATCGCTACGAAGTCGTCGACGGCTGGGCGAAGCTGCCGCCCGGTATGGAGTTCAACGCCGATGTCGCGGCCGTCGGCATCGACAGTCGGGATAGCGTCTACGCGTTCAATCGCGGCGCCCACCCGATGTGCGTGTTCGACCGCGACGGCAATTTTCTCCGCTCGTGGGGCGAGGGCGTGTTCCGACGCGCCCACGGCGTGCACATGGCGCCCGACGACACGCTGTGGCTCACCGACGACGGCGATCACACCGTCCGCCACTGCACGCTCGAAGGCAAGATCCTCCTGACGCTCGGCGTCCCGGGCAAGCCGGCGGCCTACATGAGCGGCGACCCGTTTCATCGCTGCACGCACACGGCGCTCTCGCCGCAGGGCGAGCTCTACGTCTCCGACGGCTACGGCAACGCGCGCGTGCACACGTACGCGCCGAACGGCACGCTGCTTCGCTCGTGGGGCGAGCCGGGCACCGACCCGGGGCAGTTCAACATCGCGCACAACATCTGCTGCGACGCCGAGGGCTGGGTGTACGTCGCCGACCGCGAGAACCACCGGGTGCAGGTGTTCGACGCCAACGGCCGCTTCGAGACGCAGTGGACGAACATGCATCGGCCGTCGGGCCTGTTCCTCGAGGCGCGGCCGCAGGGCCGCTTCTACATCGGCGAGATCGGCGGCGGCATGGCCGTCAACCAGGACATGCCGAACATCGGCCCGCGCGTGAGCATCTACAGCGGCAAAGGCGAGCTGCTGGCGCGGCTCGGACATCGCCCGGCCGGGCTCGAGCTTGGGCAGTTCATCTCGCCGCACGGGCTGGCCGTCGACTCTCGCGGCGACATCTACGTGGGCGAGGTCTCGTTCACGAATTGGGGCCGGCGCGGCCCGATTCCGCCGGGACTGCGCAGCCTGCAGAAGCTGCGTCGGCTCGGCGCGTGACGCGCGCGCTTCCGGGACCGCGGCCCGGATTCTTCTTCGGAAGCGGCGCGCAGCTCCGCCGCGACCAGCTCGGCTTCTACGAGACGTGCGCGCGCGAGTACGGCGACGTCGTCGAGACGCGGATGGGGCCGTTCCGGATCTTGTTGATCTTCCACCCGGACGCCATCGAGGAGCTGCTCGTCACGCGCAACCGGGATTTCATCAAGAGTCCCGGCGTGCGGATGCTCCGTCCGCTCCTCGGTGACGGGCTGTTGCTGTCGGAGGGTGACACGTGGCTGCGGCAGCGTCGGCTCATGCAGCCCGCGTTCCATCGCCAGCGCGTGGCCGGCTATGGCGACGTCATGAATGCGTTCGCCGAGCGGCACGTGGCCCGGTGGAAGGCGGGCGAGAGCATCGACGTGCACGCGGAGATGATGGCGCTCACCCAGGCCATCGTCGGCAAGACGCTCTTCGACGCCGACGTCTCGGGCGACGCGCAGGACGCCACCCAGGCGGCGAAAGTGCTGGCGGAGGACTTCGGCGTCCGGCTGAGAAGCGTTCGCCTGCTTCCCTACTGGGTTCCGACGCCGAGAAACGTGAGATCGCGCCGCGCCGTCGGTCGTCTCGACCGGGTCGTGCATCGCATCATCGCCGAGCGCGTCGCCGGCGGTGAGGATCGCGGCGACCTGCTCTCGATGCTCGTGCGGGCGCAGGACGCCGACGACGGAACGCGGATGACGGCACGCCAGCTGCGCGACGAGGTGATGACCATCTATATGGCCGGCCACGAGACGACGGCGGTGGCGCTGTCGTGGGCGTGGTATCTGCTCGCCCAGCATCCCGAGGTGGATGCGCGGCTCGACGCCGAGGTGCGCGACGTGCTGGGCGGTGGTCGGCCCACCGTCGCGGATCTTCCCCGGCTCAAGTACGCCGAGATGGTGATGACGGAATCGATGCGACTTTATCCGCCGGTGTACGGGCTTGGGCGCCAGGCCACGGTACCGTCACAGATCGCCGGGCAGCCGATCGCGCGCGGCGATGTCTTCATTGCGCCGACGTGGGTGGTGCATCGCGACCCGCGCTGGTTCGACGAGCCGCAGGCCTTTCGCCCCGAGCGGTGGGAGAAGGATCTCGCTCAGCGGCTGCCGCGCTTCGCGTACTTCCCGTTTGGCGGCGGGCCACGCCAGTGCATCGGCAGCAGCTTCGCGCTCATGGAGGGCATCCTGATTCTCGCCGTCATCGTCCAGCGTTTCCGCCTCGCGCTCGTTCCCGGTCAGCGCATCACCCCGACACCGTACGTGACGCTGCGCCCGGAGCCAGGCATCCGCGTGCAGCTGGCTCGACGCTGACCGCGATGGATCTGACGCCGAACCTGCCCGACGTGGTGGCCGAGGTGCGCGCGCTCTTCGAGCGTTACGAGCAGGCGCTGATCGACAAGAACGTGGAGATTCTCGACGCCACGTTCTGGAACAGCCCCCACACGATCCGCTACGCGTTCGCCGAGAACGGCTACGGCTTCGACGAGATCCATGCGCACCGCGTCGCGCGGCCGCCCGGCCCGGGCACCAAGGAGCACCGGATCCGCCTGGAGATCCTCACGCTCGGCCGCGACCTCGCCACCGTGAATCTCGAGTTCAAGGTGCGCGGCCGAGACGCGATCGGTCGCCAGAGCCAGACCTGGGTGCGCTTTCCGGACGTGGGCTGGAAGGTCATCAGCGCGCACGTGTCCACCATGACGGCCGGTTCCTAGTACACTCATGCGCACCATGCCGGCCCGAAGGAGGGCGCGATGACATCAGCAGCGGAATCCGAGGTTCTCCGCGCCGACGATCGGCGCTTCGAGGCGATGCGCAAGGCCGACTGGGCGGCGCTCGACGCGGTACTGGCCGACGATCTGACCTACGTGCACTCCAGCGCGAGACTCGAGTCGAAAACAGAGCACCTGACGAATCTGCGCGCTGGCAAGCCGCACTATCGCGGGATCGCGCCGCGCGAGCGACACGCGCGGGTTCACGGCGACGTCGGCATCGTCAACGGCGTGTCCGAGATGCACGTGGAGAACGCCGGCAAGGAGCAGCGTTTCACCGTGCGATATGTGGCCGTTTACACGAAAGCCGGCGGGCAGTGGCGCATGCTCGCGTGGCAATCGACCCGGCTGCCCGACGCCTAGCGTGCGGACCGACCGGATCATCTCGTCCGATTCGCACGTGGTGGAGCCGCCCGACACCTGGAAGGGGCGGCTGGCGCCGAAATACGCCGATCGCGCGCCGCGCGTCGTCGGCGACCCCGACGGCGACTGGTGGTTCGTCGACGGCGTGCGTACGAACTCGTTCCAGGGCGGGGCGCAGGTGGGCAAGCGGTTCGATCGGCCCGAGGAGCTGCGGCCCGCGGGGCGCTTCGCTGACGTGCGGCGTGGCGCGTATGATCCGAGCGCTTTCCTCGCCGACAACGACCTCGACGGCGTGTGGGGCTCCGTGATTTATCCGACCGAGGGGCTCTCGCTCTACCAGGTGCCCGACGGCGAGCTGCTCGCGGCGATCTTTTCCGGCTACAACGACTGGCTCGCCGACTTCTGCCGGCACGATCCCAAGCGGCTGAAGGGGATCGCGACGATTCACGTCGAGGACGTGCCGGGGGCGATCGCCGAGCTGACGCGCGCGCGCAAGCTCGGTCTCGTCGGCGCCATGATCACGGTGGGGCCCGCCGAGACGGCCTCGTACGACCGTCCGGAGTACGAGCCGTTCTGGGCCGCCGCGCAGGACCTCGAGATGCCGCTGAGCTTGCACATCGCCACGTTCCGGCCGTCACCGGGCATCGCGTACGAGGACAACCGCACCGCGCGACCGGGCCTGATCGCGATGTGGGATCGCTACATGAAGGTCTCGCTCGCGCACATGATTCTGTCCGGCGTGTTCGAGCGCTATCCGCGGCTGCGCGTGGGCTCGGTCGAGCACGAGCTCGGCTGGGTGCCGTTCTTCCTCGATCGGCTGGACTACACCTACACCCAGCGTGCGCGACGCCCCTGGTGGCACCGGTTCAAGGACGGCCTGCCCAGCGATTTCTTCCACCGCAACGTCTTCCTGAGCTTCCAGGAGGACGCGCTCGGCATGCGCGATCGGGACCTGATCGGCGTCGGGCAGATGATGTGGGGCTCGGACTATCCGCACACGGAGAGCACGTTTCCCCAGTCGCAGAAGCTGCTCGATCGCGTCTTCGCCGGCGTGGAGCCCGAGGTGCGCCGCCGCATCACGTGCGACAACGTCGCACGTCTCTACGGGTTCGAGCCATGAACGATGCGCTGACCGCGCAGACCGTCGAGCTGCTGCAGCAGCTGATCCGCAATCGGTGCGTGAACGACGGCTCGAAACCCTCGGGGCAGGAAGTGCGCAACAGCGACACGCTGCGCGCGTATCTCGAGGGCAGCGGGCTGGACATCGAGGTCTACGAGCCGGACGGCGCGCCCGGCCGGGCGAGCCTCGTCGCGCGCATCGAGGGCAGCGATCCGGCGGCGCCGACGCTGTGCCTGATGGGCCACACGGACGTCGTGCCGGTGACGCCCGAGCACTGGACGCGCGATCCATTCGGCGGCGAGCTCGTGAACGGGGAAGTCTGGGGACGCGGCGCCATCGACATGCTCAATCTCACCGCCTCGCAGGCCGTGGCGCTGAAAGCGCTGGCGCGGCGTGGCTGGCGGCCGCGAGGCACGCTGGTCTATCTCGCGTGCGCCGATGAAGAAGCGGGCGGCGCGCTCGGCGCCGGCCACGTGGCGAAGAAGCATTGGGACGCGCTCCGCGCCGACTATCTGCTGACCGAGAACGGCGGCACCGTCAGCGCGCACGACGGCCAGCTCAACGTCACCGTACACGTCGGCGAGAAGGGGGTGGCGTGGCGGCGTCTGCGCGTGAAGGGCACGCCGGGTCACGGGTCGATGCCCTACGGCGCCGACAACGCGCTCGTCAAGGCGGCACACGTCATCACTCGGCTGGCAGAATATCGGCCATCGCCGTACGTTGACGATCTGTGGACCACGTTCGTGCGCACGCTCGACGTCGAGCCGCCCGTGAAAGCGGCGCTCGCGGATCCGTCACGCGTCGACGAGACGATCGCGCACCTGGCTCCGGGCCTCGCGCGCTACGCGTGGTCGGCCACGCACACGACGTTCTCGCCGAACATGTGCCGCGCCGGCGTGAAGACGAACGTCATACCGGACGTGGTCGACATCGAGGTCGACATCCGCACGATCCCCGGCGACGACGAGGACGAGGTGCGGCGACATCTCGGCAAGGCGCTCGGCGACCTGATCGACGATGTCGAGATCGAGAAGCTCTTCTCCAAGCAGGCGTCGGTGTCGCCGACGGGCACGCCGCTCTGGGACGTGCTCGGCCGCGTCGTCGACCGTCACTACCGTGGGGCGCGACTGCTGCCGCGGCTCATCGTCGGGTTCACCGATGCCCCGTACTTCCGCCAGCACGGCGCCGTCGCCTACGGCTTCGGCCTGTTCTCGCGCACGCTGACGGCGGAGGCGATGTCCGGGCGCTTCCACGGCAACGACGAGCGGGTCGACGTCGAGTCGCTCGCGCTCACGACGCAGGCGTGGTTGGATACCTGCGAGCTGTTCTTGGGCTGACCAGGGAGGAACGCGATGCCCGTCTTCACGCGTCCTGACGCCGAGATCTACTACCGCCATACGCCTCGATAGGAGACGCCCATGCGCTACAACCGGATCTCGGCGGATTGCCATCTCGACCTGATCTGGCTACCGCCCGACCTCTTCACGTCGGAAGCTCCCCAGGCCTTGAAGGACCGCATGCCGTACGTGGCCGATGGGCCCGACGGCGATCGCTGGTGGGTGGCGAAGAACGGCGTCAAGTTCGGGATCGCGGGCGGCGTGGGAGCCTCCGGCACCAAGCACGTCCCGGGCAAGCAGCTGCGTGTCGACGTGATGGCTTCGACGGGCCTCTACGAGGACGGCAAGCAGGGGATCCGCCGGCCCGGCGATCCGCATCTGCGCATCAAGGAGATGGACCGCGACGGCGTGGACGCCGAGGTCATCTACGGCATCCTCGCCGCCGCCGCGAAGCTGAAGGACATCGAGGCCTCCAACGAGATGGTGCGCATCTACAACACGTGGATGGCCGACTTCTGCCGCCATTATCCCGACCGCCACATCGGGCTCGCCAATCTCCCGTACGGCGACATCGACGCGGCCGTGGCGGAAGTCCATCGTGTCGCCAAGCTCGGCTTCAAGGGCATCGAGCTGTCGTGCTCGTGGGAGATGGAGCCCATGTGGCACGAGCAGTGGGAGCCGCTCTGGGCGGCCATCAACGAGGTCGGCATCCCGCTGCACTTCCACACGTTCCCTGCCGTGTCGCCGGCGCTGCGCGAGAAATACACGGGGCTCACCCAGCGCGCGCTGATGTACAGCGGGCTGTGCCTGTTCCAGATGACGCTGGGCAGCATCCTCACGGCGCTGATGGGCCGCGCGGTGTTCGAGCGGTATCCGAATCTGAAGATCGCCTTCGGCGAGAGCGGCATCGGCTGGATTCCCTACGTGCTCGACCGCATGGACTTCGAGTACGAGGACCAGTACAAGGATCTCCCGCTGAAGCTGAAGCCGAGCGAGTACTGGCGGCGGCAGTGCAAGGCGACCTTCCAGTACGACCGCGTGGGCACCAAGCTCATCGACGAGATGGGCGTGGAGACGCTGATGTGGGGCTCCGACTATCCACACCCCGACGGCGTCTGGCCCGAGTCGGCGAAGTACATCAGCGAGCAGTTCAAGCATCTGCCCGACGACGTGGTCCGCAAGATGACCTGCGAGAACGCCGGGCGCTTCTACGGCCTGATCAACTGACTGGAGCGCCTTGCGCCGCTGCCCGAAGAGGCGCGACGCAAGGTGCTCGCGTTACCGTGCTCTCAACGCAGGCCCCCGGCGACACGTAAGATCTCGCCGGTGATCCACGCGGCATCCGCCGAGGCGAGGAAGACCGCAACCGGCGCGATGTCCTGCGGCTGACCAATCCGCCCGCCCAGCGGCGTCTGCGCTTGGAGTTGTTTGGCGAAATCATCGTCCACCAAGCCAGCGGCGTGCACGCCTTCGGTCTCCACCCCGCCGGGAGTGATCGCGTTCACGCGGATGTTCCGCGGGCCGAGCTCCTTGGCCAGCGTCTGCGTTATCGCCTCCACCGCCGCCTTGGAGGCCGTGTACACGACAGTGCTCGGCGCCGTGAGGCTCGTGGCCGCCGAGCTGATATTGATGATGCTTCCGCCGGCGGCGTCGAAAAGTCTCGCGGCCGCCTGTGACGCGAGCAACGTGCCGAGGACGTTGACGTCGAACAGCTTGCGGAAGTGCGCTTCGGTTATCGCCTCGACGGGCGCGAACTCGTAGACGCCGGCGTTGTTGACGAGAATGTCCAGCCGACCGAAGTTCTTCTTCGTTTCGGCGAAGAGTCGCTCGATGTCCCCTTGCTTCGCCACGTTGGCCTGCAGCGCGACCGCCCGTCCGCCGCCGCGCGTGATCTCGTCCACCACGCGATCGGCGTCTTTCTTGCTCGACGCGTAGTTGACGACGACCGCCGCACCTTCCTTTGCTAGATAGCGCGCGATGGCCGCGCCGATCCCTTTCGATGCGCCGGTGACGATGGCGACCTTGTCTTGCAGCTTTTTCATGACGCCGGACCTCCTGTCTTGGGCTTCCGATGCGCGGGCCGCGTCATCGGATACACTGCTCGCCGAGAATCGTCATGGTCGACAGGTCCTACCGGGTCTATGTGATCCAGGGGCAGACGGAACGCGACTGGCGCGACTGTCAGGCCGCGCTCGGGCACATCCCCGCGCGGATGACTGCGCTGCCGTACATCGGTGACGCCGACGCGCTCATCGCGCGCACCCGCGACGCCGACGCCCTCGTCGTGGCGTTTTCGCCGATCACACGCGCGGTCATGAGCGCGCTCGAGGGGCTCAAGACGGTCGTGAGGACCGGCGTCGGCTACGACGTCATCGACGTGCCGGCGGCGACCGAGCTCGGCGTGATCGTGGTGAACATTCCAGACATCTGGGTCCGCGAGGTCGCCAACCACGCGCTCGCGCTGCTGCTCGCGTGGAACCGCAAGATCGTCACGCTCGACCGCCAGGTGCGGGCGGGCATCTGGAGCGGCGGCGTGCCGGGCGGCGCGGGCGCGCTGCACGGCGAGACGGTCGGCATCGTCGGTCTGGGCAACATCGGCAGCGCTTTCGCGCGGCGCGTGTGGCGGCGCTGGAGA
>Ga0209382_10002988_pt1 | contig 23929 bp, 19 predicted proteins | sample SoiMetdeltSBSDD5_FD_187599 | JGI IMG/M metagenome (GOLD analysis project Ga0209382, IMG submission 187599) | Bulk soil microbial communities from a Populus tree surrounding site in Tennessee, USA - Soil MetaG P. deltoides SBSDD5 (SPAdes) (version 2) | ecosystem: Environmental > Terrestrial >...
CGCCCCAACTGCAGGGCTTCCATGGCCGTGGTCTTAACATCCGTTGAGCCCCGCTCATACTTAAGTTGGCTATGAACGGCGTGCATTAAAGCTAAAGCCGTCCCCTGCGGATCGTCTGGCAACTGGTGCGCCGCCGCAAACTGGTGGATGAGATCCGTCTGGGGCGCATACACCGTGGACTGCCGATAATCATGTTCAGCCAGGAGTGACAAACTCGGTTGATCATCCACAAACATCTCAGGCGTCAGGACTTCACTCTGCGCCGAGACGACTAACTGCTGATGGAGATTCAGGACATCAAAATGCCGCACGTCGTTGCCGTAATAATCGAGATAGGCTTTCACGACCCCTTGCGGCTCGGTGGTCAAGGTGAACGCCATGCAGCGTTGTCCGCCCACGTCCGTGGGCTTGAGGCGCATTTCGGTATACGCCTCGCTGATGGGCTGTGTGTAACTGAACGTAGTGGCGTGTTGGATGTGTAAGCGCATAAGATTTTCCAATTAATTTTACGGAATATGTGAGGCGTGACCCGTGACTCGTGACGCGTGAAGATCACGTCTCACGCATCACGAGTCACGGCTTACGCTATAGCCAACCCGGATTTGCGGTAGTGTCATGCTACTGCTGTTGAGCCTGCTGAACTTGCTGCTTGCCGGGCAAAATCACCCGCGTATTAAAGAACGTCCACTCGATTTCATGGCCGGCGTGGTTAAGCCGCTTCAGGAGTTTATCCAAGTAGGAATGCAGGTCATCGCCGAGCACCTCCTGAATATCCAGATAGTTCATCTCAGCCCCCAGCCGACCTAAGGCGCGTTGGGCGTTGTTGAGTTGGCCGGGGAGTTTGGCTGGATCATGGGAAAGCGTGTTCACCGCCTGCAGGCACTCATCCAGACAGAACAACACCGCGCGCGGAAAATCGCGGCTGAGGAGTAAATATTCGGCGACGCGCCAGGCTTGGAGTTGAGCCGCATGCGCCTGGCGGAACGGCTCAAAGGCGCTGCACGAGCGGAGCATGGCGATGAGTTGAGTGGCGGCCGCCGGTGAACCTTCCGGCAGCAGGTTCGCCTCCGCATATTTGACGTCCAGAATCCGGATGGTTTTGTCGGCGCGCTCCAAATATTTGCCGATCTGAATAAATTCATAAGCCTCACCGTGGGTCAAGGTCGCGGAGGTCATGCCTTGGAACGCCTGCGAGCCATCGCGCATTTGGCGAAAGAACTCGTGCGGCCCGCTCAAGACCGAATCCCGGTTGACATCCTTGACAGAGAAATAGAGCCGGTTGAGGTGTTCCCACATCTCACTGCTGATCTGCCCTCGGACACTGCGGGCATTCTCCCGCGCCCGGGTAATGCACGCCAGCACCGCGTTCGGATTCGCGGGGTGCCACAGTAAAAACTCGCTGACGTTGCGGACGTCAAATTTATCGAAACATTGCAGAAACAGTTTTTCATCCCGATTGATGGACACCAGGCGCTCCCAACCCCGCTGGGACTGTTCCATTTGAGTGTCCAAGAGGGCGTGAAAGTTCACGCTGAGGATGCGGGTAATATCCTCCGCCCGCTCCACATACCGGGACATCCAATACAATGACTCAGCTACTCGGGAAAGCATGGGATACCTACAACAAATTCCAGATTCGCTTACGGAATACGCAATACGTGGTGTTACCAGATATTCCGTATTGCGCATTCCGTAAATTGATGAGGAAACCTCTCTAGTGATGCAAGACCCACGTATCCTTGCTGCCGCCCCCTTGAGATGAATTGACGACCAGCGAACCGGGACGTAAGGCCACCCGCGTCAGACCGCCGGGGACCAGGATGACTTTATCGCCGCGATAAAGAATGTAAGGCCGCAGATCAATGTGGCAACCGTGGAGTTCGCCGTTGAGGTAAGTCGGGTGGCGGCTGAGACCGATGACCGGCTGCGCAATGAAGTTGCGCGGCTGGGCTTGAATTTTATCCCGGAACGCTTCTCGCTCGGCCCGGCTGGACTGCGGGCCAATCAACATGCCATATCCCCCGCTTTCGTTGACGGCCTTCACGACCAATTGATCCAAGTGTTCCAGAATATATTCGCGCTCGGTTTCGCGGACAGCTAAATAAGTGGGCACATTAGCCAGGAGCGGCTCTTCGCTTAAATAATAGCGAATGATTTCAGGGACGTAGGAATAAATCGCTTTGTCGTCGGCGACGCCGGTCCCAATCGCATTAGCCAAGGTGACATTGCCGGCGCGGTAAGCGTTCAATAAGCCGGCGGCTCCCAGTTGACTCTCCGGGCGAAAGGCGAGCGGGTCCAGGAATTCATCGTCCACGCGGCGATAAATGACTTCCACCGGCTTGAGGCCATTGGTGGTGCGGGTATAGACTCGGTTATCGTGACACACCAAGTCCCGCCCCTCGACGATCTCAATTCCCATTTGCCGCGCCAGAAACGAATGCTCAAAGTAGGCCGAGTTGTACACCCCGGGCGTGAGTAAGACGACGGTGGAGTCAGACGTTTGCGGCGGCGCCGACGCTTGCAAGAGATGCAGCAATTCTTGGGGATAGTGTTCAATCGGCATCACCCCATACCGTTCAAATAAACGCGCAAAGGTGCGCTTCATGGCCTGCCGATTTTCCAGCATGTAACTGACGCCGGAAGGCGAACGCAGATTATCTTCCAAGACCAAATAGTCTCCGTGCGGATCTCGAATCAGGTCGGTCCCAATGATATGAGCATAGATATTTTTAGGAACTTCCAGCCCCAGCATCTCCCGTCGAAAATGCCGGGAGCCAAAGACCAACTCAGCCGGGATGCGTTTATCCCGGATGATCTGCTGCGCATGATAGATATCGTGCAGAAACAAGTTGAGCGCCGTCGCGCGTTGGGTGAGGCCTCGCTCCAGCAGGTCCCATTCGGCGCGGGGGATAATCCGAGGCACTAAATCAAACGGCAACGTCCGTTCCGCGCTTTCCTGCTGACCATAGAGGGTGAACGTAATTCCCTGGTACAGGAAAGACATTTCCGCTTCCCGTTGGCGTTCATTGAAGGTCTGCGTGGTTAATTCAGCGAGCTGCGCCTGCAGGAACTGGTAATGCGTTCGCGGCTGGCCCGGCGCGCTGAACATTTCATCGAAGAAACTGTCCAGCGCATACGCGGGAGTCAGAATCGGCTGAGTGGTAATTGACATGGTTTGTTCGGCGAGCATCGGACTAACTCGGCTGATTGGCTCGATGCAGCGCTAAGACGGATAGAACGTTGACGGAGTCGGTTACCCAGCCGAAGATGCCACCTTGAGCTTTGATTATCTCTAAAGCGGCCGTGTGACGCGCCGGATCGTAGGCAGCCAAACCATCGGCGATGCACAGCGCATTGAAGCCCATATCATTCGCTCCGCTGATGGTCGTGCTGCAGCACACGTCGGTGGTCACGCCAGCGAAGAGCACATTGATAATTCCGCGGGCGCGCAGGATCGCCTCCAAATCCGTTTTGTGAAACGCGTTCTTGCCCGGTTTATCTACCACAATCTCATCGGGCCACGGCGCGACTTCGTCAATAATGGCATGGCCGGCTTCGCCCCGGATGAGGATGCGGCCCATGGGGCCGGGGTCGCCGATGCGCCGACCCGGCGGCCAGCGGTTGAGCTTCGTCGGAGGACAATCGCTCAAGTCGGGCAGGTGACCTTCCCGCGTATGAATAATGAGTAGGCCGCTTTCGCGCGCGGCGGCTAACAGGCGCTGAATCGGCGCGATGGTCCGGCGCAGGTGTTCGGGGTCATTGCCCAAAGACTCACCGTAGCCGCCTCGGTACAGAAAGTCCTTTTGCATGTCAATCACAATCAGCGCGGTTTCCTCAAGGTTGACTTCGAGCGGAAAAGGCTCGGCTTCAATTCGATAATTGTTCATTGGGACTCCGTTAGAGCGGTTTCTCCTAAAGGGCGCTTTAGCGCAGATCAATTTACGGAATACGCAATACGGAATATCTGGTAGCACTCCGTATTGCGTATTCCGTATTCCGTAAGCTAAAGCTGTAGCTGTGCCTCCAGCGCCGCCGCGAGCGCGAGCAAACGTCCATCCTCAAGTGGCCCGGCCACCAACTGTGTGCCCACGGGTAGATTGTCCGGAGTCAGGCCGCTGGGCAGAGAAATCGCTGGGAAGCCGATAAAGCTCCAGGGGATGCAGTTCAACGAGAGAGTGAGGAAGAAGCGCTCGACCTCGGTCGTCTTGGGCGCCGGAACGCGGGAAGTGGGCATGAGCAGCGCGTCGAATTGTTTTAGGTGCTCCAGCATCCGTTGCTGAAAAGCTGCGCGGTAGCGCTGCGCTTGCAAGTAAGTGACGGCGGTAACCTGTTGCGCTTCTTCTAATTGCTCCAGGACTGGGCGCGTGTAGAGATCCGCTTGGCCCGAAAAAGCGCGATGATAGGCCGCCGCTTCACAGCGGCTAAGGATGAGGCCCATCGAAACCGCTAAATTAAATTCTTGGTCCGAGGGCACGTCGGTCTCAATCACCTCGACGCCTAGAGCACGCAATGCCACTACACTGTTTTGAAAGGCGGCCAGCACGCCGGAGTCCGCGTCCTTGAGCGCGTGGATCGGAAGCCCCACGCGCAGTCCGCGCACATCTTTATTTAAGTAGCGGGTGTAATCCTCGCCGCGTTCAGCGGCATTGGTCAAAGGGTTGAGCAGCCAGGCAATGTCCTCGACCGTGCGCGCCATGGGCGCGACGTGATCCAGACTCCACGACAGCGTGGTGACGCCTTGCGTGGGCACCAATCCATAACTCGGCTTGTAGCCCACCACCCCACACAACGCAGCGGGCACGCGGATGGAGGCGCGAGTGTCCGTCCCGAGCGAGCCTAGTCCCATGCCGGTGGCGACCGCAATCGCCGAGCCGCCGCTGGAACCGCCGGGATCGCGAGTGATGTCCCGTGGGTTGCGGCTTTGCGGCGTGGTCACACCCAAAGCAAATTCATGTGTGTGCGTTTTGCCGAGGATGATTGCGCCGGCTTCTTTGAGAAGAAGCACCGCAGCCGCATCTTCGGCCGCGACGGCCGTGGCCAGAACTCGCGAGCTGGCTGTGTTGGGCATATCGCGCACGGCGATCACATCCTTCACCGAAATGGGAATGCCATGCAATGGACTGCGCCGTTTGCCGGCTCGGGCTTCCGCCTCCAGCGCTTGGGCCTGCGCCAGGATATCGGCCTCCGGCGCCACGTAAACGAAGGCATTCAACTCCGCGTTACATTGAGCAATCGCCTCTAAAGATTGGCGAGCCAAGTCCACGACGCTGAGTGAACCTTGAGCCAAGCGACGTCCAGCGCTGGCGAGAGTCTGCGGCCCAGCGGGAACCGAGCGAGGGGAGGGACGATCCACTAGCGACCGGCGTTGAGGTGCGGGCAGATCGGTTAGCGCGAACATGAAGGCGGGATATTGCGCTGCGGTGGGGAGGTATTGCTCCACCTCCGCCAGCGCGTCCCGGAAACTTTGGCGGGTGAGACTCAATTCACTTGTCATAGACAGTAGACCTTCTAGGAAATAACAATGGGACGCAGACCTTCGGCGCAGATTTTCGCAGATTAAAAACCTACAATCTGCGGGAATCCGCGTTCACACCTGCCACCTGCCCCGCGAACTTCGCGGGGTGCGCGGGCGGTGCCAGGGTCTACGTCCAAATTTTGGTCATTGTTTATTTCCGATAAGGTTCAGTTAACGAAGTGCGGCAAGTAAGTCGCCTGACTTCGCGACCGCGCCGAAGACGCCGCCTTGCATCTTAATCATCTTGATGGCGGCCTCGTAATTGCCCAGATCAGTCGCCCCCGTGCAATCCTCCAGCAGCAGACATTCGTAGCCAAGGTCGTTCGCCTCGCGCATGATCGTGTGTACACATACGTCGGTGGTAATGCCGGTGAATACCAAGTGGGTAATACCGCGATTTCGCAGCACCAGGTCAATATCGGTGCTCCCGAAAGCGCCCTTCGTGGGCTTGTCAATGATCGGCTCGTTGGGCAGCGGCTTTAATTCTTCGATGATGTCCCAACCGGCCTCGCCCCGAATCAAGATTCGTCCGCACGGCCCGGCGTCGCCGATGCCGGCCCCAATGCGTTGGGAACGCCAGCGTTTATTAGGCGGGCAGTCCGAGAGGTCCGGTTTGTGGCCTTCACGGGTGTGGATCACTGGCGCGCCCAGTGTGCGCCATGCATCCAGCACGCGCTGAGTCGGCTCGATCCCCGAGCGCGTCAAGGAAATATCATAGCCCATGCGATCCACGTAGCCGCCCGGGCCGCAGAAATCAATCTGCCAGTCAATGCACAGCACCGCCGTCCGGGCGGGATTCAAGGAACCGTCGTAAGGCCAATCGTATGGGTCCGCTTTTACTTTAAAAGAAGGCATAGGTCGTCGTTTTTCTGTTTGAAGAGAATCAAGGCCATCTTTCTCCCCTCACCCCAACCCTCTCCCCGCTGGGGAGAGGGAGACTGACTCCCCTCTCCCTGAAAGGGAGAGGGGCCGGGGGTGAGGGTGAACACCACTTACTTGGGAATTGTTCCAATCACCCCTTCCACTAAATAGTCCGTCGTCTCCAGGTCTTCCACCGCGGGGCGGACACCGGCTTCGATGCGGACCGTGCCATCTTGGTCTTTGATGGGGCCTTCAAAGGGATATAGCGTACCGGCAATGATGGCTTGCTTCTTCTCCATCACCAGCGCTTGAATCTCCTCGGACACCGACGCGCCGAAGGGGGCGAGGTCCACCACACCATCCTTCAGGCCGACGCGATACTTGCCCTTGTACGGGCTGTCGGCCCACTTCCCGTCTTGGATCGTCTTCACCATATCCACGTAGAGCGGACCCCAGTTCCAGATGGAGCCGGTGATCCAACCTTTCGGCGCGAGGGTCGAAGCATCCGCATGATAGCCCACCGACATGATGCCATTGCGCTCGGCGGTTTCCACGATGGTCTTGGTGCAATCTTGATGTTGCGTGAGAACGTCCACGCCCTGCGCGATGAGGGTGTTGGCAGCTTCCGCCTGTTTTCCGGGGTCGCACCAGTTGGCGGTGAAAACCACGGTGGTGGTCACCTCCGGGTTTACCGAGCGCGCGCCGAGGGTGAAGGCGTTGATGTTAAGCAGCACTTGCGGGATGGGGAAAGAGACGATGTACCCCAGTTTGTTCGTCTGCGTCATTTTGCCGGCGGCCACACCTGAGAGATAAACCGCTTCCCAGATGGTGCCGAAGTAGGTGCCCAAATTCTCCGCGGTCTTCAGGCCGCCCTGGTGGACGAAGATGGCCTCAGGATGGCGCTCCGCCACAGCCAGCGCGGGATCCAAATGGCCGTAGGAGGTGGGGAAGATGATCATGGCGCCGTCGCGAATCATTTGCTCCATGATCCGTTCCGCCTCTTCAGTCTCAGGGACGTTCTCGGCCTGCAGCACTTTCAGGTCAGGGAAGGCTTGCTTCACGGCCTCGCTGCCCAGGTAGGCGGCTTGGTTGTAGCCGTAGTCGTCACGCGGCCCCACGAAGATGAAGCCGACGGCGGTTCCGCCGGTGCCCGGCGCTGTCCCACCTGCGGCGGTCGCTTGCGGTGTCGTCGCGGGTGCTGCACCACCGCAGGCGGCCAGGACCAGCGACGCGATGGCGATCCAGGTAAAAAAAACAAAAGGGCGAAAGGCATATCTGCTCATGCGAAAGAACTCCTCCTTAATATAGGAACCGAATAACAAAAGTCTCACGTCCCCTCAAACACAGCGCGCAATCCTTCCGGCATCGCGTTGCGCTGGCGCTGGCTGACGACGAGTAGCACAGCCAAGGTGAGCACATAAGGCACCATAGACATGATGTAGGGAGACACACCCAGGCCTCGAGCTTGGAGAGTAAGTTGCAAAGCTAGCGCCCCGCCAAACAGGTAACATCCCACCAGCGCCTGCCAGGGAGACCAAGAAGCGAAGATCACCAAGGCCACCGCCACAATCCCGCGGCCTTGCGTCATGTTCTCGACCCAGTTCAACGTGTAAGCAATAGACAGTTGTGCGCCACCCAAGCCGGCAAGCAAGCCACCGAAAGCGACGGCGGCGTAGCGGACACGGTCCGGTGAGTGTCCAGTGGCATAGGCCACCGTTTCACGTTCGCCGGTAGCGCGCAGCACCAGGCCCCAGCGCGTCCGGTAAAGGAAGAACCAGATGATCGGCACCAACAGGATTGATAAGTAGGTCAACACGTCATGCTGAAACAGGATCGGTCCGATGGCGGGGATTTTAGAGAGTAAAGGAATAGAGACGGGGTCCAGCCCTTTGATCTGCGTGCTCACATAGGTGCGCCCGAAAAATGCGGTCAAGCCCTGGCCCAAGATCATCACGGCTAATCCACTGGCTAATTGATTGGCCCGGCGATGGATAGCCAGGTACGCGTGAATTAAAGAAAAGAGCGCTCCGGCCAGCGCGGCCGCCAACGCGCCCAAATAGGGATTGCCCGTTAGCGCGGTGACGCTAAAGGCCGTCAGCGCCCCGACCAGCATCGCACCTTCCGCGCCAAGGTTAACAATCCCAGCGCGCTCGGCCACCAACTCGCCCAGGCAGGCGAAGAGCACCGAAGTCCCGGAACGAATCGCGCCGACGAGAACGGCGACGATCATGTGGATTTCTTCTCCTGATAAAAGCGCGCTAACACGCCCAGTAAGACCAGCGCCATCAGAATGTTGACAGAGGAGGCCGGCAAGCCGGCGGTGATTTGCAATGAGTCGCCGCTGACAGTGATTATAGCTAGCAAGATGGACGAGCCGATGAGCCACAAGGGATGCTGGTTGACCATCCAGGCGGCCAAAAAGCCGACGTATCCAAAACCGACTCCAGTGGCCGGACGTAACCGCCCCTCTACCCCAGCCACCACAATCATCCCGGCCAAACCGGCTAGCATACCTCCGACGAGCATGGTGATGAGTTGGATGCGCTCCACATTCAGCCCGGCCCGGCGGGCGGCTTCGGGGTTGCCACCGACCACGCGCAGGCGTAAGCCCCAATAGGTCCGCGCGGTGAAATACCAGACCAGGCCGGCGACGAGAGGCGCGATCAGAATGCCCAAATGAACCCGACTGTGGGGTAGAGTTGGAAAGCGGGCCACGTCCGCCAGCGGTGGAGAAAACGGCCAATTGAAAGATTCTGGATCTTTGAGTAGCCCATGCACTATGTAACCCACAAATAGGAAAGCAATGTAGTTGAGCAAGAGCGTGCAGATGGTTTCGTTGAGTTTCAACTTGACTCGCAGAACACCCGCCAGCCCAGCCCAGGCCGCGCCCCCCGCCATTCCGGCCAGGGCCAGCAGGATCAGTGTTGGTGCTTGGGGCCAGCGATCACCCAGAACCATCGCCATCGCTGCGGTCGTCAGTGCACCGACGGCCAGTTGGCCTTCCCCACCCACATTGATCAATCGCGCGCGCGCAGGCACCATGGCGGCCAAGGCCGTCAGAATGAGAGGCGCAGCGCGCACTGCCACTTCGCCGAGACCATATGTGTTGCCGATGGTGCTTCGCAACATGTCCCAATAGGTTTCCAGGGGATTGGTTTTGACCATGAGTAGAAAGATGGCGAATACAGCCAGCGGCCCCAACGCCAAACTTGTCCATCCGAGTAAGCGGGGCAGCGCGTTAGTTTTAAACATGCTCGGAAATATTGAGGGAGAGTTCAGCCGGCTGAAGATACTCCGGTTGTAGCCCAAGCTGATCTTCAGTCTCCGGCCTCGGCGCCAAGTGTCGTTGGTGATAGGAGTCCGGTGAAGTCATCCATTGCGCGACTTCATACGCATGGGTCGTGCGTGGATCAATCGGGCCGAGCAGTTGGCCGTGAGTAAGCACCACTAGCTTGTCGGACAGTTCGTAAAGTTCACTCAAATCTTCGGAGAATAAGAGGATCGCGGTCCCCGCATCCCGACGGTTGAGCAACAGGTTTTGAATAGCGCGGGTGGTGGCGATGTCCAGGCCGCGACTGGGATAGCAAGCGATGAGTACGCGCGGCTGATGAGCCAGCGCCCGCGTTAACACCAACCGTTGTAAGTTGCCGCCCGATAGGCGATCTGCCCGGCGACTAGGCGCCGGCACCTGCAAGGTAGCGACTTCCGGTAATTGCGCGAAGTCGGCCTGTACAGCGGACCAATTGATGCCCAGGCCACGCCGTCGTTCGGGCAGGCCGCCCAAAATCATATGTTCGAGCACGGAGAGGCCAGGGACAACCGCTTCCTCAATCGGGTCTTCGGGGACGCCAACCACACCCGCTTGGAGAAAGCGATTCGGTGAGACATGCGTGAAGTTCTGGTCTTCAATCAATAAGCTACCGGAGCGCACCAGACGCAAGCCTAAGAGCGCTTCAGCCAATTCGCGTTGGCCATTGCCGGAGATACCGGCCACGCCCACAATCTCGCCGGGGTTCAGTTTCAAGTTGGCCCCCTGGAAAATTACGCGCCCATGATCATCCGCGACCGCCAAGTCCAGGGCCTGAAGCAATGCCGGGCCTTCGGGTGGCGTGGCCCGCGCGGCCGGCAGCGGGGCAATCCATTGGCCGATCATGTGGGTCACCAGGGTTTTCTCATCCAGTTCTCCGATGGCGGTGGAGGTGAACGCCACACGCCCACCGCGCAGAACCGTGACCCGGTCAGCGCAGGCCAGCGCTTCTTGCAGCTTGTGTGTGACGAACAAAATGGCATAGCCTTCGTCCCGCAGGCGGCCAATCATTTTTAGAAAAGCGCCCACTTCGGTGATCGCCAGGACGCTGGTAGGTTCATCGAAGAGCAACACCCGCGCTCCACTGAGCAGTACTTTGACGATCTCCACCCGCTGGCGTTGACCTACATCTAATTGCCAGACGGAAGCCTCGGGGTCCACCTCTAAACCATACTGTTCGGCAACGGAGATCAGCCGTTGCCGAAGAGACTGTCGCTGCAGACGCCACGGGAGCTGGGGTAGTCCGAGGGCAACGTTCTCCAGGACAGTCAGGGCCGGCACCAGCCGGAAATCCTGGAACACCATCCCAATACCATTTTTCCGCGCTTGGGCGGGGTTGGCTAATCTCACCGGCTGGCCGGCAACAGAGAGTTGCCGTGGTCAGGCAAATGCACGCCATAGAGCATTTTCAGCAGCGTGCTTTTGCCGGCCCCGTTCTCGCCTAAGACCACGTGGACCTCACCCGCGTGGAGGTCAATGTTCACCTCCGTATTGGCGAGCAAGTCTCCAAAGCATTTGGTCAGGCCTTCTCCGGCCAAGAGCGGTGTGGAAGTTGCTGGAGGCCGTTGTGGTGGGGTGAGGGAAGATTCGGTGAGCACAGTAACTCCGAGCGTCAGTGACGGGGCAGGTTTATCCCTGAAATAAAAAACCTCCGAACGCAGGAGATTGCGTTCGGAGGCATCGTGGCCTCAATGCATTTATTTGATAACACTGGTACTTTATCAGAAGAAGGATTGAAGAACCAGCCCTTTTTGGGGGGTCTCCGTTTGGGGGATAGAACCTCCCCGGCCTGTGGTTGCAAGGTGTTTCAATCCACGCTCCCCACCCAGAGAGCGACTTTGTTCCTCATAATCACCTTGGCCTACTTTCCGATTTCAATCCATGCCCCCACCTGAGGAGCGACCCTGTATTCAACTTGATTTATAGTCCATTTGCCAGCCTTTGCTGTTATTTGCTGTCTGGAAACCAGCGAGGAAGACCCTGCGTACCTTTATTCGCGCTGTTCAACAAGGGAGATTGCGTCGCACAGCTAAAGAAGCATAGACTACGGCGCCGACTCAGGCCGGTGTGCTTGAATCAAGCCTCACGGCCTCTTGCTCCAGCTTGAGTTGGCGTTGCAGCATGTGAACGATGAGGGGACGCATATCCGTGAGGGAGGGACGGCGCAGCAAGCGGTTGAGATTGTTCACATCCGCCGACGCGAGGGGGCGCGCCCACCGATGATGGGCCTCAAGCGTTTCGATGTCCATCCGGTACGGCTTGGCGTTGGCATTCACCTGCTCACGTAATTGGGTGAGGATGTTGAGGCCGCCGTAGTCAATGTCGGCCCAGAGGTAAAGGGTCACCTCATTCGGCAGGCAGCGCAGCAGGTGACGGCAGGCAGGAGAAGGATTGCCCCACAAACAGATGGCGGCTGGTTTGCCGGCAGATGACGTATCACGTATTCCGTGTTGCGTATAGCGGATCAGTTCGTAGAAAGAAGTGGGATTCTCTACACAGATGACAGCCGGGGTTGAGACGGTAACTCGCTTCAGGCAAGCGGCCTGCATCGCCGGGAGGCCCACCGCTGGATAAAATTCGCCCAGGGACATGACCTGCCCAGCCTCGTCCACCAATTGCCACGGGCCATGCAAATACAAATGATCGGGATTGGCAACTAGGTTAAGTTCGCGCAGAACTTCGCCGTTCGTCAACGCCCTCCAGCCGGGCTGATGGTGACGAGCGAGGACCGCGACAGCGCGCAGTAGGTCATCAAAGCGTTTGCTGTCGTTGAAGACCCGCACGCTGAAGACCCGGTAAGGCGTTTCTTCGCGCACCTCATCAAGCGCTGACAGAGCCGTCAACACATCGCGGTTGAATACTTCGTCGGTCAGGCTGAAGGGCAGCGGCGATTTTCCGGCTTTGAGTTGATCCAGGCTATGCTGAAGAGCGCGCAGCCGCCAACCCTGGAAACGAAAGCGCTCACCCAAGAGCAGGTCAGTCAAACGCGCCCGCCGGTCAGCCTGCGGTGTCCGCTCCAACAAGGCAAACAGTATTTCGATATGCGAAGGAATGAGCGCCACCGAGGCCAGCAGGTGACCGGCTTCGCCCGGGAGCCAGACGAGTTTCACCACGCCGGCGCGTTCCAGAGCTTGCAGTTGCTCATTCGCCGTCTGGCGCGGCTGAGGGTCGGTCTGGCTATGATAAGCCGGGAGAGTGAGGGTCTCTAAGTGACAGCGGATGGAGCGCACCCCGGCCGGATTCAGAGGCGGGGTTTCACGCAGCGCTCGACCGGCGCGGGGATTGCGCCGCTCGTAAACGTCCAGTAACGCCTGCAAAATAATCGCAACGTCCGGCGTGGGGACAAACGCCAAGTCACGCGCGCCCATCCTCGCCTTCCAACTCCTGCAACATCTCCGCCTTATCAATCTCAATCACGAACGAATGACTATTCTTGCGGACGACGGTGCGGACGCAGTCCACGTGCGCGAGCAGCGCGCCGGATTTATCGGGCGGGGTGGCCAGCAGCACTTGCAGGCCGGTATCGCGCATAAATTGTAACGCGCTGGCCGTGCGGGCCGTGTCCATCTTTGAAAACGCTTCATCGAACAACGCCAAGCGGATGGTGTCGGAGGCGCGGGGCTGGTTGAGGCGATAAGCCTGCGCGAACGAGGCGGCCATCGCCACATAAAACGGCGTCGTCGTTTCGCCGCCCGATTTCTTGGCATTGATCTGGCTTAACCAGGCGCGGTCGCCATTGGGATAATGGATGCGGATGTCATAGTCGAGGTAGTTGCGGTAATCTTGCAGTTCGCGTAGCTCGGCGGCGGCTTCGTCCGCCACGTTGGCAGTCAGGCGTTCGAAGAGCAAATCCCAGCCGGCTTGATGCTTCTGGCGGAAGTCAGATTCGAACAGGGCATCCCCCAAAATCTGCTGGCTGTCCATGAGCATGTCATACACTTGCCGCAGCGCCGACGCCGGTTTGGTGATGAATTCGAAACGCTCACCGCCGAAGCGCAAGTCCTTCAACGTCGCGTTCAAGTAATCCAACTGTTGGCGCGCGTCTTCGATCTGTTCACGCAGCCGGTGAATGAAGTTCTCGACCAATTCCTGCTCGGCCAGCGCGCGCTGCTCGGCAATTTTTGCCTCATAGTGCGGCAATTCTGACTTGACGAACTTCTCGCGCTCCTGCTGATACCGCACGGCGTCTTCGTCTTCATCGTAACCGAAATCATATTTCAAGCTGTAGGCCTGCTTGGCCTCGCGCAGCTTGTCGCGGCTGCGGCCTTCGGCGCTTTCATGATCACCCTCGTTGCGGGTGGCGTTGGCCAGGAGCGTTTCGAGCGGCTGGCGTTCGCGGCGGCGCTGATACTCTTTTTCAACGTCCGCCACTCGTTCGGGATCGTCCGACTGCTCCGTGACCAAAAACTGCTGCGCGCTTTGCAGTCCTTCGTCGGCGGATTGCTCCAGGCGGGGGATCGTCTCCGCTTCCAAACTATGGGTCCGGGTTTCAAGGCCGCCGATCCGTTGATCCAGTTCCCGCGCCTGATTTTGAAATTGATCGAATTCGGCCTGGGCGTGGGCGACGGCGGCTTTGAGGGATTCGACCGACTCCCGATCAAGCCGCCCTAACTCGTACCGCAGTGAATGTAATTGATGTTTAACTTCGGGCAGCCGGGTCAGGGCCGACAGGGCATGTTCGAGTTCAAGCAACGGCCGGGCTTTGTCGCGGGTGAGGGCCAGCCGTTCTTTGAGCACGGACGATTGCTCGGCCAGCGTCGCCAGCTCGTCGGCGATCTCTTTCAAGCGGGCTTCGAGCAATTCGATGCGGCGCGGGAGGGATCGGTCGCCAATGAACCAGCGGCGATAGTAGCGCGGGTTGAGATGGCTGGTGGTGAAGTTGCGGCGGACGAAGCATTCGCGTGTCACCGCCGTGCGCTGGTCGCGCAGGGCTTCGAGTGAGTCACACTTAATGTAGTGCCCGAGCACAAGATCAACGAAGGCGCGGGCGGCGGGATGATCGGTTTGAACTTCAGAGGCGAGGGAAGCGGTTGGCGTATTTCGGGTTGCGTGTTGCGTAATTCGTTCCGTATCGAGTAGGCCGACGCCATGCAGGTTGTCAGGATGGCGGCGTTCGCGGTAGAGGCGCATCGCGTCATCATAACGGGCCGGCGGCACAAGCAGCGTGAAACGGTTGGCGCCTAACACACCCTCGACGGCATCCTGCCAGGCTTCGTCCGGGACCTGCAAAGCGGTGCATAGAAAGATAACGTCGGCGGCGCTCAAGCCCAGTTCGGCGCGCAGCAGGCGACGCAGGCGCGCGGCTTCTGGCGCTTCAACCTCATAACTCGCCTCCCGGTCGCCGGTGCGCAGGCTCCGAATTTCGCCTTCAATCCGCTGGCCTTCTTCACGCAACAGGCGGACACGTTCTTCGAGCAACGCCCACTGGGTGGCATAGTCATGGCCAAGAGGCTCAAGGGCAGATTGATGATTGTTGATTGCGGATTGTGGATTGGAAATGAACTCATCCAGCCCGGGTGGAAGAGGGAGATGATCGGCGGCGAGGAGTTCGCGCAGCCGATGTGCGTCTTGCACTTCGCGGGCCAGCGCGGCGTTGACCTCGGTTTCGCGTTCGCGCAGGGCCTTGAGTTCGGCGTCCAAGGCCTCAATCTTTTCGCGCAGTTCTCTTTCGCGGCTGGCAGCCGTATCGGTTTGCAGCGCGACTTGGGCTGCGATCAATGAATGCTGGGCGCGTTTGATCTGTTCGGTCAGTGTCTCGCGCTGCAGCCGGGCGCGGTTGAGATCAAGGCGGGCTTCGTCAAGTTCGAGGCGGCGCTGCTTGAGTTCGCTCAGGTGAGTCTCCGCTTGCGCCCGGCGGCGCAAGTAGCCATTGGTGATGCGGCGGCGGCGATTGGCCAGTCGCTCGCCGTCGAGTTCTTCGATGTGATCGAGGGCTGCCAGGCGTTCGCGAATGTCGGCGGCCAACGCCTCGAAGTGGCGCAGGGTTTCGAGTTGGGCTTGCAGGGTCTTCACGTCAATCAGGTTTTCGTCGAGCAGATAATCGAGAACAAACTTACGGATGTCCGTGAGCGGGGTAAAGGCCAGGCCTTTGACAATCTTGGCCGGGAAAGACTCTTTGAGCTGGCCGAGGCGGTTGAGAAGATGGAAACGGTAATCTTCGACGCGGGTGAAGACTTGGGCTTTGGCGCTGCGCGGGAGGGCCGCGTGTTCCAGGTGACGCTTGAAGGCGCGGGTATCGAACAACTGGCCCGGCGCCTTGAAAAACCATTCGTCGTTCAGCCCGGCGTTATGGACGACGAAGTAAATCACGTCCGGGCTGCGGCCATCTTCGTAAGCGTCAATCACTGCGCCGTGGACGAAGCGCGTCTCATCCGGGTTAAGGAATTCGAGCGCCACCACGCCGGTGGTATCGCCGCGCAGATAACGCTGGCCTTCGGTGCCGAGTTCGCCGCGCACGTAGGAGGCCAGTGAGCGTTTGCTCTCAGCCAGCGCGGCGCGGTTGAACTTCACCTGCTGCTGGCCGCCGATGAGGGCAAATTGCACGGCGTCGAGAATGGTGGATTTGCCCGCGCCGTTCACGCCGATGAAGTAGGTCGTGCCGTTGCAGGTGATCGTTGTGTTCTCGAAGAGATGCCAGTTGACGAGGCGGATGCGGGTTAAAGTTTTCATAGTTCTTTATTCTGCGTTGTATATTTCGTATTCCGTATTGCGTATTTCGTATCAAGGATCATATTGGTGTCCATCATGTTGTCAGGCATGGGCACATGATTAAGCAGTTGGTCGAGGGGATGAGTTGTATAGGTGGCAGACTCTTCTGCAATGCGGCGTCCGCGATATTGAGGCACGAGCTTGAGTAACTGACGAGTGATCTGAACGATCAGGCGCATTCGGTGGAGAGCGACTTCATTGCCTAGCAGGTGGCGAGCTTTGTAATACCAATCTCGCGATTCGCGGGCTGAGCCGAGAGCGTATTCGTAGAAACGCGCCTGATCTTTGCTGAAAGCTCGGCTGTAGCCTTCAGCAATATTGGCGCTAATACTGCCAACCGCTCGGTAAAGTTGTTCCGAGACCTCCCACATCTTTCGTTGTGCCGCCAGTTTGCAAACATCGGCCCAAGCTAACTCGCCAAGAAATAAAGCTTGTCGGTAAACCGTCATTTGCCAAAGCGCATCGTCGGTGATTTCGGGAGGAACAGTTTTGAGCCAGTCGTCGTAGGTCATAGGGAAATCCTTTGGTAAGTCGTATTCCGTATTTCGTATTCCGTGTTGCGTAAACGGAATACGAAATACGGAATACGACTTCACCCCTCATCCTCGCTCTCCTGCCCTTCTTCCCCTTCCACCTGGCGATATTTTCGTAACCAGGCTTCTAATTCATCCGCCGATTTCACGGGCAGGATCATTTTGACCGAGCCGCGCAGGCGCAGCCGGGCGTCGGCGTTGCGGGGGTCAATCGTCTTGCCATCCAGCGTATCAATCAGGCCCAGCGCCCGCAGGCGGCGCAGCAGCGTCTCGTATTGGACGAGGCCCAGATCACGCTCTTTGCCGGTGAGGGTGCGGTATTCTTCGCGCACTTCGCCGATAGTGACGACGGGATCGTTGGCCAGGCTGAGATGTTCGATGCGCTCTTCGTACAGCTTTCGCAAGACGACGATGATCAGCGTCTCGTCGAGCCGGTAGCGAGCACGGCCATACGAGTAGTCAGAGACGGCCTGAAAGATGCGATGGTAGTCATCGTGCAGGAGACTGAACCCGGCCAGTTTGAGCACGCTCTCGAAAAAGTCGCGGTAGCGATGGACAAAGTAGTAATCCTCTTTGTCTGAATCCGCGTCCTGGTAGAGAAAGGTCTGGCCGAGGAGGCGGTTGATCACGCGAGATACATCGCGACGGGATTTGTCGGGGAGGCCGGCGGAGTCAAGGAGGGAATCCGTGCTGAACGACATGGTCGCAGGTTACAACTTGATGAATTCAAAAGGAACGACGCAATAGTCGCCGATTCTCACCGGCTCGCCCTCTACGACTTCAAGGCCGTATTGCACTTCGGGATGATCGGCATAGGCAATGAGGGTCGTGAAATAGTGAAGATCGGCAGTGACTTCGGGCGGCAATTCGCGGACATGCAGAGTGGGATGACCATTGAAAAAACTGAGGACATGCCGATTGACTTTGTCAGGCGTGAGGGCCTGGGTGACATCTTTCAGAGTCTCGGCGTGTAAGGCGGCCAGGTCGGAGGGAGACAGAGCCGGGGCAACGATGAGGCCCGGCGTGAACGGCGCGCGGCGTTGAGGTGGGGTGTAGTAACTGTTCAGATCAGGCAGGCGGATCGGGTGAAATTGGAGCGGCGGCGCGCCGACGGGTAATTCCGTTTCGCCTTCGGCTTGCAAGGCGGCCAAACGGCGTCCGAGTGCCGCCAGGCGATCTTTGAAACTGCCATCGGCGCTGACGAGTTGATAGCGAATCTGCCGCAGCGAGGTTCGCAAATATTGCGCGTGCCGCCGGTCAATTTCTTCCAAAAGGGGATCAAGTTCTTCGAGTTGGGTAATGATGAATTGAATGAAGTGATTGATCTCCTGCGCGGCTTGGGCCGGGGTGAGGAGGCCATTCAGCGCCAGATCGCCCGCGGCGCGGTCGAGCCAGTTGGCGTTGTGCTGCCAGAGTTGCAGGCGGCTTACGATATCCCGGCGATAGCGCGAGACATGGTCAGATGTTTTAAGCGCATGATAGGCCGGGCCGAGACTGCGGGCGTAGTCATCGAATTGTAATTGCAAAAGTTCCGCTGGGCTGCGCCCGCGCGTGGCGCGTTCGATATAACGGCGGATGTTTTGGTTAAGTTCGTTAAGCCCACGCACCACCTGCCGCACATTCTCATAGGCCTGGGGTAAGGCCAGCGCGGGCGAGAAGTCTTTGCTGCGCCAGTTGGAGATCAACTGATAGGCGGCATACAGTTGGCCCTTGAACTCGCGGGGCTTCTGTTCTTGAATCGAGCGCAGGGCCTCGAGTAGGATGAACGTGTAATCCGGGAGCGTAATCATCTCGCTGTAATCGGCCAGTTGTTCGCGCTCGACCCAACCTGTCTCAGCGAGACGACGCAGTAAATAGGCGGCGTAATCGTTTTCCGTTTTTTGACCGCTCAACGCCTGGGGCTCCGCCTCCGATTCGTTTCCGGCCTCAGCGTCCATAGCGGCGGCGACTTCCATCTCCGCCTGAGCGGTCTTCAAATAGTCTACGATTTCGGCCAGGACAATTTCGCGCGTCAGGCCATAGCGGTTGAACTCGGCCAGTCCGTAGAGGCGAAGCAGGATCGCCATATAGTGCCGCTGGAGGGTGGCGCCCTGAGTGCTGAAGAGGTTGAAAAGATTGGCGGGGAGGATGTCAAACGGGTTATTCGTTGCCATTGTCGCTCCAGACAAGAATATCATCCAATCCGCAGTTTAGCACATGACACAGCCGAGCGAGCGCCTCCAGATTAACCTGCCGGGCTTGTCCAGCGTCGAGACGATAGATGAAGTCCTTAGGCACCTCAGCCTTCATCGCCAACGCGCGCAGGGTCATTCGCTCACCAGTAGAAGCCTGCAGCTTTCCTAGCAGGACAGTTAATCGGCCTGAAGTTGTGATGGTTCGCATGTAGAATATAAGTTCTAGTATCTGTCGGAATATACGACTTTCTTGGAAGGTTGTCAAGATAAATAGACGTTTTTTTTAGACAAATGGCGCATAAGGGCGACAGAAGTTGACATTCCAGAATATCTGAATTACTCACTGTGTGAATAATAATTATTCAAGTCCTGAAACATATTACCCACGTTGGATTACGCCCGCCCTAACGGAAGCCAGTCAGGATCAGCGGATTTTCTTCCCAAGCACTCGCCGGCCGACCGAATGACACTCTATGCTTGCGTCGGCGGGGTACCCAAATACCTGGAATTGCTTGACCCCGACGCTTCGGTCGAGACCAACATCAAGGCCCTGATGGGGTCGCGGCTGGTGATTGATGATGCCAGTGCCATGCTGCGTGACCAGCTCAGCGAACCCAAAGAGTATGTTTCCATCGTGGAAGCGATCTCCGCTGGCTTCAACACTGTAACCGACATTGCCTACCTGGCTGCCCTCGACCGGACGGCCCTGCCACGCTATCTGGGGACACTGCGTAAATTAGGGATTGTCACTCGGGAAGTACCCGCCCTGGAAACCCATCCTGAAAAGTCCCGGCGGGGCCGCTACGTAATCACTGACCACTACCTGCGTTGGTACTACAAATTTTTGGGAAACCAACGAGCTAGCTTAGAGCGCGGCATGATTGACGTTGCGTGGCTCAATATCCGAAAGCACCTGCCAGCCTTTGTCGGCGAACATATCTTTGAGGAGTTGTGCCGCGAATACTTCTGGCAATGCACTGATCCTGGGCGAATGCAAATGGCAAGACAAGCCAGTTACTGGTGACACAGTCCGCGACGCCATCGCCCGGGCGCAGAAGATTATTCCTGAACCGCAGTCCCGGTGGACCGTGTCTTACGCTTTCTTCTCAAAGGGGGCTTTACCCCGGACGCCTGTGGGGCTGCCAAAGGCTACACAAGTATCTGGGTCACGCTGGAGCGGCTTGATGTCATCCTGCGTGAGTATGCGTAATGCCTTGTCATGATGCTTGACTATCCAGGGCTCCAAGACGACGAGGCAACTCCTGGAGAACAAAACCGCTCTCCCTTTTCCCAATCCTAGCAGTCACTCCACCTGGAGAACGATAGCTCCAACTTCGTTCTCCAATGAGAAAGGCGAGTTTAGTAGAAGTTTTCTAGAATGATCTCTTATCCGGGCTTCTCGCCACAGCGCACTTTTGTCTATAACAAGAATAGCTTTCAGCTCAACCCTACGCGTTCAAGCCGCTGGATCAACGAATGGCGGCTCCGATATCTGTCCCGCAACTGACTCACGCGCTGCTTGAAATCCGGCTGTGTGTTCTGGAATTCGGCCAACGCGCGGAGTTTGACCAACTGCCCTACAGCTTCGTCGTAAGCTTTCGCCTGACTGCGTTGGATCAGCGCTTCAACTTCCTGCCAGGCTTGCGCCTCCCGTCTGGAAAGTTTTTTGAGTTCTTCAATCCGGAGCTTCTCGGCCTCTTCCGCCTGACGCTGCTGCTCTTGTTCTTTAAGCTGCCGAGCCGTTTTCAGAAGTTGGCGCACAGACCGGCGACGTGAAGCTTCCGGAGCAGACGAGGTTTTGAGTGTCAGGCGGAGTTTATGTTTGAGCGCCAGGCCTAGTCCAGCCTCACCCTTGGCCAGGCGGAACAGGAACTCATCGGACTCTTCGCGGGACAGATGGGTAATGGCTTGTCGGAGCGCTTGGTCAGAAACGGCTTCAGCCTTTGCGGGGCTGGCCGACGCCGCGCTTTCAATCAAATGCGGGTCAATGTCAAAGAACTGAGCCAAGTGCTGCAAAGCGGGAGTCGGTTTTTGTAACCCGGCTGGCACAGGCGGTTCTGGTTCGGTGGCAATTTCTTCAGGATCATCCAAGCTCATCGCCTTCAACCAGGCCAGGCACAGACTCCGGTAATCCCCATCCAGAATGTCACTCCGCAGTTGGATCAGGCCGGACAGAACACCTCCCCCCTCCACCCAACCCAAGCCTTCTTCTTCATCTAGTTGAATTTCCAGAATTTGGTGAGCGCCCAGTTTGGTAAACCCAATCTGGTCTTCGCGGCAGTATGGTTCAACGGCAGCGAGATCAACCAACCCTACTGGAAAGCGAAACATCAGCCGCCGCGTACCCCAGTTCGCCAGATACAAGCAGGCATCGAAATAGCGGCTCAAGACTTGCTTGGGGTCATGGCGAAAATTGCTATAGCTGTAGCTCACGACCGCTCGGCTGGCTGTGACGTCAATATGGCTGGACAGTTTCTCAACTTCGGCTTGTTCAGCTTCTGTTAAAAGGCGGTCAAGGGTCTGAAATTCGTAGTATTGGTACTCGCTCATTCTTGTCTATTCCTGTTTGATGACTCGGTCCGTGAAGGTGAAAAGGCCCGATTGGCGCCCTTAACTTTTTATGCGCCGCTTGGTTTCGGCCGGCCCGGTCGCCACTTGTTGGCGCTCCAATTCAGCCGCCAGGTATGCTTTTTGCGCCTTGTTCGCAGCGCGCATGGCCGAGAGGTACACCTGCTCAGTAAAAGATTGATGACTATCGCGCTTGATTAATGGCACAGCCACAGCAGTATAGTCTTCAGGTGTGGCGATAACTCCCAGTGATTTCAGGTACGCGGCAATGGCTTTCTTCTCACCGCCCGGGATCATCCAGCTGCCAAGCTCATCGGTGAAAACAATTTCCTGTCCCCTTTCCATAGCCGCGATCAGTTCATAAAGCAGGCCAAAGCAAGCGACGGCCTGGGCATGTTCGGCTTGCTGGGTCAACTGGAGGCTATCCGCCAAAAATTGGCCCAATTGGTCAAACCAAGCCTTTGTTTCAATGGGGATGTGCATCCAGTTCTTGGAGTTGACATTGAACGGCGCGTAATACTTACCAGCAAGCGAGTCCTGGTGAAATTTCTTGACCGTGCGCAATAACTTTTTGCCCTCTATGGAGGCTCCCAGTTTTTCCGGAAGGGTATATCTACCAAACACGCTCTGGCGCTGGCGCGGATTCATCACCTCATATGCCGCACCCAAAAGTTCCAACCAAGTGGAGGCCGATTGCTTGGCAAGCTGTTGCAGCAAGACGTCTTTGTCCATCAGCACCATCCTTACCGGCTGCGCTTTGTCCGCTGAGTGGCGACGTCCAACTCGGCTTGAAAAGCGCGGTGGCGGGGAAAACGTTCGCGCACTTCGGCTAACAGTTTATCTGCCGCTTGGTTGTCGCCCCGCAGGCAGAGGACCTCGGCGCACGCACCAATCAGTGCGGCCGCTTTGTCATAGCTGCCACGATGCTGGTCGCCGACAATGGCCTTTACGCGCTTCTGGGCTATTTCTAAACACCAGGCAAGCAACATTGTCTGTTTATTCTCGCTCGGAACGATCCGGGGAATTTGTTCTGCGTATAAACGTTCCAACCGCTTGCGCGTATTTGTTTCGGCCTTGTCCGACTCACGCCAGTCGCTGAAGTCAACGCTGGTTTCTAATGCGCGCTGCCAGACCTGTTTCAAATTGGACGGCAGTGCATTCAACGCTTTCCCAGAAAGCAGGATAAGGCAGAACGGCATCACAAATCCTTGCACACTGTCACTACTGCTCCAGCCCAACACTTTTTCGTGCGCCGCCAACCGGTGAGCGGAGTCCAAATCTCCTGCCAGCACACAGGCATGAGCGAGAACCGATCGGCTAATCCAGGCAGGCGATTCTAGATGATCTTCGGCCCAAGGCTCAAACAGGTCCATCGAGCGCGGCGGATGCGCGAGGTAGTTTTGGATATGGTTAGCAGCTTGTTGCATTAACCGTGTCTGCGCCTCTCCGTTGGGAGCCGCCTCCCACACGTCCAGCAGACGCGGCAGAGTCGGCGCGACACTGAACGCTTCCCAGCGCCCGGCGCGCAGTGCTTCAGTCTCTTTTAAGTGGGCCGCGGCGGCGCACAGGTGATCGGCAATGGCAGCGCGGATGGAGAGTTTGGTAGGCAAAACCTTGAGCGCTGCTTGCGCGGCAGTCAATACCTCCCGGTATCCGCCTTCGCCCTCCAACGCGGCGAACCAATCTAGATAGGCGCGCGGGCGCTTCTTGCCCTCCGTCAACGCCAATTCTTCCAGCCCGCGCGTGCCGTGTGCTAGGCGGGTTGCTTCACGCAGCCAAGCGTCCGCCGCCTCGCCCTTCTGCCTACGCAGTAAGGCGATCCAGTCCACAAAGAATTGATCTTGGTCAGGCAAGGGCACAGGTGAAATCTGGATCAGGTCATTGAGCATGGGACGTGGCCCGGAAATCCAGGTCCGCGCCTGTTGCATTTGTTCCCACAGCGTTCGCGGGCGCGTTCCCGGCGGCGCAGTTTCGTACACCGCGCGTAAATAACGGGCCCGGCTTTCGCTAGTATCAACCCCGGTCAGATCTTCAGGTCGTACACCGCGCCCATAGTCATCTTCCAGTTGCAGCGCTTCCGCAAACAATTTTTGGTAGGCCTCCCGCGCCAGAGAAAAATTGCTGTATTCAAAGAGAGGTAGCACTCCAGTAAAGCGTGGAGGGGCCTAGGTCTTGTCGAAAAAGGGGTTCATTGGCAAACTTTCGGGACTACCACATCACGAGAGAAGCCAATGAACCCACAAAAGCTATTTTGCCCGAATCT
>Ga0209382_10002989_pt1 | contig 23911 bp, 24 predicted proteins | sample SoiMetdeltSBSDD5_FD_187599 | JGI IMG/M metagenome (GOLD analysis project Ga0209382, IMG submission 187599) | Bulk soil microbial communities from a Populus tree surrounding site in Tennessee, USA - Soil MetaG P. deltoides SBSDD5 (SPAdes) (version 2) | ecosystem: Environmental > Terrestrial >...
TGAGATCCGCACCGCCTGGCTCGCGATCCCGAACGAGGCGCGGACGCGATGACTGCCCCGATCGCAGACGGCGTGATGGCTGCCACGCACAAGCTCGTGCAGCAGGCCATGACCGGCCAGTGGCAGGAAGTCCCGAAGACGATCCAGGAACGCCGCGATCTGCTCGCACGGCTTTCTTCGACGGCGCAGCCGCAAGACCAGCAATGGCTCAACGCGCTCCGCCAGGCGATGTCCGAATCGGACGCCGCCGTCGCCCAAATGGCGCAGTCGGCCAATGTCCCTGTGGCTCCTTCTGCCACGGAACCCACCGACGCCGTCGCCACCATCATGGACATGCTCGGCAAGGGGCCCTAACGATGTACGAAGGACTCGACACAATCGTTCTCTACGAAGAGCTGGCCTACGAAGACGTGCTGCCGGTCGCCTGGAAGAAGATGCAGGAGCCGTTCGACCCGGCCCTCATGGGCAGCTACGCCGACCGCAACCTGCGTGTCCTGCAAGCCCTCGCCGCGCTCGATGAGCACGGGCAGCCCGAGAAGACCGACGAGAACTCCCCGCACGCCGCGGACATCCTGCGGCTGGATATGAAGGTCAACCTGCTCCTCGACATGGTGGGTGCGCTGCTGGTCGCCAGCCGGCCGCGGCCGCGTCCCGCCGCGATCCGCTTCAACGCACTCGGCGGCGTGTGGCAAGCCGCTGCTCCATTCCCTGAGTTGGGTAGCCAGGGAGTCCTGGAGATCTACGTCCGCGACAGCATTGCCGAGCCGCTGCGCCTTGCTGGTCGCATCGCGTCCGTCGGCCCGGACGGCAGAGTGAAGGTGCGGTTTGCGGCGCTGACTGAGAACGTTGCAGATCTGTTGGAGAAGCTGGCGTTCCGGAAGCATCGTCGGCAGGTCGCGGGCATTCGCGCGCCGAAGAAATGAAAGAACAATAAAACTGAGAACTGATCGTGAGGGTACGACCTGTAGGGTCGCAACCGCGGTTAGTTTGCCCCGACGTCGCCGACAACTTCAGTTGTGCTGCGTGCACTCGGGCGTCAGCCCACATCCGCTTCGGTTTGCCGCATATTTGCGCGAGTGAATTTTTGTGCTCGCACGTGCAGCACGAAACCCCTATGTTTTAAGCCTCGCGCGCGCATCTTCCACTAGTGAGCCCTGCGTCTTTCCCTTAAGCGCTGCGCCAAATTTCTGGCAGTAGTTCACGGCGCACAGGCGTTCAGGGAGAGTCTTATAGAGCAACCTACACGGACAGACAGAATGCCGCCAAGACAAGAGCACTCGCGACGAGCGCAGGGACCGGGAATGAATTTGAGCGACACGGCCAGACTAAGAACTCTCACGCTGCAGCGCGCAGTCGTCTATGACGGCGACGCGCAGCGAGCGGAAAGAGTGGCGGACGTCCTGCGGACGTTGGGCCTCGAGCCTCTGCTCATCGATCACGCTGCGCTGATGCGCGCCGTCATCCAGGCACCGAGCACTCCGCCTGCCTTGCTGATCGGTGACGTCGCGGACTGCGACTGGCGTGAGCTTGGTGCTGCACTGCGTGAGCAGCTCGCCGATGTCCCGGTCGTCGCATACGGCTCAGGCGCGGTCGCGGACCAGTTGCTCGCCGCACTCGGGACCCGGCTGCAGCGCCTGCAGTTCCCGTTCAAGCACACGACTCTGGCCGCCGCGCTTCGCGTCCCGGTGGAAGCTACGCTGGAAGAGGCGGGTGATGTTTGTCTGCCGACCGGCTCGTCGCCGGCGGTGCGCGAAGCGACCGCCCTGATCCGCCAGGTTGCTGCTCACGATTCAAGTGTCCTGATCCTCGGCGAGTCGGGCACCGGCAAGGAGCTCGCGGCCCGCGCCATCCACGACGCGAGCCCGCGCCGCCAGCGCCCGTTCGTCGCGATCAACTGTGGCGCCATTCCGGCCGAGCTGCTCGAAAGCGAGCTGTTCGGTCACGAGAAGGGCTCGTTCACCGGCGCGATCGCCGCCCGCAAGGGTCGGTTCGAGATCGCCGAAGGCGGCACGCTGTTCCTGGACGAGATCGGCGACATGAGCCTGCCGATGCAGGTGAAGCTGTTGCGTGTCCTGCAGGAGCGTGTGTTCGAGCGCGTCGGCAATCACACGCCGATCCGCTGCAACGTGCGCATCATCGCCGCGACCCATCGCAACCTCGAGGAATCGATCGCCCGCGGGGCGTTCCGCGAGGATCTGTTCTACCGCCTCAACGTGTTCCCCATCGAGATGCCGGCGCTGCGGACGCGCATCGATGATCTGCCGCTGCTGGTGCGGGATTTCTCGGATCGCAACGTCGATGCCGGCCGCGGCAAGGTCGAGCTGACTGCACGCACGATGAAGGTGCTGAGCGCGTATGCGTGGCCCGGCAACGTCCGCGAGCTGGGCAACCTGATCGAGCGACTGTCGATTCTGTGCCCGAACCGGCGCGTCGACGTGGCGGATCTGCCGCTGAAGTATCGGCCGGCCGCGCTGCTGGCGCAGTTGAACCTCGATGCGATCCCCGACGAGCTGCCGCCGATCGCGGAAGCCGAACAGGCGGAAGAGGCCGCAGGCATCGACGACAGCAGCATCATCGCGATGCTCACCGGGCAGGATTCCAACGAAACCGTCGTGCAGCTGCCGGCCGAAGGCCTGGACCTGCGCGACCACCTGTTCTCGATCGAGCGCGGACTGATCCAGCAGGCGCTGAGCCGCTCCGGCGGCACCGTCGCCCACGCCGCGCGGCTGCTCAAGCTGCGCCGCACGACCCTGGTCGAAAAGCTCCGCAAGTTCCAGATGCTGAATGAAGCCGCGGCGTCGGAAGTTTGACGGTGGGGACATTCCCCATTTCCCCGCCGGCGGGTGATGCCGCACTGCGCCGGGCGAAATGAGGAATGTCCCCGTTTCCCCTGTGACCCCGTCCACAGGATCGCTGCCCCGGATCGCCTGACACCCCCTCTGGAACAGAACTTGCTCCCTTACTGGCCACTATGGGCGTGATTTCGCGAATGGCTGACTACGGACGAGAGGGTGAAGCGGCAGCTTCGACCCCCGCGGCCAGTGCCCATTCCGCGATCCCCTCTGAGCTCATCGCCACCGCCGAAGTCTCGCGCAGCCTGGCCGAGCTGGCGCGTCGGGTGGCCGCGAGCGACTGCACCGTGCTGATTGCAGGCGAGTCGGGCACCGGCAAGGAAGTGCTGGCGCGCTTCATTCATCGCAACTCACCGCGTGCGGACCGTGCCTTCATCGCCGTCAACTGCGCAGCGATTCCGGAGAACATGCTCGAAGCGATCCTGTTCGGTTACGAGCGCGGCGCGTTCACCGGTGCGCACGCTGCGCACCCCGGAAAGTTCGAGCAGGCGCAGGGCGGCACGCTGCTGCTCGATGAAGTGACTGAGATGCCGCTCGGTCTGCAAGCCAAGCTTTTACGAGTGCTGCAGGAACGCGAAGTCGAGCGTCTCGGCGGCCGTACCCCGATATCGCTCGATGTGCGCGTGCTGGCCACGACCAATCGCAACCTGCGCGGCGAAGTCGCTGCAGGACGCTTCCGCGAAGATCTGTACTACCGCTTGAATGTGTTCCCCCTGACGACTGCGCCGCTGCGCGAGCGCCGTGACGACGTGCTGCCGCTGGCGATGCATGTGCTCAATGCACGCTGTCGTCCCGGAGAGCGCATTCCGGCGCTCAGCGCCGCAGCCGCGCACGTCCTGCTCACGCATTCGTGGCCGGGCAATGTCCGCGAGCTCGACAACGTCATGCAGCGCGCAATGATTCTGGCGAATGGTCCGGTGATCCAGGCCGAGAACATTCATATCGAAAGCACGGGTGACGTGGCACCAGGCGCAGCGCAGAGCGTCGTTCCTGGCGCGCTGTCTGAATCGGTGTCGGCTGCGGAGCGCGATTTGATTCTCGAAGCGCTGCGCTCGGACAACGGTAACCGGCAGGCCGTCGCGAAGCGGCTCGGCATCAGCCCGCGCACCTTGCGCTACAAGCTTGCCAAGCTACGCGAAGCCGGCGTCGAAGTTTGAGGGAGCGACCAATGTCGAACATGCAAATCGATGCAGTGCTTGCCCAGATCCGCGCGATGCAGTCGCAGGTGCGCGGCGCGGGCGGTCCGCCGTCCGAGATCGCGCAGGCCGCTGGCGGCATCGGCGGTGCTGTGCAGTCGCCCGCGAATTCGTTCTCGAACGTGCTGAAGCAGGGGCTGGATCAAGTGAATCAGACCCAGCAGCGCGCTTCCGATCTCGCGACACAGTTCGAGCGCGGCGTGCCGGGCGTCGAGCTGCCGCAGGTCATGCTGGAAATGCAGAAGGCCAGTGTTTCATTCCGAGCGATCACCGAAGTACGCAACCGCTTCGTCAATGCGTACCAGGAGATCATGAACATGCCCATCTGAAGAATGAGTTAGGTGAATAGGCCATGAGTACTGAAGCGGCGGCATTGCCGCGACCTTCGATCATCCCGCCGAGCCTCAAGCCGCTCGCGTTGCTCATCGGCATCGCGGCCGCGGTTGCAGCAGGCGTCGTGATCGTCTTGTGGTCCAAGGAGCCGACGTACAGCCTGCTCTACGGCAGTCTCGGTCAACAGGACGCTGCGCAGATCGCGCAGGCACTCGACACCAACAACATTCCGTACAAGCTCGATGCCGGCACGATCACCGTACCGGCCGATCGCGTTCACGATGCGCGCCTCAAGCTGGCTGCGCAGGGCCTGCCCGAAGGCGACGGCGGCTTCGCAGTGATGTCGAAGGAGCCGGGCTTCGGCGTAAGTCAGTTCATGGAAGGCGCCCGCTACCAGCACGCGCTCGAAACCGAGCTGGCGCGCACGATTTCGAATCTCCAGCCGGTCGAAGGTGCGCGCGTACACCTGGCGCTGCCACGGCAATCCGCATTCGTGCGCGATCGCCGGCCGCCGAGCGCTTCAGTATTTCTGCAGATGAAGCCGGGCCGTCGTCTCGAGTCCGAGCAGGTGACGGCGATCGTCAACCTCGTCGCGTCGAGCATCCCGGAGCTGGAAGCAGATCAGGTGACCGTCGTCGATCAGCAGGGTCGCTTGCTGTCGGCGCCGGAAGGCAACGACGAGATGGCCGCGCGCGAGAAGCAGCTGGAAATCGCACGAGGCATGGAAGAGCGCTACACGCAGAGGGTCGAGCAGTTGCTCGCGCCGCTCGTCGGGCCAGGCCGCGTGCGAGCGCAGGTGGTCGCCGACGTCGAGCTCTCGACGACTGAAGAAGCGCGCGAACAGTATCGCCCTGAAAGCCAGATCGTGCGCAGCGAGCAGACGGCGGAAGAGAGCAGCCGCAACGGCGCCGGTCCGCAGGGCGTGCCCGGTGCACTGACGAATCAGCCGCCGGCGCCCGGCGTTGCGTTGCCGCCCGGCGTTGCCGCCGGTGCGCAGGCAGCGAATGCCCAGCCGGCCGTCGCGCCCAACGCGCCGCCCGACAACACTTCCAAGCAGTCGACGCGCAACTACGAAATCGATCGCACGGTCGCGTACACGCGCCAGCCTGCGGGTCGCCTGAAGCGGCTCACCGTCGCGGTGCTCGTCGACAACCTGCGCACGACCGATGAAGACGGCAACGTCACCGAAACCGCGCTGACGCCAGAGCAGCTGGAGAACATGACGAAGCTGGTCAAGGACGCCGTCGGCTTCGACCAGGCGCGCGGCGACAGCGTCAACGTCGTCAACGCATCGTTCAAGGGCGAGCTCACGCCGGAAGAAGTTCAGCAGGATCCGATTCCGCTGTGGGAGCGTCCGCTGGTGCGCGACATCGCGAAGCTCCTCGCGGGCCTGATCGTGTTGCTCGTGCTCGTGTTGATGGTGCTGCGTCCGCTGATTCGCGGGTTGCTGGCATCGCCACGCATCGCATACGCGCCGGCTGCAGCGTTGCCGGCCGGACAAGGCAGCCTGCCACCCGGTCAGGGCGCAGGTCCGCAGCTCGATTACGACGGGCAGATTTCTCAGGCGCGCTCGATGGTGACGCAAGATGCAGCGCGCGTGGCACAGGTCGTGAAGACGTGGGTTGGCGACGATGAGTAAGAAGCAATCGCACGACGCGAAGCGCAGCGGCACGGAGCGCGCCGCGATTTTCCTGTTGTCGCTCGGCGAGCAGGAAGCCACTGAAGTCATGAGGCACATGGGCGCCAAGGACGTGCAACGCATCGGCGCCGCGATGACTCAGCTGCAGAACATCTCGCGCAACGACGTATCGAAGGTGCTGAGCGACTTCAGCCTGTCCGTCGAAGGGCACACCTCGCTCGGCGTCGGCGTCGATGAGTATTTGCGCAAAGTGCTGGTCGGCGCGCTCGGCGAGGACAAGGCTCGCGGCGTCATCGATCGCATCCTGTTCGGTCGTTCCAGCAAGGGCCTGGAAGCGCTCAAGTGGATGGACCCGCGCGCAGTCGCAGAGCTGATCCGCCAGGAACATCCGCAGATCATCGCGATCGTGATGGCCTACCTCGATTCCGACCAGGCCGCCGAAGTGCTCAACCATTTCCCGGATCCGCTGCGCGCCGACGTGGTTCTGCGCGTCGCGACACTCGACGGCATCCAGCCGACAGCGCTGCACGAGCTCGACGAAGTGATCGAAAAGCAGTTCGCCGGCCGCACCGGTGGCCTCAAGACCTCGGTGCTCGGCGGCGTGAAGACCGCGGCGAACATCCTCAACTTCATGGATTCGACTGCCGAAGCAAAGGTCGTCGAGCTGATCTCCAAGGCTGACGAGTCGCTCGGCAGCAAGATTCAGGAGCTGATGTTCGTGTTCGACGACATCGCGCAGATCGACGACCGCGGCATGCAGGAAGTGCTGCGCGCGGTGCCCAGCGACAAGCTGCTGCTCGCGATCAAGGGCGCGGAGGAGGCGCTCAAGGAGAAGATCTTCAAGAACATGTCGCAGCGTGCGGCGGAGATGCTGAAGGACGACCTGGAAGCGAAGGGTCCGGTGCGGCTGTCCGAAGTCGAGGCGGCGCAGAAGGAGATCCTCGCGATCGTGCGTAAGATGTCCGAAGCGGGCACGATCCAGCTCGGCGGCAAGGGTGAGGAATTCGTATGAGCTCCGTGTCGCGCTGGGATCTGCCCGCGGTCGCGGGCAAGACGGTGCAGGGGCGGCGGGCGGGCCGCACGGTCAGCGAGCTAGAAGATGTCGAGCAGCGTGCCCATAAGGAAGCCTTCGCCAAAGGTCATGCGGCCGGCCTGGCCGCGGCGCGCGCCGAATCGCAGCAGGCTCTCAATCATCTCAAGCAGCAGGTTGCGGCGATCGACAAGATGCTCGCGGCCGTTGCGCAACCGTTCAATGAGCTCGACTCGCAAGTCGAGGAGCAGCTCATACAGCTCGCAGTCACGATCGCGCGGCAGCTCGTGCGGCGTGAGTTGCGGATGGACCCGACGCAGGTGATCGCGATCATTCGCGAGACTGTTGCGCTGTTGCCGGCAGCGGCGCGCGACGTGCGCGTTCATCTGCATCCCGATGACGCGAATGTCGTTCGAGAAAAGCTCGCGACGCCCACCGCAGATCGCGCGTGGACGATCGTCGAAGACCCGGTGATGCCGCGCGGCGGCTGTCGCGTGACGACGGATACGGCACACATCGACGCGCGGATGGACACACGCATTCAAAGCATCATGGCCGCAATCCTCGGCGACGAGCGCACCGATGGGCGCGGAGCGTAATTCCAAGATCGCGAATCTGCTCGAACGCCACGCACGTCGCGTCGAGCAGCTGGCGCCTCCGCCCGTCGAGGGCGTGCTGACTCGCATGATCGGGCTCACGCTCGAAGCCTCGGGATGTCAGGCGGCTGTCGGCGATCGCTGCGACGTGCTAGGCAATGACGGGGCTCGCATCGAAGCGGAAGTCGTCGGCTTCGCGGGCGATCGTCTGTATCTCATGCCGACCGGCGACATTCACGGCTTGAAGCCGAACGCCCGTGTCGTGCCGCGCACCGGCGCGGAAACGGTCGCAGTCGGCCCGCATTTGTTGGGCCGGATCATCGACGGCGCGGGTGCGCCGCTCGACGGACTGGGTGAGATCGCCTGTGAAGCACGTATCCGCCTCACCGGCGTGCCGATCAATCCATTGTCCCGCCAGCCTATCGAGGAACCGCTCGATGTCGGCGTGCGTGCTATCAACTCGCTGCTGACCGTGGGTCGCGGACAGCGTATCGGCTTGTTCGCAGGTAGCGGCGTCGGTAAGAGCGTGCTACTCGGAATGATGGCGCGCTATACGAGCGCCGATGTCATCGTCGTCGGGCTGATCGGCGAGCGTGGCCGCGAAGTGAAGGAATTCGTCGAGCGCATCCTCGGTCCGCAGGGCCTGAAGCGCGCGATCGTCGTCGCGACGCCGGCGGACAATCCGCCGCTGATGCGCTTGCATGGTGCCTGGCGCGCGACGGCCATCGCAGAGTACTTCCGCGATCAAGGCAAGAATGTCCTGCTGATCATGGACTCGCTCACGCGCTTCGCCCAGGCGCAGCGTGAGATCGGTCTCGCGATCGGCGAAGCGCCTGCGACCAAAGGCTATCCGCCTTCGGTGTTCGCGCGGCTGCCGCAGCTCGTCGAGCGTGCTGGCAACGGCGCGACCGGCAGCGGTTCGATCACCGCGTTCTATACGGTGCTGACGGAAGGTGACGATCAGCAGGATCCGATCGCCGACGCGGCGCGCGCGATCCTCGATGGTCACATCGTGTTGTCGCGGCGTATCGCCGAAGCTGGGCACTATCCGGCCATCGACGTCGAAGCCTCGATCAGCCGTGTCATGCACGACGTCGTGGCGCCAGAGCAGTTTGCGCTCGCGCGTCGCTTCAAGCAGGCGCTCAGCACGTATCAGCAGAATCGCGATCTGATCGCGATCGGCGCGTATCACAAGGGCAGCGATCCGCGCATCGACGCAGCGATCGCGTTGTGGCCGAACATGCAGAACTTCCTGCAGCAGGATCTCGCCGATCGGGTCGACTATAACCACAGCCTGGTCGAGCTCGGCGCAGTGATCGGCGGTGCCGCGTGACTCGCGCCAAGCGCATGAAGCCGGTGCAGAACCTGTACGACGACAACGAGCGTCGGCTGGCGGTCGGGCTCGCGACGATCGAGCGCAAGGTTGCGGAAGCCGAGACGAAGCTGCAGGAGCTCGAGCGCTATCGCGGCGACTACGAGAATCAATTCAAGCAGCGCGCCGGTCGTGGCATCGGTGCGACGGATCTGCGCGATTACCAGGCCTTCCTGGCTCGACTCGCGGAAGCGATTCGCCAGCAGCAGGCCGTCGTGAAGCGTGCCCAGTCCGAACGGGACGCAGAGCGGCAACGGTGGCAAGAGGCGGCGAAACGCGTCAAGGCACTTGGCCACGTCGTCGAGCAATGGCAGACAGAAGAGCGGCGCGCGTCGGATCGACGCGAACAGCGCGAGAGCGACGAGCGCGCCCAACGCAGAGTGAACAAGACATGACACCCACGAATCTTCCCGTGCAGCCTGCCACTCCCGCGACCCCGGCATCGACGCCGGGCACTGTCGCGACGGAACAGACGCAGACGACAGACTTCCTGCTGATGCTGGGTCAGCTGGTTGCGGCGTCGGTTCAGCGCAGCGGTACGACTCTCGCGCCGACGAGCAAAGTGCCCTCGATGGTCCTGGACGGCGCGGAGAAGAAGGATGAGACGGATCCCGCGGACTTGGTCGCGATGTTCTCCATGGGCCTGCCGCAGCAGCAGCCGGTGATCAACATCGATGTGCACGTCAACGTGACAGTGGAGCAGGCGTTGCCGGGGATCGGCATCGGGTCCGAGGCGGCGAAGGGGAGCATCCTGGAGATTGCACGAGAAGCGACCGAAGGGAAGATCGTCGCGGATCTGTCGCAGACAATCGACGCCTCGGCGGCGCCCGATTCGATCCAAGGTCCGACCTCTCCTTTCCAGCTGCAGCCGCAGCAGATTCAAGGATCTCAGACGCCGCCGCACGCGCAGAGTGCTGCGAACCATCCTCATACGCCGGTCGGTAGCGCCGGTTGGGCGGACGAGATCGGAACACGCGTCGTGATGATGACCGAATCCGGCAATCACACGGCATCGTTGAAACTCTCGCCGGAACACCTCGGTCCGCTGGAAATCAACATCACCGTGCGCGACGACAAAGCCTCGGTATGGTTCGGCGCCGCGCACGCGGACACGCGCGCGGCGATCGAAACTGCACTTCCGCGGCTGCGCGAAATGTTCGAAGCGCAGGGCCTCTCGCTCGCGGATGCGGGCGTTTTCCGCGAGCCGCCGCGCGATCAGCCGGTGGTGAAGAACAATACGACGTCGACAGGGCAGGGCGACGCGACAGAAGAGGTCACCTCTGTCAGCAGCCGAGCGCGCTTAGGGTTGGTCGACGCTTACGCCTGACGTCTCCGCATTGACGCACCGATTCGCGCGGCGCTAGAGTTACCGCCGGTCGTTCAGGCGACCCTCGGTCCGCGAAAAGGGTTGAACCCGCCTGCGTCGAAACATCGCTCCGACCTTCTTTCTGCCCGTCACGCGGACATCGGGCGTAACGGAAGGAAGGTGTCATGGCACAAGCACTCCCCGCACGTCCCAATCTCGATTGGCTCCGTAAGACCGCGAAGGATCATCTTCGTGAGCTGCGCGCGCAGGATCCGACACGCAAGCTCGCGGAAGCGCAATTCGCAGTCGCACGCCAATACGGTTTCTCCAGCTGGCGCGCCCTGAAGGCGCACGTCGATCAGCTGCAGTCTGCTGCGCAGTCGCTCGCCGACGAGGGGGTGGCTGTTTTCCTCAGGCACGTTGGCGCCGGCCGTATCGATGTAGTCAAAGCTGCGCTCGCGAATTCTCCGGCGATCGTGAATGCCGTCGGCCCGCATCCTTATTGGGGCGGGCGGCCGCAAGCGCTGCACGTCTCGATCGAGACCGGGCGCCGCGATTTGTTCGATCTCCTGCTGGCAGCGGGCGCCAATGTCGATGGCGACAATCGACTCTACGACCACTGGTCGCCGCTGATGATCACGTATGACAAAGATCGCCCTGAGATGCGCGAGACACTGCTCGCGCGCGGGGCGCGCATCGGTGTAGTCGAAGCTTTGATGGCGGGCGATGACGCTACCGTGAATCGCCTGTTGCAACGGGGCAAGGCAGCGCTGCCACCCGATCCGAACGGCGGCTCGATTCTCGCATTCGCGCGCACGCCGTACGCGATCGATCGCCTGCTCGAACTCGGCGCTCCGACCGACATCAAGGACCGCTGGGAGACGACGCCGATGGAGGCACTGAGCCGCCTCGGACCGCAAGGGCAGAAGCTCGTCGAGCATCTGCGCAGTCGGGGTGTCGCTGCTCCGCCGGAAGTTCACGCACGCGTTGGTGACAAGGAGGCGATCGCGAAGTTGCTCGCCGCCGATCCCCATCTCATCGAGAACGATGAAGTCATTCTGGCTGCCGTGGATTTCGGCCATCGCGAGCTGACGCAGTGGCTGCTCGATCGTGGCGCAAATCCGAGTGCACGCTCGCGCATCGGTTCGGAGGGCACAGCGCTACATTCCGCCGCCTGGGAAGGCGACCTGGAGATGACGAAACTGCTGGTCGCAGCCGGCGCCGACATTCGCGCGCTCGACCGCGAGCATCACGGCACACCCGAAGGTTGGGCGCGTGCGTCGATCGAGATCACCAACAATCCGCAGTGTGCAGTCGTCGCGGACTACTTGAGAGATGCGCTCACTTCGGCGCCTGCTCAGCCAACGGGCTCCGCGCCTCCGCCGAAGCCGGCTTGAGCGAATTGTTGCCGGCCTCGCTCGCGTAGACCACCGCCAGCTCCTGTCGCGCGTCGCGCTCGCTGACGGTCGCCAGGTGATAGAACTCGCACTGTGCACGCTCGCGTGTCACGTCGAGGATCCCGTAGCCTCGGCTGTAGCGCTCGATGTACTTCATATGCGGCGAGACTGAGCGGATGCGCTCGGAATTGGCCGCGGCCTGTGCCTTGCCGCTCTCTGCTGGTGAGCTCACCGCCGGCCCGACGAACTCGACGCCGACGATGCGTGCTTCGTCTGCGGTTGCGGACGGGGCCCAGGGATTCGAGCTCAAGTTGTTGCACCAGGTGGAGTGAATGTCGCCGGTGAGCACGACGTTGTTGCGGATGTCGCGCTCGCGCAGGACTTTGAACAGCCGCTCGCGCGTCGGTGCATAGCCGTCCCATTGGTCGGGATTGCGAATCGTGCGGCCTTCCGTACGGCTGAGCTGCGCCATCATCACTTGCTGGCCGAGGATGCGCCACGGCTGCTTGCGGTCGCTCGATTTTCTCAGCTCGCGTGCGAGCCACGCTTCCTGGTCGGAGCCGAGCAGCGTGCGCTTCGGATCTGTGATCTGCGGGTCCGTTGCAATCACGTCCGACTCGCCGGTCTTGAAGTCGACTTGCTTGTCGCGGCCGAGCAGCCGTGTGTCGAGCATCAGCACGTCGGCGAGATCGCCGAATTTGAAGCCGCGGTAGATCTTGTCGTCGCGCGGCGAGCTGTCACGAATCGGCATGTACTCGTTGTACGCCTGGACGAAGCCACGCCGGCGCTGGCTCCATTCGCCTTCACCTTGGTCCGGGTTGTGATTCTGTGCGCCGCCGCGCCACGCGTTGTTGGCGGTTTCGTGGTCGTCCCACACCGTGATGAACGGATGCTGGCGATGGACCTCCTGCAGATCGAGATCGCTCCGATACAGGCCGTAGCGCAGGCGATAGTCATCGAGTGTCAGGATCTCATGCGTCGGCACGACGTCGCGCTTGCCCTTGAGCTCCGGATCGGAATATTCACCGAGCTTGTATTCGTAGATGTAGTCGCCGAGGTGCACCACGAAGTCCAGATCGTCGCGCTCGGCGATGCGCGCGTAAGCGTTGAAGTAGCCGTGTGGGTAGTTCGAACAGGAGGCGAAGGCGAGACGCAGACGGTCGACACTCCCGACAGGCAGCGTGCGCGTGCGTCCTATCGGCGACTTCACTCCGCGGGATTCGAACTGATAGTAGTAGGTGCGGCCGGGCTCGAGCCCGCTGGCGTCGACCTTGACGGTGAAATCGCGCCGCCGGTCCGTGACGAAGCGCCCGGACTGGCGAACCTGCTTCATGCCCGGATCGCTCGCGACGGCCCATTGCACTCGCAGGGTCTCCGTCGGGTCGACGGGCGTAACGCGAGTCCACAAGATCACGCGGTCGTGCTGCGGATCGCCGCTCGCGACGCCATGCGAGAACGTGAAGTGGGGCTCGTCCTCGCGCGTGAACGCTGCAGGAGCGAAGCCCAGCGCGCTTAGCGCAGCGATCAGCTCACGTCGACTGAGTTGCATCGTCGTGCCACCTTCTAAAGTTTCTTGAAATATCGAGCGAGCGGCAGGACGCGAAATCCAGCCTTCTCGTATGCCGCGCGTGCAGGCGCGTGACCGGGATCGCCACCGGTCTCGACCATCGCGATCTCCATGCCGGCTTCCTTCATGCGCTCGATCGCGAAGTCGGTCAGCGCCATGGCGATGCCGCGCCGTTGATAGTCGGGATCGACGGCGATCATGTAGATCTCGCCGAGCTTGCCTTCGTGAAAGCGGATGGCGACGAAGCCGGCGACGGCGCCGGCCTCGATCGCGACCCATACTTTCATGTCCGCGGAAGCGCACGAGTCGCGAACGGACTTCTCCTGGCTCGGCCGCCAGCCATCCGGGTAGAACGTCTGGTAAACGCTGGGCTCCAACGCCTCCTTCAAAGAGTCGAACACCGGCGACCACGCGCGCAGCGAGAGGCGCGCGACGGCGTCGGCGTGAGAAGAGTCGTAAGGCTCGATCTGCACTAGCCCCACACCTCGCCGAACAGCCGTGCGAAGTTCGCGCCGAGAATTTTCTCGATGCGCTTCGCGGACCAGCCGCGCTCGCTCAGATCGTTGGCGAGCGTGAAGAAGCGGCGTTCGTCGTTGTATTCGGGAACGAGATTGAAGATATCCGCTGCCTCTCCGGGTGCGGCGATGCCAGCCTTCTGGCGACTCTCGAAGAACTTGCGCTGGGACTCGGCATACCTTTCGTCGAGTTTGATGCCTGAGATGCCGCCGTCGGTGCCGAGGCCGACGTGATCTTCGCCGCACACGTTGACGGCGTGCTCCAGGTGTTTGATCAGATCTTCGGCGTGCGGCTGGCCGGATGCTCGCAGGAACGGCATGAAGTAGATCCCGACGACGCCACCGCGGTCGGCGACGGCCTTGAGCTCGCTATCGTGAGTGTTGCGCGGAACGTCGACGAGGGCACGGCAACCCGTGTGCGTGATCGCCATCGGCGCCTTGGACGCGGCGATGCCTTCGCTCTGCGTGCGTGCGCCGGCATGGCTGAAATCCAGCAGGATCTTCAGCTTGTTGATCTCTGCGACCAGCTCGCGCCCGAGCGTGCTCAGTCCGCCGTTGGCCGGTTCGAGGCAGCCGTCGCCCATGAGATTGCGACGGTTGTACACCGGCTGCACGATGCGCACGCCGAGGCCATGGAACATCGCGAGACGGCTCAGCTCGCCGTCGAGCGCACTGGTGTCCTGGAAGCCGTAGATCAAGCCCATCCGTCCCGCCGCCTTCGCGGCCTTGAGGTCGGCGGCTGTGAGCACCTTCATGAAGTAGTCGGGGTGCTCGACGATCATTTTCTCGGAGTAGGCGATGCCGGCGACCGTTTGCTCGAACTTGCCGGGACCGTTACCGACACTGTTGACAGTCAGGTTCACGGCGGTGACGCCGGAAGCTTTCACATCCGCCAAGGTCTTCGCCGATAGACCCGCATCCTCAGGCAAGTCCGGCTCGAAGCCGCCCGGCCCGCCGAGCGCATCGATCACGATCGCCTTGGAGTAGGCCTGTTCCGTGAAGCCTTTCTTGGGTGCTGCAGCCCGGGCGATGGGGGAGGCGGCGAGGGCGGCCGCTACCGCTGAAGACAGGAATTCGCGTCGATCGAGCACGATTGTTCTCCTTCGGGGTCCCCCGGGCCGGCGAATCGGCGCGCATTGTAACGCGGGCGGCGCTACGATACGGGCAACAATAAAGCGGGGAGGAACGTCATGTTCACTCGATTCTCTCGAAGCTGGGAGCTGATCAAGGCGAGCGGCGCGGTCCTGCGCCAGGACAAAGAGTTGCTGCTGTTCCCGTTCTTTTCCGCCGTCGCGACGTTGCTGGTTTCGGCGAGCTTCATCGGGCCGCTGATCCTGACGGGCGCGTTCGAGAGGTCCGTACAGCCGGGCGATGAGGTCTCGGTCGGGGTCTTCGCTTTCCTGTTCTATCTGATCCAGTACTTCATCATCTTCTTCTTCAATTCGGCGCTGGTCGGCGCGGCCATGATCCGGCTCGATGGCGGCGACCCGACGGTCCGCGACGGGCTGCGCATCGCCAGATCGCGTGTCGTGCAGATCATCGGCTACGCGGCGATCGCTGCGACTGTCGGCCTCATCCTGCGCATCATCGAAGAGCGCGCCGGCTTCATCGGCCGGTGGATCGCCGGACTCGTCGGCCTCGCATTCACGGTCGCGACGTTCCTGACCGTGCCGATCCTGGTGAGCCGCGAGGTCGGTCCGCTGGAAGCGGTCAAGGAAAGTGCCGCGCTGCTGAAGAAGACCTGGGGCGAGAACATCATCGGCAATGGCGGCATGGGATTCGTGTTCTTCCTGTTCTACCTCGCCGCCTGCGGCATCGGCTTCGTGTTCATTTTCGGGGCTGCGCAAACCGGGAATCCGGCGCTGATCGTTTTCGTCATTGCGCTGGTCGTGCTGGCGATGATCGGCATCGCGCTCGTGCAGTCAGCGCTGCAGGGTGTGTACTCGGCCGCGCTGTATCGCTACGCGACCGAAGGCAACGCCGGTGAGTCGTTCCCAACGGCGTTGCTCGGCGAGGCGTTCCGGCCAAAGCGCTAGCGTGAGGTCTCGTTGGTTGCGATTGCCGCCTGAGCGAGTTGCGGCGGCCGCCGGCCGTTGAGCGCGATTACCGCGCCCGCGCGGTTGGCGATGCAAACGCTCTTCGCAATCTGTCGGCCGCTCGTCTTACCGGTTGCGATCAGCACTATGCGGTAAGTGCGGGTCTGCGCATCGAGTGGCACGTTCGCAAGGTTCTGCTTGTCGACGATCACGGGCTGCTCCTTCGGCAGATTCGTGGCGACGAACGCTTGCACGCATGCCTCCATCGCTGGCGCGACCGCGTCGGCGCGGCTGGCAAGCGGGCATCCGAACATAGCAAGGGTGGCTGCGGCAAGAATGGGTCGGTTCATGATTCGCTCCCGAAACGCCGTGAAACGTGGCGTTGCGGGGAACAATCTACGAACGACTGCGCATCGCGCCAAACGATTTGAATTCACGCGTCATGCAATCGTGCTCATGCAGCGATCGCGAACTGCTCGAGGATCCAGCGCTCCAGCGCCCGCACGTCCGGTCGCAGGTGATCCTCGTTGCGCAGGACGAGGAAATAGCTTTCGCCAGTGTGCAACTCCGCATCGAATAGCTTGATCAGCGATCCTTGCATGAAGCGCTCATGACCAAGCGGAGCAGAGACGAGCGCGACCCCGACGCCGTGTTCCGCAGCCTGCGCCGCGGCGTGCATCGTATCGAGCCGCACCAGCTTCTTCGGATGCAGTTCGATACCGAGCGGCTCTGCCCAGCGCTGCCAGCCATCACGCCGCGCTTCATGAACGATCAGCGTGTGGTGGTTGAGATCGCTGACGGTATCGATCGGTGCTCGCTGCAACAGTGTGGGGGAGCACGCTGGCACGAACGTTTGCGAGAACAGTTTGTGACAGGCATACCCGAGGCCAGGCGTCGCGCTCACCACGATCGATAGATCTGCATCGGCCGCGTGGACCGCCGGCGGCGTCACGGCCGTATCGATATGAATGTCGGTATCCGGTTGCGCTTCCAGGAACGACAGCAAGCGCGGCAGCAGCAGCTCAGTCGCGAAGAAGGGCGGACTGCGCAACCGCACTACGTTGCGGCCGTGCCTGATCTGCAGTTGCTCCGTTACTCTCTCCAGTCGTGCAAACAGCGAGTCGACATGCTGAAGGTAGTTGCGTCCTGCTTCAGTGAGCGTGAGCGATCGCGGCCCTCGCTCGAACAGCGGGACACCCAGTTGCTCCTCCAGCGCTTTGATCTGATGACTGACCGCTGACGGTGTGACGAACAACTCCTCTGCCGCAGCCTTGAAGCTGAGCCGGTTCGCGGCTACCTGGAACGTCCGCAGAAACTTCAGCGCTGGCAGTCGCATGACATCGAGGAGCAAGTCTCATGCCGGCCGCGCCGTGCCCTTGAGGCCCGATTCCTGGGGTCTATGCGCGCAACAGACAGCGACCCGCTCCATGTCCATGCAATGCGGGCCGTGCAGCGCGCGTTTGCAGTGCGAGATCGCGATATCCGTCAGTTCGGTTGCGTCACGGAGTTCGGCGATTTCAGTCGATTCCTCGGGTTGAGGAAGGTGAGCTGCTGCTGCAGTCTTGACGCATGGACTCGCAGCTTCCGCCCGGTCAGCGCCTCATCGCGGAGTTTCCGCGCTTCGGCGTGGCGAGCTTCGCGAAGCGCAGGCTGAGCAACATGGACGTTCGATTGGAAGTTTCCGGACCGCTCTCGCGAGCCGTCGTGCTGACGGCTGCGGAGTTCGCGCGGCTACCGCGAGTGACTGTCACGGCGGATTTTCATTGCGCGGCCGGTTGGAGTTACCCAGACCTCAGCTGGACAGGATGCCGATTTCGCGACGTCTGGGACACGTTCATCCTGCCGAACGTGAAGTCCGCCGATGACGTCGGCGTCGCGGTACTGCGCTGCCAGGATGGCTATCGAACCGCTTTACCGCTCGCCGACCTGCTGGCGACAGACGTGCTGATCGTGGATCGATTGAACGATCGCCCATTGACTGTCGAACACGGTGCACCGATCAGACTCATCGCACCAGCGCACTACGGATACAAGAGCGCGAAGCATCTCGTCGGAATTGAATTGCGGCGCGATGGTGCGGGCTACCGTCCGCTCCTGCCGAGGCTTCTGGATCACCCTCGGGCGCGCGTAGCGCTCGAGGAGCGCGGGCAGCTGCTGCCGGGGTGGCTGTTGCGCTATGCGTTCCGACCCTTCATTCAACCGATCATCCGCGACCTGAAGCGAATCACCGCAGCGGCTATACCGCCGAAGCGGTGACTAGGTCACGACCTCGTACGATCCCGTCACGGTCAGTTCGCCGCTCCCTGCGAGCTCGCACAGCGACGTCAGACTGATTTGCAGGGATCCCGAGAACAGCAGCTTCTGTTCCAGGTCGAGAGTCTTCAACGCAAACGTTCGTTGACCAACGACTATGTCGCTGCGCAGTGCCTTCAGCATCAAGTCGAAGGTCTTGGTAATCATCTCGCGAATGCCGTCCAGCAGCCGATCGCGAAACTCCTTGGCGCGAGCGCCGAGCTCTTTGCTCGTAGAGTCGACGTACTGCATGAACGCCGACACTTCACTCTGGATGATGGCTTTGCCCTGATTCACGCACCGCTCCACCATCGATTTGATCCTGATCCAGGCGTCATTGACGGCTGCTTCCACTTCAGGCGCGCGCGAGTAAGCCTTGGCTGCACCGCCAGGGGCAGCAGGTGCCGCTCGCTTCGTAACATCCACTTTGTCGAACGCCTCCGATAGCAAATCGAAAGTCACTGCTACGGTCATGGTGCTCATGCTGGTCCTCCGAAGGGGATAACGCCGGAATACGATTCGGTGCTGGCGACGATGCTGGCGAGCGTTGCTTCGCCGATGTCGAGAGCGCCTGCTTCGCCCCACCCGGTCTTGTGCAGATACTGCGCGAGCTGATTCAGCTGCTCCGGCGTCGTTGCCTCGAAGCACTTTTCCACCAACTCCGGATCCGCTGAAAACGCCAGTGCGCAGGCACTCAGCCCGACCGTTCTCGCATATTCCGTGCGATCGAAACCTCGCGCGGATTCAGCCAGTCCGGAGGCCGGCGCAACTCCCTCATAGCGCTGTGCAAGAAACTGCAGCGATGCCAACGTCGTCGCCTCGTCACCCGTCAATGCTCCCGCGTTGACGCGCGCTGCAATGAGATCATTGATGTCCTCCCATTCCTCGCCTAGTTCCTGACCCACATAGCCGAGCCTGATGTGGTTCCACGCCGTATCCAGGCCGAGGTAGACGTACGAGCTTCCGGCAGGCATCCGCCGATTGCCCACGAGATCCACAACGCGCGTGACGAGCACCCGCGAGGTCTCGAGCACTGCACACAACCGCCGCAATTCGGGCAATTGACCTGGGTCTTGCAGAAAAAACGAGGCTACGGAATAGCGAGGATCAGCGAGTTGGCCAGCGTTATCCGCGGTCGGCGGTATGATTCCGGCGTAAGTGCGCGGGCATACGGTCGTACGCCCATCGGCACCCAGCAGCAGCCGCGCGTAGTCGCGTCCCACGGGCAAGATGCCGGCAAGGCGATTCTGGACCTCGCACAGGTCTCTGTAGGCAGCATAATGCTGCGCGAGTCGATCCTCCGGATCTGCTGGTGCTGGCTCGCCGAAGATCCATTGCGCGGCGCCGTCTCGCAGCGCTTCATATTGCCGTGTGAACTCCTCGATCTCGACAGTCCTGTCGGGTTCCACCGTCTGTGGTCGTCCGGTGAGCCAGGAGGTCATGCGACTTCCTTCATGACGCCTCACGGATTGCAGGAATGTCGACAGCGATTCGCGATCGAGATCCGCGATTCGCTGCAACCATGACGCCATGCGTTCATAGCACGCGTCGATGAACTCTTCGAGCGGCGTGTCCAGAGGCGGGATCGCAGCCATCGATCCGTTGCGTGTTGCATCGAGTAGCAGCTTGGCTGCACGTACTGGCGAAAGGCGGTGGCCGAGCGTGTGTTCCCACCGCGCGACAATCGACCTGACCAGCAGATAGCCCGTGAGGTAGATCGTGCCTTCATCGTCCTGCCGCAAGTACGCCAGGTGACGAACCCGCGACTTTCTGCGACACACGCTGGAATAAAAGGCCTCGAACTCGGCAGCCACGTGGTCACCGTAGCGCTCATGGAGCTCATCGTCGGTTTCTGACGGCCGTCGCTCGAGCGATGGAAAGTCGATCAGCGAGCGCACGGCGGTGAAGGGCAGGTTAATCTCGTTCGGATCGTCCTTCGGGTCGCACAACAGCTCCATGTACACCGCCACGCCCTCGAGCCACGGCGTCCAGACGGCAACCAACATCTCACTGCGCAGCAACGTTGCAAGCTGCCGCTGCGCCAACAGCGCTGCCGCAGCAGGCAAGGTCGGCATCGCATTCGGCCAGGTCGGGGCTGCCGATCCGTGGGCCATCAACATTTCCAGATAGCTGATGCCAGCGCGGTACGCTCGATGTGCCCATCCTATCGGCCCGAGCAAGCAATAGGCGTGTGTGATCTCGTGCACCAGCTCCAGCACGAGCTCGCCCGTGCGTTCGGGGTCCGCCACCAGCGCGCGGCCCAGCGGTACTGCAGAGATCAAGCCGCGATGCTCGAGCGATAGATCGTGCCAGGTCATGCTCGTATCGCTGGGCGGCACGCCCCCGCCGAGCTTCAGGCGCAAGTCATCGATCATGGCTTGCGCCTTGACGCTCGCGAAGAAGGCAACAGCTTCGGCCGTCCGCTGCCGTGACACACCGACCGGGGCGGTCGGCGCTTGCTGTCCCAGCACCACATTCGAGAATTGCAGCCGCCTTTCGAGCGCAAGCGCGTGAGGCGGAGCCTGCGTCGGAACAATTGCGGTGAGCCCGGCTAGCGGAGTGTTTTCGGCGTGATGCAGCAGCACGCGCTCGAGTGGTTCATACAGCTGCGCCTGGTGTACGGGCTGTGACACCCAGACCGTCAATGCAGTCTCGACCGCGTCGATGGCTTCCATCCAATCAGACTGCTGATCGAGGGAGGCTCGCAGGCGCTCGGTGGCGTAGCGCCACGCGGCAGCTCCGAGTTGATCTACATTCTTGGGATCCGCCAACTCTCGCAACAGCGTTGCCACTCGCAACGCCGCGCGATCGATCGGCGCGCCACAGCCCGAGCTCACCTCGTACAGGTTGTACGCCATGTCCGGCGCGTCCATTGCGGTCGCGCAGTCGCCCAGCATCTCGAGTGTTTCTGCGGCCTCGAGCAGAAGCTCGCTCGTTGGGCTGTCGGTCGCAAGCATGGCGGCGAACACACGCGCCGCCCTGGGCAGCGACTGGTTCAACGCTTCTCTGAGCTGCGGCTCGTCGTCCAGTTGATCGGCGACGACTGCGACTACTTTTTCGACGACGCTTACACTGCCGTTCTGAAGGCCGCTCTTGAGGGCGAGACAGACGCGCTCATCTATGCCGTGGCGATGCAGTGCGACGCAGATCGAGCGCGTCGCGTGGGCAACGATGTCCTGCAATCCGAGGGATTCAGACATTTGTCATCCTCGACGTTGCCGCTTGCCTCCCAGTACTGTCGTGACGATCCTGTTCCTCGCAGTCGCGATCTATACGGAGATACCCTGCGATTTGAGGTATTCGTCGTAGCTGCCCTTGAAGTCGACGATGTGTCCGCCGGGGCGCAGCTCGATGATGCGGGTGGCCAGGCTGCCGACGAATTCCCGGTCGTGCGAGACGAAGATCATGGTGCCGACGTACTTCTCGAGGCCGATCTGCAGCGACTCGATCGTCTCCATGTCCATGTGGTTGGTGGGCTCGTCGAGCAACATCACGTTCGGATTCGTGAGCATCAGCTTGCCGTAGATCATCCGGCCCTTCTCGCCGCCGGAGAGTACGTGGACCGACTTGCGGATCTCATCGCCCGAGAACAGCAGGCGCCCGAGCGTGCCGCGTACCACCTGGTCGTCGTGCGACTTGGCGCGCCACTGGCTCATCCAGGTGAAGAGGTCGACTTTCTTGGCGAACTCGGCTTGCGGATCCTGCGGCATGTAGCCGAGCTGCGCGTTCTCCACCCAGTTGATTTTGCCTTTGGTCGCATGCAGGTCGCCGGCGAGCAGGCGCATCAGTGTCGTCTTGCCGATGCCGTTCGGTCCGATGATTGCAACGCGCTCGCCGGCCTCGATGGTGAACGAGATGTTCTTGAGCACTTCCACCTTCGAGTGCGGGTAGTGGAAGGTCAGGTGTTCGACCGAGACGGCGTTGCGATAAAGCTTCTTGTTCTGCTCGAAGCGGATGTAAGGATTCTGGCGCGAGGAGGGCTTGATCTCCTCGATCTTGATCTTCTCGAGCAGCTTCTTCCGCGAGGTCGCCTGGCGCGCTTTCGATGCATTGGCGGAGAAGCGCCGCACGAATTCCTGCAGGTCGGAGATGCGATCCTTGGCCTTGGCATTGGCGGCCTCGACGCGCTCGCGAGCCTGGACGGACGCCAGCATGAAGTCGTCGTAGTTGCCGGGGTAGATCTTGATCTGCCCGAAGTCCAGGTCCGCCATGTGCGTGCACACCTGGTTCAGGAAATGCCGATCGTGGCTGATGATGACCATCGTGGCGTCGTAATCGTTGAGCACGCCTTCGAGCCAGCGGATGGAGTTGATGTCGAGATTGTTCGTGGGCTCGTCGAGCAGCAACACATCGGGCTTGGAGAACAGCGCCTGTGCGAGCAACACGCGCAGCTTCCAGCCGGGCGCGACTTCGCGCATCGGTCCGTTATGAAACGAGGGATCTATACCGGCATCGCTGAGGATGCTGGCGGCGCGTGCTTCGGCGTTGTAGCCGCCATACTCGGCAAACTTAGCTTCCAGCTCTGCTGCGTGCATGTAGTCGGAGTCGCTGGCGTGCGCGTCGGCGTAGATGAGGTCGCGCTCTTTCATGGCGTGCCACATCTCGACGTGCCCCTGCATCACGACGTCGAGCACGCGCTCGTCTTCGTAGGCGAACTGGTTCTGATTGAGCTTGCCGAGGCGCAGCCCGGTTTGCAGCATCACTTCGCCGGAGCTCTGCTCCAGCTCGCCGCCGAGGATCTTCATGAAGGTCGACTTGCCGGAGCCGTTGGCGCCGATCAGGCCATAGCGGTTGCCGTCGGCGAACTTCACCGACACTTGCTCGAACAGGGGCTTGGCGCCGAATTGAATGGAGACGTTGGCAGTGGAAAGCATGGATGCGGGCCTGAAAAGGGCCGCGAATACTACACTGCCGTGCAACCTTCCGTCAGGTCGGTCCCAGATAATCCTTCTTTCCGAGCTCCACTCCGTTGTGACGCAGGATCGCGTACGCCGTGGTGACGTGGAAATGGATGTTGGGCAGCAAGTGACTCATTAGATAGGGCAGCCCTGGCATGCTCTTGCTGCTGCTGCGACTCTGCCACGTGATGGTCTTCTCTTCGCCGCCGTCGACCTGCGCCGGCTTCAGCGATTCCAGGTACGCGATCGTATTGCGGATCCGCTGCACCAGATCATGGAAGGTGGCTTCCTTGTCTTCGTAGGTGGGAAAGTCGGCGCTCGCGAGTCGACCCGCGCCGCTTCTCGCGGTGTCCGTGGCAAGCTGCACCTGCCGCGTCAACGGAAACATGTCCGGATAGAGACGGCTGTCGAGCAACACCGTCTCGTCGATCTTGCGTGCCTGCGCGTGCGCAGCGCCCTTCTCGAGGATCGCAGCAAGATTATTGAGGGCGCGAATGAACGCAGGCACCGATGCCTGGTACATCGAAATCGTCATTGAGAGTCTCCCCTAGCGCTTGCCGTCTTCGTACTTGAACGAGACTTTGACCTTCGCGCGGTACGTTTCCACCTTGCCCTTGTCGTTGAGCTGCAGATCCAGCTGGGAGACCTCGGCAACCCGCAGATCGCGCAAGGTCTTGCCGGCTCGATTGATGGCTGCGGCGGCAGCTTTTTCCCACGATTCCGTGCTCGTGCCAATGAGCTCGATGACCTTGTAGACGCTCTCAGCCATGGTCGTGTCCTCCGGGTATAGGGTGCGCAAGCAGCCTGCGCGCGCGCAGTCTGCGACGCAAGGCCCCTACGTTTGCGGTTGCGGTCGAGTGGCCAAGCAGCGGAACGTAGTGA
>Ga0209382_10002990_pt1 | contig 23896 bp, 25 predicted proteins | sample SoiMetdeltSBSDD5_FD_187599 | JGI IMG/M metagenome (GOLD analysis project Ga0209382, IMG submission 187599) | Bulk soil microbial communities from a Populus tree surrounding site in Tennessee, USA - Soil MetaG P. deltoides SBSDD5 (SPAdes) (version 2) | ecosystem: Environmental > Terrestrial >...
GGCGTCGGGCGTCGCGCCGCCAAGGAAGGCCGCAAGACCGATGCCGGAGAGGGTGGATGCGCTGAGCTTGAGCCCGACCCGAACGCGGCTACGGTAACAGGCCATCCAACCACATCCTTTCGCACGTGACACAGCCCCGGCCGGACCGACGCGCCATCGAGCGGGACCAGCCAAAGTCTTACCGCAGGCCGGACCGGTGCCCAAGTGTGCCTTGAACAACTGTGCCTTGAAACAACTGTGCCTTGAAATATGCGGGCCGTCTGCGCCGACCGATCTTAAGGGTGAAGCTTAAGCGTGAAAAAGGCGTCATCCGCGCGGCCGGGGTTGGCCGACGCGGGCGACGGCATGTGACGTATCGGCTACAGGTGCCGCAACAATGCCCGCCTGCGGGGAGATGGCCGTCATAGCGTCCAAGCTTGCGGGTTACTTAACGCCCAATCGCGGATCATGCGGCCCGCCACGCGCCGGAGGAGAAGCCCAATGCGCACCCCGTTTGCCTTGCTTGTGTCTGCCGCCATCCCCGTCGCGGTCGGCCTGATCGCGCCCGCTGCCGAGGCCGGAGGCCACCGTTGGCTGAAAGAGCCGAGGGTCGGCTTCGTTACCGCAGAGAGCCGGTACGGTGCGGGATCGATCACCGCGCCGGTGCGAGTCTCCTCTCAGGGACGGCGCGAGGTGCGACTGCCGGGTGGCACCTGGATCGAGTGCCGGCAGACCTGCACCAACACCCTGCGCCAGGAGACGATCGACTTCTGGTACATCCGCTCCGGCGTCGACAGCTCCGGTAACGACGGGCCGGGGTACCTCACGTTCCACTTCTACTGGTAGCCGACGGGTTGCCCGGTGAAAAACGACACGAAGCAGGTTGGGTCGAGCGTGAGCGATGACCCAACACATTCAGGGCACACGTAGCTAAAGGTGTTGGGTCTGCCCCCGGCTTTCGCCGGGGTTGACCCAACCTACGATTCGCCCGACCTCACTTCGTGATGAGGCCCTGGCTCACCTCGATCTTCGAGTTGCTCATGGTGTAGTCCTGGACCACCTTGCCCTTGTCGAAGAAGATCACCAGGGACTTCTTCTCTCCGTCGGCGCCGCTGTGCACCAGGTTGACGTAGGGGATGAAGTTGGTGGGCCGAGACTGCATGCGCGTGAACTCGTACTCCCAGCTTTCGAAGCCGTTCGACTTGAACGATGTCTTCATGGGGTCGCCGTAGAGCTTGCGCACGTCGGCCTGGGTGGTCTTGCCCTTGTGCAGGTTGCGGGCGACCGACTCGCCCGTGGCTTCGGAGATGCTGTCGTTGCCGGAGCTGGCGCAGGCAGCGAGCGCGCACAGCATCAGCACCGATACGAACAGCGACACGTGAGTTTGGATTGGTCGAGCTTGCATTGGCTCCCCCTTGCGAGCCTGCGCCCCGCAAGCCCTGCTCCAAGCATTTGCTCCGGATGCCGAAGCTCGGCACCGTGCCCCCGCAGACGGATATCAGGCAGTGTGCGGCGCGATCAAGCGATTCCGCGTACGGTATCAACAGACGGCTGAGGGGCGCGACGACCACGCCACAGCGCAAATCTGCTTTTGCGCCCCGAGGCTCTGCACAAGAGGCTTTGCCCGCGGACGACGCCTTGGCGCAAAGGCCGGTCTCAGCCCTCCGCGCGCAGCGGGCGGGAGAGCAGCGCCTCGATGGCGTCGTCGATGGACTGTCGGCCCTCGACGATGGCATGCACGGCCTGCGCGATCGGCATGTCGATGCCCTTGGCTGTGGCCACCTTGACGACCGCCGCGGCCGTATGGACCCCCTCGGCAACGGAGCGCCGCGCCGCGAGGATGGCGGCCAGGTCCTGGCCCTGTCCGAGGGCGCGGCCGAGGCTCATGTTGCGTGATTGCGGGCTGCCGCATGTGAGAAGGAGGTCGCCGAGGCCCGACAGCCCCATCAGCGTCTCGGGCCTGGCGCCGAGCGCCTCGCCCAGCCGGCGCATCTCCGCGAAGCCGCGTGCGACCAGGGCGGCGTGCGCGCTCGCTCCCAGCTGCTTGCCCTCGACGATCCCTGCGGCGATGGCGAGCACATTCTTCACGGCGCCGCCCAGCTGCACGCCGATGAGATCGGTGGAACGATAGATGCGGAACGGCCGGCTCCCCAGGGTCTCGGCGAGCCGGGCGCCGAGCGCGTCGTCTGCGCAGGCGAGCGTGAGCGCCGTCGGCAGTCCGCGGGCCACGTCGGCGGCGAAGCTCGGTCCCGATAACACGGCGGGCATGGCTTGCGGCAGGGCCTCGGCCAGCACTTGCGCCAGCAACTTACCGGTGGCCTGCTCAAGCCCCTTGGCACAGATCACGGCGGGCTTGCCCGGAGCCAGATGCGGCGCCAGGCCGGCGCCCATCGCACGCACGTGTTGTGCGGGCGCCACCATCAGCACGATATCGCGCGCTGCCACTGCCGCGAGGTCGGCCGTTACCTGCAACCCAGGATCGAGGTCGACACCAGGCAGGAACGTGGCGTTGCTCCGGTTGGCACCAATCTCCGCCACCACGTCCGGCTCGCGCGCCCAGATCAACGTATGGCGGCCGGCGCGACACACGGTCTGCGCCAGCGCCGTGCCCCACGCGCCTGCTCCTACCACCCCGACGCTGCCGAACGTCACCTGCGACGATCTCCACGATCCTCTATCCTTGATGGACATTATAGCCGAACCGCACGTGCAGCGTGACGGCTTCCATACGGCCGCCACCATGACGGTGCAGAGCTGGCGCCCGACGGTGGCGACAGGCTCCGGCTTTCCGCCATGAGATTGTCGCAGCTATCGGTTCTTGCTCGCAGCCCGACGCCTGTCTACGATCCCGCGCCGGGCCGCAATTGTTGGATGATGGCTTGGCCGACGAGGCTACGCAGGGTCGGCTTCGTGAGGGGGAGTGCTCGCGTGCTTAAGCTTCATAGCCAGCGCACCGTGTCCGCGTCCGATGCAGCTCGTGTCCGCATGAGACGCGGGTGTGTGCCGATGGCCGGCCTCGCCGGGTTGCTGCTGCTTGCCGGGTGCACGTCGCCGAACAGCCAGACGGCCAGCATTTTCGGCGACCTGCTTGGGCCGGCCGTGGAGGAGAAACCTACGCCTGTGGCCTCACCGGCGCGTCCGCAGGCGGCGCGAACCGGCTGCGAGGGCGCCGCCCAGTGCAGCGCCGTGCTCAAGACCATGATCGACAATCCCGATCGGGGCTGGATCGGCCAGCGCCAGCCGCCGGACACGTATGCCAATGGCACGCGGCTGTTCGCCTATCGCGCCTTGCGCCGGCAACTGACTTGCGGCGAGCTCAATCTCGCCGTCAACGAGCTGGCGGCGGCGTCGCAAGCCCTGGGCGGATCGGTATCGGGGATGACGCCCGACCAGGCGTCGCGCACGCGCGCCCTCAGCAGCCAGGTGGAAGGCGAGCTGACGCGCGAGCGCGACGGTCGCTGCAGGACCTGATCGGCCTTCATCGCCTCAGATGGTTGAGCCTCGGACGGGCGGGCCTAAGATGGGGCCACGGCCGCCCGCCCGCTTTGTCATCAGCGGTCGGCGGCGATCGGCTGACTCCAGACCGGCCGCGCGTCCTCCAGGATCATGGCGGCGGCCTTCTCGGCGATCATCAGGGTGGGCGAGTTGGTGTTGCCCGAGGTGATGGTAGGCATCACCGAGGCGTCGGCGATGCGCAGCCCCTTGAGGCCGCGCACCCTGAGACGGGCATCCACCACGGCGGTCTCGTCCCCGCCCATTTTGCAGGTGCCCACCGGGTGGAAGATGGTGGTGCCAATGTCGCCGGCCGCGCGCGCCAGGGCGTCGTCGCCCTCGATCTCGGGGCCGGGCCGGAACTCCTGGGGGTGATACCGGGCCAACGACGGACGCGAGACGATGTGGCGGGTAATGCGGATGGCGTCGGCCGCCACGCGCCGGTCGTCGGCGGTGGAGAGGTAGTTCGGCCTGATCTCGGGGTGGGCGTGCGGCTCCGGCGAGACGATCCGCACCCAGCCGCGGCTGGTGGGACGCAGGTTGGCGACGCTGGCCGTGAAGGCAGGGAACGGGTCGAGCCGCTCGCCGAACCTGGGCAGCGTCAGCGGTTGCACGTGATACTGCAGGTTGGGCGTGTCGCGGCTCGGATCGGAGCGCACGAAGGCGCCAAGCTGGGAGGGCGCCATGGTCATCGGCCCGCGCTTCCACAGGAGGTACTCCATGAGGAAGCCGGCGCGGCGGAACGGGCTGCGGTAGCCCTCGTTCATGGTCTTCACGCCCGTGACCTTGTAGGCGCAGCGGACCTGCAGGTGGTCCTGCAGGTTCTCGCCGACGCCCTTGAGCTTATGGCGGACCTCGATGCCGAGAGGCGCCAGCACGTCGCCGGGGCCGATTCCCGACAGCTGCAGGATCTGCGGCGAGCCGATCGCGCCCGCTGCCAGGATGACCTCGCGGGCTGCACTGACCGTGCGCACCGCCCCCTTCTGCCGCAGCGTCAGGCCGATGACGCGCTTGCCATCGAGCTTGAGGCTCTCAACCAGAGCGTGGGTCTCGACCTTCAGGTTCTCCCGGTGCGTGACGGGGTGCAGGAAGCCCTTGGCGGTGTTCCAGCGCACGCCCGCCTTCTGGTTCACATGGAAATAGCCGCAGCCTTCGTTGTTGCCGCGGTTGAAGTCATCCAGCTTGGGGACGCCGGCCTCGGCTGCCGCCTCGCGGAAGGCATCGAGGATGTCCCAGCGGATGCGCGCCAGCTCGACGCGCCATTCGCCCCCGCGCGTGTGCAGGTCGTCGAAGGCGTCGGGCTCCAGGGCCCACTGGTCCTCGTGCTTCCTGAAGTAGGGCAGGACCTCCTCCCAGGACCAGCCCTGGTTGCCCATCTGGCGCCAGCGGTCATAGTCGCGCTGCTGGCCGCGCATGTATATCATGCCGTTGATGGACGAGCAGCCGCCCAGCACCTTGCCGCGTGGATAGGCGAGGCTGCGCCCGTTGAGCCCCGGCTCGGCAGCGGTCTTGTAGCACCAGTCGGCGCGCGGGTTGCCCATCAAGTAGAGGTAGCCGACCGGAATATGTATCCAGCGGTAATTGTCATCGCCGCCGGCCTCCAGCAGCAGGACGCGGCGCTGGGGATCGGCCGAGAGCCGGTTCGCCAGCAGGCACCCGGCGGTGCCCGCACCGACGATGATGTAGTCGTAGGTCTCAGCCGACATCGTTCCGCCCGCGCTTCTCCCGGTGCCACCCTATGCCACCGGACCGGCGAGGCAAAGCCGTTCGCCGGGCGGCTCGTGCCGGGGGCCACCCCGCAGCCGTCATGCCCCCCAGGCGACCGCAGGCGCCGGCCCCATGGCCAGAGGTGGAGTCGCCTTCGAGCGGTACAGACCATTTGTCACAACGCGGTCATAAGTGCCCGTGGGCACTCCGACAAGCTGGACTGACCCCGTGGGATGCCGCTAATCTGCCGTGAATCATGCAAGCGAGACCGAGCGTTCGAGGTCGGGGAATGGCGAATGAGAGTTGCTCGCGTCGCCCGGGGCCGGATGCTTGCGCTCACGGCTCGAGCGGGCGTCGCCTTTGTCGGGAGACAAAGGGGAGAACGACAGGGCACACACTGCGGCCGCACCGTGGACGCCAGTGGGGCGTTGCTTGCGCGCGGCGTGCCGTCATAAATTCTCCGCGGTTCCGCCCTTGGCTAGGCCTCCGTCCCGGCGTTCGGGAAGGCGGCGGGTGGTAGCATGCACAGCACCATTACGATCATGAACGCGAAGGGCGGTGTCGGAAAGTCGACGCTGACCCTTACGCTTGCAGAGACGCTGGCGGCCTGCCACGGCAAGCGGGTGCTGGTGGTGGATTCGGACGCACACTCCAGCGTCAGCACGATGCTGATGCGCCCCGACTGGGTGCAGGCCATCCAGACCCAGGGCCGCACCATGGTCGACTACTTCATCGCCGTGGTGCTGAAGAACGAGTTCGTGAACTGGACCGCGTTCGTATCCGGCGGCGTGTCGGACGTGGATGATGCGCGCTCGGTCGATCTGATGACGGGCGGCGGGCATCTCACGCTGTTCGAGCGCGAGGTGTCGAAGGAGGGTTTGGAATCGCGCCTGCGCCATGCCGTGCGCAGCTTCCTCACCGAGGCACGCAACGCCTACGACTTCGTGTTCATCGACAGCGCGCCCGGCCTCTCGGTGCTGACCGAGTGCTGGCTTCGCGAGGTGGATTTCTTTTTGTCGCCCAGCAAGCCCGACTACATCTCCACCCACGGCCTGCAGTTCCTCGGCCAGTTCAGCCAACGCGACAGCGACATGGGCTTTGCCGACTGCCTGGGTGTGATCATCTCGATGAAGGACATCAACGCCTTCGAGGATGCGCAGTACGAGCGCTGGCTGCGCAAGAACTCCAAGCACCCCTGCTTCGACCAGGTGATCCCGCGCGCCACCTCGCTGCAGACGGCGGCGCATTTCTCGCCGCGCCCGCGCTCCTATTGGGCCAAATACCCCGGCGAGACGGGCAAGGCCCTGCGCCAGCTGGCGGCGGAGCTGCTCGTTCGCAACTCGGCGGCATTGACGCGCAAGGGGCACCGGCAGGGGCGCGCCGCCGAGTAGGATCGCGGCCGGTTCCTCAGCCCTCGCAGCCCTCAGCGTTCGCCACGATCCCGTCGATCGCCGCGATCCCACCACCGATCGCTACGATCCTCCCTGTCGCTCCGATCCCCGGGGCCGGTGTGCATGAACGACGGCCGGCGCATCTTGTCGAAGTCGAGCGCGCTCAGCAGAAAGACGCCGCCCAGCGCGATCAGGCCGGCGATCAGCACCTGCGGCAAGGTCTTGATGAGCACCGCCATCAGGGTGCCGAGCGCGGCCAGGATCTTCTGCCCGGCGTCCCACAGCTCCCAGATGGCCTTGTAGAGGTACCAGCCGACACCGAACGCGATCACCGTCAGGATAACAAGCTTCCACGGGTGCCAGTCCTGGAACGGCTGCTGCAGGAGCCTGCCGACCTGCTCGACCGCCCACATCCAGATCGCCTGGACGAAGCGGAAGATGGCGCCCACGCCCTGGAGCACGAAGTCGATGAAGATGTTGAAGAACTGCTGCATGACCCCGTCTTTCTCGCAGACAGCTCACGGCAGGCCGGGGGCAGACCCCTCGCCTGTACGTTCGTGCTTCTTGCAGCCGCCGAGGCGAGGGGGCTGACCCCGATCCCATCAAGCAGGTTGAGGCGCCTACTGCAAGCCCAGCGACTTGGCCAGGAAGGCGACTTGGCCGCCGTTCCATGGAGCCGCTCCAAGCTCGGTCAAGCCGCAGCGGGCATAAAACCGCACGTTGCGCGCGTCCCTGGCGGTGACGACGTGCATCCCCGGCGCACCCGTCTCGGCTGCGCGGACGGCGAAGGCGTCGATCAGCCGGGCACCGATGCCGCGGTTGCGAAAGGCCGGCGCCAGGTTGATGTGCAGATGGGCCGGATAGCGCCGGCACAGCGCGCGGAACTCGGTACGGAAGTAGCCGATGTCGGCGAAACGGTCCTGCTCGGCCGGGTCGTGCACGGCGCCGACGAGATAGCCGGCCACCATGTTCTGCCCGCTCTCTGCCACCAGGACGATATCGCAGCCGCCCCGCAGATAGCGGCCGAGCCACCGCTCCCGGAACGCCGCACGCTCGTCCTGCGAGGCGAAGCTGCGGCGTCCGCTGGCCTCGAAGAAGATGGCGTCCACCTGCGCCGCCACCTCTGGGGACATGCGGCCGTCAGGGAGGGCGCGGATGGTGACGTGGTCACGCGGCATTGGCTCAGGCTTCAGGAAAAACAGGAATCCGCAGTCGGCAGTCGCTACTACCGTCTATCGACTGCGGAAGCCCGACGCCCGACTGCCGATACTCGGCCATCCATGCTCCCCAAGCATAGCTGCATGCGCTCTTTCTCGCGTTGCAATGTGGCATACCATATACCATGTTGCATTGCACATGAGCATTGCCTTTCAGAAAGGACCCCGATCATGGCAACCGTGAGAAGCCTGCATGGTGCGCTGGACTTTGAGCCTCGCAGCTTTGGGGTCCGCCGCTTCCTCAAGAACGTCACCGCCTATCTGAGCGCGATCAGCGAGGGTGCGGCGGCGGCGCATGAATACGACACGCTGACCCGCCGCGGCACGTCGCACGACGACGCCGTGGAGCAGGTGTTCGAGGAGCACTTCAGCCGCCGGTGAGCCGCTGGGCTCACCGAATACGCTCCCAGCTGAACCCCCTCGGGCTTGAAGAGACGTGGGGCGCGGAGCCCGAGAGCTACTCGATCAGGCCGCAGGCGATGCGCCCACCAGCGTCGCCGGCCGGATCGGTCTTGTAGTCGTCCTTGCCGGCGTGAATGACGAGCGCCGTGCCCTGGCCGCCGAGCAGCGAGCCGGGCTTGCCCTTCTCCAGGGTGACCTCGCGGTTGAGCACCTCGACGACGAGCGCGCCGTCGGCCGGCACGTGCAGATTGGGCAGGTCGCCGGCATGGTGGCCCTCGGCCGCCATCAGCCCGTGCTTCTTGGCGCCCGGATTGAAATGCGGGCCGGCGCTGGTGAAGGGCGGCTCGCATTTGCCGACGCCATGGACGTGGAACGCCCGCTCGCCCGGCGGCACACCTTTGACCGAGAGCTTGATGAGCACGCCGGCCGGTGTCTCGGTCAAGGCGGCTGTGCCGACCTCCTTGCCCTCCGCATTCTTGAGCGTGGCCTTCGCACTCTGCGCGGCAGCCGAGATGGTTGCCAGTGCCAGGAGCGAGGCCGTAACGATGACGGTGCCTAACGTCTTCATTCGATCCCTTCCATCGGGCTTGCATTGACTTGCACTTGCAGACGGCAACAGCCGGTATGGGGCCGGCAATCTAGCACGACATCCGCCGGAGGGGCATGGCCGCAGTCTACTGATATTCCCTGTTCCTAAACGCCCGGTCTCTGCTGCGATGCAGCAGAGACCGCCGCAAGGGGCTGACCCCTTCTTCGCCTCGGCGAACAGGACTACGCTCCAGCGACATGCAAGCCCGCAGAGAGGGAGAGGAACGATGAGCACCCCAACGATACCGAAGACCCATCGCCGCGTGGTGCTTGCACGCCGGCCCCCGGGCGAGCCGGCGGAGTCCGATTTCCGCGTCGAGGAGGTACCGGTGCCTGAGCCCGGCTCCGGCCAGTTTCTGGCCCGGGTGATCTATCTCTCGCTCGACCCGTACATGCGAGGGCGCATGCGCGATGCCAAGTCCTATGCAGCGCCGGTGGCCCTGGGCGAGGTCATGACCGCCGGGGCCGTCGGCGAGGTGGTCAAGTCCAACCACCCGCAGTTCCAGGTGGGTGACATCGTCGAGGACACCCTGGGCTGGCAGGAGTACGCCGTCGGCCCAGGGCGCGCGGCGCGCAGGATCGATCCCGCGCATGGACCGATCTCCTATTCCAACAGCGTGCTCGGCATGCCCGGCATGACCGCCTACTTCGGCCTGTTCGAGGTGGGTCAGCCGAGACCCGGCGAGACCGTGGTGGTGTCGGCCGCCTCGGGGGCCGTGGGCCAGATCGTAGGCCAGCTGGCCAAGATCGCCGGCTGCCGGGCTGTTGGCATCGCTGGCGGCCCCAGGAAGTGCGCCTACATCAAGGACGAGCTGGGGTTCGACGCCGCCATCGACTACAAGGCGGGGGGCGACCTCGCCGCCGCGGTGAAGGCGGCCTGCCCGAACGGCGTCGATGTCTACTTCGACAACGTCGGCGGTCCCGTGAGCGACGCCGTTCTCGCCCACCTCAACTTCTTCGCCCGCGTCACCCTGTGCGGCGGCATCTCGCAGTACAACGTCGCCGAGCCCGGTCCGCGCTGGCTCTACACCTTCGTCGGCAAGCGCGTGACCGCGCGCGGCTTCATCGTGTGGGACTTCAACCAGCACTACGGCCCGGCGCTCAGGCAGATGGGCGAGTGGGTGCGCTCCGGTCGCATCAAGTACAAGGAGGACATCGTGGACGGCGGCATCGACAAGGCCCCCGCCGCCTTCATCGGCCTCCTCAAGGGCCAGAACTTCGGCAAGCTGCAGGTGAAGGTGGGGCCGGACCCGACGACGAAGTAAAGGCACCCGTCATCCCGGCCGAAGCGGTGCGAGTCGCAGACGAGCGGCGCTTCGAGCCGGGATCTCCTAAGGAGGTGCGACTCGCGGCGGAAGGTCCCGGACAGCCTCGCCCTGTGGGCATCGGCTTCCGGGATGACGGGTATCAGCCCCGGATTTGCCCGCCCGTGGCCTTCTTGACCTCGGCGACGATGCGCTGCGCGACAGCCTCGATCTCGGGGTCGGTGAGGGTCTTCTCGCGGGGTTGCAGGGTGACCTCCAGGGCGAGCGACTTCTTGCCGGATCCGAGTGCCTGACCCTCGAACAGGTCGAACACGTTGACGCCCGCGATCAGCTTCTTGTCGGCGCCCATGGCGGCCCGCACCACGTCCGCGGCCGGCACCGCCGCATCGAGGACGAAGGCGAAGTCGCGCCGCACCGGCAGCAGGTCCGCGGCTTCCAGCGCCGGCTTGGCCAGCGTCTTGCGCTTCTGGACGGGGATGGCCTCGACGAACACCTCGAAGGCCGCCACCGGCCCCGCCACGTCCATCGCGGCCAGCGTCGCCGGATGCACCTCGCCGAAGTGGGCGAGCGTCACCTTCGGCCCCAGCCTCAGGGCGGCGGAGCGGCCGGGATGGAACCAGGCGGGGGCCTCGCGCACCACCTGCGCCTTGGTGGCGTCGAAGCCGAGGGCTGCCAGCAGGGCCACCACATCGGCCTTGGCCTCAAACAGGCCCGCGTCGGGGGCAGCGCCGCTCCAATGCCGGCCGGTGCCGCCGAGCGCGCTGGCGCCCGCGCGCACGCCCGAGGCGGCGATGAGCTGGTCCTTGGGGGCATCGCCCCGGTAGGCCTGCCCGACCTCGAACAGGCCCACATCGCCCGCGCCGCGGTTGCGATTGCGCTGCACGGCGGAGAGCAGACCGGGGAGCAGGCTCGGGCGCATGGTGGTCATCTCGCTGGAGATGGGGTTCTCCAGCTCCAGCCCCGGCTGGCCGCCGCCGAAGGCCTCCGCCTGGGGACGCGGGATGAACGACCAGGTGATGGCCTCCACCAGCCCGCGGCCCGCCAGCAGTCGCCGGGCGTGGCGCACGCGCTTCTGAGTCTCCGTCAGCACCGGGCGGGCGACGCCGCTCGTGCGCGGCATCGGTGCCGCCGGCACCTTGTCGAGGCCGGCGATGCGCACGACCTCCTCCACCAGGTCGGCGGCCCCGTGGACGTCCGGGCGCCAGCTCGGCACTTTCACCTTGACGCTGCCGCTCTTGCCCTCGATGGCGAAGCCCAGCGCCTCCAGCGTGCCGCGCATCTGCTTCTCGGGCAGCTTGATGCCGGCGAGCTTCTCCACGTGGGAGAACGAGAAGCTGACCACGGTCCTCGTCACAGGCGGCGCGCCGGCCACCTTGGCCTTGGAGGGCTTGCCGCCGGCGACCTCCAGCATGAGGGCCGTACCGAGGTCGAGCCCCGGCAGGATATAGCCGGGGTCCACGCCGCGCTCGAAGCGGTAGCGCGCGTCGCTGACGATGCCCGCCTTGCGGCCGGTGGCGGCGGTGCGCAGCGGGTCGAAGTAGGCGCACTCGATGAGGACGTTGCGCGTATCGGCGGTGGTGCCGGTGTCCTCGCCACCCATGATGCCGCCGAAGCCCAGCACGGTCCGCTCGTCGGCGATCACGCACATGGTGTCGTCGACCTGATAGGTCTTGCCGTCGAGCGCGAGGAAGCTCTCGCCCCGGCGGCCGAGGCGGGCGCGGATGGCGCCTTCCAGCTTGTCAGCGTCGTAGACGTGCAGGGGACGGCCGCGGTCGAGGCTCATGTAGTTGGTCACGTCCACCAGGGCGTTGATGGGCCGCAGGCCCACCGCCTTGAGGCGCTGCTGCATCCACGCCGGCCCCGGGCCGTTCTTCACGTCGCGGATATAGCGGCCGGCGAAGCACGGGCAGGCGTCGGCCGCCTCCTTGGGGAACTCCAGCCTGATGTCGATGGGGCAGTCGTAGTCGCCCTCGACGCCGGTGAGCTTCCTTTCCGGCTTCAGCTTGCCGAGACCGGCGGCCGCGAGGTCGCGGGCGATGCCGCGCACGCCGGTGCAGTCCGGACGGTTGGGGGTGAGCTTCATGTCGAGGACGGGATCGGAGAGGCCCAGCACGTCGGCGTAGCGCTGGCCCAGCTTGTCCCCGAGCCTGGCTTCCAGCTCGATGATGCCTTGGTGATCGTCCGACAGCTCCAGTTCGCGCTCCGACACCAGCATGCCGGCCGAGACCACGCCGCGCACCGGCTTGGCCTCCAGCGTGATGCCGGTGCCGGGGATGTACGTGCCGATGGGCGCGAACACGCCGATCATGCCGGACCTGGCATTGGGCGCCCCGCACACGACCTCGACCACGCCCTTGCCCGTATCCACCTGGCACACGCGCAGGCGATCGGCATTGGGGTGCTGCCTGGCATCCAGCACCCTGGCGATGGTGAAGGGGGCGAGCTTCTTGCCGGGGTCGTCGACGCTCTCGACCTCCAGCCCCATGGACGAGAGCTTGTCGGCCAGCTGCTCGACCGGAACGTCGGTGTCGAGATGATCCTTGAGCCAGGACAGTGTGAACTTCATGGGCCAACTCTTTGTCCAGGTACGACAAGGCGATAGACCAGCCAGCTTACTGCGAGGGCCGTTGCGTACAGCACCGACCACGCTGCGAGCAACAGCAGGAAGAGGCCGAAATCGAGGAAGGTCTCCGTGGGTAGTTCGATTCGGCTGCAGGACTGTTGCCCTTCCGATCCCGCGCAACTCTGCTCGTAGACCCCGCCGGGAGAAAACAGCACAACAAGAAGGAGGGCAGCGCCACCCAGCATCCAGCCTGAAAAGCGGAGGCCGGCCCCAAACCCTCTATGATGGCAGAGATGCTGGACGAGTAAGGCTGCTGCCACCGCGGCAACCACAATCTCCGCTGGGAAAGTCAGCACTCCCCCTTCGGGCCAGAACGGAGCAATTACTTCCATGTCGGGCCTTGCCCTTTGTCTCGCCTCGCCCAGGTGCAGGCTGCCGCAGCGCGTAGGTTGGGTCGAGCGGAGCGATGACCCAACAGGAAGATGTGTCGAACGTGCCTGTGTTGGGTCTGCGCTCCGCTTGACCCAACCTACAAGCTTCTCACCCCGACAGCCCCGCCGCCAGCGACGGCAGGTCCAGCGCGGTGAAGCCGTAGTGGCGGAGCCAGCGCAGGTCGGCCGAGAACATGTCGCGCAGGTCGGGGATGCCGTATTTCAGCATGGTGATGCGGTCCAGGCCCATGCCGAAGGCGAAGCCCTGGTACTTGTCGGGGTCGAGCCCGCAGTTGCTGATAACGTTGGGGTGCACCATGCCGCTGCCCAGGATCTCCAGCCACTTGCCGGGCTTACCTATGGCCGCGGCGTCGATATCCACCTCCATGGACGGCTCCGTGAACGGGAAGTGCGAGGCGCGGAAGCGCATGCGCACCTCGTCCACCTCGAAGAACGCCTTGCAGAACTCCTCCAGGGTCCACTTGAGGTGACCCAGGTGCGTCGACTCGTCGATCACCAGCCCCTCGATCTGGTGGAACATGGGCGTGTGGGTGGCGTCCGAGTCCATGCGGTAGACGCGGCCCGGGGCGATGATGCGGATGGGCGGCTTCTGCGCCATCATGGTGCGGATCTGCACCGGGCTTGTATGGGTACGCAGCACCATGACAGGGGCGTTGTCGCCCTCCCTGCCGGTCCCTTTCATGTAGAAGGTATCGTGCTCCTGCCGTGCCGGATGCTCGGGCGGAATGTTGAGCTTGGTGAAGTTGAGGTCGTCGGTCTCGATGTCCGGCCCCTCGGCGACGGCAAAGCCCATGTCGCCGAAGATCTCGGCCACCTCGTCGAACACCTGGCTCACCGGATGGATGCGCCCATCCTGCAGCGGCCCTGAGCGCACGGGAAGCGTGACATCGGCCTTCTCGGCGGCGAGGCGGGCCGTCAGTGCGCCCCGCTCCAGGGCCGCCTTGCGGCCCTCCAGGGCCTCGCCGACGCGCGTCTTGAGGCCGTTGACGGCCTGGCCGAAGGCCTTGCGCTGGTCGGCCGGCAGCGACCCGAGCTGTGCCATCAGCTCGGGGATGCGGCCCTTCTTGCCCAAGGCCGCAATGCGCACGCGCTCGATGCCGTCGAGGTTGCCCGCGCCGGCAATCTCGGCGAGGAGCGCCTTCTCGAGCGACTGAAGGTCAGCGGTTTCAGCCATGACGTCATTCCCCGCCTACGCGAATGGCGAGTCGGTAGGGGTCATTCCCCTCGCCACCACGTTCGTGGTATGCACCGAGGCTTGCGGCGAGGGGTCTGACCCCTTCTCACCCGTCACGCGGCTTTCAGCTGTGCCGCCGCCTGGTCGCAGAGCGCCTTGAAGCCGGTGGCATCCTTCACCGCGAGATCCGCCAGGACCTTGCGGTCGATCTCGATCCCGGCCTTGCCGAGACCGTCGATAAATCGGCCGTAGGTGAGGCCGTGCTCGCGCACCGCCGCGTTGATGCGCTGGATCCACAGCGCCCGGAAGGTGCGCTTCTTGCGCTTGCGGTCGCGATAGGCGTACTGCATCGCCTTCTCGACCGCCTGCTTGGCGACCCGGATGGTGTTCTTGCGCCGGCCGTAGTAGCCCTTGGCCTGCTTGAGAACTTTCTTGTGCTTGGCGTGGGCGGTGACGCCGCGTTTGACGCGTGCCATGAATTCACTCCATGAATGACGGGGTCAGACCCCTGGTCGATACCGATGTGTTGAAGATCGAGGCGTTGTGGCCAGGGGTCTGACCCCGGCCCACCCCGGTCCGATCACCGGGCGTAGGGCATGTACTTCTTGACGATCTTGGCGTCGGAGTCGTTGAGCACCATGGTGCCGCGCGCCGTACGCACGAACTTGGCCGTGCGCTTGATCATGCCGTGACGCTTGCCCTGGGCCTGGGCCTTGACCTTGCCCGTACCCGTCATCTTGAAGCGCTTTTTGGCGCCGCTCTTGGTCTTCAGCTTGGGCATTTGGCTCTCCTTATGGCTCGGCCGCCCATTGCATGCGGGGGCCAAGCACCGGGTTGTTGAAAAGCATGCAAAGCCGCCACGGCATGCCCCGCCGGGCGGCTTGGATGGCGCTTCATACTGGGAAGCGGCCGGGCGTGCAATGCGTTTGGTGCCGCATTGTTGCGGTGGCCCGTTCCGGGTCCCCCAGTCGATGGCTGGCCGGAGGGTCCAGGGTGGCTCAGATACGCCTCCAGCGAGGGCCTCTTAGGAGCGGGACGGCAGCTTCGCCACGGCGGAGCGCCACACGTCGGGCTCGCCCAACTGCACGGCTCGATCCGCCCCGACGTTCTCCAGAAGAAGGGCGAGGAGCGTCTCACGGTCCTTTCGGGACCACAGAAGCCGTCCGTTGATCAGCTCCATTTTGTGCGGGGTCAGCTCGTACCGCTGCCAAACCTCGTCGTTCCTCCAAGCACGGCCCTTGTTCCGAATGTCCCATTTTAGCTTTGGCATTCTCTGACTCCTCCCTGGAACCAGAGCGCTGCCGGGTACAGGCTCAGCCTACCTCATAATGAGGCAGCAGAGCGTAGGGGTGCAGTCGTGCGAAGCGCGATTGCACCGAGACCGCCTGTCCGCTGGTGAGTCCATTGGGAAGGGCGCATTGGCGCAATGCTGCTTTCGCCGCATTGCGCCCCACGGTCGCTCAGCCGTGCCGCACCAGATTGACGGGCCCAGCCTCGCGCACGTCGCAGAGGCCGCACAAGGCCATGGAAACGTCCAGCTCCCGGCGGATGCACTCCAGCGCCTTGGTCACGCCGGCCTGGCCCATGGCGCCGAGGCCATAGATGTACGCACGGCCGATGAAGACGCCCTTGGCGCCCAGCGCCAGCGCCTTGAGCACGTCCTGGCCGCCGCGGACGCCGCCATCCATGAACACCTCAATGCGGCTTCCCACCGCGGCGGCAACCGCCGGCAGGGCTGCGATCGAGGACACGGTGCCGTCGAGCTGCCGGCCGCCGTGGTTGGACACGATCAGGCCGTCGGCGCCGCTTTGCACGGCAAGCTCGGCATCCTCGGGGTCCATGACACCCTTGACGATCAGCTTGCCGCCCCACTCGTCCTTGATGCGCTTCACGTCGTCCCAGTTGAGGGTGGGGTCGAACTGCTCGTTGGTCCAGGAGGCGAGCGCGCGCGTGTCGCCTACGCCTGGCGCATGGCCGACGATGTTGCGGAAGGTACGGCGCTTGGTGCCGAGCATACCGAGCCACCAGTGCGGCTTGCCGGCAATGTCGGCGATGTTCGCCAGCGTCATGCGCGGCGGCGCGGTGAGGCCGTTCTTGAGGTCCTTGTGGCGCTGGGCCAGGATCTGCAGGTCCAGCGTCAGCACCAGGGCCGAGCAGCCGGCGGCCTTGGCGCGGCCGATCAGGCGGGAGTTGAACTCACGGTCGCGTATCACATAGAGCTGGAACCAGAACGGCTTGTCGGTCGCGTCAGCCACGTCCTCGATCGAGCAGATGCTCATGGTCGAGAGTGTGTATGGCAGCCCGGCGGCAGCGGCGGCGCGTGCGGCCAGGATCTCGCCGTCGGCATGCTGCATGCCGGTCATGCCGACCGGGGCCAGGGCCACTGGCATGGTCACCGGCTGGCCCACCATGGTGCTGGCAAGGTTGCGGTTGGAGAAATCGATGCCGACGCGCTGGCGCAGGTAGACGCGCTGGAAATCCGCCTCGTTGGCGCGATAGGTGCTCTCGGTCAGCGCGCCGCTGTCGGCGTAGTCGTAGAACATCCTGGGCACCCGCCGCATGGCGAGTGCGCGCAAATCCTCGATGCAGGTAATGATGGGCTCGGGCATCGATGCTTCCTCACCTCCACCCGTCATCCCGGCCGGAGCAATGCGAGCCAAGGGCGAGCACTGCTCCAGCCGGGATCTCGTTCGTGCAGGCTACAACTCGCTCACCGAGGTCCCGGATAGCCTCGCCCCCGCGGGGCTCGGCTTCCGGGATGACAGGGTCAGACCTACTTCGTGGCGGGCGGAAAGTAGTAGTTCGCCAGGAAGGAGTAGGGCGGGAACATGAAGCGCCGCGCCGGGATGACCTTCGCTCCGTATGCCTTCTGCGACTCGTAGACCCGCTTGAAGAACGGATTGGCTGCGCTCTCCTCCTTGACCATCTCGTCCCAGGTCTTCAGCAGCTCCATGTGGACCTCGCGCGGCGGGTTCAGGATCTGCGTGCCGTGCTTGGCCTGCATCTCCTCGAGGGCATCGGCATTCTGCTTCGTCCACTTCACCCACCAGCGCACGAAGGTCTCGGTGGTGGCCGAGCGGATGACCTCCTGCTGCTGCGCCGGCAGGCTGTCCCACACGTCCTTGTTGATGATCAGCTCGCCGATCGAGGCGCTTTCGTGCATGCCCGGCGTGTAGTGGTACTTCCATACCTGCGGAAGGCCGAGACGCAGGTCCTCGACGCCGCCCACCCACTCGGCGCAATCGATGGTGCCGCGCTCCGCGGCGGGAACGATCTCGCCGCCGGGCATGTTGACTGTGTTCTGCCCCATGCGCTTGTAGAGCTCGGCGACAATGCCGGTCTGGCGGCATTTCATGCCCTTGAAGTCCTCCACGGTCTGGATCGGCCTCTTAAACCAGCCCAGGGCTTGGGGGCTCGCTGGCAGGATCGGGAAGGCGACGACGTTGAGCTTCAGCTCCTTCTGGTAAAACTCCCACCATAGGTCTAGGCCGCCGCCCTCGTAGATCCAGCCCAGGAAGTCCATGTGGTCCATGCCGACGATGCCGGCCGGCGTGTTCGAGAACAGCGTGGCGGCCTTGCTCTTGCCGACCCAGTAGTAGGCGATGCCGTGGCCGCCATCGATGACCTTCTTGTGGGTGGCATCGAGGATCTCGAACGGCGGTACGATCTGGCCGGCAGCATTCACTTCGATCTTCAGCGCGCCGCCGGTGAGCTTCTCGACGCGCTCGCCGAAGAACTTGAAGTTGTCCTGCAGCGTGAGGCTGGCCGGCCAGGTCGACTGCATCTTGAGGGTGCGCGACTGCGCGAACGCCGGCGCGGCGAGGACGAAAGCGGTCAGGGCCACCACCAGGGTCAAGGCGACGGTCGCCATTCCCCCCAGTGCGCGCGTTGGCGGTCGCTTCGCCCGATCGGAAGCGACCCATGGTCTGCTCAGTTGCATGCTACTCTCCTTGGAGTCGACGTGGTGATGCCCGGCCGGCTCCCCCCTGGCGCCGTCGCTCGCACGAGCGTGCAAGCGGCATCTGGTCAAGCGGAGCCTTGTCGTCCGCCAAGTTGTAGCGCAAGAGGCGCGGCCGCGACCAGATGCAGATGAGCAGGAGCGGCGCATGTTCTTGCCCGTGCGCTTGCAGACAACACCTTCCGCAATCTCAGGTTTTAGGTTTCAGAGATCACGTTCCAGAGCGTTGGGCGGATTAGGGCGAAGCCCGTAATCCGCCGTCTCGCCGGCCGGAACGTCCAATGGCGGATTACGGCCCTTCGGGCCCAAACCGCCCTACGCTTTCCGGGCGCGCTGGCCGAACAGCACCTTCTGCGCCTCCTTGTCGTCGGCCAAGCTGTAGGCCGAGCGCAGCTCCTCTCCCACCTTCACGGCCTTGGCCACCGCCGGCCGGTCGTGCATGCGCTGGTACCATTTCTCCAGGCTCGGGAATTCGGCGATGTCCTGGCCCTGGTTCTTGTAGGGCCGCACCCAGGGGTAGGTGGCCATGTCGGCGATGGAGTAGTCGCCGGCGAGATAGGGCCGGTCCGCCAGGCGGATGTTGAGCACGCCGTAGAGCCGGTTCACCTCGTTGGTGAAGCGGTCGATGCCGTACTGGACCTTCTCCGGGGCGTAGTTGCGAAAGTGGTGGGCGTTGCCCGCGTTGGGACCGAGGCCGGCCATCTGCCAGAACAGCCATTCCTCGACGGCCACACGCTGCCGCTCGTCGGCGGGATAGAACCGGCCGGTCTTGCGGCCGAGATACTGGAGGATGGCGCCGGACTCGAACACCGAGATTGGCCGGCCGCCGGGGCCGTCGGGGTCGATGATGGCCGGCATGCGGTTGTTGGGCGAGATGGCCAGGAACTCCGGCTTGAACTGCTCACCGCGCCCGATGTTGACCGGCTTGATCTCGTAGGGGAGCCCGCACTCCTCCAGCATGATGGTGATCTTGTGCCCGTTGGGCGTGGGCCAGTAGTAGAGCTCGATGGGCCGTTGCGGCATGGGGGGCGGTCCTCTTGGCTGAGGTGTTTTGCTCGGCGGGGAGGTTAGCCGCGGACAGGACGGGGGGAAAGCAACTCTGCGTGACGTGCGTGCCCAACATCCTCGCCAACGGCGCTCAGCCAAGTTGGCACCAGCCAAGCTGCGGGGAGGTTGTCAGAGGTGCCGCACCTGCCCTGGGACACCCATGGGACATTCGAGCACCGCCCGATCCCAGCTGCCGGCTTCGGCTGCGGCGGCATAGGTGGCCGACAGGAACTCAAGCAGCCGTGCGTCAGGATCGGGAGCACTGCGGACCGTATCGTATGCCAGAATGAATTCGCCCAGCTTGTCGTCGAAGTAGGCGCCGGGCACTGCAAGGCGATCGCGAAAGCCTGGCGGCTCCGGATAGGCATAGGAATAAAAGGCCGGCTGCGGGAAGGCCTCATTGCCCGGCCAGAAGCCGGCGCTGCTGACCTCGTGCGAATAGGCTTCCTGCGTGACCTCGTCGGGCAGACCGGGCACGCCGCCAGGATGGCGTGGGGCGGTCCGCCCCGAGAAACGGGTCACCGCCAGGTCGAAGCTGCCCCAGAAGAAGTGCGCGGGGCTGGCCTTGCCCAGGAAGCCGCTGCGGAAGAGCTTGAAGACGCGATCGACCTGGATAAGCGCGCGCCAGAAGCGATGCGCTGCCGCAGCGTCATAGGCGCGATGCGTTCGATCCTGCGAAAAGGGGATCGGGCTCTGCACCTCGTTGGGCATCTCGTTGATGGCCACGACCACGCCGATGCCTCTCATGAGGTCGAGCACGTCGCGGTAGAAGTCGGCGACCGTCTGCGGCTCGAGGGCAAGCGTGCGCTCTTCGCCACTGCTCGTGATCGCGACGAGACGATGCTTGATGAAGTCGAACTCCATCTCGAGAAGCTCGCTACCGGTTGGGATGGTCGATGTGCCGAGCCCACGGGCAGTGACGTAGAGTGGCACTTGCCAGCCGTGGTTCAGCCAGGGCGTCAGCGCGAGCCGGATCTTGCCCACGATCTGCGTCCAGAGCTGCAAGGTTGCAGCCGTTTCGCGCCAGGCGGCGTAGGGGAGAGCGGGCCATGCGCTGGCGACGTCGTTCATGGTAAATCCTCCGGCCCCACCCGAGTGTTCACTCGATGGCTGTGTTGGTGAGTTGGGAGGTCGCGCGGGTGAGATCAATCCCGGCCGGATGAGCGAAGTTGGACGCCGGGGCCGCCGCACCGGCGTGGCGTCCCTCAGGCTGCCCGCGGCCAGCTAGGGCAGCAGCACAATCGAACCCGTGGTCTTCCGCCCCTCCAGATCGCGGTGCGCCTGCGCTGCATCCTTCAGAGCGTAGGTGTGGTTCACGACGATCTTGACGATGCCCTTGCTGACCACGTCGAACAGCTCATTGGCATTGGCGAGCAGGTCCTCGCGCTTGGCGACGTAGGTCTGGAGCGTCGGGCGCGTGGCGTAGAGCGAGCCCTTGGTCATCAGCGCCAGCAGGTCGAAGTTCTGCACCGCGCCGGAGGCGTTGCCGAAGCTCACGAACAGGCCGAGCGGCTTCAGGCAGTCGAGTGAGGCCGGGTAGGTGTCCTTGCCGACACCGTCGTAGACCACGTCCACGCCCTGGCCGCCCGTCAGCTCCTTCGTGCGCTTCACGAAGTCCTCTGTCTTGTAGTTGATTACATGCGTGCAGCCGGCGTCCTTGGCGAGCTTGCACTTCTCGTCGGAGCCGGCGGTGCCGATGATGGTGGCGCCCAGGTGCTTGGCCCACTGCGCGGCGATCAGTCCGATGCCGCCGGCGGCAGCCTGCAGCAGCATGGTGGTGCCTGGCCCCACCTTGTAGGTCTGGCGCAGCAGATAGCGCACCGTCATGCCCTGCAGCATCATGGCGGCGCCGGTCTTGTAGTCGACGGCGTCGGGCAGCTTGACCAGCCGGTCCGCCGGCATCAGCCGCTCCTCGGCATAGCCTCCCACGGCGCCGGCGTAGGCCCCGCGGTCGCCGACCTTGAACTCCGTCACGCCCGGTCCAACGGCCACCACCTCCCCCGCGCCCTCGTTGCCTGGAACGAGCGGCAGCGGGAGCTTGTAGAGGCCCGAGCGCTGGTAGGTGTCGATGTAGTTCACCCCCACCGCGTGCTGTTTCAGCCGCACCTGGCCGGGGCCGGGAGCGCCGATATCGACGCTCTCCCAGGTCAGCACCTCGGGACCTCCGGTCTGATGAACGCGGATCGCGTGGACCATCGTTTGCCGCTCCTTGGTAGAGATTCGCTGCCCGCCCGGCGCGGCAATACGCGCCCCCGCCGCCGGTGCCTCAGGGACTCGGCGCCTTGGCGCCGCCACGTCCGCCTTCTATGGGCTCCCCGCGCGAACCTCAAGGGGGAACCATGCGGGCGAGGTATAGGGGTGAACGGCGAATGGCCAATGGCGAATGGATCGTCCCCATTCGCCACTCCCCATTCGCCATTCGCCCAGCGGGATTTGCGACGGCGCTTGCCATCTGCGGCCTCTCCTTGGCGGCCTGCTCCGGCCCCAACCTCGAGGACAGCCGGGCGGGCCTCTCCTGCGTTGACGACAGCCCGCAGTGCATCGAGCGGCGTCAGACGACCCTCAAGTCCATGCTGTCGGACAAGGAGCGCCGCTGGGTGAGGGAGGCACCCACCGCGCAGGCGCATGCCAGCGGGGTCAGGCTGTTCGCGTTCCGCAGTGCGAAGGCGCAGCTCACCTGCGACGAGCTGGTGCATGGACGCCGGGAGGCGGAGTCGGCACCGAGGGCGCTCAAGGGCCAGCACGGCCTGTCGCCGGCGCAGGTGTCGCGCGCGGCCCTGTTCGCCGGCGAGGTGGCGCGCGAGCTGTCCACGGAGATCAAGCGGCGCCGCTGCCGGGCGTGAGTGGGACGCGCAAGACGGCGGATTGTGTCCTCGGCGCTCAAGACATCGCCTACGGCATGCTTTACAGAGGTGCGGCCTCTTCGGATTGCAGGAAAAGAGCCCCAGACAATGTTGGCACCGTATGCAAGCATGGCGACGGACTTCGCTACCTGGGTCGTGGATCTGGCCCGTCAATACCCCAACTGGATGGCGCTGATCGTGCTCCTGCTGGCTTTCGGCGAGTCCCTGGCGTTCGTCTCGCTGGTCTTTCCGTTCTGGGGCATCATGGTGCTCGGCATCGGCCCCATCCTGGGCGCCACCGACACCCTGCACTTCTGGACCGTCGTGGCAGCGGCAGGCATCGGTGCCGCGCTGGGTGACTGGCTGTCCTACTGGCTCGGCTATCACTACCACGACCAGATCCAGCGGATGTGGCCGCTCAAGAACTACCCGGGCCTGATTGACCAGGGCCGCGTTTTCTTCAAGCGGTGGGGCGCATGGGCCATCGTGATCGGCCGCTTCCTTGGGCCGCTGCGCGCCAGCGTGCCGATCGTCGCCGGCATCACCGAGATGCCGCGGCTGCGGTTCCAGATCGCCAACTGGAGCTCGGCATTCCTCTGGGCCGCCGTGCTGCTGGCGCCGGGCAAGCTTGGAATAGGCTGGCTGGTGAATTATTTTCAGTAGCCTACCGACGCCAAATTCTCTGGCGCCGTGCATCGGCGCCGGCGCCTCGTTGCTCGAGCCGGCCCGGCAGGGCTGACGACATGGCGTTTTTGGCTTGATCGGGGGCGCCCTTGCCGCCTACACCGGCGCAGCGGTGCGCGCCGGGGTCAGACCCCTCGCTTCCGCCGTTTAGACGTTTCGCGCAGGTCTTTGCGAGGGGTCTGACCCCGACAGGAGTTCGACATGGCCGTCCGTTCAGAGCGCAACATCGAGAAGCAGAAGAAGAAAAAGCGCCGCGTCATCCCCCGCGCCAAGGTCACGCGCAACCAGGGCAACACGCTGGGCGCCCGCCAGCGCCTGAAGAAGATGTCGGGCAAGGCACGAGCCAAGAAGGCTGCGGGCTGAGCCCTCGCATCGGACCGCCGCTCGCGCAGCTCCGCCTCAGGTACGTGCAGGCCGGCTCGCCTGCCTCACGTGCCAGCACACGCCGCCGGGATCGACGATGTGCACCTCGCGGCCCCACGGGAAGTCGGTGGGCGGCTTGAGCTTGGCGCCGGGGAACCTGGCCGCCAGGTCCTTGGCCTCGACCTCGGCCCAGTAGCCTTCGAGGTCGTCCACCTCGAAGGTGATCATCTGGTTCTTCTGCCACTCCGGGACATCGATATCCTGGAGCAGGAAGTAGGCCGCGCCCCATCGCAGTCCGGCCAATCCGTCGTGCTCCCACTGCCTCTCGAAGCCGAGCTCGCCGAGGAAGGCCAGCGCCAGCCGGAAATCCGGTCCCGACGGCACGAACGGGTACAGGGCCGTGGCCTTGGTTCGCATGCAATCCTCCCCGGGTTGCGCGCCACCATGTCCTTGGGTCTGATGACACGCGCCAGCTCCATGCACGGGCCCGCGATGCACCCCACGATTCATACCGTTTACGCGATGTCAACGATGCCGGCAGGCGGCGGAAGGTTTGCGCCACGCGGCCTATCCTCGGGTGCCCAAAGCTGCCTGATACAATAGCGGCGTCGTTTGCAGCGACGGGACGTGGATGGCGCCATCTTAACGTTCACGTGCAGACGGCCGGCGCCCTGGAAGGAGAGGAGATGGCTCGAGATCCAGGGGGGCCGCGCGTCGGCTACCGCCGGGCTGCCAGCAATGGCGCCGACGTGAAGCGGGGCTCAAGGCTCC
>Ga0209382_10002994_pt1 | contig 23887 bp, 19 predicted proteins | sample SoiMetdeltSBSDD5_FD_187599 | JGI IMG/M metagenome (GOLD analysis project Ga0209382, IMG submission 187599) | Bulk soil microbial communities from a Populus tree surrounding site in Tennessee, USA - Soil MetaG P. deltoides SBSDD5 (SPAdes) (version 2) | ecosystem: Environmental > Terrestrial >...
TGACTCCTGACAGGGTTGGCCTTAAGGTGACCTTGTTGTCAGGAGCATAACTCGTTTGAGTCATGACTGCCCGGGGGATCTCGTGACCGACCTGTCGACCCGCCACGCCCGTCCGACCATCGGCTACCTGCAGATCCTGGCCGGCGCCGCCCTCTTCGGGTTCAACGCCAGCGTGTCCAAGGTCGTGCTCGACGCCGGTCTCCAACCGGCCCGGCTCACCGCGCTGCGCTGCACGGGCTCGGCGGTCGGGCTGCTGCTGGTGCTCGGCGCCACCCGGCCGTCGCGGCTGCGGGTCCAGTGGCGTGACCTGCCCCTGCTCGCCGTGCTGGGCCTGACCGGCGCCGCGCTGATCCAGTGGCTGTACTTCGTGGCCATCGACCGCCTCCCGGTCGGCATCGCGCTCCTCCTGGAGTTCACCGGTCCGCTGCTGGTGGCGCTGTTCTCCCAGATCGTGCTGCGCGAGGTCCTGCCGCGGACCGTCTGGCTGGCGCTCGGCCTCACCCTGGGCGGCCTCGCCCTGGTCGCCCAGGTGTGGCAGGACGTGGGCCTCGACCCGGTCGGCGTGGCGGCGGGCTTCGGGGCTGCCGGATGCCTCGCCACCTTCTACCTGCTGGGCAAGTACACGCTCGAAGGGCGGGACTCGCTGAGCGTGTCGTTCTGGATGTTCACCTTCGCCGCGCTCTTCTGGGCCGTCGTCCAACCGTGGTGGGCCTTCGACGCCGCGGTCCTGGGCGAGCGCACCTCCCTGCTCGGCGCGCTCGACGGGGTGTCGGTCCCGGTGTGGCTCGCGCTCGGGTGGGTCGTCGTGCTCGGGACCCTGGCGCCGTACGCCCTGGAGGTCGCGGCGCTCCGCCACCTGTCCCCGACGACGACCGGAATCGTCGGCATGATCGAGCCGGTCCTCGCCGCCGGGGTTGCCTGGGCCTGGCTCCACGAGGTGTTGACGGTCACGCAGCTGGTCGGCGGCGCGCTGGTCCTGGCCGGAGTGACCCTGGTCCAGGCCCTCCGGACCCGGCCCACCAGCCTGGCTCCCGCGACCGAGCGGGACGAGCCCCGCGACCACGTGTTGGTGCCCGAGTACGTCTGATCCCGGGGCGAATGTGTGCCCACGGAGAGAAGTTTTCGTTCTAGGGTGCAGCGGGGCGAAGTGACCGGTTGGCTCAGGAGCGGGAGCAGGGATGAGCGACACGGATGGCGCGCGCTGGTGCGACGCCAACGGACGCTGGCACGAGGGCCCTCCTCCTGCCGGCTGGTGGCAGGCGAACGACGGGCGATGGTTCCCGCCGCTGCCTGCACCGCCGCCGGACCCGTCGACCTGGCGGCTGCCCGTCCCTCCGCCGCCACGCCATGTGGCCAGCGAGGAACCCGGGATGTGGTCGCGGATCTGGTCCACCTACGGCCGATGGCCGACCGGAGCCCGGATCGGCGCTCCCCTGGTCGCCGGGATCCTGGTCGTCGGGCTGGTCGGGTCGCTGATCGAGCCGCGTGAGCTGGAGACCGTCGAGCGGGACGAGCCCGTCTCCACGACCGTGCCCCGGACCACGATCACGACGCTCGCCACCACGACGACCTCGACCACCACCACGACAGTCCCGCCGACGACCACGACCGAGCCGCCGCCCTCGACGACGGCACCACCACCGCCACCGACGACGGCGCCTCCTCCCCCGCCCACCACCGTGCCGCCGTCGACGACGGCGCCCGCGCCGCGCTGCCATCCCTCCTACCGACCTTGCGTGCCGATCGCGTCCGACGTCGACTGCCGCGGCTTCGGGGACGGGCCGGTCTTCGTCGACGGACCCATCGAGGTGATCGGGCCGGACGAGTACAACCTCGACCGGAACGACAACGGCATCGGCTGCGAGTTCTGAGCGGCACCGGGACCGATATCGACACGGGCGCCGAGCCTCGGCCGCCCGCCGCGTCACGATGGAACCGGGCGACCATCGCGCTGATCGCGGGCGAGTTCGCCTCCATGGCCGCCGCAGCCTGTCTGGTGACCGCGCTCGGCAAGCTGGTCTTCGACATCAGCGGCCGCGAGCTCGACCTCGGCCTCCTGGGGCTGGCCGAGTTCGCGCCGGCCGCGTTGCTGGTGCTGATCACGGGCACCGTCGCCGACCGGTACGACCGCCGCCGGGTGACGTCGATCGGGCTGCTGGCGGAGGGCTTGATCGCGCTGGTCATCACGGCCTACGTCGCCGGCTCGCCAACCGCGGTCGGCCCGCTCTTCGGCCTGGTGCTGGTGCTCGGGATCGCCCGGGCCTTCGCCACGCCGGCCGCCCGGTCGCTGCCGGCCGACACGGTGCCCAGCGACGTCCTGCCCTGGCTGGTCGCCCGGTGGTCCCTGGCCTTCCAGGGCGCGCTGATCACCGGACCGGTGTTGGCCGGCTCGCTCTACGCGCTCGACGTCCGGGCGCCGTTCGTCGCTTCGGCCGTCCTGTTCGTCGCCGCCGCCGTCGCCTTCGCCCTCGTCCGACCGGCGGGCGGGCGTGCGCCTCGCGCCGGCCCTCGGGATCGGGCCCCTGACGATCGGGCCCCCGATGGCGGGAGCCGGCTCGAGGAGGCGCTCGAGGGTCTGCGGGTGGTCGGGCGGCAGCCGATCCTGCTCGGCGCCATCTCCCTCGACCTGTTCGCGGTGCTGTTCGGCGGCGCCGTCGCGCTGCTGCCCGCGATCGCCGAGGAGCGGCTCGGCGTCGGCCCGGTGGGGTTCGGCTGGCTACGCGCCGCCCCCGGCATCGGGGCCCTCGCGGTCATGGGCCTCCTCGCCGTGCGGCCGGCGCGGCGCCGCGTGGGCCGCAAGCTCCTGGGCGCCGTCGCCCTGTTCGGCCTGGCCACGATCGTCCTCGGCGTCACCCGCAACTACGCCGTCGCCTTCGCCGCCCTGATCGTGCTGGCCGGTGCCGACGCCCTGAGCGTGTTCATCCGCATCACGCTGGTGCCGCTCGTCGCGCCGCCTGCCGCCCGCGGCCGGGTGCTCGCGGTGGAGAACGTGTTCATCGGCGGGTCCAACGAGCTGGGGGCCTTCGAGTCCGGGGTGACCGGCCAGGTGCTGGGTCCGGCGCTGGCCGTCGCCCTGGGCGGCGTGGCCACGCTCGTGGTCACCGCGACCTGGTGGTTCCTGTTCCCCGCGCTCCGCGAGGTGGACCGGTTCCCCGACGGACCCGGCGAGCCCGAGAGGCCCGAGAGGTCCGAGAGGTCCGAGAGGTCCGACGAAGCCGACCAGATCGACGAGGCCGACGAGGCCGACGGGTCATGAGCAGTGGGTCGGTGGCGGCAGGTCGAGAGCCGGGTTGCGGTCGAAGAAGCCGACCGGCACCAGGTGGAACCCGCACGACTCCACCGGCATCACCGGCCAGTCCTCCGGCCGGGGGATGTGGGTGAGCCCGAACGTGTGCCACACGACGATGTCGGTCCCGGCGATCGACCGGTCGGCTGCGGTCCAGGCCGGGAGCCCGTCGCCGCCGGGGTGCTGGTTCGGGTAGTTCCCCGCGGGCCGGCGCTCCTCCGGCGTGTAGGGCGTGACCCACAGGTTCCGCGTCGCGAAGGCCGCCCGCCGACCGACGCTCGATTCCGGCGACGCCAGCAGGGTCGGCGTCGGGCCGGGCACCAGCTTGTAGCCGACCGGCTCGCCCAACCCGTTGGTGGCACCCGGATTGACGATCCGCCAGTGCCGGCTGCGGGCCGCGTCCACCGTCCGCTGGGCGTCACCTTCCCGCTCGAGGCGGGTCACCACCGGCACGAACGCGTTGGCCCACGGGTTCGCGTCCCCGGCATCCGCCGGGACCGTGTCGACCTCGTGGACCTCGTTGACCGGACCGTCGACGTCCAGGTCGAGGCGGGCGCAGAACAGGTGCTGGTGGACCGGCGCGGCCAGCCCGGCGGCGACGGCCGGCGCGTAGGCCGAGCGCGTCCCCGGCGGCAGGGCCTGGGTCGACAGCACGCCGGTGAGCTTGACCTCCAGCTGGATGGTGCCGTCGAGGTAGAGGTACCAGTAGAAGCCGTACTCGTAGTTGCCGACGGTGGCGATCGACGAGACGACCAGCCGGCGTGACCGTCGCACCTCGGTGCGCCCGGAGTGCAGGTCCTGGTGCTTCCAGAGGATCCCGTAGTCCTCCTCGTGCAGGCAGACCGCGTGGGCCAGCTCGAAGGGCTGACCCTGCTCGTCGGCGAAGGTGACGTCCAGGTAGTGGATCCGGCCGAGGCAGTCGCAGCCGTCGGCCAGCGAGTTGCTCAGGCGGCCCAGGCCCCACTCGCCGACGTCGAAGGCGTTCTTCCAGCCGTGGAGGGGACCGGGATCGCCGTACGGGACCACCATCTCGGCGATCGAGGCCCGATGGAGGACCGGTCGGACCACGCCGTCGCCGCCGTCGTAGCCGACGGTGTGCAGCACCAGCCCCTCGATGGGATCCAGCGAGACCCGCAGCGACCAACCCAGCCAGCGGATCAGGTTCCCGTCGACCGCGAAGCTGGCCCCGTCCGGCTGGGTGATCTCCACCGGGCGCAGACCCGGGCGCGGCGGCTGATGGTCCTCGGGGTAGTAGCTGCCCGGATCCTCGGGAACGGGCACCACACCGTGGTCGACGACCTCCAGCACCTCGCCCCGGCCCAGATCGACCCACGCCAGCACGCCTTCGACCGGCCGCGCGTAGCCGTTGTCGGTCGGCTGCTCCCGGTAGTAGGTGAGGCAGCGGGCGATGCGGCGGCCCTCCTCGATCGGCACCCCGAAGCTGCCGGTCGGCCAGGGATCGATCTGGACCTTGCCGAAGTCCGTGATGCCCCGCTTGCGCATCGCGGCCTGCCAGTCCGGGTGCTCGGCGACCGCGACGACCGCGCCGAAAGCCTCCTCGAACAGCATCGCCGGCCGGACGTCGCTCCGTTCGGTCCAGGACACGATCGAGGCGGCGCGCGTGCTGCCGGCCAGCGCGACCACGGCCTCCATCACCCGGCACTCGGGGCCGGGGACGATCACCAGCCGCACCCTCCGCTCCACCGGGTCGCCGGGCCGGTGGGCCAGCACCTCGTCCTTCGGCGGCTCCTCCAGGGCGACGGTGGAGAACCGGGCCCGCTCGGCGTGGGGCCCGGGTGGCCCGAGCGATGCGAGGCGCTCCCGCACGACAGCGACCGCGGCCTCGATCTCCTCCCCCGTGAGCAGGTCCAGAGGATGTGGGGACGAGCCGGGAGCTAACACGAGCGTCATGTTACGATCCCGGCCGTGGCGGTCGAACTGGCGGGTAGTCGCATCCTGGTCACCGGGGCCTCGTCCGGCATCGGCGCCGCGACCGCGGTCCACCTCGCGGAGCGTGGCGCGACGGTGGGGCTGGTGGCCCGGCGGGCCGATCGACTCGACGCCGTGCTCGAGCAGTGCCGGGCCCACGCCCCCGAGTCCCAGCGCTGGACGGCCGACCTCAGCAAGCTCCACACCACGGCCCTGATCGCCGACCAGGCCTGGAAGGCGTTCGACGGGCTGGACGCCATCGTCAACAACGCGGCGGTCCCGAAGCGGCGCCGCGCCGCCGAGCTGACCGTCGAGCAGGTCGAGCAGGTCATGCGGGTCAACTTCCTGTCGCCGACGCAGCTCACGCTGCGGTTGCTGCCCCGCATGGTCGAAGCCGGGCGGGGTGTGATCGTCAACGTCTCCAGCCTGGCCGGCCGGGTCGGGGTCCCCGGCGAGCCGGCCTACAGCGCCTCCAAGTTCGCCCTCTGCGGCTGGACCGAGTGCCTCGCGATCGAGCTGGCCGGCACCGGCGTCGACGTCCGGTTGGTACTGCCCGGGGCCATCGACACCGAGATCTGGGACCTGCCCGACAACGACCCCCCGGTCTACGACGGCCCCAAGGAGCCGCCCGAGGACGTGGCCAAGGCCATCGCCGCGGCCATCGAAGGCGACCGCTTCGAGACCTACGTGCCGGACCTCAAGGCGGTGGTCGAGTTCAAGACCAGTGATGCCGACGCCTACCTGGCGGGCGCCGTCTCCTACCGCGACGGCGGCCGCCTGTGACGGAGCCGTGAAGGCGCTGGTCTTCGGCCGCGATGCCGACCCGGCAGCGCCACCGCTGCTGGCCGCCACGCCGATGGCGCTGGGCGACGTCCCCGATCCCGAGATCCGTGGCCCCGGCTGGGCGGTGCTGCGCACCCGGCTCTGCGGGATCTGCGGCTCGGACACCAAGCAGGTGCTGCTGGACGGCGATGCCGACAACCCGATGAGCGCCTTCATCTCCTTCCCCCAGGTGCTCGGTCACGAGGTCGTGGCCACCGTCGAGGACGCCGGCCCCGAGGTGATCGACGCCGGGTTGGAGCCCGGCCAGCGGGCCCTCCTCGACCCTTGGCTGACCTGCGGGCCCCGCGGGGTCGAACCGCCCTGTCCGGCCTGCGTGGCCGGGGACCACAGCCTCTGCTGGTCGTTCTTCGACGGCGATCTCGCCCCGGGCATCCACACCGGCACCTCGGCCGACGCCACCGGCGGGTTCGCCGAGCTGCTGCCCGCCCACCGCAACATGCTGATCCCCGTCCCCGACGACGTGCCCGACGAGGTCGCGGTCCTCGCCGATCCGTTCTCGGTCGCGCTGCACGCGGTCACGCGCCATCCGCCGCCCGAGCACGGGCGGGCCGTGGTCTACGGCGCCGGCGCGCTGGGGACGTGCGCCGCCGCGATCCTCCGGGCGCTCCACCCGGCGGTCGAGGTGGCCGTGGTGGCCCGCTTCCCGGCCCAGGCCGCGCTCGCGGCCGAGCTCGGCGCGACGACCTACGCCCCGGAGCCGCGCGAGGACCTGGTGGTGCAGTTGGCCGACTGGTCGGGCGGCAAGCTCCGCCACCCGTGGGGCGGCCTACCGGTCACCCACCCCGGCGGGGTCGATGTGGTCTACGACACCGTCGGGGCGGCCCAGACGGTGGAGGTCGGCGTCCGGGTCCTGCGCAGCCGGGGCACGCTGGTGCAGCTCGGCGTGGGCAAGCTGGAGCGCTGCGAGTGGACGCCGTGGTACTTCAAGGAGCTGCGACTGGTCGGCTCCAACGCCTTCGGCATCGAGACCGTGGACGGCCTCCGCCAGCACGCCATGGCCCACTACCTCGACCTGGTCCTGGACGGCCGGGTCAACCTGCAGGGCCTGCTGACCCACACCTTCCGCCTCGACCAGTGGCACGACGCCTTCGGTGCGCTGGCCGATCAGGAACGCTCGGGGGCCATCAAGGTCGCCTTCGACCTCCGCCCCGAGACTTGAGCCTGACGCCCGGACCGCCCGACAGCCGGCCAACCAAGCGAGCCACCGCGGCTGTCGGCCGCCAGGCTCCAGCCCGCTTTGGCGCTTCAGCCCGCTTGGCGCTTCAGCCCTCTCTTGCTCTCAGGAAGCCCTGGGGGCTTCCTTCTCCATGATGGGCTCCGGTGATGTCCGGCCCCTCAAGGCTTCCCCTTCGGGCGGCCTGCGGCCGGCCTTGACCGGCCTCGTCGGGTGGGTGGCTGGCCTGCCTGCCTCCACACGTCGGCGGGACAATGCCGGCCTGGGGGTAGCGCCCTGGCGGGTCGCCGACTTCTTTGAAGCCAAGCGGCCTCTATGGGGCCATTCGGCTTCAAAGATGGCCGGGGTGGCGGGGCGGACGGCCGGGGTGGCGGGGCAGACGGCCGGGGGGCGGCGACAGGGTGGGCGTGGGGTTAGCTGGTGTCGTGGATGCTTGGTTGGTCGACGTAATTGGGGGCTTTGGTTCCCTTATGTCTGTTGTGACGGGCGCAGCGACAGGCGCCGTTGTTCTGATCGGTGCAGCCACCGTGGACCCAGGCGACAGTGTCGTGGTCCACGTGGCACTCATCAGACGGGATCGTGCAGCCGGGGTTCACGCAACGCCGATCGCGTAGCTGGATCGCCCGCCGCAACGCCTTGCAGAAGAACCGGCTCTTGCGACCCAGGTCCACCACCTTGCGCGAGTCGCCCTCATAGACGATCCGCTCGATCTCGGCCTCGCTGAGCAGCGGCACCAACATCCCCGGCGCGATCACCGTCCCCGACGCCAACTCACACAACCGCCTCAAACTCTCATCACCCAAGTGCACCACGAACAGCGGGCGGGGGTCCTTGCGGTGCTCGGGGGCAGCCATAGCCCGCCGCGCCAACTCCACCAACGCATCCGCCCGCCGCCGCGCCGACGTCCGGATCAGATGATCCAGACAGACCTTGTCGCCGTGGGCTTCCTTGGCCGCGGCCCAATCGGACTCGAACAGCTCGTTCTCGATCCGGCGCAACGCAGTCGCCAGCTCGGTGCCACCGACCGCATCGAGCTGGCCATCCAGAACCCACATCCCCCGTCACGTCTCCGACAGATGGACGTGGCGGGACTCGTGATCCCGCGCCGCCTGGTCCTCCACACCATCCTCATCCACCACCGACTCCCAGTACCGCACAGCCGTCTGGAACTCATCGAAGCCCAGCGACTTGGCGTGACCCACCAACTCATCCTCCGCGTCACCGAACCCCGACGACACCGCCTTGCGGGGCGACCCCGAAAGATCAGCCAGCATCTTGGCGTGCCGCTCGGTGATCTCCCCCGCCGCCAACGCGTCACGGGTGGCAGGCATGTGCCGCAACCGCCGCGCCAACAGGCACCGAGCCCGCATCACCGCGATCGACGCCCTGCACTTCCGCGCCAGCCACCCAGCCGCGGTCTTCGACCCATCCGTACGCCAGGTCCCCTGGACATCGAAGGCCCGGATCAACCGGCAGCGGGCGGCCGCGAGCCGGGCCTCGGCACGATGCAACCGCACCAGCGCTTCGCCCAGCTCCTCGCCAGACAGCGAAGCGGGATCGAGATCGGCCAGCTCATCGGCGGCCCGTTCGAGGCTCTCGATCCCTTGCATGTCTATCATGCTATCACCGTGGCGAACGTATGTACGGAATCTGCCATTGAGTGCACTCGCCTCATGTCGCCATTCAGGGATCCGCGTCGCCGATCGCGCTCTCGTAGGCGCGGAGGGTGTCGACGACCGTGCGCCGCTGGTCGGGGGTGAGCGGGGCGAGGGCGTGGCGCCAGGCACCGGCGCCGCGGCCGAGCCAGGCGGCGATCGCCGGCCGCCGAGCGGGGGCGATGCTCACGATGCGGCGGCGCCGGTCGGCCTCGTCCTCCCTGCGCTCGACCACGCCCTTCCGGCTCAGCTCGCCGACCATGAGGCTCACCGTCGTCGGCGCGACCTCCAGCCGGGTGGCGAGCTCGTTGACGGTCAGCGGCCCGTCGAAGAGCAGGTACGACAGCAGCGACAGGTGCCGGGGCGTCAGGGACAGCTCGCGCAGCTCGTCGGGCACGGGCAGTCGCTTCACCCGCCCGACCATGCGCGGCAGGAGCAGCAGCAGCGCCCGGATCGCCGCGTCGACGCTGAGCCCAGCGTCCGCAACCTGTCGTTCGGGGGTTGTCACTGTTGCCGTCCAGGCAATAGCCTTTGATACTAAAGCTATTTTGCTCTCTAAGGGAGATTACCGGTCGTGCCCCACTTCACCGTGCACCTGCTCGAAGAGTCCCTCGACGGCCGCGTCGAGCCGGCGCTGATCCGGTCGCTGACCGAGGCGGTGGTGCGGGTCTACGGCGAGCGGGCCCGGTCGCTGCCCGTCGTCGAGCTGTTCGGCGTCCCCCGTGGCCGCTGGGGCGACGGCGGGGCGCCGGCGGACGAGGATCATCCGGTGGTGACGCTGGTGATGCGCGAGCCGGCGTTGTACATGGTCGACGACGCCCCGGCCCGCCTGATCTCGTCCGTCACCGACGCTGTGGCCGAGGTCCTCGGTGAGGACATCCGACCCCGGGTGGCGGTGGGGATCGTCGGTGTCCAGCCGGGGCGCTCGGGCGTCGGTGGCGAGCCCGTCTGACCACGGCCTCCGACCTCCGGCCCGACCTCCGTGAGGGCAGCGAAGCTACCGGCCCAGCACTTCGGCCAGCTGGGTGCGGTCGCTGACCCCCAGCTTGGAGAAGATCCGGTACAGGTGGCTCTCGACCGTGCGGGGCGAGACCACCAGCCGCTCCGCGATGGCCTTGCTGGTGAGGCCGTCGGCGGCGAGCGTGGCGACCTCGTGCTCCCGGGCCGTCAGCCAGGGGGCGCGCATGCCCAGGCGCAGCGCCGGCGTGCGGGCGTCCTCGCAGCCGGCGGCCAGAGAGCGGGACCGGGTCATGGCGCGGAAAGCCGCCGAGCTGTCCCCCTGCCGGTCGTAGACCGCGGCGGCCTGGGCGGCGGCTTCCGCCGCCAGGAGCTGGGTGCCCAGGCCCTCGAACCGGTCCACCACCGCCTCCAGCCCGGCGCCGTCAGCGCTCGCCGCGGCGCGCGCATGGCCGGCGAAGGCATCGACCAGCGGGCTGCCGATCAGCGCGGCCGCCTGCTCCAGCGGCTCGATCACCGCCTGGGGCGCCCCGAACCGGACCGCGGTGTGCAGAGCGAAGACCTCGAAGGACCGGATGCCCGAGGCTCGGGCGTGCTCGGCCGCGGCGCCGGCGCCCGCGACCGCGCGGTCGAGGTGGCCGGCGGCCGCCGCGGCCCACGCGCCCGCCAAGCTCAGCTCGCAGTCGAAGAACCGGGGCAGCGCCTCGATCCCCTGGGCCCGCTGCACGGTCTCCTCGGCCCCGGTGGCATCGCCCGCGTAAGCCAGAGCGATGGCCAGATAGGCGAGGACCAGGGGCCGGTAGCCGAACTGGTCGCGCTCGCGCAGCAGCATCTCGGCCTCTCGCAACCGGTGGGCCGCCGTCAGCGCCCGGCCCCGGTCCAGGGCCACCTGGCCCAGGGTCCCGGTGAAGATGGCCATGGCGCCGAGCGCGCCGAAGTCCGCCGCCGCCTGGTAGCAGGCGTAGGAGAACCACTCGGCCTCGTCGAACCGCCCCAGCACCCGGACCGCGAAGATGCGGCCGAACAGCAGCTGGCCCAAGGCCTCGGGGACCTCGGCCACGTGGGCCTGCGCCACCGGGATGTAGCGGTCGCTCATCGCCACCGCCTCGCCAGCCTTGCCGGCCAGCGCCAACCCGGCCGCCGCCGTGGCCGCGGCCATCGCGGCTCCCGGCGAGTCGGGCTCAGCGGTCGCGACGAGGTCCAGTGCCACCCCCACGGCGTCCTCGATCCGACCCACGTTCAGCGCGATGCCGGCCCGCAGCCGCTGCAGCTCGCGCAGCAGATCGGGATCATCGACACCCGGTTCCGCGGCCCGGAGGACCGCGACCGCGCTCTCCGGCCGCCCGATGACCCAGAACAGCAATGCCGCCCGGGCCAGGGCCACCTCGGCGTGGTCGGCGGGGGTGCGGGCCAGGCTGTCGAGCGCGATGATGATCTTCTCGGCCTCCGCCGCCCGCCCGTCGGCCACCAGGATCGCGGTCAGCGCGCGCCCGGCCGCGGGTGTCTCCGTCGCCTCCCACGCGGCCCGGGCCAACCGCTCGGCCACCGTCAGGTCGTCGTCCGAGGGCCGGGTGGGCGGCTCGCCGCTGGCCACCGCAGCCGTCACCCGGTCGACGGGGCCCGAGCCGGTGGTCAGCCGCTCGGCCAGCGCCCGGGGGAAGCCCTCCTGCGCGTAGCGGGCCGCCAGCACGAGCTGGTGGGAGTCCACATCCGTGCCCTGGTCGAGGCCCAGCGTGGCCGCGCGTACCGTGTCCAGCGGGGACCGGCTGCCCCGGGCCTCCATCGCGTCGAGCAGGCGCCGCCGCAGCGCGTGGACCCGAACCGGCTCCAGCTCGCCCCGCAGCACGACGCCGTACACAGGGTGGGCGAGGTGCGCGGTGATGTCCTCGTCGCCGCGGTTGCCGTCCCGGGTGAGCAGGAGACCGTCGGACACCAGCGTCGCCAGCGCGGTCTCCGGCACCATCTGGGTGAGCACGTCGACCGGCAGCGGCCCGGCGACGGTGACGGCCTCCAGGGCCGAGCGGCGCACCTCGTCGAGCTGACCCAACCGGGCCTGCACCAGCTCCACCAATCGTCGGCCCGACTGGCCCCGCCGGTCGGCGCGGACCCAGCGGTCGCCGGACAGCCGCAACGAGCCGTCGTCCCGGTCGGCCCGCACCAGCTCGCGCAGGAACAGCGGGTTGCCCAGGCTGCTGTCCCAGTACCAGCGCAGCGTGGCCGGCTCGACGTCGCCGCCCAGCGTCTGCGCCACCAGGCGGTAGGTCTCGTCCCGGCTGAGCGGCTGGACCTCGACCCGGTGGGCCAGGCCGTCCTTCCACAAGCCCACCACCGAGGCGGGGACGTTCTCGTCGCTGCGCACCGTGAGCAGCAGGAACAGCCGAGGAACGCCGAGCAGGCGGCGCACGACGGCCAGCGAGGCCTCGTCGAGGTGGTGGGCGTCGTCCACCAGGAGCATCAGCGAGCGCCGGGCCGCCCGGCGGGTCAGGTGGTCGACGGTGGAGACCAGCACCCGCAGCGAGTCGCCGGCGGCCTCCGGCGGGGCCAGGTGCGCGACGGCCCCGAACGGCACGGCCGTGGTGGCCGCCGCACCGTCGACCCGCTCGACCAGGCACCGCTCCTCCCGGGCCTCGCTCAGCGCCTCCTCGGCCAGCCGGCTCTTGCCGATCCCCTGCCCCCCACCAAGGACGGCGGCCAGCGGCGGATCCTCGCCGCGGCGGATCCCCCGCAGGTACGCGAGCTCCTCGGTCCGGCCGACGAGCGGCCAGCGGTCCCCAGCCGGCGGGCGGGAAGGCGGCGGCACGGCACCATCATGGGCCGCCAGGACCTCGACGTGCAGTAACTGCCTACTGACGACGTCGTCGGCCGGCGTCGCTACCGTCCGCCATGGTGGACCGGAACCAGGCGCTCGATCACCTGGCGGGCATGTACGCGCAGGCACTTCGGCTCGACGACCAGGGTCGCACCGCGTCCGACATCGCCGCTGAGCTGGGCATAGACGAAGCTGCCGTCGATCCGCTGCTGCGCATCGGCGCCCACAAGCTGGCTCGTGTGATGGCCCAGGACGGTGCCGCGAACGCTGTGGCGGACGCGGAGTGTGGCTCCGGTCTCAGCGGAGAGTGAGCCGAGGTCACCCACGGATTCAGTACCGGTCTACTGATGCCACCAGCGGGAGAACCCGGCATGCTGGCTCCAGCGAGGACGGCCGACGCGGCGAGTGCGGCGGGAACCCACCGTGTCGGTCGTCCGGACGCTCTCCTCACGACAGCTCGACGCCGGCACTGGCGACGGCGTCGAGGAGAGCATCGGACCACACCAGCTCTTCGGCCGTGGCCAGCTCGGGGGCCAGGAAGCGATCCGGCCCCAGCCCAGGGATCCGCCCGCGTACGACGCGGATGACGGATCCGGTGGCGACCGCCGGCTCCAGCGGTGCCCGCAGCTCCACCGCCCGGGCCCCGGCGACCAGCTCGACGGCCAGGATCCGGGCGAGGTTGGCCACCACCCGGCGCAGCTTGCGGGCGGCGCTCCACCCCATCGAGACGTGGTCCTCCTGCAGCGCGGAGGTCGGCAGGGAATCGACGCTGGCGGGGGTAGCCAGCCGGCGATTCTCGGTGCTGACCGCCGCCGCGGTGTAGTGGGCGATCATGAGCCCGCTGTCGACCCCGGGGTTCGCGGCGAGGAACGGCGGCAGGCCGTGCGAACGGCCCGGGTCGAGCATCCGGTCGATGCGGCGCTCCGCGATGGCTCCCGCGTCGGCCAGGGCGATGGCCAGGAAATCGGCTGCGTAGCCCAGCGGCGCGCCGTGGAAGTTGCCGCAGGACTCGATCCGCCCGTCGGGCAGCACCATCGGGTTGTCGATCGCGGCAGCCAGCTCGCGCCCGGCTACCGCGGTGACGAAGTCGAGCGTGTCGCGGGCCGCCCCGTGGACCTGGGGCGTGCACCGGATCGAGTAGGCGTCCTGGACCCGGGGATCGTCCTCGCGATGGCTGGCGACGATGGGCGAGCCGGCGAGTAGCGCCACCAGGTTCGCTGCGCTGCGGGCCTGGCCGGGGTGGGGCCGTAGCGCCTGCAGGTCGGGGGTGTAGGCCCGGTCGGTGGCCAGCAGTCCCTCGACGGTCAGCGCGGCCACGACGTCCGCCGTGTGGAGCAGGTGGAGCGCATCGTGGGCGGCGAGGCACAGCATCCCGAGCATGCCGTCGGTGCCGTTGGTGAGCGCGAGGCCCTCCTTCTCCGACAGGACCAGCGGCGCGAGCCCGGCACCGTGGAGGGCCTCGGCTGCGGGCAAGGTCCGACGACCGCCGCCCTCGCCGCCCGGCTCCTCGCCGCCCGGCCGACCGTCCACCACGACCTGGCCCTCGCCCAGCAGCGCCAGGGCCACGTGGGCCAGGGGGGCCAGGTCGCCGCTGGCGCCGAGCGAGCCGTGCTCCGGCACCAGCGGGGTGATCCGGGCGTTGAGCAGGTCGAGCAGCCCCTGGGCCACCTCGGCCCGGGCCCCGCTGACCCCCATGGCCAGGGTCCGGGCCCGCAGGAAGGTCATGGCCCGGACGACCTCCGGCTCGACGGCCGGTCCCATCCCCGCGGCGTGCGAGCGGATCAGCGCGACCTGCAGGGCAGCGCGCTGCTCCTCCGGGATCACCACCGTGGCCAGACCGCCGAAGCCGGTGGAGATGCCGTACCGGGGTCGGCCGGTGCGCGCCCCCTCGACGACGGCCCGGCTGGCGTCCATCCGGGCGATGGCGGCCGGCGTGAGCTCGACCACCTCGCCACCCCGGGCCACCGCCACGACGTCGGCGATCGTGACCCCGGGGCCATCGAGGTTCATCGACACACGATCCTCACGGTGGTGTCATACCCCAATGGTGAGCTCACCGCGAGGATCGACGATCTCGTGCCGGGGTTGGCCCCAGGAAGCAGCGCTGCGGATGCTGATGAACAACCTCGATCCCGAGGTGGCCGAGCGCCCCGACGACCTGGTGGTCTACGGCGGAACCGGCCGAGCCGCGCGGTCGTGGGCCGCCTTCGACGCCATCGTGGCGGCGCTGCGGACGCTGGCGGACGACGAGACGCTGCTGGTCCAGTCCGGGAAGCCGGTCGGCGTGTTCCGCACCCACGAGTGGGCGCCCCGGGTCCTGATCGCGAACGCCAACCTCGTCCCGGAGTGGGCCACCTGGAGCGAGTTCCGCCGCCTCGAGCACCAGGGCCTCACCATGTACGGCCAGATGACCGCGGGGTCGTGGATCTACATCGGCACCCAGGGCATCCTCCAGGGCACCTACGAGTGCTTCGCCGAGATCGCGCGGCGACGGTTCAGTGGCTCGCTGGCGGGCACCATCACCCTGACCGCCGGGCTCGGCGGCATGGGCGGCGCCCAGCCGCTGGCGGTGACCATGAACGGCGGCGTCGCCTTGTGCGTCGAGGTCGACCCCGACCGCATCGTGCGGCGCCGGGGGACCGGCTACCTCGACCGGTCCACCGACGACCGGGCCCAGGCCGTCGGCTGGTGTGAGGAGGCCGCCCGTGAACGCCGTCCTCTGTCGGTCGGGCTGCTCGGCAACGCGGCGGACGTGCTGCCCGACCTCCTGGCCCGGGACTTCCCGGCCGACATCGTGACCGACCAGACCAGTGCCCACGACCCGCTCAGCTACGTCCCCAACGACCTCAGCCTGGAGGCGGCGGCCCACCTGCGGGCCACCGATCCCGACGAGCTCACCCGGCGGGCCCGGGCCGCGATGGTCCAGCACTGCGAGGCGCTGGTCGGCTACCTCGACCGGGGCGCCGAGGTGTTCGACTACGGCAACGGCCTCCGAGCCGAGGCCCGACTGGGCGGGCTGGACCGGGCCTTCGACTACCCGGGCTTCCTGCCGGCCTACATCCGGCCGCTGTTCTGCGCCGGGAAGGGCCCGTTCCGCTGGGTGGCGCTGTCGGGCGACCCGGCCGACATCGCCGCGACCGACCGCGCGGTGCTCGAGGAGCTCCCCGACGACGACCACCTCGCCCGCTGGATCCGCCTGGCCGGCGAGCGGGTGCGGTTCCAGGGGCTGCCGGCCCGGGTCTGCTGGCTGGGCTACGGCGAGCGGGACCGCGTCGGGCTGCGGTTCAACGACATGGTCCGCCGGGGCGAGCTGCAGGCGCCGATCGTGATCGGGCGGGACCACCTCGACTCGGGCTCGGTCGCCTCGCCCTACCGGGAGACCGAGGGCATGGCCGACGGCTCGGACGCCATCGCCGATTGGCCGCTGCTCAACGCCCTGGTCAACACGGCGGCCGGGGCGACCTGGGTGAGCATCCACCACGGAGGCGGTGTCGGGATCGGCCGCTCCATCCACGCCGGCATGGTCTGCGTGGCCGACGGCTCGGTCGGCGCGGACGAGCGGCTCGAGCGGGTCCTCACCGCCGACCCCGGGACCGGCGTCATGCGGCACGCCGACGCCGGCTACGAGGAGGCCCGGGCCACGGCCCGCCGGCACGGCATCCGCCTGCCGATGCTGGATGGTGACGGGTAGGTCGCCGTGCTGCTGTGGTGCGAGCGGGCCTGGTTGGGTGGGCCGACGGCCGACCCGGGCGTGGTGGTGGCGGTGGAGGGTGAGCGCATCACTGCGGTCCGGACCGGCGTCGACCGACCCCCGCCCGGTTCGACGGTGCTGCCGGGCCTCACGCTGCCGGGGCTGGCCAACGCCCACAGCCACGCCTTCCAGCGGGTGCTGCGGGGGCGGGCCCAACGGGAGCGGGGCTCGTTCTGGGCCTGGCGGGAGGCCATGTACCGGGTGGTCGACCAGCTGGACCCGGACCGGCTGCACCGCATCGCCCGCGCGGCCTACGGCGAGATGGTCCTGGCCGGCATGACCTGCGTCGGCGAGTTCCACTACGTCCACCACGACCACGGTGGTGTCCCGTACGCCGATCCCCAGGCCATGGGGGACGCACTGGTCGCGGCGGCCGACGACGCCGGGATCCGGGTCACGCTGATCGACACCTGCTACCTGCGGGGCGGGTTCGACCGGCCGTTGGAGGGAGCCCAGCGGCGCTTCGGCGACGGGACGGCCGAGGCGTGGGCCGCGCGGGCCGGCCGGCGGGCCGACGGGCCACGGTCCCGGGTCGCAGCGGGCATCCACTCCGTCCGCGCCGTCGATCCCGACGCGATGGCCGTGGTCGCGCGCTGGGCCCGGGAGCGGAGCACGGTCGTCCACGTCCACCTGTCCGAGCAGCCGGCGGAGAACGACGCCTGCCGAGCGGCCTACGGCTGCACCCCCACGGCGCTCCTCGGGCAGGCCGGCGTCCTGGAGGTCGGCGGTCGGCTCACCGCCGTCCACGCCACGCACCTGGAGCCGGACGACGTCAAGGCCCTGGGGGCCGCGGGCACGACGATCTGCCTGTGCCCCACGACGGAGCGGGACCTGGCCGACGGCATCGGGCCGTCGGGGGCGCTGGCCGAGGCCGGCTGTCCACTGGCTGTCGGGAGCGACTCGCAGGCCGTCATCGACCTGCTGGCCGAGGCCCGGGAGGTCGAGCTGCACCAGCGCCTGGCCACCGGACAGCGCGGCGTGCACCCGACCACGGCGCTGCTCGAGGCGGCCACCGCCGCCGGACACCGCAGCCTCGGCTGGCCCGAGGGCGGCCGGATCGCCCCGGACGCGCCCGCCGATCTGGTCACCGTCCGGCTCGACTCGGTGCGGCTGGCGGGCAGCCAGCCGGACGACGTCCTGGACGCCGTGGTCTACGCCGGCACGGCCGGCGACGTCGCCCAGGTCATGGTGGGCGGGCGGTTCGTCGTCCGGGACGGCCGGCACGCCGACCTGGACGTCGCCGCCGAGCTGGCCGCGCTCCCCACGCTGGCCGGGTCGTGAGCCTGCTCGTCGACCACGTCGGGGTCCTGGTCACCAACGACCCGGCCCTCGGCGCCGGCCCTCTCGGGCTGGTCGAGGACGCCTACCTCGTCGCGGGCGACGACGGCCAGGTGGCCGCGGTGGGCCCGCGCCCGCCGGCCGGCCCACCGCCCTGCGACGAGCGCCTCGATGCCGGCGGAGCCTGCGTCCTGCCGGGCTTCGTGGACAGCCACACCCACCTGGTCTTCGCCGGCGACCGGTCCGCGGAGTTCGTGACCCGCATGGCCGGGCGGCCGTACGAAGCCGGCGGGATCAACGCCACCGTCGCGGCGACCCGGGCGGCCAGCACCGACCAGCTGCGGACGGCGCTGGAGGACCGGCGCCGGGCGGCCTACGCGTCCGGGACCACCACCATCGAGATCAAGTCCGGTTACGGGCTCACCGCGGCCCACGAGAGCCGGCTGCTGAGCCTGGCCGGTGAGCACACCGCGGAGACGACGGCGCTCGCCGCGCACGTGGTTCCGCCGGAGCTCCCGTCCGCCGATGCCTACGTCGAGCAGGTGTGCGACGTCATCCTCCCGGCGGTCGCCGGCCAGGCCCGCTGGGTAGATGCCTTCTGCGAGCGGGGCGCCTTCGACGCCGACCAGTGCCGCGCCGTGCTCGAGGCCGGCCGGCGGCTGGGCCTGGATACCCGGCTGCATGCCAACCAGCTCGGCCCGGGGCCGGGTGCCCGGCTGGCCGCCGAGCTGGGCTGCGCCTCGGCCGACCACTGCACGTTCCTCGACGCCGGCGACGTCGAGGCCCTCGCGGGTGCAGGCACGGTGGCCACGCTGCTGCCGCTCACCGAGTTCTCCACCCGCCAGCCCTACCCCGACGCCCGTCGGCTGCTGGCCGCGGGGGTCACCGTGGCCCTGGCCACCAACTGCAACCCCGGGTCGAGCTACAGCACCGCGATGTCGCTGTGCATCGCGCTGGCGGTGCGGGAGATGGGGCTGACCATCGAGGAGGCGGTGCTCGCTGCGACCGCAGGAGGGGCGGCCGCGCTCCGCCGCTCGGACGTGGGGCGCCTCTCGCCGGGCGCCCCCGCCGACTTCCTGGTCCTGGACGCGCCGTCGTACGCCCACCTGGCCTACCGGCCCGGCGAGCCGCTGGTGGCCCTCACTGCGGTCGGCGGCGCGGTGCGGTTCCGGCGGGATGATCGCCATACCTGATTCCCCCGGAATCCCTGACAGCGGCTGGCAGGGTCAGGGCCTACGGTCGGCGCCATGCACGAGGCGCGGATGACGCGGGAGGTGGTCGTCGGCTGTTCCGTCCACACCGGCTGGGCGGTGCTGGTCGGCGTGGCGGTCGAGGAGGCGAGCGGTGAGCCGCCGATCACGGTGGTCGTCCGCCGCCGGGTCGAGCTGGTCCCGGGCGGCGAACGGTTCGCCTACCACGCAGCGGCCGAGCTCGACCTGGCCGCGGCCGAGAGCCTGGTGGCGCGGGTCCGGGCCGAGGCCGAAGCCAGCGCCGCGGCGGCGGCCCGCGAGCTGCTGGCACAGTTCGAGAAGACGCCCGACCGAGTGGACGAGGTGGTGGTGATCGGTCGCCCGCCCGCCGACCGCCCGCTGGCCGAGATCGTGACCTCGCACACCGCCATCCACACCGCCGAGGGCGACCTCTACCGGACGGCGCTGGTCCAGGCCTTCCCGGGGCTGGCCGTCGAGCTGCCCATCCCCCGGCGCGAGCTGCTCGAGCAGGTGGCCCTGGCGGTCGGCGACGGCACGGACCGGGCCAGGATCGACGCGGTGCTCAAGGAGTTGGGGCGGGGCCTCGGGCCGCCGTGGCGCAAGGAGCACAAGGAGGCCACGCTGGCCGCCTGGTGGGCACTCGCCGGCCGGCCCGTCGCCTAGCTAGTGGCACCGACACCCACCGCCACACCTACCGTCAGGTTCGCTCGTCGTGGAGCAGGCGGTCGAGCTTGCCCGGGCGGGGACTCGACGACTACCGGGCCCCACCAGCGGCTACACGAAGAGGGTCATGCGCGTTGCCCCCACCCAGAGCACTGCGGTCTCGTCGCGGATCGATGCCCTGGACCGCCTCCGCGGCGCGGCCCTCGTCGGCATGCTCGTCCACCACTTCGTAGGCTGGCTGACCGGCGGTGATGCCCGGGCCGTGATCCCCGGCTGGCCGAGCTTCGCGATCACCGACACGGCCGCCCCGGCGTTCTTCGTCGCCGCCGGTATGTCCACAGCGCTCTTCGTGGCCAGCCGGCGACGTCGTGCCGTCTCACGCCCGCGCGTCGGGGCCCAGATCCTCCGCCGATACGGCCTCCTGGTGCCCCTTGGGATGGGCTTGCGGTGGGTGCTGTGGCGGTCACCGTTCGGGTTCGGCGTGTTGGAGGCCCTCGGTCTCGCGGTGCTCGCGGCTGCCGCGATCGTGCTGATCGTGCCCCGCCGGCTGGCGTGGGCCAGTGCCGTCGCGATGCTGATGGTCGGCGTCCTGGCCGAGCGGGCGAGCCAGGGCCAGCACGACTGGGTGGCTCTCCAGCTGGTGGGCGGCAAGTTCCCGGCGGTCACCTACGTCGGCTTCGTGCTGGTGGGGATGGCCGTGGTCCAGTCCGGCCGCTACACCGACCGGCGGTGGGTCGCCGGCGCGGCACTGGTCGCGATCCTGGCCGTCGTGGCGCTGCTGATCGACGGGATCGTCCCCGACCGCTACCCAGGTGACCTTCCCTTCGTCGTGCCCGGGCTGGCCGGGACGATCCTGGTCTACGCGCTGGGCCAGTACCGGTGGCCCCCGTTGCTAGCCCCTGTCGACCGGCTGTTGCGGGCTGCCGCCGCGCACACCCTCGGCATCTTCCTGTTCCACTACGCGCTCTACGCCGCGCTGCGGCAGGCGGGCGTCAACGGCACGGTCGGGCACGTCCTCGCGGTCCCGGCCGCGGTCGGCCTCACCGTGGCCCTCTGCGTCATCGCGCCCTTCGTGCCCCAGCTCCCGTGGTCACTCCGCACCGGACGCCGGCAGCACCCGGCCGGCGGCCAGCGCACCGTGCTGGCCGTCCGATCGCAGCCCGAACCGCCGAGCCCGGTCGGCGAGGAGGACGCGGCGGGCGAAGGGGGCGAAGTGGGCGCCTCCCCCGGCACCATCGATCGTGGGGCGCACCGGGTCACCGGGGAGGTTCCCGGGGAGAACCAGTGACCCGGTGCGCGCCCGCGTGTGGTGATCGGGGACCGAGGCGAAGAAGTCCCCGATGCACCACACACGTCATGCCGACGGCCGCGGCGCCGGAGCGACGGACCCCGAACCCCGCCGTCCGTCCGACTCCAGCCGCCGTATCCCGCCACGTGTTCGAGATCGCGCCGGCGACGTCCGCCGTTACACACCGCGCGCGAAAACCTCGGATCTCCTCAGCTCACGGTGATGCTGGTGTACATGCCCTGGCGGTAGTGGGGGTTGGACCCGTCGTCGACCAGGTTGCAGATCAGGGCGTACTCGCCGGGCGCCAGGTCGAAGGTGGCCCGGCAGGTGGTGCCGGCCAGGAACTCCAGGATCTTGCCGACGACCGCGTCCTCGCCGAGTTGCGCCTCGTCGGCCGCGCCGTAGGCGTCGAGGGGGATGCTGCCGGGATCGCCGTCGTAACGGACGACGATGAGCTCGTGCCAGATCCGGCCCTCGTTGGCCGCGACGAGCTCGACCGGCCCGGCCGGGGCCACGGCGGGCGTCGCGGTGATCGCGTACTCGGTCATCCGGAGGTCGATGGAGGTGTCCGCCGGTCCGTCCGCCTGCTCGCCGACGACGTCGCAGTCCGTCGGGGCCGGTGCGGCGGTGGACTCCGAGCTGCCGCCGCCGGTGTCCTCGCCCCCGGCAGCGGTGTCGTCGCCGTCGCCTGCGCAGGCCGCCGCGGCCCACCCGAGTAGGACCACGACGCTCGCCGTGGCCACGAGTCGGCACCGCGGCCACCGGCCGGACCGTTGGCGCATCCCTGCCATCGTCTCCCCCTGGTTCACCGGATCCGAGCCAGAGCAGAGCCGGTCGCACGGCGGTCCGGCAAACGAGCCGGTCAGCTCCCCACCGCCTCGGGCTTGCAGCGGCCGTCCTCCAGGTACCTCGTGCTCCCGTCGGCCCGGGCAGCGACGCCCTGTCCGATCCGGCGGGTGTAGGCCGGGATGGTGACCGCCGCGAGCTCCTCGACCGGATGCAGCTCGTACGCGGTGATCTCGTCTCCGTCGACCCGGATCCGCGCCTGGAGCTCGGGGGCCAGGGTCCCGCCGTCGAAGAGGAAGATCAGCTTGCCGGAGACGTCGGCGGCGTGCGGGTCCTGAGGCCCGTCCCCGTGTTGGGCCCAGTCGACAGCCAGGAGGCGCCCGACGGGCAGGTCGATCCCGAGCTCCTCCCGGACCTCCCGGCGGGCGGCGGCGAGCGGGCTCTCCCCCGGATCGACGTAGCCGCCCGGGATGTTCAGGTGGTCCTGGTACGAGGGCACCACCATCAGGAGGCGGCCGGCCCGGTCGAAGAACAGGACGCCGGCCGCGACCCGGGGGCGGGCGACGGCCGGCTCGGGATCGCTGGTCATGCCCCCGGACCCTACGGACCCCCTGCGGCTCCGGCCGCCCCCAGCACTAGAGGATGGTCGCCGGCGACGACGCCGAGCAGCGCAGGGCGACCGCGTCGTCGACCGCGGCCCCCTCCAGCCACTCCCCTCCGCCGACCGCAGCCGCCGGGAGGAGGCTGGCGTCGGTCAACGGCGGGTTGCGGGGGAGGCCGGCACGGTCGATGCGCACCACCGCACCCGCGGTCGAGTCATCGCCCCACCCCACCTCGATGGCTTCGACCCACGGCGCCAGCTGGTTGTGGGTGGCCACGATCGCGGTGGCCAGGTCGCTGGGCACACCCGCCGGCACCTCGTCGTCGGGCGCGGCTGCTTGGAGGCGGGCGATGTCGGGCTCGTCGAGGGCATTCCCCGCGGTGTAGCTGGTGTGCCACCCGGTGTCGCTCCGGCTCGACAGGCACGAGGCCACGGTGTCGAGCTCGGCGGTCACGATGTCGTCCCGCACCTCGTCGACTCGGGGACGGGCCGCCGCCGGCAGCCAACCCAGGCCATCGGCTCGGGCCGCCCAGTCGTCGGCCGGATGGGGCACGAAGCCGATCACCACCACCGCGAACCCGGCACAAGCCAGCGTGAAGGCCACGAGGGCGCCGTCGGAGATGTCGGTGGCCCAGCGGCGGGCGGCGCCGCTCCGCTGGTAGCGGCCGTCGCCGACGCTGGTGAGGAGCATGAGGCAGACGATGACCACCCCGACCCGGAAGCCGTGGGTCCAGGCGCCGGCCCGGGCTGCGACGACGAGCCCGGTGGTGCCCTCGTTGGCCAGCCAGGCCACCGACGCCACCGCCGCCGGGAGGAGGATCGCGAGGATCACCACCCGGGCGATGAGGACCGGGAACCAGATCGACGACCGGGGATGCAGGAGGGTCACGGACCGGTAGAGCGCTCGGCGCGGCAGGATCAGCAACGAGTGCCCGGAGGCCACGAAGGCCATGACGCCGCCCACGATGCACACCGCGAGCACCGTCAGCAGCCAGGCGGACGGGGCCAGGAAGGCGACGGACGCGGCGCCGAGGGCCAGCGCCTCCAGCAGCCAGCGCTCGGCCGGCCGGGCCCAGCCACTGCGGGTCCGGGCGGCGATGGGTCCCAGGACAGGCAGCGGGCCCGTCGCGGGCCGGGTCTCCTCGGGCTCGGACCGCCGCTCGCGCGGCGGTGCGGGAGCGGGCCGGGCCGGCGGCTCGGGCGGCCCGGGCCGGGTCTGCGGCTCGGGCGGCCCGGGCCGGGCCTGCGGCTCGGGCGGCGGTGTTGGCCGCTCGAACGGCGGTGATGGCGGTGACGGCGGCTCGGGCGGCGGTGCGGGAGTGGGCGGGGCGGGTCGGGCGGGAAGCGTCTCGGCCGGGGGTGGGCTGGTGTCGGTCAGCGCCTTCGTCGAACCGGTGGTGACGGCCGCGGCGGGTGCGGTCCAGATCGCGCCGCCCGCGGTCGCCGCCGGGGTCGGGGGCGTGACCTGCGGGAGGGACGGCGGGGAGTGCGCCGTGTCGGCGTCGAGGTCCAGATCCAGGTCCAGCGCGATCGGCGACGATCCGCCGTTGGAGCTCGACGGGGGATCGTCGACGACGTCACCGTTCGGTGGCGCGTCGCTCCGCGGATCGGGCCACACGACCGGAGGTGACCCGACCGGGGGCGCCCAGGTCTCCA
>Ga0209382_10002995_pt1 | contig 23879 bp, 29 predicted proteins | sample SoiMetdeltSBSDD5_FD_187599 | JGI IMG/M metagenome (GOLD analysis project Ga0209382, IMG submission 187599) | Bulk soil microbial communities from a Populus tree surrounding site in Tennessee, USA - Soil MetaG P. deltoides SBSDD5 (SPAdes) (version 2) | ecosystem: Environmental > Terrestrial >...
ACTTGACGTCCACCCAGGACGTATAGCACGCGTCCGCGCCGCTCTAACCGGTTACCCCATACCGGCGCACCAGCTCCCAGCCATCGGAGACGCCCGCGGGCAGCGCCACCGCGAACCGCGAACCGTTGATATTGCAGGCCACAACGCCGTTTGCGCTGCTGATCGTCAACACGGTCGCCGAGTCGGCCCAGACCGCGGGCGCATCGGGGCTGGAGACGCAGCTGTAGCCGAAGACCGGTGGCCCATCGAGCATCACGCTCGACTCGACCGCCCGCCGCGAAGCCTCAATGTCGATCATGTGTACGCCGGTCGGCGACGGCACGGCCAGCCAGCGCCCATCGGGCGAGCGGGACGCGCGATTTAGCCGCTGCCCAGCATGTGCGGCATTGTTCAACAAATCTGCGCAGCCTAGACGGGTACCCACAAGCCAGCCCGTTGTTCTTGCTGACAGCTCGACAAGGCACGCCTTCGATGCGTCGCGCACCACCCCGACGGCCGGCTTTCCGGCGGCGGTGTAGACCGCGGCCAGTTCCTCCTGACCGCCCGCCTCATAGGCCTTGCCGCCCGGCTCCCAGGTGTCGGCGCCATAGCCCTCACGGCCGAGGACCACGCGCGGCCCGTCGAAGCCGGCCGGCCTGGTGCCCGCCGGCACGGGCGTCGCCTGCACGTTACCCCCACCGGTGGGCTGCACCGCCAGGGTGGAGTTGGCGGAGACGCTGGCCACCTTGGCGCCATCGTCGCTGACCGTCCAGCCGGCGACGTTGTCGCGCACCTGGACGGTCTGCCCGCCGACCGTGAGCAGGCGCAGCTGGATGTCGTCGGAGTAGAGCCAGCCCTGCGGGACCCGGACCACCTCGACGACCTGCTCCGCACCGGGCAGGACGATGCGGCGGCCGTCGGCCGTCCACAGCGCTGTGCCCTGGCGCACGTCCATGGGCATGTTGATGATGGGCATGGGCCTGTCGGCGGGCGGGTCGCCCCCGGCGGCCGTCCCGTAGAGCGCCTCGAACGTGACGCGGCCGTCGCCGCCCGGCTGGTCGGGCGCCCAGAAACCCTTGATCATGGCGAGCCCAACGACCATCGCCGCGAGCGTGACGCCGCCTATCCCAACCGCCAGCAGCCTGCGCCGCAGCCGCCGCACCCGGCCCCGCGCGATCGCGGCGCCCGCTGGGTCGGCCGGCGCAAGGGGTGCGTGGACGCGCGCACCGAACATCTCGCGCAGCTCGTCCTCAAGCTTGGTCATCGCCTGGCTCTCCCGACCGGCAAAGGTCGCTGGTTTTCCTCGTCCCGGCGCTGGCTCGGCACCCCGGGCCGCCCCACTCGCGCATCTTGCTCATCGGCCGGCACGGCCGGTGACGCGGCTCGAACGTCTTGCGCTTCAGCCGGTCCGGCCTGTGCCGCGACTCGCGCAGCTTGCGCCTCAGCCGGCAATGCCGGTGCCGCGACGGCCGGGGTCTCCGGCGACGCGGTCGTCGGCCCGCCGGACGGCGCGGGGGCTCGCTCCGCCACCGGCTTCTCCACGGCCGGCAAGGACGGGGTCAAGCCCTCGGCCGCCAGCCGCTTTCTCAACGTCCCCAAGGCACGTGAGGTTTGGCTCTTCACCGTGCCGGCGGAGATGTCGAGCATCGCGGCTGTCTGCGCCTCAGACATGTCCTCGTAGAAACGCAGAACTAGCACCGCGCGTTGTCGTGCCGGCAAGGCTTTCACGTGCTTCCATAGAACATCGCGGTCGAGCTGCTCATCCAGCCGGTCGGGAGCGGCCGTTTCGGGCAGGAACTCGGTGGGCCGCTCGCCATGCCAGCGGCGGCGCCACCAGCTGGTGGCGGTGTTGACCAGGACGCGCCGGGCATAGGGCTCGACAGCCTCGATCTGGCCCAGGCGCTTCCACGCCAGGTAGGTCTTGGTCAGCGCGGTCTGCAGCAAGTCCTCGGCGGTCGACCAGTCCCCGGCGAGCAGGTAGGCGGTGCGCAGCAGGGCGCCGGAGCGAGCGGTGACGAACTCACGGAACTCCTCCTCCATCGCCTGTCGCTCGGGCACAAGGCACCTCCCCTGGTCACCCACCATTCAGGCGGGGTACAGCACAGGGTGGCACAAGAGACAAGGCGGATCTAGAGCCGACGAGTCACTCCTCGTCGGGCTCGCGGCCCAGCCTCGCCTCGACGGCCGCCGGCTCGTACATCTCCTCGACGATCCGAAGGTAGAGCTCATTGGGGTTGGGCATGTGGGAGACCTTGCTCAACGCCTGGTCCTGACCCGCGGACTCGAGCACAAAGGTGCCGTAGTTGAGCAGGCGCCCCATGGGCGACTGCTCATACTTCATGTCGGTGACCTTGATGAGGGGCATCATCGCGACCCTGCGCGTGATGATGCCATTGATCAGCATCAAACGCTTGTTGGTGAGGATGAAGCGGTCGAAGTACCAGTCCGCCACGCGCCACGCCACCCAGGACATGATCACGATCCAAACTGCCACCGCTGCCAGCCAAAGGCTGGACATCTCCTGCTTTGCCAGGAAGCCGGACAGGTAGCCGAGGATGAAGGTGGCGATCACCCCGCTCAAAAGGGGTTGGCTCAGGTGGACCCAGTGCCTCTTCCACTCGCCGCGATAGCGCTCGGTGGGGAACAGGTAGCGCGCCACCAGCGTGCTCGGCTCGTCCTCCAGCGGCAGCACCCGCCGCGGCCCCAGCGGAACGCCGGCGTCGTCGAAGCGGACACCGGCCAGCTCCTCCTCGGAAAACTCGGGGAACGGCTCGTCGATCCCGGGCCGCGGCCCGGAGTGCCCGCTGGTAGCACCGCCGGCACCGACGCCCGCGCCGACCGTCGCCTTGCCGACGAAGTGGGTCGGGGCGTCTTGAGGGTCGCTGAACTCGTCCGGTGGCGGGTTGGCCTCACCCCGCGTGCGGGGGATGTTCTCCGTGTCCCGCCGGTCCGGATCCTCCGGCTCTCCCAGACCGCCGATCATACGAAAGTAGACACCAGACTGCTGAAGAAATCTCCGACGCCGTGGAAAATGTCAACGGCGGTATTGCCGAGCACCTTCACCACATCCGCCGCCGCACCGGGGCGGAAAGCCACGAAGAAGACCACGAAGGCAATGCCTCCCCAAGTCAGCATCTTCTTCAGCATCTCGGACCTTCTCCCTCTGCCGTTGGAGCAATTCTCAGCGTAACAGTTGAACAACCTACCGAGAATCATTAAGGCACATCTCCGCCAGCTACTCGCAACGTCCGATCAGGAAAGTTACAGACGTCTGGTCATGGCGCCGAAGAACAGCTCCGCCGGCCGCCATTCCGTGAGATCGCGCAGCTCAGGGTTGTCGGCGAAGAAGTAACCGGCGTGCGCCGGCCAGGCGATGGCGTACAGCCACCGCCCCTTCGCCTCGCCCGCGTAGACGCTGCGATCTTCGGGGCCATCGACCGACCAGAGTGGGGTCGGTCGCCCAGCCACCTTCAGTTTCGCATGCGCCTCCGCCTCTCCGGCCATTCCCGCCAAATCGGGGCCGAGATCTGGACCCGGAAGGCCGGCGATCCGCGCACCGAGACCGACGCCGGGCTCTTCGGCCACCAAGACGACATCCGCCGGTCCATCGCCCAAAGGGGTCGGCCCGCTGCACGCGACGGCGGTGGCGGTGACACCCCGCCTGTCGTCTCCCACCCAGGCCAGGCCGGTCATCAACCATCCGGCAGGCAAAGGCCAAGGACACCAGAGGGGTACCCCATCCCTGCCGGCCTTCTCGGTCAGGCTCGCCAGCACGTCGTCCCCGAGCCGGTTGACCCGGTGCATGGGCTGCACCGGCCCGTCCTTGTCGCACAACCACTCCGAGTGGGTGAGGCCGGGTGGGCGCAGGGGACCGTCGCACCTGGGACAGGTCACGGTGACGCCCATGACACCAACTCTAGGGGCTAATCGGGCAGATGTGCATACTCCCGGATCCAGGCGTGCATGGCGATCCCCGACGCGACCCCGGCGTTGATCGAGCGCGTCGAACCGAACTGGGCGATGGAAAACACCTGGTCGCAGCGGTCGCGTGCGCCCTGCGACAGGCCCGGTCCCTCCTGCCCGAACAGGAGTACGCAACGCCGAGGCAGGACAACGGTTTCGATGGGCTTGCTGCCCGGCAGGTTGTCGATGCCGACGGCGGTCAGCCCTTCCTCGTGCGCCCAATCCACCAGCTCTTCGATGGTGTCGTGGTGGCGGATGTGCTGGTAGCGGTCGGTCACCATGGCACCGCGCCGGTTCCACCGGCGCCGCCCGACGATGTGCACCTCGGCGGCGAGAAAGGCGTTGGCCGTGCGGACCACGGTGCCGATGTTGAGGTCGTGCTGCCAGTTCTCGATCGCGACGTGGAAGGCGTGGCGGCGCGCGTCGAGGTCGGCGACGATCGCCTCCAGCCGCCAGTACCTGTAGCGGTCGACCACGTTGCGCCGATCGCCCTCGGCCAGCAGCTCAGGGTCGTACCTCGGGTCGTCGGGCCACGGACCGCTCCATGGCCCGACGCCGATCTCGTCACCGATCTCGCCAAGGATCTCGCTGTCGTCCACGACGCCACCGTAGTGGAGAGCGAGCGTCAGCCGTTGCGCAACGCTTCGGCCAGATCGGTGAGGAACTGCTGCTCGGCTCGGCTGTGGGTGACGGCTCCGATGCCGAGCACCCCACCGGACTTGGCGGCGCCGCAAACCCTGTCGGCGATCGCCTCCACCCACGTCCGGTAGGCCTGGGCATCGGCCGGTGTCGCCCTCGAGTCCAGGACGAGGGCGGCCGCCCGGCAGCTGACCAATACTTCGGTGATGCCCGCCTCGCGGTCGCGGCCCTGTTCCGCGTTGGGCGGATCGGGGTCGGCCTCGGCGTAGATCGAGGCGACCACCGCCCGTACCAGGTCGGAGGGGGAGCCGGCCCCCGCCGCAATGGCGTTGAGTCCGGCTAGGCCCTCATCGACGGTGCGGCGATCGCTATCCTTCTCGGCCGACGTGGCAGCGATCATGATGCGAGCTGGAAGCCGCGTAAGCAACTCCCACTCATGCGGTTCGAACGCGAGGAGCACGGACTCCCTCGCGGAAAGGAGACTTCCGGAAGCTGACTGCCTCGGCATGATGACCTCCTGTCGCCAGCATATGCCGCAATCCCTTGCCAGCGTGACGCTATGTTGTGACCTGGGTTACGCGACTGGGCCTATACATGGCGGTGTACCTGCGGCAAAATCGTGAGTCACGAGAGCGTGGGCGGCGGGTGCCGGGGAGGGCCCCGCCGTTCATTGCGTATTGGGGGTGGGGTGAGGGATGCAGTTCGGTCGCTATTTTGAAGAGTTCGAGGTCGGGGCGATCTACAAACACTGGCCCGGTAAGACCGTGACAGAGTATGACGACCACCTCTTCTGCCTGCTTACCATGAACCACCATCCGCTGCATCTCGACGCCCATTACGCCCAGACCCAGACCGACTTCAAGCGCAATGTTGTGGTGGGCAACTACATCTATTCGCTGCTGCTGGGCATGTCGGTGGCGGATGTGAGCGGCAAGGCGATCGCCAATCTCGAGGTGGAGTCGCTGCGACATGTGGCGCCGACCTTCCACGGCGACACCATCTACGGCGAGACCACGGTGCTGGAGAAGAAGGAGTCGCAGTCCAAGCCCGATCGCGGGGTGGTGAGCGTGGAGACCCGCGGCTACAAGCAGGACGGCACCCTCGTTTGCGTCTTCCGCCGCCGTGTAATGGTGCCGAAACGGCCGGAATCCGTGTAATCGAAACCACCGTGGGTAGGGTCTGCGGAGCGGGAATTCGCGGCGACGCGCGCCGGTTGTTCCTCGCGTCTGAGCAGTTCGATGAATCGGAGCGGGACATGGCAACTGTGGAGCTCACCACGGACAACTTTGACGAGATCACCAGCGGTGACGGGATCACCCTGGTGGACTTCTGGGCTTCCTGGTGCGGCCCTTGCGTGAGGTTCGCGCCGATCTACGAGAGCGTGTCGGAGAAGCACCCAGACGTCACCTTCGGCAAGGTCGACACGGAGGCTCAGCTTGAGCTTCAGGCTCGCTATGACATCCGCTCGATCCCCACAATCATGGCGATCCGCGACGGCGTGATCGTTTTCGCCCAGCCGGGCGCGCTGCCCGAGCAGATGCTCGAGAGCCTGATCACCCAGGTCAGGGCGCTGGACATGGACCAGGTGAAGGCCCAGGCGGGCCACACCCACTAGACATCTATCGCCTCGCGACGCGCGACGGCGAAGACAGACTGGCCGAACGGCGGCTTACGGCCCCGTTCGGCCTTGCGCAGCCGGGGCACGACCACGCGGTCGTAGGTGCGTAGCATCGCGCCGTTTTTGGGGCGCTGCCGCATCAGCTTGCACACCACCATCCAGCTGATCAAGCCCACGGGATTGACGTAGCGCAACTCCTCGATCTCAAGCCCGGCCGCGGTCAGGGCCTGGGCCATGGTGCCCTTCGTGTACCGCCGCACATGGCCGATCTCGCGGTCGAACCGGCTCATCGCGGCCTGGAACGCCGGCACGATCAGCGCTACCGCCCCGCCCGGACGCAGCAGGCGCTTCGCCGACACCAGCGCGCCCACGTGATCGTCGATGTGCTCCCAGACGTTGAGCGCCACCACCGAGCTGTGCGAGCCGGTTTCGTCGGTCGGCAGCAGCAGCTCCCGAGCGGTCACCTTCGGCTCATTGGCGAAGCGGGCCTTGAGCGCGAGCAGCCGCTGGGGGTCGCCCTCGGTGGCGGTCAGGTGCTTCACATCGGGCAGCCACAGCGCGGCGTAATCGCCTATGCCGCTGCCGATCTCGAGCGGTTCTTCCCCCAGATATGGCCGGACCAGGTCTGCCAGCCACCGCTGATAGTTGACGGCGTCGCTCAGGTCCTCGAGGACGGCCGACTGCAGCAGGGTGTCGCCATTGATACCAGCCATGCCAAGCAGCTTATCGGGCCTGCGCGGGGGACGCCTCCTCCGGGACGTGGACCCATTGACGAACTTGACGCTCCATGAAGAACGACAGGAACGGAATGGTCCCGGAGATCGCCACCAGCAGGATCCGGGAGACGGTCCACTGCACACGGCGCGCAAGGTCGCCGACGGCCACCAGGTAGAGCACGTAGCACCAGCCGTGGATCGGGGCGACGAGCGCCACGCCAATATTGTTGTCGCCGAAGTACTTCAGCGGCATGGCCACCAGCGTCAGCAGGAGCAGCAGCACACCCACCACCCAGGCGATGGTGCGGTAGCGGGTCAGCGCGCCGGCAAGGCCGCGTTTGAACATTGGGACTCCTCTATACCCGGTAGTCGCTTATACCCGGTAGTCGCTCGGTCTCGCCTCGGGATGCTCGCTGAGCCAGGCAAGGTATCGGTTGTACGCCGCCAGCTGCGGATCGCCTTCCCCCGCGTCGATGCCGAAGTCGGTGCCCGAGCCGGTGGCCTCCGCCACCCGCCTGGTGATCACCGGCCCGCGCTTGGATGCCGCGGGCTTCGACTCCGGCAATGGCGGCGTCTTTCCCAGCGCCAGCCGCATCTCACGGATCCAAATGTAGACCAGGAAGATCGCGAAGAGCGGCCACTCGAACGTGTACGCCCAGCTGAGCACGTTGCCCTCGGCCGCTCGACCCGCCTGCCACCAGCCCAGGGCAAGAAACGCCGCGACACCCGCCCACACCAGCGCATGGCCAAGCAGCCAACGCGGAGTGAGCAGTCTTCGCACGGCAGTCAGCGTACCCCGTACTCCTTAAGCAGCCCGCGAGAGATGATGGTCTTCTGTATCTCACTCGTGCCCTCGCCGATCAGCAGGAACGGCGCCTCGCGCATCAGCCGCTCGATCTCGTACTCCTTCGAGTACCCGTACCCGCCGTGTATGCGGAACGACTCGGTCACGATCTCGTGGCAGTACTCGCTGGCCAGTAGCTTGGCCATCCCCGCCTCGACGTCGTTGCGCTGCCCGGAGTCCTTGAGCCGGGCGGCGTTGACCATCAGGGCGTGCGCCGCCTCGATCTTGGTGCCCATCTCGGCGAGCTTGAACGCGATGGCCTGGTGCCCGGCGATGGGCTTGCCGAATGTCCTGCGCTGCTGGGCATAGGCGATGGCGAGCTCGAACGCGCGGATGGAGATGCCGCAGGCGCGGGCCGCCACGTTGACCCGGCCGACCTCTATCCCGTCCATCATCTGGTAAAAACCGCGTCCCGCGCCCGACGGCCCGCCGAGCACGGCCGAGGCCGGCACCCGGTGTCCATCGAGGATCATCTCGGTTGTCTCGACGCCTTTGTACCCCATCTTGTCGATGCGGCCGGGGATGGTCAGCCCCGGCGCGGTCTCGCCGAAGCCGGGCTCCTTCTCCAGCAGGAACGTGGTCATGTTGCCGTAGACCGACTCCGCCCCCTGGTCGGTCTTGACCAGCGTCGCCACCACCGACGAGTACGCGCCGTTGGTGAGCCACATCTTCTGCCCGTTGAGCACATAGGAGTCGCCGTCCACCAGGGCGCGGCTCTTGATGGCCGCGACGTCGGACCCGCACTCCGGTTCGGACATGCTGAAGGCGCCGCGCACCTCGCCGGTGGCCATGCGGGGCAGGAAGTGCTGCTTCTGCTCCTCCGTGCCGTGCTGCGAGATGAGGTAGGCGACGATGAAGTGGGTATTGATAATGCCCGATATCGACATCCAGCCGCGTGACAGCTGCTCGACCACGAGCGAGTAGGTCAGCAGGGACTCGCCCAGACCACCGTACTCCTCCGGGATGGTCAGGCCGAACAGCCCCATGTCGCGCATGCCCGCGATGATCTGCTCGGGATACTCGTCCGCATGCTCGAGATGCTGCGCCCGCGGGATGATCTCTTTGTCGGCGAATTCACGTACCGTCTCGAGGATGGCGACCTGCTCATCGGAGAGACCGGGCGTTTGGGCGAGACGGGCCATGACAGCCTCCAAGGATTAGTTGAGAGTTACCGCCGAGTATCGTCCCGTCCCCCGAGAGCGGCCAAGGCACCCACCGCGGGCGTGTTTGTGAAAAGGTTCACCGGTCGGCCACGAGAAGAGGAGCGCGCATGACCTATCCGCCGCCGCCGCCCGGTGGATACGACCCCTACCAGCCGTTGGCACCGGAGTACGTGCCGCCACCGCCGACGATGGGGCAGGTGCCCGGCGCGGGCGCCACCAACGGGATGGCGATCGCGTCGATGGTGACCGGCATCGTGTCGCTGCTGCTGTTCTGCTGCACGTTCCTTTCGGTGCCGGCGGGCATCGTGGCGGTCGTGCTCGGGCTGGTCTCGCTCAACCAGGTGAACCAGCGTGGCCAGGAGGGCAAGGGCATGGCGATCGCCGGCATCGCCACCGGTGGGGCGGCCCTGCTCGTGCAGGCCGCATGGTTTATTTTCAACGGTTTCGCGATGCTGTCCGGCACCGACATCTGGAGTGATTGACATGTGGACTACCGTCATTGGCGCATCTAACACAAGGAGCCCCTCATGACCTACCTGCCGCCAGGCAACCAGGATCCTTACGGGCAGCAGCCGCAACCGCCGCAGGATCCTTTCTCCGGACAGCAGTCCAACCCGTATGCGCAGCCCACAGCGCCGCAGCCGACGTCGGTGCCTCCGACAGCGCCCTACGGCCAGCCATACGGCTACGGTGCCGCGGCACCGCCGCAGAACTCGATGGCACTGACCTCCATGATCCTTTCGCTGGTCGGCATCGCCGTCTGGATCACCGCGCCGGTCGGGGCGATCCTGGGGCACATCGCCCTCAAGCAGATCCGGCAGACCGGCGAGTCAGGCGAGGGCATGGCCAAGACGGGCATCATCGTCGGCTGGATCATCACCGGCCTCGGGGTGCTGTGCTGCGCTGGCTACATCGTCTTCTTCGGCATCCTTGCCGCCAACTCCGGCAACATGTAGTAGGCGCCGGCTAGTCCACAAGCGAGGCGGTGGCTTCCCACAGGCGGGAGGCCGCCGCCTCGTCCGTCGCCACCCCGGGCGGCTTCGTCACCCGATAGCTGACATAAAGGGCGCCGTTGACCAGCCGTTCGGCCGGTTCGGTGGCCAGCCACACCAGCTGCCGGGCGGCGCTCTCCGGGCTCGCAAGCCCCGGTGCTATCCGATAGAAGAGCTGTGCCGCGGGGGTACCGAAACGGGTCCTGACCACACCGGGGTGGAAACAGACCGAGTAAAGGTGCGGCCACCGCCGTGCGGCCTCCGCCGTGAACAAGATGTTCGCCTTCTTCGATGTCCCGTAGGCAAGCCAGGAGCTGCGAAACCGGCGTGAGGGCACGCGGGATAGGTATCGGGTAGGGTCGGTTCCGCCGCCCGAAGCCACCGAGGTGGTGTTGACGATCCGTGCACCGTCGGGCAGCTGCGGCAGGAGCAGGTGGGTCAGAAGAAACGGGGCGATGTGGTTGGTCTGCATGGTGACATCGAAGCCGTCCACTGTGGAGCCACGGAACACCCCGCCCGCATTGTTGGCGAGAACATCGATGCGCTGCCCTGCCAGCTCCCGGGCGAGGTCTCTCACCTCGCTGAGCCTGGTGAAATCGCATCGCAGGGCGGTCGTTCCCGGTACCCCCTCAAAATCGGCCAAACGGCGCTGATCGCGCCCCACCGCGGTGACCCGCCACCCACGCCGCGCCATCTCTTTGGCCGCGGCTGCGCCGATCCCGGAACTCGCACCGGTGATGATTATGTGAAGGGGTTGTGGGATGGGGGGTTGGTGGGTGGGGTAATCAACGGTGAGATCTTCCACAGTCTCGTTCTCCTTCCGACGCCGCCGAGGTTACCGTGAAGTACATGTCGATAGGTCGCCCACGCCGTTCCTGCCTGGCCGTCCCCGGTTCGAGCATCAAGATGCTCACCAAGGCCCAGATTCTCCCCGCCGACCAGGTGTTTCTCGATCTTGAGGACGCGGTGGCGCCGCTGGCCAAGCCGGCCGCGCGCAAGAACATCGTGGACGCGCTGAGCGAGGGTGACTGGGGCGACCGCACACGCGTGGTGCGGGTCAATGACCTCACCACCCCGTGGACGTACGCAGATGTGATCGAGGTGGTCGAGGGGGCCGGCGCGCACCTTGACTGCATCATGCTGCCCAAAGTGGAGTCCGCCTCGCACATCCAGTGGCTGGACCTGACCCTGACCCAGCTTGAGAAGGCGCTGGGCCTGCAGGTGGGCCGCATCGGCATCGAGGCGCAGATCGAGAACGCCGCGGGGCTGATCAATGTGGACTCGATCGCCGCCGCGTCGCCGCGGGTGGAGACGATCATCTTCGGCCCGGCCGACTTCATGGCGTCTATCAACATGAAGTCTCTTGTGGTCGGCGCGCTTCACCCGGACTACCCGGGCGACCCGTTCCACTACATCCTGATGCGCATCCTCATGGCCGCGCGGATGCACGGCAAGCAGGCCATCGACGGGCCGTACCTGCAGATCCGCGACACTGAAGGCTTCCGCGAGGTGGCAAAGCGAAGCGCCGCGCTCGGCTTTGACGGCAAGTGGGTGCTGCACCCGGACCAGATCGAGGCGGCAAACGAGATCTACTCACCCTCGCAGGAGGACTACGACCACGCCGAGCTGATCCTCGACGCGTACGAGTATCACACCTCTGAGGAAGGCGGCAAGCTCGGCGCAGTCATGCTCGGCGACGAGATGATCGACGAGGCGTCGCGCAAGATGGCGCTCGTGATCGCCTCGAAGGGCCGGGCGGCGGCCATGCGCCGCACCAAGTTCTTTACACCACCAGAGTGAACTCGGCGGTGTGGACCTTGCCGGACACCTGGTAGTCGAAGAACATCCGGTACGTGCCGGGGCTCGGCGCGGCCATCCAGAACTTCACCGCCCCCCCGGAGAGCTGAGGCTCGGCGTGCACGTGAACGTAGGCAAGGTCCTTGTCGCGCAACACGACCAGATGCCCGAAGGAGCCAAGATAGGGCTCGAGCGCGGCGCCACCCGCCACGCGGAACAGCAAAGGTGACGTGGCGCCGACATTGAGCGTGCCTTCGTGGGTGACGGTCTGACCGTCCGCTGTGGACTCACGGGTCGCGGCGGGGACCGCTTCCGGCCGGTAGTCCCCCGCGACGGTGATGTCGTAGCCGAGCGTGAGCGCGGACTGGGCGCCCTCCTGCGTCAGCGCGGTGAAGTCGGCGAACACCCGCCACACGCCGGGCTTGGAGAGGTCGGCCTGTACCGACCAGGTGCCGTCGGGCGCCATCGACGGATGTAGATGCTGGTAGCCGGTCAGATCACGGCGAACCACGATCAGGTGCACCGGCTTCTCGTGCACGATCGCGAACGCCGTCACGGGCTTGCCGCCTGAATCCTTGATCACGAAGCTGATCTTGCCGCCCTCGTGGGAGAGCGGGTTGAGCGTGTAACCGGCGGCGCTGATCGCCAGGCCGCCCACGTCGGAACCGGCCGCGGCCTGCGGGCCGGTATGTACATGCGCGGTGCCAGTGGCCTGCGGCGCGGGCGCGCCGGTCTGCGCGCCCGCCGTCGGGCTTGCCGGGTTGATCAGCTTGCCCAGGCCGAACCCGGCTACGAGCGCGGCGGCGAGCCCGCCGACGAACACCCCGAGCCGGATGCTGGGGCCTTGCTTATCCATCAATGCCCGCCAGCTCGTACCCAGCCTCGTCCACGGCGTGGCGGACCTCGTCGAGCGGGAGCACCGCGTCGCTGGTCACCGTCGCGGTCCCCGTGCTGAGATCGACCTCGACCCCGCGCACGCCCGGCAGCGCGGACAGCTCCTGGCTGACGGCGTTGAGACAGTGGGCGCAGGTCATGCCGGTGATCTGGTAGGTCGTCGTGGTCGGCATCGATCCCCCTAGTTTCACGATCTCACCAGCCGGGCGATCGCCTCGGTGGCTTCCTTGACCTTCGCGTCAGGATCGCCCTCGCGGGCGGCATCCACCACGCAGTGCGAGATGTGCCCCTCCAGGAGGCCGAGCGCCACGGCCTGCAGCGCCCTTGTGGCGGCGGAGATCTGCGTGAGCACATCGATGCAGTACGTATCCTGCTCCACCATGCGCTGCAAGCCACGGATCTGGCCCTCGACCCGGCGCAGGCGGGCCAGCAACGCCTCTTTGTCGGCGGCGTGGCTGTAACTCACTGTCATGCGACCTACCATACCCCCCAGGGGTACGGACCAACGAGCGGCTTGCTAATAGATCGACACGTGCACGTGATTGGTGTGGTCACCCGCGGGCGAGTCGCCGCACCTCGAACCGGTCGAGCTGTAGCTCTTCCACCCCGATCCGACGATCCAGACCTTGCAGTACCAGACGACGTACATCACGCCCAGCGCGATCGCGTTCTTGATAAAGAACGATGCGAGCTTGTCGCCGTAGAGGCGGTCGTCGCCGCTGGCGTTGCCACCGAAGCCGCTCGGCTGGGCCGCCCAGTCGCACGCCCTGCCCTTGGGATGCTCATACCGGCTGCCGGATCGCCAGCACGACACATACCTGGTGAACCCGTTGCGCTTCGCCTCCTGCAGCGCGTGCAGGGTGCGCGGCGTGATGCAGCCCGACGTGGTCGGGTCGTTGATGGTGCAGTACTCCCTGGGCCAGCTGCCGTCCGGGTTGCGGGGCGCCGGGCGCGCGGCCGGCGAGTTCGGGTCCATCCACCCGTTGATGGCGTAGCCACCCATGGCCGACAGCGCCCGCTCGGCGGCCTGCTTGCGCTTGGCCATCTCGGCCTGCATGTTCTGCTGGGTCACGATCTCGGCGTCGATGGCGGCCTTGGCCTCGACGGCCCTGCGGCGCGCGTCGACCAGCTGTGCCAGCTGCTCCTGGTCACGCTGAGTCATCTTGTTGATCGCGACGGCGCGGCCCAGAAACTCGTCCGGGCTGGTGGCGTTGAGGATCACTCCCAAAGTGCCGATCCTGCCGGTCTTGTACGCCTCCCCGGCATATCGGGCGACGCCCGCCTTCATCCGCGCCATGTCCATCTCCGCGCGGGTCAACTGGTCCTGCAGCTCCACCTGCTTGGCACGTGACTTCGTGAGCGCCGCCTCCGCGTCCAGCCAGCCCACTGCGGCCGACTCCAGATTGGAGCGCAACGTGTCGAGCTGGTTGGAACTGCCCTCATCGGGCGGGGTGGTCGGCTGGGCGGACGCGGGCGCGGCAAGCGTCATGACCAGGGCAAACACCGTCGCTAACGCGGACAGTGCGCCATACCGTTTTCGTCTGGATCGCGGGGTGCCAGACCGGGGGGTGGGGGTCACGGTCGGTCACGATACCTCAAGCGTGAATATCACTCCAGAAGAGCTTCCCTAGCCAGCGCATAGACTTCGTCGTCACGGCAGACCAAAAGGCCTGGATGCGGCAGGGCCGGATCATATTGAGAGCCATCGAAGTGACGGGCGACACCGCCGGCTTCGCGCACCATCAGCGCACCCGGCGCATGATCCCACGGCAGGCTCTTCCAATACAGCACGAAGTGGTGCCCGCCGCGGATCAGCTCGGGGTAGTCGTGGCCGGCGCAGTGCCGGCTGGGCAACACCTTGCCGACGCGGGGCAGATGCGAGACCACCTTCTCGCGCAGCGCCTCCGGCAGGTAACGGGTATGGACCGACGCCACCAGGTCGGCAGTGGCCAGCGGGGCGTGGTCGAGGGTCATCCGCACCCCGTCGAGATAGGCGCCCGAGCCCGCCTCGGCCGCGGCCACCAGCCCGGTGGCCGGTTGATAGATCACGCCGAGCACCGGGCGGCCGCCCCGCAGCAGCGCCACCATCAGCGCGAAGGGCTCCCTGCCCGCGGCGAAGTTGCCGGTACCGTCGATGGGATCGATCACCCAGACCGGCCCGGGATCGCCGATGCGCTCCAGCACCCGATGATCCGCCGCCACCGCCTCCTCGCCGACGACGAGCGAACCGTGTAGCAAGTTGGCCAGGCTCTTGCCGAGGGCCGCTTCGGTTTCGCGGTCGACGATGGTCACCAGGTCGCCCGGTGCCTTCTCGCAGATGTCACCCTCGGCCAGGTTGCGAAAGCGCGGCATGACCAGCTCATCGGCGACCTCACGCAGCGCCGTCACCACCTCGTCGATCATCGACCGCCCCTCCTGAGATCGCGTCCATACTCGCACGCATGGCCGATCAAGGACTACCGCGCGCCGCATGACCAAAGGCGGCCGCCCGGTGGGACTGGTGACGTCAACGCAGGCAGACCAGCCCGGGCACCTGAATCTCGTCGGTGACCTGCCCATCCTCTATCGCGACCAGGGCGTTCTCCCTGCCCGCCCACAGCCGGTCGCCGTTGGCCAGCCCCCGCACCGCGAAGCCCACGTCACGGCCGGCCAGCCTGCTGCCCGTAGCGAGGATCAGCCGGTCGGTGTAGATCGCGTAGGCGTCTCCCGGTGTCGCCGGGATGGTGGAGGTGTGGCTGATCGCCAGCGCGAGAGGGTCGATCTCGGCGATCACGCCACCCTCGCCCGCGATCGCGAAGATCCGGTCCGATGATCCGGTGATGGTGTGGCTGGCCGCGGGCCCCAGGCCGAACGGAGCTGGCAGATCGATGCAGACGGCCCAACCCTCGCGCAGGCTCAAGGCGTGGATGAAGGCGTGGATGTCGGGCGCATCGGGCCGCACGCCAAGCAGCTGGCCTGTGTGGTGATGATCGCCGCCGTGCGTGAACAGCGTGAAGAGAATGCCGCGCGTCGAGTCGTGCACCGAGTGGTGGCCGTGACCCCGCATGATCTCCTCGGCGAACTCCGGAACCGCCCTCTTTTCCCTGGTATAGAGGGAGACGAGCTCGCCGGTGGCAAGCTCGAGTGCGCGCACCCGATAGTTGTCGCCCCGATGGTCGAGGACGAAAAGCCTGCCGCCGTCGGTGGAGAAGGCCTCGGGTTCGATGGTGCCGCGCAGGTTGTAGCGGTATCGCTCGGTGCCGCCGCGCATGACGACGATCGTGGTGGTCTCGCGCGGGTTCGCGGGATGGCGGCCGGCGATCAGGGCGATCTGGCCGCCGCCGACCGCCGAGATGGTCCAGTCGCCTTTGAGCTGCGCCTGCGAGCGGACCTCGAGGGTTTTGCGGTGGCGCAGCACCAGTTGCTGACCGTCCAATGTGGCCAGCTCGTGGTCGGTGACGGCTCCCGGGCGCGGCGCGACGAGCCAGTCACGTTTGCCGGTGTCAAAGACGCCCAGGCCCTCGGCATGGGCGATTAGCAGGGTGTCGCTTGGTTTTTGATTTTGACGGGTACCGGGAGAGCACGCCCCTGTCAGGCCGGTGAGAGCCGCGAATCCCATCACGCCCAGCACCCCGCGTCGAGTGGTCATGCTTGCACGAGTCCCGGGCCTCCCTCCCGGTTCCGTACTCTCCTTGATCGGCGTTTGGTGGCCAATTTCTCGTTTCCAGGGTTGGATTTTGCCCGCAAACGGTGATCTTCGTTGTTTGTTTGTTGGAGCGGTTTTACCTTTCTCTGGCATGGACGAGATGACTTTCGAGCGGGAGGTGATCGCCGGTGGCCGGGTCTATCAGCTCACCGCGACCGCTCTGGCCGACGGCCGCACCGAGATCTGTGTGCGCAGCGGCGAGTCCGGCGCGATCGAGCTCAACGAGATCAGCGGCACCATCGCCCGCGAGGATCTCGCCATGGTCGCTTGCGCCTTCCGGCCCGAGCTCGCCGCCATCGCAGCCTGGCACGGCATCTTCTTCGACGACGGTTCGCGGAGCCTGGCGCAGCGGCGCCGCAAGCACCCCAATGCCTATGCGCCTTGGTCCAAGGAGCACGAGCGGGTGCTGGTCGAGCTGCACGAGGCCGGCACGCCGGTGCGCCAGATCGCCCGGGAGCTGGGGCGCCAGCCGGGCGCGATCACCGCCCGCCTCGAGAAGCTGGGCCTGCGCTGAGCGGGAGTTCCCACCCATCGGAGCGATAGGCGTTGGAAGCAGGAGTGCAGGACGGGGGCTGAGGCAAGCCATGACATGGGGTGGTTTCGTTGCTGTTGCTTGCCTTGGTGGACTCGCTGGGTTCCCCGGCTCTCGCGCCCGCGCGTCCCTGGCCTTGCGCATCGCGCCACGGGTTTCGGGCATCGCTCCCGGCCCTGCCCGTCGCGCCCGCGCCCTGTGCTTCGCCCGCGGCCTCGGGCATCGCGAGCTGGCCGTCCTCATTGGCTTTCCTCCTGCGCCGGTACCGCATCCGCCGGCGTGCAAAAACGGATCCCTTGGGCCGTGGAAGTGGTGCCTCTCTCCACGGCCCAGGGGATCCGGAGCAGTGATCGCCTCTGCCCCTGGGAGGTAGCTGCCGGTCGGGCGACAGGGCTCAGGCTCGCATCCCAGCACGCCCAACCAGCCAGCGCGCTGAACCCTGTTCTTGCCTCGCTGTCATGGCCAGACCAGCAGCTAAGCCAGAATAGGCAACTTAGCAGCCCGAGCAACACCCTTCAGGACACCCTAGTTGGCTAAGCCGCCAAACTTGGCACATCTCCTTTTCCTCACTCCCTTTTACGGCATCGTCACCAGATGCGCGTGGACCGTGTTGGCGAACGCGTATCCGTTGCTGGCATCCCAGTTGATGGACCACGTCATGGCACCACGGATCGAGGGCCAACGGGCCGGCGGGACGAAGCTGCCGCAGTTGGTCCCGGCCGCCAGGCAGTTGAGCGCGTTGTTCACCACCGTCGGGTTGACATATCCGCCGCCGGCCGCCGAAGGTGTGGCCGGCAGCCCGAGCGCCACCTGATCGGACCGCAGTGCGCTTTGCAGCTGGATGCACGCCAGCGCGGTCAGGAAGTTGATGGTGCCCTGGGTGTAGGCGAACATCTGATCGCAGCCGAGCATGCCACCCGAGTTGTAGTACTGCGTGTGGACGATGGTCAGGATGTCCCGGATGTTCAAGGCCAGCGAGAAATAGGCGTTGGCGGCCGACTGCATGTCGATCGTCTGCGGCGCCATCGTGATGATGAGGCCGGTGCCGACCCTGGACCGGATCGAGCGCAGCGCCTGCTCCATAAAGGTCGGGTTGAGCCCGTTCTCAAGGTCGATGTCGACGCCGTCGAAGCCGAAGCTCGCGATCAGGTCAACGATGCTATTGGAGAAATTCGTTGCGGCCGTTGAGCTTCCGACCGAGACCGTGCCCTTCTCGCCGCCCACCGACAGGATCACCCGCTGGTTGCGCGAGTGCAGTGTCGTGATGTCGGCCCGCAGCTGGGCGTTGGTGTAACCGCCCAGTGCCGTCGACAGGCCAGCGTCCACGTTGAACGTGACCGCGCCGGGCAGGCTGGGGTTCGCGTCCGCGAAGGCGACCGCCACGATGTCGTAGGTGGTCGGCACGGCCGACAACCGCAACGGCGTGGCCCCGTTGGTGAAGTTCTGCCAGTAGCCGGTGAGCAGGTGCTTGGGCAGGTTGCCGGTCGAGCAGCCGGTTGTCGTCGCCGTTACGGTTGCGGGCGATGATTCGCCATTGGCGTTGAAGGCGCGCACCGAGTATGTATGGCTCGAGCAGGCCGCCAACCCTGAGAGCGTCGCCGTCAGCCCGGTGACCGTTGTCCGCAGCGTCGTGCCCTCATAGACGCGGTACCCGGAAACCGTTCCCGTGGAAGCGTTCCAGGCGATGCTGATCGACGTGTTGGTGGTGGCGGTCACGAGCAGGTTCGTTGGCGCACCCGGAACACCCGTGCCGCATCCCGTCGTGGTGACCGTGACACTGCCTGAGCGGGCGGACTCGCCGCTGCCGTTGAACGCGGCTACCGAGTAAGTGTGGGTGGTGCAGGCGCCGAGCCCGGTGATGGTGGTCGAGGTGCCGGTCGGCGAGGCGACGACCGTGCTGCCCTCGTAGACGCGGTATCCGGTAACCGTGCCGGACGAGGCGGTCCATGACAGCGCGATCGACGTGTTGGTCACCGTGCCCGCCACGGGAGTGCCGGGCGTGCCGGGGACCGGTGTGCCACCCGCGCCCTGCAGCGAGACGTCATCCGCGTAGTAGTTGCCGGTGCCGTACCAGCCGTGCAGGTAGACCTGGGCTGTGGCGCCGGAGGCGGTGAAGGTGACCGTGAGCTTGGTCCAGTCGGCCGCGTTGGGTGTCCAGTTCGACGGTCCACCGTTGATCCCGAGGTAGACGTAGCTGCCACGCACCCATGCGGTGAGCGTGTACTGGGTACCGGAAATCACCGACACCGTCTGGGTGCACCTTGCGTTGTCGGACCCGACCGGGGCTCCTTGCAACGCCTTGGTGCCCGTGCGCACGGGCGTGGAGACGACGGTCCCCGTTGAGCCCGAACAGGTCCAGGGTGCGAGGGTGCCCGACTCGAACCCTCCGTTGACCAGCAGCTCCGCGGCGGTGGCGGGAGTGGCCGCCGTAGCGATGCCCGAGATGAGGGTGAGGACGAAAGCCGTGGTCGCGATACGAAGTCTGTTCATAGCTGCTCCTGTACGGGAGGCTGAGCTATAAGGAAACTTAATTAAATATTCACGATAAACATCAGCCACCACGATCGTCAATGGGATCAGCCCGCGGACAAGAAGGCGGCGAGCCGTCGCACGCCTTCCCTGATCCGTTCCGCCTCAAGGTAACTGCACGACAACCGGATGGCATGTTCCCCGCCGCCGCCGGGATAGAAGAACGACATCGGCGTCCACAGCACGCCGAACCGCGACGCTGATAGCTCTAGCAGCTTTTCGTGAGCCGTGGCCGGGCGCGATCGTCCAAACCGAACAGACCGTAAGGGTCGTCTTCGAGGATCAACAGGTCTTCCGCTTCCGCGACGGCGAGCAGGCCTTCACGGGTCGCCATATCCAGGCAGTCGCCCGACGGGTTGCTGAAGTCGGGCACGACGTAGAGAGCCCGCGGGGTCTTCCCCTCGGCGCGCACCCGTTGCGCCGCTTCGCTCACGGCTCGCGGGTCGAGGCCGTGCCGCCTTTGCCGTGGATCCCCCTTGAGATCGGCGTGGTGATGGAGACCTGACTTCCCGAACTTTCTGGTGGCGCCACCCCAGACGAATCCCGCCGTGCCCAGCACCCCAAGCAGCGCGACAAAGTCCCCAAGGGCCGCCGGAGGACGCAACAGCGACAGCAACAACCTGCGCCACAAGACCAGCACGAAACGCCCACTTAGCCTGATCAAAAAGTGGCCCTGGCAGGATTCGAACCTGCGACGCACGGTTTAGGAAACCGACGCTCTATCCCCTGAGCTACAGGGCCGGCTCGTGGAAGCTTACTAGTTTAGCGGTTGGGACGTAGGGTCCAGGTAACGGTCATCTCTCCCGTGGTCACCCCGTCGGTGTTGGAGATCACTATCTTCACGTCGAACTCGGGGCGGCTGCCCGCCTCAAGCTCCGTGACCACCTCGGCGGCCGGGCGGGCCAGGCGGGCGGTAGCGGTAACGGTACCCATGGCCAGCTTGGCGTATTCGATCCGGGCCCGCACCGCCAAAGGGGTGGCCAGGTGCAGGTGCGAGGCGAAGGCCGCGAGCACGATGGCGCCTGACGCCGTTTCGGCGAGTGAGAACATGGCGCCCGCGTGCGGCCCGCCGACGTGGTTGTGCAGGGCGGTAGCGTCGGGCAGCACGGCGACGGCCGAATCGGGCGTCACCGAAGTGAAGGATATTCCGAGGGTGCGGGCGAAGGGGACGGCGTCGAGCAACGGTGTCATGAGCCGGATGTTACTCGCGGGTAATACCTAGCGCCATCCCACATCGATCCGGTCGCCGCGGTCGTCGAAAAAGTGCAGGGCGTCCATGCGCACGGCGACGGCCAGCGGATGCCCTGCCCCCACCTGCGGGTAGGGGGCCAGCCGCACGGCAAGCTCGGCGGCCCGCCGGTGGTGCCGGCCGGGGTCCGACAGCACGCTCTCCCGCTGCTGCTGCCCGCTCGGGCGCTCGGCGACCGCCGTGTTGGCCGAGGTGCCGTTGGCGCTGCGCCCCTTCAACAGGTTGACCATGTTCCCGAAGCGCCTCAGCCGCGACCCGCCCTCCTCCGGCTCGGACTGTGCCCGGCCGACCTCGTCCACGACGACCGCCGTGGCGCCGATATCGACGTAGGCGAGCGACTCGTGCCCGTGGTGCTCGAGGTACCTGATCCGCCCGTGGAGCACATCGCCCGGGGTATCGGAGGCCACCGGTGTCAGCGCCTCGGCCCGCACGCCGATAACGATCCGCTCGCCGTGGAAGTGGGAGACGGCCCGCGCCCGGATGTCGTTCCACGAGAGGTACATCGACTGCTCGCCCAGGTTTAGCTGGACGTAGCGATCGAGGTGAACGTAGACCGAAGCCTCCAGAAGGTTCATCCTCGGGCTGCCCAGGAACGCCGCCACATACAGCGTCGCCGGCTTCCCATATACCTGCGTCGGCGTGCCCACGTCCTGAAGGATGCCCTTGCGCAGGATGGCCACGCGGTCGGCCATGGTCAGCGCCTCGGCCTGGTCGTGCGTCACGTAGATGGTGCTGACCCCGAGCTCCCGCACCAGGCCCGAGATCTCCGCACGCAGCTCGGCGCGCAACCCGCTGTCGAGATTGGACAAAGGCTCGTCCATGAGGAACAGGCCCGGCCGCCGGACGATCGCCCGGCCCATCGCCACCCGCTGCCGCTGCCCACCGGAGAGCTGGCTGGGCCTGCGCCCCAGCACATCCCCTATGCCAAGGGCGCTTGCCACATCGGCCACCCGCTCGGAACGCGGCTGCGACTCCACCCCGGAAAGCCGCAACGGGAACCCGATGTTTTCACCGACGGTCATGTGTGGATAGAGCGCGAAATCCTGGAATACCATGGCGATCCCGCGATCGCGCGGCGGCAGTTCGTTGGCGAGTTGCCCGTTCAGGATGATCGCTCCGGTGGTGGGATCCTCAAGACCCGCCACCATGCGCAGCACTGTGGACTTCCCGCAGCCCGATGGTCCAAGCAGGACCATGAACTCCCCATCAGCTACGTCAAGGCTGACATTGTCGACCGCAACCGTCCCGTCCGGGAAAACTTTGGTGACGTCTTTGAGCGCGACGGTGGTCACACCGTCTCCCTCCAGAAGAAATGACTTAAGCCTGAATCCGTCACTTTGGCGAAGTAATAACCTACTGCCAATCGGGTGAACGTGCCATGTTCGATGTGTGACGTACCAATTACGTGCCGAGCAGATTGGCCTGCTCCAAGTCGGGCAAAAAGTCCACTTCGACGCAGCCGAATGGGGAGATATCGACCGCCGAAAAGCGTAGGCCGGATTCAGCGATGGCCGTCTCTATACCCCGCTCGAAGTAGTCGCCATCGGCGCAGCGATCAAGGTGCTCCACCAGCACCGGCCGATCCTCGGCGCTGACATAGTTAATTCCAACGGCCTCGCCAAGGCCGCCCACCACCTGTTTGGACAGCTCCTTGATGCAGCCCTCGCCGTCGAGCGTGTATTTAATCTCCTCTTCACCGACGCGCTCCGTGTTGACCGCGACGAATGAGCGCTCAAAGCTAAGGGCGGCAAGCAATCCGGGCACGAACACCACGTCGCCGTTGAGCCACAGGATCCCGCCGGGCGGCGCCAGCCGCAGCGCACGCAGCAGGCTCTTCGCCGTGTTGGTCTGATCGAAGATCTCGTTGTACACAAAAGACGCGTCCGCGGGGGCGGCCTCGAGAATCATCCCCAATTTGAATCCGACGACCACGGTCAGCTGGAGCCGCTCGCCGAACTCCCGCCGCAGGTGGTCGATCTGCTGGCGAAGGATGGTGCGGCCATCGGCAAGGAGGGTCAATGGCTTCGGGTGCGGTCTGCCCAGACGGGTACCCAGTCCGGCAGCCAGGATGACCACGTTCACGACGCTTCCACCTCGCCCAGGATCACCCTGCGCACCACGCGCTCCGCGCCACGCCCATCGTCAAACTGGCAGAACCGCTCGCGGAAAGCCGCGCGCAGCTCGTGGGTGCGCCATACCTCGCCGGACTCGAACGCCTCCACCAGTTGCTGCGGCGTCCGCGCCACCACACCCGGCGGCTCGCTCAGCAGGTCGAAGTAGACGCCTCGCTCGCGCACATAGTCGTCCCAGTCGGGTGCGTAGATCACGATCGGCCGGTCGAGCAGGGCGTAGTCGAACATGACCGACGAATAGTCCGTCAGCAGCACATCCGACACGAGCATCAGCTCCTCGATGTCCGGCCCTCCCCCGCCGCCCGCCACCAGGTAGTGCTGCTTCTCCAGCATCGTGGCACCAGGGATCTGCGGCATCCTGGGGACAGGCAGGGAGCCCCGATGCGTCGGCGCGTACAGGACCAGCGGACCGTCCGGATAGGACCGTCGCAACCGCGCCACGTCGTCCGGCGTCGCGTTGACCAGCACATCGTTACGCGGATAGCCGTATTCAAGGAACTCGAATCGACACGGATAAGCCCGCCGCCACACCCGCTCCGAATAGCGATTTGACACGAGGCTGAAATCCCAGCGGTCACACCGTTTCAGCAGCTTTTCCGAATTCTCGCGATACATCGGTTCGTCAACGCCCATGAATTTAAGCGGGGTGCCGTGATTCGTCTGCACATGTATGGTGCCGGGCCGCTTCACTATCTCGTTCTCGAAATTGGCGTTGTTGAAAAGCCATCGGGCGCTCGCCAAAGCGCGGTAATAGGCGAAGCTTCCTATCACGACATGGTCCACCCCGGCGGGCAGCCGCTCGACCTCATCCGCCTTTACCGCCCACACCGAACGCACCCCAGGTGCCAGCCTTCTCGCCGCGGCATGAATGGCGGCCGGATTGCATTGGTAGGCGCGCCCCCAATAGCTGCTGTAAACCGCCAGGTCCTCCAGCGGCCGGCGTCTTTGCCACCAGTAATATGCCAGCCCCGGCAGCCGTCTGAGCTTGCGCGCGACGCCGCGCACGGAGACGTTGGCGAGCCTGGCCATACCGCGGCGAGCTGCGGCTTTGCCCACCTGAAGGCCGCGATAGACCTCCCACGCCCGCCACCGCAGCAGGAAGTTCTTCAGCCCGCCGAAATAAGCGCTGTGCCGGTCGGCGAACGCC
>Ga0209382_10002999_pt1 | contig 23858 bp, 19 predicted proteins | sample SoiMetdeltSBSDD5_FD_187599 | JGI IMG/M metagenome (GOLD analysis project Ga0209382, IMG submission 187599) | Bulk soil microbial communities from a Populus tree surrounding site in Tennessee, USA - Soil MetaG P. deltoides SBSDD5 (SPAdes) (version 2) | ecosystem: Environmental > Terrestrial >...
GAGTCGCCCCGATGCAGGGGCCGGGGTTCCGGGCTAACGTCTGGATGACGTTGCATCAACCGGGAGTGATCTTCTTCACGCCGACCGTCTATGGACTTGTGCTCTATCCGCTCATCCCGTGGATCGGAGTGTTGGCGGCGGGGTATACCTTCGGAGCGTTCTATCAATTGGAAGCGGAACGGCGGCGGCGGATTCTGTTCAAGTTGGGAATCGCGCTGTTGGCTATCTTCGCGCTGCTTCGAAGCGTCAACGTATACGGCGATCCCAGCCGATGGGGAACGCAGAAAAATGCAGTCTTCACCGCCCTCTCTTTCCTGAACGTATCGAAGTATCCACCATCGCTGTTGTTTCTGCTGTTGACGCTGGGCGCGGCTATTCTCTCGCTCCCCTGGTTTGAGCGGATCGAGAAAGGCAGACTGTCTCGCATCTTCATTACCTTTGGCCGCGTGCCGCTCTTTTTCTACCTCGGACAGTGGATCACAGTACACATCCTGGCGACGTCGGCCGGCTACCTGGCGGGGCAACCGATCGCGTGGCTCTTTATGACCCCGCTGGGTCGGCCTTCGCCGAATCCCGGCAATCTCGGATTCTCCTTGTGGGTGGCGTATGTATTTTGGTTACTCGGCCTGACGCTTTTGTACCCGCTCTGCCGCTGGTTTGCCGAGGTGAAGCGCCGCCGCAGGGATTGGTGGTTGAGTTATTTATAGCGCAGCCTGCGCATAAGCGTTTTTCCCTTGTGTATTCAGGAATAACAAACCACGGGGAGCACGGGGAACACGGGGATGTTTAGTTTTGCTCTTCCCCGTGCTCCCCGTGACCCCCGTGGTTGATTCAACCTGAACGTTCAAATCGAAGGCGCTCCAAAGGCTGTCGCCATTAACGACCTGGGCCGCGCGGACGGGGCGCAATATAACGCAGGATGAGCTTGATCAATCGCGGCTCGGCCGGCCCGGCCTCGACGCGGAAGATTGTTTGCGGCGCGGGATCATCCTGCGTCAGCCGGCGCGTCGTGTCCGCGCCGGCCTCCCGCTCGACCCTGGTCCAGGCCTTACCGCCGCCACTCGCCCTTTCAAATATCGCCGCCTTTGCGCCCCAGGCTTGTTCCCACTTCGTCACCAATTCATCGGACAATTTCAGCGGCTCTGCGCCGATCTTAAGGTCTGTGAGAGGCTGAGGAGTAATGAGCGCGATCAACTGTTCACCGGTTTGATCCATCCGGCCCCGACGCATCGTGAAGAAGTTCTGGCGGTCTTCCTGCGCGGGGATCTCGATTAGCCGTCCGGCTGCCACCTGATTATCGCCGTTGCGCATACGCGTGGTCGGGAAGATCAACAGCGGCTCGCCAAGGCGTCCGTCGGCGTATTGCTCGCGATTGATCACATAAAGATAGCCCGCTTGCTGCGATTCAAAGCTCAGTCTGATCCTTTCGCCGATGCGCAAAGGACTGCCGGCCCCCACGCGCTCCGGAATCCACTCGACGACTCCGTCTTCTTCCTGAACGATGATGCGCTCTCCGACCTCCGAAGCCGCCGCGCGTCGCAACCGCCAGATCGTCAGGCCGAGTTGCGTCGAAGGCGACTTCCGGCTCTCAGCCGCTGACCCGGCGTTCATGCGGCGATACCTGACGCGTTTGTGTTGAGCGGAGGACGACTTGACCGGACGGGCCTTGATGAATTCTTGCGGAACGATGTCCCGCTCGAGACGGGCCCCGTTTTGAGTCTGGGCGAATATAGACAGGCAGAGGATGAATGGCAAAATGATCATATGCGTCGTTACGATATTTCCATTTTCCATATTACGTTTGTCATTTGTCATTGCCTGCCGCTTGCAGTTCAGGGGTTGAGCATTGGCCTGACGTCCTGTTATTTCCATAAGTTTCGCGAAAGGGGACTGTCGGCTTATAGCCGACAGGGGAATTTCGCATCGCCGAGTCTTCGAGGCGATCCCTTCTCCAAATTCCACGTTATTTAGTTGCAAAGTATCTGACAGAGTGTTAAGACACTTTCGATGGTAGACACTCGTTACAGAAGGAACGCCGGCGCGGTTTTCACCCTCAAATACCACCTGGTTTGGTGTCCGAAATACCGCAAGCCTGTTCTCGGCGGCCCGGTGGCCAAACGGCTGAAAGATTTGCTGGAAGAGAAAGCCGCCGAACTCGGCGCCACGATACACGCGCTTGAGATCATGCCGGATCACGTTCACATGTTCGTGGAGTCCGACCCGACTCTCGCCCCGGCGCACATCGCGGCTCAGTTCAAAGGCTTCACTTCCCGCGTCCTGCGCGAAGAATTTCCCTGGCTCAAATCCAGACTTCCGGCGCTTTGGAGCCGGAGTTATTACGTCGGCTCGGTGGGTCACGTTTCCGAGGCGACGGTCAGAAAGTACATCGAGAACCAGAAGGGCAGATAGTTGAGGAAGAATTTCAAATACAGGCTCTACCCGACCGTCGCGCAGACCGTCGCGCTCGACGGCCAGTTGTCCGAAGCCTGCCGCCTTTACAACGCCGCCCTTCAAGAGCGCCGCGATGCCTACCGCGCCGCCCGTAAATCCCTCGGCTATTGCGATCAGGCCAATCAATTGAAAGAGATTCGCGCCCAGGGCGATCTGGCGCTCGCCAACTTCTCCTGCTGTCAGGACGTGCTGCGCCGCGTCGATAAGGCTTTCAGCGCGTTCTTTGGCCGCGTCAGGAAGGGCCGGAAGCCCGGCTATCCGCGATTCCGCTCCGTCAGGCGTTATGACAGCATTACCTTTCCCAGTTACGGCGACGGCTGCAGGATGCTCGACGGCGGCAAACTGAGATTGCAGGGAGTCGGCGCCGTCAAGGTCAAACTGCATCGCCCGATCGAGGGCGAGATCAAGACCGTCACCGTCAAGCGCGAGGCCGGAAAGTGGTACGCGGTGTTCAGCGTCGAATGCGATGCGAAGCCGCTGCCGCCTTCGACCGAGGCGACAGGCGTCGATGTCGGCCTGACGGCCTTCGCCACGCTCGCCGACGGGACGGGGATCGAGAACCCCAGATACTACAAGGAAGCCCAAGCCGCTCTGCGGCGGGCGCAGCGCAAGGTCGCGCGCCGCAAGCGAGGCGGTAGTAACCGGAAGAAAGCCGTTCGAGAGTTGCAGCGCGCCCACGCGCATGTGCGTAACCAGCGGGCGGATTTCGCGCACAAGGTGGCCCGGACGCTGGTCGTGATGTTCGGGCTGATAGTGATCGAAAAGTTGAATGTTAAGGGCATGGCGGCAGGAATGCTGGCCAAGTCCGTTAATGACGCCGGGTGGTCGTCTTTCACCGCAAAGCTCACGTACAAAGCGGCAGAAGCTGGTCGTGCGCTGGTGGAGGTTGACCCCCGTGGCACGTCGCAGCGATGCGTGTGCGGGGCGCCGAATCCGAAGACACTGAGCCAGCGTTGGCATCAGTGTGAGAGTTGCGGATTGTCGGTTCCTCGTGATCATGCGTCTGCTTTAGAAATCCTACGGCTCGGACTGAGCCTGTTAGGCGGAACGTGGCCCACCGAGGGCGAGCGTGCCTAACGCAGCCGCCTGCTTCTAGCTGGCGGAGTAGTCACTTAACTGTCTCGCGTCCGTCCCTCCTGCGCCTGCAATACGGGAATTCACCTCGAATCAGATCAGACAAACCAACAGATCGCGTCAAGCGATGCTCCAACTCGATGAGGTTGACCAAGACCTCGCCCCGGCCTCTGACGATGGTCTGACGAGTGGCGCCATCCCTTTCCGTTGCAGCTCTATTGGCGGCGTGCCGGGTGAGCCACGTTCTTATGGAATCGCGCTGGGCCGCGTCGCTTACTACGCCCTGATCAACGGGATTGACCTTCTCTCTGACGGCTTCGAGTTCATTGACCGCCAACGCCGCCCAGACGACCCAGAGCTTTTCGACTCCGGGGCGCTCGCCGAAGACGTACCAACCGGTCAAGAACGGCTCGCTGGCCGCAATCCGGGCGGAGCCGTGATTGATGGAGCCAATCGGGAAGAGGAGTCTGTATGACGCCGCCGGCCCTTCATTGAGTAAATAAAGATATCCGTCCTGCGGGCTGACAAGGCGTAGCCGGAATTTCCAGCCGCTTTCGAAACTCTCGCCGCCTGAGGCTTCGAATGGCTCATCGAGCGGGTTGCCGTCCCTCATCTTCTGCACAATGATTGAGTAAGCGAGCACGCGCTCTGGCGGCGCGGATTCGAACGCAAACAATGAAGGCAAGGGCCGTCTCGATTTGACAAAGACCGCCAGGATGGTCGAGAGGGCAAGGATGAATAATAGAGATGCGAACGTCGCCCAGGCTATTTTACGACGCTTCCCTCCGGCGATCTGTTCGGTCTCAGGCGTTTTGATCGCCGTTGTCATGTTCGCGCTTTGAACCGCGACGGAGGCGGCGGCCTCGGATCGGCGTTCGAGTTCGCGTTTGATCTCCTGAAGGTCGCGCAGCAGTTCATGCGCCGACTGATAGCGCTGCTCGCGGTCTTTCGCCAAGGCTCGCGTCCAAACGACGCTTTGTAACTTAGGCTCAGTCAGTTCCCTGGGCGTCGGAGGTTCGCGCGTAAGGATCGCCGCGATAATGTCCGAAGGCGTTTCGCCGCCGAAAGGCGGCGCTCCGGACAGCATTTCATAAAACACCGCCCCCAGGCTCCAGAGGTCGCTGCGATGGTCTAGGCTTTGCCCGCGCGCCTGTTCCGGCGACATATATCGGAAAGTTCCGACCAGAGCCCCGGGCGCCGTTTCATACGAGTCGCGCGTCGGCATTGAGGAATTACCGGAGGGAGCGAGCGCGACTTCGACAGGCTTGGCCAGCCCGAAATCGAGTACCTTCACATAACCGTCGGGCCGCAGCATCACGTTCTCGGGTTTGATGTCGCGGTGAACGATGCCGGCGCTGTGAGCGGCTTCGAGCGCCGACGCCATTTGGACGGCGACGTCCACCGCCTCGGCCGGATCGATCGCCCCGTCGGCGAGACGCCGGCGCAGCGTCTCGCCCTTGACGAATTCCGTGGCGATGAAGATCGCCTCGCCGTCGCGCCCGATTTCGTAAATTGTCAGGATGTTCGGGTGATTGAGCGAGGATGCGATTCTGGCTTCGCGCTCGAATCGTTTCACGCGCTCTGGGTCGTTCGCGAATTCGGCGGGAAGCAGCTTGAGCGCGACTTCGCGTCCCAGCCTCGTGTCGGCGGCCAGATAGACCTCGCCCATCCCGCCTCTGCCCAGCATGGAGAGCAAACGATAATGACCAATGAAGCGCCCCCGAAGCGCTCCCGAAGCGTCGTCGATCAGCAGATGGGCGGCGTCTTCGATCGCTTCAGCGGCGATAAAGCTGCCGGCCTGCTCGTGGGAGGTAAGCAGCGAAGCGACCTCTTCGAGCAATTCAACATCATCGCCACAGGCCCGTTCGAGAAAACGACGGCGCTCGCCCGGCTCATGCCGGAACGCTGCATCGAACAATTCCTTAACCTTTTGCCATCGTTCAGGCTTCATGGGTGCTCAATCGCTACCGATCGCTCGACGCGCCCAAGTCCGCATCAAGCCGTCGCGCGGCCCCTCATGGGTCACAGCAGGTCTAAATTTGTGAGGTGATTGGCAATAGCGTGCGCCTTCGTGCGCCTTATTGATAAGTCTGTGCGGCCTGAGAGTCAATTCGTTCTCAGTACAACCAAAAAATATTTTTCGACTAAGCAAGTCGCTTGTCATAATGCGTCTGGTCGAAAAAATTTCGTCCGCGTGAGCCGATCTGACCTGATCCTGACGATATAACATATAGGAGGAACTATGGTTGATACGCTAAGAAAGCCGCTCTTTCTGATAGCGGTATTATTGATCTCCATCGTGTTATTGATCGAACTCGGTTCGGGGCTGGTGGCGAGCCTGGGGGCGGGAGCGCGCGGAATGGGTATTCCCTATCTGGCGCTGCTCGACGGATTGCTGGTCTTCACAATCGCTTTGATTGCCTGTTCATTGCTGATCCCGGAGCGGGCGCATGGAAGGATTCAGGGCGCGGCGACACTGATAGTTTCGCTGATCGTGATCATCCTGGGGATCGCTAAAATCTTTACGGCGATAGGCAAGCTATTTTTGATGCTCGGACTGCTGCTCGCCCCGATCTTCGGCACAATCGCCTACCTTATTATCTTCGCCGGCTTTCCGCGCGGCGAGGCGGCTGTCAGCTTGAGCCTGTTGATGACTTTGAAACTCTTCTTCGCCGGGTTTCTCGTGTTCGCGCACCAGCGTTTTATGCAAAACAAAGGGCTTGTACTGCTCGTTCTGAGTTCGTTTATCGCCACCATCATCATCAGTTTCCTGCACGGCTTCGTGCCCGGCTTCCTCGTGAGCATCACGGATGCGGTCGCCGGAATCGTCGTGGCGATCATCGCCGTCATTTGGGCGATCGTTTTCCTGGTCGGCTCGATCATCTCGATGGTCAAAGCCGTCGCTTGAAATCCTACAGTTCGCTCAATTCTCACCGCTGCAGGGCGCAGAGGAAGCGCAGAGAGCCTCTGCGCCCTGCGGCAGTGAGAATCGCAGAATCAAATTCTTGTCGAACCGCAGAGAGGTCTCGCTATTCCCGGGCGCCTGACGCGAGCAGAAAGTCGACAACGTCTTTATGCCCGAACTTCTTAGCCATACTGAGCGCTGTCCTCCACTCGCCTTGCTTGGGCGGATCATCAATTTCCTGTCTCGTCCCGTCTTTTTTCACTATTGTTCTGGTCACCTTGCCTTTCACGATTTTCCCATCCTTTACGAATTGAACCATCTGGACAGCCCAGGCTCGTGCATTGACATCGGCGCCGCGGGCGACAAGCAGCTTAACAACCTCCAGGCGTCCCTCTTCGCTCGCACAAATCAACGCGTTATGGTACACCGGGACGATCAGGTCGATGTTTGCGCCGCGGTCCAACAGCAAGGAGACAATCTCCACGTGTCCTGCCGCCGCGGCATAGATGAGAGGGGTCTTTAGGCGCGGCCATAGGTTGGGATCAGCTCCCCGGTCCAATAACAGTCGAACCGCAGCGAGTCGGCCTTTGTGCGCAGCGCCGGTCAAGGGGCTGTTAATCCCGCCATTGGGGGCCGTGCAATTCACATTCGCGCCTGCCCGAAGCAATTCATCAATCCCCGAGATGTCGCCGGCAACGGCCGCTCTTATCAGCGCTCGGTCGAGCCCTGAGCCAACGCGTTCTCCTGGTTTGGCGCTTTGCGAGCCGGGCGCCTGGGCAGATGCGGCAGTTTGTTTCTGGGGTAAAGTCACCGCGCGCACCGGCGCGAGAGTAAGCACAACCAGACCCGCGACGCTCAGTACGCTCGCGGTCGGGCGCCACCCCGCGCGACCACGCCGCTGACTGCCATCGAGCAATGCCGAGACTCGCGCTGACAGGTCGCTTCGATTCGCCATGCCGATCGCCGGCTGCGCCTGTGCTTTCGCTAGCCGCCCGGCCAGCGACACTAACTGGTCGGCATACTCGGTATGCTCCGCGTTCCGTACCACCGCGTCATCAGCCGCGCGCTCGGCTTCCAGACTCAGGCGCCGAAAGGCCACCCAAACCAGAGGATGGAGCCAATAGAAAACGCAGGTCGCCCGAGCCGCCAATTGAATGGCCCAGTCACCGCGTCGTACGTGCTCCAGTTCGTGAACCAGCGCGCGACGGAGGTCATCTTCATTCCATTCGCATGCATCATCGGGCAGCAAGATCGCGGGGCGCCATATGCCGCATGTTAGAGGCCCTGGGACGCCCTCGTGCAGCAAGACCTCGACCTTGCGACGAATACCACATTCGCTGGCCAACGACCGCATTAGCTCGCGCCGCTCCAGCCAGGGCAGGCCGTCCCGACGTATTCGGTAGAGCCGTCGCAGATCAACCGCGAGCTGCGCGAGCAACAAGAATGCTCCGGCGAGCCACACTGTGCGGAATATTGTCATCCACGAAGGGAGTGACCAGGAGGCGCTCTCAGTCGCTCGACTCGGAAGGCTGGTAATCGTGGGGGCGGTCAGAGCGACTGGCGGCGCGTCTGGACTTATGTCAGTGGATTCGATGGCTTGAGAAGCCGGAACGCCGATGATCACTTCCGGGGCCGCCAATACGATCAGCGGCAAGACTAACACCGCGGCCAGCGTCGCGGCGAGCAACAGATGTCGCACGGATGCCCGCGCGCGTCTGAACGGCATGACGACGGTCAAACCGATCACCAGTATGATGGTCGCTTTGCCAAGGATTGACAGTTCGACCAGACGGCCCAATGCCACGGCCGCCTCGTTAATCGTTGATGTCATGATTGCCCCCTGTCTTTGCGGACCTGCTCGATCTCGGCTCGCAACGCTTCGAGATCCTCCTCGGTCCAGTTTTCATGTTTTAGCAATGCCGTTACGGTGTGACGCGGTGAGCCGCCGAAAAAGGTACGCACCAGCTTGTTTAGGGCGTTGCGTTGGGCGACGGCCCGCGATTTCGTCGGAGAGTAGACATAGCGCAACCCTTCCTCGCGATGCTTGATAAAACCCTTCGCCTCGAGCTTGGCGAGCATCGCCCGGACTGCCGAGTAGCTGGGCGGCTCGGAGAGCCGGGCGCGCACGTCCTCGACCGACGCGCTGTCTCCCAGCGCGAAGATTGCGTCCATAATCTCGCGCTCACGACGGGTTAACTTCTCATGCGGTGGTGAAGCCATCATTGTCCTCCATCTCTGTCCCTCAAACTGGATGCTACGCACGTAGCATAGTGCTATATACGCAGCACAGTGCTACGTACGTAGCACTGTCAAGCGTTTTTTTGGGGACTTCCGCTCAATCGACCAAATGGAGGGTCGAGGGTCGAGGATCGAAGATCAAGGATCGAGGATAGAATGACGCCACTCATCGCTATCCTCGATCTTCGATCCCCGATCCTCGACCCTCGACTTTCGATCCTCGATTTTTACTTGAGTTCAATCCGGCAGGGCTGATCGCCGGCGCATTCGAATGTCAGGTTTCCGCCGTCCTTGAAGACTGAGATTTCGGCGCAGGATTTATCATTCTTGACGCACTCGCCGTTCGGCGCGGCGGGTTGCAGCAGTTCGAGTTTTCTGCCACGCAATTGCGCCTTGGCTTCGGAGTCCTCCACGCCCGCCGGCAACGACTTCGGTTCGTATGTGACAAAGGCTTTGGCGCCGGAGACGAGTTTAAAGACGGCTTTTCGGTTCTCGTCGTCTGATTTGCCGACGAGCGCGACCAGAGGCTCTTTATTGGAAATAGCAATGACGACGGCGGAGTCCGTGAATTTTGGATGGGCGAAGTCCGAAGATTTCAACTTCGGGCCGCGCGAGCCGAACGATTCTTGCAGGCTCTTGAAGAAACTCGGGACACTCTTTTCAACGAAAACTTTGATCTGATCGCCGTCCATCTTTTTCGCGTCCGGTTCATTTTCATCCCGGCTGAATCCTGCGCCCATACCTATCGCAAAGACGACGGCGATCAGAATCAATACTATGATGGCGATACGCGATTTGTTCATACTTCATCCTTCAAAGACGCCACTAGCGATCTCCGGTAACTAAATACGGGCTGGAGACAGGGGAGTTTTGACACTGGTTATCGGAGCCCCAGACACCCCCTATCGATTCCCAGAGGCGCGTACCCCTGCAAGAGAAAGTGAGGTCCTCCCACCAAACCCGACTACAACCAGGACTGACATTTTTATTGTACGCTCCCTTAGGGATATTAATGACTTGCCCTTGGATTCCCTTTGGGAGACGGAATTCGACCCAACTGCGTTGGCTCTCGAAGCGGAAGACCCGCTCGCGACATTCTACTAGTAGGGGGGTGGGCGTAGCGGTAGGCGCTGGTTGTAAGGGGGGAGGCGTAGCCATAGTCGCCGGCTGTAGGGGTTCAGGAGCGCCTTTTGTTTCAACCTCCTTTTGTGCGGCGACTTGTTGTGCGGCCATTTGCGTGGCGACCAACAGCCTGACTGTTGCGCCGGCCCTGGCTTTTGATTTCCCTTCCGGGTCTTGCCCGAAGATGTGGTCCCTCAAGACTGACGCGTTAATCTGGCGTGTGACTTCGACTTTGAGGTTCAAGTCCGCAAACTTCTTCGCGGCTTCTTCGAGATCAAGCCCGACGACATCCGGGACCTCGACGCTCTTGGGCCACAGCAACCAGGTAAGCGCGACGACCAGGATCACCGCTCCGGCCCCCGCCGCGATAATGCCCCAAGGGAAGGCCTTCTTCGGGACCTCCGTAGCCTTGACTTCCAGATCGACGGTCGGGCCTTCGGTGAAATCATCATCCGGATTGATGACGGAGACGGCGTCGAGTCTGAATTGATACTTGCCCGCGGGGGCTCCCGGGTTCACATTGACATTGACCACGACCTGCTGTGCGGCGTTCGGCGGGAACTCGCGCTCGGTCTCGCCGGCGATGTTCAGCCACTCCCCCTTGGTCGAGCCGAGCGGTGTAACGTGAAGCTGGCCGCGCAACTGGCGCGCCGAGCTGTTCGTCACTGTGAAGGTGATTTCACAGCGACCGTCTCCCCCCGTGGGGACACAGTCGCTGGCGGCGGTGATGGCGAATATTCTATTCATGGTTAAGCTCCTTGCGCCATTGCGGGAGAGCGAGACATCGGGAATCGTTACTGTACCTGGATCCGCATGTTATCCAGTCCCCAAGACTCGTTGTCGATCGTGGTAACCGCCGGAGGCGCTTCTCTCAAAGCGCCGTTGAAGGTCAGGATAAGAAAACTCCTGTCGTGCGCGAAAGTACGTTTGATTTTGTAGACGCTATCCCACGGATTAAAACCGAGAGAGTTGATTGCCGCTGCGCCAGCAGGCCCTCTACCTCCGACTGCCTGGCAGGTGGGCGTTATTTCCTCGCCGCTTTTACAAGTGAATCTCTGAATGTTCGTGCTTACATTGGTAAAACTGGTATCGATTAAGGCAACGGCATCTTCCAATTTGAGCCCCCAGCGGTCGGGGCCGGAGACGGGCTCATCGCCGTCCCAGGTCTTCAAAATATAAAGATCGAATTGAACCGTGACGGTTTTGTGAGCCGGGAGCTTATCCAGGGTCAATTTGACCGATTCACTCCCGAATTCCCCCAGGAATCTGGTCTTGCCGTTTGGCGTCACTGCCGCCTTCGGATTCGACCAGGCTACCTTCAAGTCCTTGTTGAAGTCGTCGAAGTTCTCCTCGTAGATGACTTTCGTTTCATCAGGCTTTTGCGCGGCGACGAGCAACATGACCGTCGCGCCTTCCTTGGCCGTCGATTTTCCTTGTGGGTCTTGCGCGAAGACGCGGTCGAGGCCGACCGATGAGTTGACCTGCCGGGTGACTTCAACTTTAAACTTCAAGTCTTCAAACTTCTTCGTGGCCTCCGCGACATCAAGCCCGACGACGTTCGGGACCTCCACGCCGCCGCTTGGCCACAACAACCAGGTAAGCGTGACGATCAGAACCACGGCTCCTGCGGCAGCGGCGATAATCCACCAGGGGAAGGCCTTCTTAGGGGCTTCCGTCGCTTTGACTTCCAGATCGACGGCCGGGCCTTCGGTGAAATCGTCATCCGGATTGATGACGGAGATGGCGTCGATTCTGAATTGATACTTGCCCGCGGGGGCGCCCGGCGGCGTGGCGACTTTGACCACGACCTGTTGCGTGGCGTTCGGCGAGAAGGCGCGTTCGGTCTCTCCGGCGATGTTCAACCATTCGCTTTTGGTCGAGCCGAGCGGTCTGACGCGGAGCTGGCCGCGCAGCGGGCGCGCCGAACTGTTGGTCACTGTGAATGTGATTTCACCGCGCCCGTCTCCTCCGACGGATACATGATCGCTGGCAGTGGTGATGGCGAATATTCTACTCATGGTTAAGCTCCTTGTGTCGTTCCAAAGCCATTACGGAAGAGCGAGGCGTCGGGAATCATTACTGTACCTCGATCCGCACGTTATCCAGTCCCCAGGATTCGTCGTTGATTAGCTCTTTCAATTCGCCGAAGAAGGTCAGCCAGAGAAAACTCCTGTCGTGTGCGAAAGTACGTTTGATTTTGTGGATGCTTTCCTGCCCAAAACCTAGAGTGTTGATCGCTGCCGCGCCAAAAGGCCCCATCGCCCCGGCCTCCATGCAAGCGGGCATTGTTTCCTCGCCGCTTTTACAAGCGAATTTCTGCTTAAACTGTGCAAAGTTGGTGAAAGTGGTATTGATTAAGACTGTGGTATCTTCCAGTTTGAGTCCAAAGACGTCGGGGCCGATGCCGGGCTGATCACCATCCCATGACCTCAAAATATAAAGGTCGAATTTGACAGTGACGGTTTTGTGAGGCGGGAGCTTATCCAGGGCCAATCTGACCGATTCAGCGCTGCCGAATTGCCCCAGGAATCTAGTCTTGCCGTTTGGCGTCACCTCCGCCTTCGGGTTCGACCAGACTGCCTTCAAGTCCTTGTTGAGGTCGTCGAAGTTCTCCTCGTAGATGACTTTTGTTTCGTCCGGCTTTTGCGCGGCGACGAGCAGCATGACCGTCGCGCCTTCCTTGGCCGTCGTTTTTCCCTGCGGGTCTTGCGAGAAGACGCGGTTGAGGCCGACCGACGGGTTGAGCTGCCGAGTGACTTCAACTTTGAACTTCGAGTCTTCAAACTTCTTAGTGGCCTCTTCAAGATCAAGCCCGACGACATCCGGCACCTCGACTCCGCCGCCGGGCCACAACAACCAGGTAAGCGTGACGATCAGAATCACGGCCCCGCCCGCCGCCGCCACAATCCACCACGGGAACGCCTTCTTCGGGGCTTCCGTCGCCTTGACTTCAAGATCGATGGTCGGGCCTTCGGTGAAATCGTCATCCGGATTGATGACGGAGACGGCGTCGAGTCTGAATTGATATTTGCCCGCAGGAGTTCCCGGGGGAGTGGCGACTTTGACCGCCACCTGTTGCGTAGCGTTCGGCGAGAAGACGCGTTCGGCCTCGCCGGCGACGCTCAGCCACTCCCCCTTGATCGAGCCGAGCGGCCGGACGCGAAGCTGGCCGCGCAGCGGGCGCGCCGAGCTGTTAGTAACTGTGAAGGTAATTTCACCGCGACCGTCTCCTCCGACGGTAACACGCTCGCTAACGGCGGTGATTGCGAAGGTTCTATTCATGGTTAAGTTCCTAGTGTCGTTCCAAGTTTTGTTTCTAGTGTCGTTCCAATGCTATTGCTGAAGAGCGAGGCGCCGGTAATCGTTACTGTACCTCGATCCGCACGTTACCCAATCCCCACCCTTCGTTGGTACGGTCGTTTAGCATACGTGGTTAGAAGCCGCCGCCAAGCGACTCCCATCCAGTCTGCGATGGATACCAGCGCTGCGCCCAAGCTTTATGCCAGAGGCCAAAATCTTTGCCGATGCCAAAGATGTCCAGCCGTTCCGGCCCCCACGCGACGACCGCTGGCGGGCTCGCGAAGCCCCCACCCAGTAACTCCCAGCCGTCGGGTGAGGGATGCCAGCCATTGTCCCAGGCCTTGTGATACATGGCGCCATCGAGGCCGATGCCGAAGATATCAATGCGGCCTGGTCCCCACGAAACCACTGCGGGCGGAGCGACGAACTTGCCGCCGAGCGGCTCCCAGCCTGCCAGCGAGGGGTACCATGCCTGCGCAAAGGTCTTGTGAAACATGCTGCCATCCAGTCCGAGGGCGAAGATGTCCAGCCGTTCTTGGCCCCAGGACACGACGACTGGCGGGCTGCTGAAGCCGCCGCCGAGGGACTCCCAGCCTGCCTGCGAGGGGTACCAGCCGTTAGCCCAGGCTTGGTGATACATCGCCTAGTCTAGACCGACGCCGAAGATGTCGAGCCGTCCCGGCCCCCAAGAAGCGACGGCCGGTGGGCTGATAAACTGGCCGCCATGCGGCTCCCAGTCGTTCTGTGAAGGACGCCAGCCATTGTCCCAGGCCTTGTGCCAGATCCCCCGGTCGAGGCCGACGCCGAATATGTCAAGTCGCTCCGGCCCCCAGGACACAACCGCAGGCTGGCTAATGAATTGACCGCCGATACGCTCCCAAGCCGCTTGCCAACTATTAGCAAAGGCTTTGTGATACATCGCCTTATCGCCGCCGAGGCCGAAGATGTCGAGCCGGTTTAGGCCCCAGCTCTCGACGGCGAGCGGGCTCGTGAAGATACCGCCGTGTGGCTCCCAACCTGGGCCCTGTGGGTACCAGGCGTTAGCAAAGGCTTTGTGATACATCCCCTTGTCGAGGCCGACGCCGAAGATGTCGAGCCGGTTTGGGCCCCAGCTCGCGACGGCTGGCGCTGCGCGGTCGACCGGGACAGTCTCTGGGAATTTCTCGTTGCCGTTTGGCATCGTCTCTGTCTTCGTTTGCGACAAGGCCCCCTTCGAGTCTCCTTCAATGTTGTCCTCAGAAACGACTTTTGTTCCGCCCCCGGGCCACAACCACCATGTAAGCCCGACGACCAGGATTACCGCCCCGGCGGCGGCTGCGATGATCCACCAGGGGAATGCCTTCTTCGGGGCTTCCGTCGGTTTGACTTCGAGATCGATGGTCGGGCCTTCGGTGAAATCGTCATCCGGATTGACGACGGAAATGGCGTCGAGTCTGAATTGATACTTGCCCGCGGGGGCGCCAGGCGGCGTGACGACTTTGACCACGACCTGTTGCGTGGCGTTCGGCGAGAAGATGCGTTCGGTCTCGCCGGCGATGTTCAGCCACTCCCCTTTGGTCGAGCCGAGCGGTCTGACGCGAAGCTGGCCGCGCAGAGGGCGCGCAGAGCTGTTAGTCACCGTAAATGTGATTTCACCGCTCCCGTCTCCTCTAGTGGAGACACGCTCGCTCGCGGCAGTGATAGCGAAGATGCTGTTCATGGTTTAGCTCCTCATGTCTATGCGAATACGAGTTCGTAAGTCACATAAGCCGGTTTTTCAGATTCGATAATCCGCTCGATCAGGGATCGATGAGGTTTCATCGAATCCGGCGCGACCACTCGCAAATGAAATGGGATGGGCGCCCCGTCAGTTCCAATGACCTGCTCCTCAATGACGAACCCGTAAGTCCCGGTCGCGATTTCAAGGAAGTGGTCGAGTCCCTTTTTCGCGCCGCGCCATTGCGAAAGGTAAGAGGCAGCTGCGGTCAAGGCGCGCAGGCAGCCCAGCCCGGTCGAGATCGGCGATCGCCCGTTGGACGCCGACGCGGATGCCTCGTCGAAGATCCTTTCAAGGTCCAACCAGCGCGCCAGGAACGGGACAAACGAGTCAGGCGTCCGAAACGGGTTGAATATGCCGTCCAGCCGCGCAAGCAGCGCCTCCGAAGGTTCGTGCAGAGCCGACATGGCCTCCAGGATCGCCAGCAACGGATTGTCGCGGCGGATGGTGCGCCGAATCACAGTCGGCAAAAGCCTTTCAATCTCGCTACGTTTCATCCTCGCTTACCACCTCTATGTCGTGCTCGCCCGAACAGAAGAGCCAGGTGTCTGGGATCGTCACGCTCTTCGTGAATGTTTTGCTCGAACAAACTTCGTAACTCGCCGCCCCGTCATTGCTGCGGTAGACGCCATCGATCCCGCCGGCGAGTATGAAATGGTTGTCAGGTCGCGCGGCCAGCGCCTCGATCGGGTGAAAGATGCGATCCTGTTTCGCCGCCCGAAAAGGCAAGCCGCAGCGAATCCCCGGCGCTTGCCAGGCCGCGTCTTCCTTGCTCGAATCGAGCCAGACCACGCCCGAATGATGCGTCGCGGCGATCACTTTCGACCCTTGAAAGGCGAGCGCGCGGCAACTCCCTCCCGCCCATCCCTTCACGTAATTCCGCCATCCTTCCGCCGAACCTTCGGGCTCAATCCGAAAGCAACCGCGTTCGGGATCGTTGCCGCCGACCGCAACCGCGGCCCACAAGAACGTCCGAACGCCGTCCCGCTGCGCTTCAAGCACACGCACGTCTTCGCTCTTCAGACCGATGTTGTTAAAGGTCCCCGATTTGCCGCCGTCGTCCGACGCGAATATTCCGCCGCCTGATTGCGCGGCGACGGCGACCAGGTTGGCGCCGCGCGCCGTAGTGGTCGCGGTCACGGCGTAAAATCCGCGGCTTTGATCTGCGGGATCGACCAGGACTTGCACCGGGCTGGCGTCGGGCCGCAGGGCGAGTTCATAAAGCCCCGTATCAGTCGCCAGCCAGAGGATCGGCTCGGCGCCGCGCATCGCCCAGGCGAAGTCGTGAATCCTGAATTCCATCTCGGCGGCCTGTCGCCAGGTCTCGCCGCAATCCTGCGAGACGCGCAGGCGCGAACCGACGGCGTCGCCCGCGAGAACGGTCACAACCGCCAACAATCCCGCTTTGCCCGGATGGACGCGGATGACGTCTATGTTTTCCCCATCGAATCTGCCGCTCGGCTCCCAGCCGTCGCCGTCGTTGAGAGTGCGAAAAAGCGACGATTCCGCGCCGGCGTACCAGGTCTTGGGTTGGAAGGCGTCGGCGGCGAGCGCCATTACGCTTTTATCCGGCGCCTCATCGATCAGAAAGACGACGTCGTCCACATACCTGACGCCCGGCTCCTGACGCACTGTGTCGTAAACATCAAACTGGCGCAGCGGCTGCCCGAAGATCCATCCGCCGCGGCGCATAGGTGTCGGCAGCGGGTTGATCATCTGATGCAGCCGGTCGAGCACTCTGGCCTTGACCGCCGCCGGGTCTTCGCCGCGATGCGTGACGACGCGCGACTTTACGCGGACGACCTTGTATTTAACCCAATTGACCAGACAGGTCGTGCCCAGAGGCCGGCGTTCATCCAACGCCGCCTGGACCCGCGCGCGCGCCTCCTCGGTCTCCTGCTCTTTGAGCTTTTCGGCGGTGACGGCGCCGTTGCTGCGCCGCGCCTCTTCGAGATAGTAGGGGACGAGAAGCGCCTCGACCGTCCCCAGCGCGGCATGCTTCCATAGCGCGGCTTTGGTGAACGCCTTCGCGCGCGCGACCACGCCGGAGACGCGCTCGGCGATCTGCTCGAAGTCTCTCGCCGTCACCGCCCGCTTGAGTGAATGCAACTCCTGCGGGCCGCGAAAAAGCGCGTTCTCCAACGATTCGACCGGACGCCCTCCGGTCGCGGCGGCCGCGTTGGTCACCTCGACGCCGGGAATCGGGTCTTTCAAAACGGTCAGGGTATTCGGCGCGAGATTCCCATCGGGACCTCCGCCGCGCCGGTACCAGGCGCGAACCTCGCGCCCGGCGGCCGCGACCTCGGCCAACCGTTCAGGATGCGCGCTCAAGCCCTCGCCGTCCGGCGTCCGCAGCGCGGGAATGAAGGTGATGGCGCCGGTCACGCGGTCGGTCAGATAGACGAAACGGTCCTGACCGATCTCAGAGAGGTTCTCGACCTCGCGCCAGATGCGAAAAATTTTGTCGCCGTGTTTGAGCGCGGGGACGCGCTCATTGAGTTCCTGCGGCAAAGCCTCGACGCCGACGATCAGGTCCAAGTCGCCCCCGGTCTGAGCGATGATCGGCGGGCGCGCGACGGTGAATGATTGTCCGGGCGTCCCGTCGCCGGTCCCGATCAATTCGCCCTCGACCAACTCGCAGTGACAGGCCGGCGCCTCGGTCGATTCCTGGCCCGGCTCGATCCTTGCCGCGCGCGTGGTGACGAAGACCGGCGCCTCGGCCGCCCCCGACGCCCGCCCGATCGTGACGCGGGCGCCGCGCGGAATCTCGACAGTGGTATTCTGTGGGCGGCTCAGGCTGAAGCGCAGAGTCACGGTCGCGGCCGAAGGCGGGTAGAGCTTGACGCCTATCAATCGCAGAAACTCGACATAAGCCTTCTGCGGCAGACGATTGAGGCGATAGATCATCACCTCCGTCAAGTGGGCGAAGGCCTCCAGCAGAATCATCCCCGGATCGCTCGGCGACAGGTCGGTCCACTGCGGACTGTACTTCCTGATTACGCCCGTAGATTCCGCGAGAAGCTGCTGAAAATCCCGGTTGTCAAGATTGGGCGCTTCAATTGGCATTTATCCCGCCTCTCCCGTAAGGTTCACTGAAAAGGTCAGGCTGTCTCGCGTCTTAGACGAGCTCAGCCGGTATTCCAGAAGAATGTTCAGTCGCTCGTGGTAAGCCTCGTCGCGGCCGGCGTCGAGACGCTCGATCACGATCCGAGGCTCCCACCGCTCGAGCGCCTGCCGCACGTAATGAATCGCCAGCCCCGCCGTCGTGTCGTCGTTCGGCGAGAAGACCAGCTTATGCAGGTCGCAGCCGTAATCGGGCCGCATCACCCGCTCGCCGGTCCGAGTCGAAAGCAACAACAACACTGCCTGCCTCACTGATTCGCGCTCCTCCACCATCTCGACGCCGCCGGTAGGAGAAAACCCGAGACCGGCCCAATCCTCCGGCATGTCCAGATCGGGATGAAGAAAACGCCAGGCTCTGTAGCGATAAGTGTTCATATTCCATAATCCCCTGATTAGCCGCTAACCAGACTTGATCCACGCGCAGCGCTTACCCGCGGGCGTGGCGCTGTTGGACTCACTTACTAAAACGGAAAACGCTGAGTTTTTGGCTCAATGTGGAGACATTCGGTCGAGCGAGTTGTCATCCTCTTATGCCACGGCAGGGCCGAGATTGCCGAAACTTCTTTCACGATCTGATGTCGGGACACATTATCAATACCCTTAGCCACCGCAGGCCACCGCAGGCCACAGAGGTGTCATTACTTCTCTGTGGCCTGCGGTGGCCTGCGGTGGCTATTCATCCATTTGAAAAACGCCGTAAGCCGGCGCGCATTCCAAAAATTACTTTTCCCAGGCATGGAGCGCGTTATCCATTTTTCTACGAAAGCCGTCTGACATGCCCGCGCGCAGTTCGTTGTAGAGATATTTGGGGTTTTCGCCGCAAGCCGCGAACTGTTCAGTGAACTCTTTCATAAGCGCGGGAAAATCGTCCTCGTCAGTGTTCCGGACGGCAGGGTTCTCAGAGAAATCGATGAGCACAAGATCTCCATTTTCTTCGAAACGAACATTGTCCGGTCGAAAATCGGGTCCATACCCCTGCGTGGACATATTTGTCAGAACCAGTTTAACCTGGTCAAAATGGCGCTTGTTCTTAGGGTTAAATTTATGAGGTATTTTCGCAACGATGTAGAACCCGTCCGACGCTAATGTGCGGGCATTGTATATCCACGGTATACTGATATCGAAATCTTTTCTCCACGAGCAGCCATATTTAAAACCATCCTGTGGAAGAGGGGCCTCGTTGTTGCGGGGAATTCGAATAAGGATCTTGTCGTTCGACACGCGATTGACCAGCTCACTTGGACCAGTCGGACTGTAGACCAGATGGTATCCGCCAATATCTGAAATCACAGTGAGCGCGTGTGACATACCGTTGTAGTTGACCGTCCTCGTCGAGACCCTCGCCCCTATGGCTCTAGACGGCTGAGTGGAGGTCAGGGCTAAGGAATTCTCTAAAGGCCTCTCCCCACGGCGATACCAACGCGCAGTCTCATTATCATACCAATACAGACTTCCATTCGTCGCGCAGAAGTAAGAATAATTATCTTCAGGCACGTAACTGTATTTATTTCCGACCCCGTCATAATATACGAAGCAATGACACCTCTCTCCGTGAATATACTGATAGTAGCGCGAGGCTTCATCCTTAAAGCCCTGATAAGTTAAGGGCATATTACAATACTGACATGTGATGTATTCGACCTTATCGGCCCTCGTGACATATTGTTGACATTCATCGCAGGCGTAATAATAAGTGTTTGGCATCGAATCTCCTATGTGAATACCTGACGAATGATAAGGCTTCACCGGCGACAAGTCCGCCGGGCCGCATCGCCGCCGGTGAAGCGAGTTATTAAGATGTCATGCCATGGCGGCATGCGGACTGGAGCCGTATTGATTCTCGATCGCATGGCTCTCTTGCGTCAGGAAAACCAGAAGCACGATCCCGCCAACAAAGGGAACCAGCGAGATCAAAAACCACCATCCGCTGCGATTAGTGTCGTGTAGTCTTCTGATCGTCGCCGCCAGTCCCGGCAGAAAAACCGCGACGGTGTAAAGGCTTAACAGGCTCGCGCCTATCTTGCCGAGGATGCTGGCGATGATTGAGAGCAGGATGTAAACAAGAACATGGAACAGCACGAAGTACCAATACTCCTGCCTTCCAGACCTGCCGCCAAACACCGCATATTTCTTCCACGCTTCGATGTACCAGTTCATTTATCCTCCTATTTCTTCAAGACGTCTCCGCCAAACTTTTTCAGCGTATCCTCTTTCACCAAGGCAGGCATCGCGAATGAATCATCCTTTGAGAGGTCTATAACTTCCTCAACTGTCGCTATCTCGACGCAGTTGTTGCGGTAGAAATAGCTATCACGCTTGTCCCATTCATGTATTGTGCCCACTTTGTCGTCTTTCGTGAACACACAACCAATGTCCGCCCGATGTGGATCTGAGGTCAGAAAGAGCCACTGGCTAGCGCCTGCTTTTGAATCGTAGAAAGTACAAACAAAGAGGTGCTGCCTCGCTTTCGCGTAATTGTCTAAATCCGCCTTAGGCGGCGCCATTTTGCCGACTGGTAAAAACCAGACGGCGACGCCAACTTTCATATCATCCTTACTTTTAATCTTCATAATACGTCCTCCCTAAAAACTAGTTACTTAGTAACGAATTTAGTTGTTATACCGCGTAATGAATAAAGTCGTTACTATATATTGGGTTGATGGTCACTGCAGACCGCTTACCTGGACGAAACCGTCTTTCGCCCAGGCTCAATAGCGGCGAGGCAAAAAAGCCCACTAAAAGGCCGCCGGCCGGCGGCCTGCTTCCACAAGATCCACTGCTTCCCATAACAGCGGCATAACACGTCTGTAAAAAAGCAGTCTCACTCATTTAAAACGGAAAACGTCTCGGATTTAGCTCAAGATTGCGCTGAAGATACGAGTCAGAAAAGTAATGTGTTTCCATCTATCGGCCGGAGACCGGTTTCCGCCCAGGCCCGGCTTCCTTCAAAAAACATCCTCTCTACCTCCGCCTCGGCGAGTCGCTCAGTCTCGGATTGGCTCTCCCACGGTTGACCCGCATTCAGAGAAGTTCGCCTTCTGAATCAACGACGTAGAGACGCAATATCTTGCGTCTCTACTCGCGCCACAGTACACGCACACACATTTGCAAACAGGTTTATTCGCTCAGGCGCGTCATACTGTCAGCTCCACTTGTTTAAACGGAAAATGCTGAGTTTTTGGATCAATCGATCGGCCGGTTTGAAAGTCAGCTCTGAAATTGGCGGGCATGCCTGGCGAGTGGACCTTTGACCATTCGTTCTTACTTAAGTGACAGTCACCGCTAAATCGAAGCGGAGAGGATCGAAACGCATATTTCACCACGGATCAGCGCGGATGCGACGGATCGGCGCTGATTTGATCCGTTAATTCCGTGGCAACCGTGTAAATCCGCGCTGAATTGGCGCCCCAATCTTTCCGGCTCTGATTCAATCGTAACAAGCGTGATCAGCACTCAGTAGTCAATAGTCGCAAACATTTTTTTAGCATCCCGAATCGTTTTATCCGCGCCTTCAGCTTTTTTTTCGCGCGGTACAATGGAAAGCACACTATGTTCAGTGTCGAAAACGGCATCCACGGGAGAAAGGTTATATTCCACCGGCTCGTCTTCTTTCGGCTGCCCAAACTGCTTGGTAATAGCCTTTGTGGCTTGACCGAAATCCCAATCCTTGCTGCTGGTCGTGCCGATAAAGCAGATCTTCAGGAAAGCGCCCCGCGTCTTTGCATCAGGAGCCGCGGTAATCATTCGGCTGATGACATCCTGCAGGTTTTGCGCAGGCTGCAATTGCGGCTTCTTCTCATCCGGCGTGACCTGGCTCGCGTGCCCTCCAAGTAACCCGTTTTGGAAGACAAGCGTAGCTGTTACGCAACTGGAAACATAAGGGTAATAGAGTTGGTTTCCGGGTCCATTCTGAACCCACACCGCGTCTTGAGCGGTGGGAGAGGTTGACGTTCTCTCCGCGCATGTTTCTACCGGCATAATTCGCCTCCTTAAGGATGAAGCTCACCGGCGGCGATGGAACCTGGCGGACTCGCCGCCGGTGAAGCGAGTTGTTAGGATGTCATGCCAGTGCGACCTGCGGACGGGAGCCGTACTGATTCTCGACCGCATGGCTCTCTTGCGCCAGGAAAGCCAGAAGCACGAACGCGCCAATGCCCGGAATCAGAGAGATCAGAATCCACCACCCACTGCGGTTAGTGTCGTGCAGCCTTCTGACCGTCGCCGCCAGTCCCGGTATCGAGACCGCGACGGTGTAAAGGCTTAACAGGCCCCCGCCTACCTTGCCGATGATACCGGCGATGATTGAGAGCAGGATGTAAACAAGGACATGGAACAGCACGAAGTACCAATACTCCTGCCGCCCAGATCTCCCTCCAAACACCGCATATTTCTTCCATACTTCGACATACCAACTCATTTTTCACCTCCGATATGTTTAGGCTGGCTGTAACGTTCGCTCGATGCGTTTCCAGTCAGAATCGTGGACTGTTAGGGCATCGAGAAACAAGTTGCCTCCAATGCTGCCGATATCCGCCCTCTGCTTGTTATGCCTCTGCTCCAATCGCTCCAACGCCGCGTTCAAGGCGATAACCGAATCACTGTGGCCGGTATTTACGTATTCGCCAACCGTCTTTTTAATCAAGTATGAAGCAAACTCGGATTGCTTGTCCTTGTAAAGCTCCACTTCATTGGACCGGTACAGATAACTACTTCCCAGTCGCAAGTAATGGTAGATTTCCCAATGCCAGCGCGTGGCCAGCGATTGAGTAATCGAGTCCTCGTAATGTACTGGCATTTCCGGATCAACTTGTTCGCCGCTCACCAAGCGGGGGGCCGGCGGGACCCATGATTCTCCTCGGCCCAGATGGCTCAAAGAAGGTGGAAAACCGGCCGCGTACATGTACGTGGTGCAGGCAAAACACGAGGCCATTTTTGTCGTCACTTTGCCAGTGGCCAATTCGTATGGGGTACACCAAGCGCCGGCGCTGACGCACTTGGCAACGGCTGAACACATGCCATGGATATAGCCGATTCTATCTGGCGTGTTCACTTTTTCGGGTAAAGGGCCCATTCCTTTATTGGTGTCCTTGCTTAGATTTATCTCCTCCTGCCCCTCAGGTCTGATAAGCCCCCAATTGAGATAATCCTGCCCAGGGTGCCAGCGATTACCGTCATAATCTATGACCCGCTTGGTTGGTCGTATCATGATGTGATCGTTAACCGGGTCGTCTATCATACCGGTATAGGCGCCTTTCCCCGCGTATACCTCATACTCGGCCGGCTTCTCAGCTATAAGCTTTGTAAGACGTTTGGACGTCTCGCCCAGCATTTTCCTGTGCCGTTCGTCATGCTGCATCATATGTCCGCCCGCCCGGCCTGTTATCAGCGCCCCCTCCTCCCATTGGGGCGACGGTAAACTTACCAAGTAATCGCCGAACTCCTTATTGTGTTCTCTTAGTACGTAAGACACGGTCTTCATAACTCCCTGAAACCGTTGATACTCTTCTTGCTCTTTCGAGAGCGGTTCCTTTTCCTTGTCGCCCATTTTTTGCTTACTGACGTCGGCGGAAGCCCCCTCAACTTTATCTTTTTGTGATGGACCCTCGGCGCCAAATATGCATGGCTGATTCAAGTGATAGCGTGTGCCGACAAAGCCCAGCACTACAGCGGTGACGATCACATCGGCCTCGATTTTATAGGCTTTCTCATACTCTTCTTTATCGTTTATCTCTATACCCAATATAGTTTTCATGTTGTACCTCCTAGATCGGTTATCAGATCAGCGTACGGATTTATTCTTCGTCGCGGAGCGACGGTTGAGATTAGGCCGGCGTTTTAACGCCGGTTAAGGGCGAATGATTATCCAGTCGCGGAGCGACGGTTGAGATT
>Ga0209382_10003000_pt1 | contig 23858 bp, 17 predicted proteins | sample SoiMetdeltSBSDD5_FD_187599 | JGI IMG/M metagenome (GOLD analysis project Ga0209382, IMG submission 187599) | Bulk soil microbial communities from a Populus tree surrounding site in Tennessee, USA - Soil MetaG P. deltoides SBSDD5 (SPAdes) (version 2) | ecosystem: Environmental > Terrestrial >...
GTGGTCGGACACCCGGCATCTGAGGTGTGATTCCCCCCCACCCTGTCCCTCCCCCACAAGGGGGGAGGGGACCCTGCGGCGCGCACCTTGCTCAATTTCGGCCGCCTTGGCAGTCCTCGTCGTGGCCGCCGTCGCCGCGGTTTCCGGCGCGGGCGGAGGAGGGGTTCGTGATCGGCGACAGCATCGCCGCCAGCCTCGCCCAGACGGTAGGTCATAAAGAGCGCGGCGCATCACAGTGTCAGCCTGCGCGCGGCCGGTGTCCCCGGCATCCAGCGAAAAGCGGACGCCGGTGCCCGTGGTGCGCTGGATTCCGGCGACAAGCGCCGGAATGACAAGCTACCCTGCTCGGAGCCACGACGGCAGCCCTGCAGCAAGCGGGGAAACCGCGAAGCGGTGCCCGTTGCTGCGCAGGGGAGAGACAAGGCCGGACGATGGGCGCAGCAGTTGCAATCCGGGGCAGCCGGTTCCTGATCGTGGGGGGCGCCAGCCTGGTCGGCTCGTCGACGGCGCAGCTTCTGCTCGAGGAAGGGGCGGCCGAGGTCGCGATCCTCGACAGCTTCTATCAGGGCTCGCGCGATGCGATCCGGCATCTCGAGCACGACTCCCGCCTGAAGGTGGTGGAGGGCGACGTGCTGCGCCTGCCGCAGGTGCTCAGCGCCACCAGGGGCATGGACGGCGTCCTGCATCTCGCCGCCGTGATGTCGCTCACCATGGACCGCGACCCGTGGATGGGGCTCGAGGTCAACATCGGCGGCACGCAGAACGTCATCGAGGCCTGCTGCGTCAACGGCGTCGCGAAGGTCGTCTTCCCCTCCTCCACCGCCGCCTACGGCTACGGCCCCGGCATCGTCGGCGACCTCGTGGAGACGGCGCCGTTCCACTCGGCAGGGGCGCCCCCGGCTGCCATCCTCTACGGCGCCACCAAGATCATCGGCGAGCAGCTGTGCCGCGATGCACACGCCAAGAGGGGCCTCGACTACGTGGCGCTGCGCTACGCCACGGTCTACGGCGAGCGCCAGCACTACCGCGCCGCCAACGCGCTCTACATCATCGAGACCTACGACCGCGTGCAGCGCGGCCTTCCCCCGCAGGTGATCGGCGACGGCGCCGAGACCAAGCATTTCGTGCACGTCGCCGACGTGGCGCGCGCCAACGCGGCAGCCTTCGCCTCGGCGGCCACCGACGTGGCTGTCAACATCTCCGGGCCGTCACCCGTGACCACGCTGGAGCTGGTCCGTCTGGTGACGGAGCTCGCCGGCAAGGATCTGGAGCCCGAGCACGTCGAGCCCGCCGCTGGCAAGGTGCGGCTCACCTCGGGCGGGCCCTGGCGCCTCGACCACAGCGCGGCAGGGCGCCTCCTCGGCTGGCGGCCCGAGGTCGACATGCGCGAGGGCATCCGCCGGCTCATCGCCTGGCGCGAGAGCGAGGCGGACTAGGCGCCGGCCGCCGCAGGTGTCTTTGCGATTGGCGCGGTTGCAGGGAGCGTGCGGCAATCGGCGGTGGCGATCAGCGGACCGGGCTGGACGGTACCTGGACCCGGACGGAACGCTTGGGCTATCTTTTGGACCATTTGCGGCAAGTTGTACTCAGGCTTGGCGGCAAAGATGGCTGGCAGCGACGAGGGACTGGGCAATCCGAAGGCACGCCACGCGGCAGGCGCAACCTTGTCGGTTGCTACCATCGGTCGACTGTCGGCGCGCGTAGGCGAGCGCGAGCTTCGCCAGCTCGACCGCAAGCCGAGGGCTCTGCTGGGCTACCTTGCCCTTTCCGAGCCGAGCGAGGAGACCCGCGAACGCCTCGTCGGCCTGCTGTGGAGCGAGACCGCGGAGGAGAAGGCGCGCGGCTCGCTGCGCCAGGCGTTGCACGAGATTCGCGAAACGTGCGCCGCTGCCGGTTTCGACGGCTTCAGCGCCGACAAGACGCTGATCCGCGTCGACCGATCGAGGCTCGGCGTCGACCTGTGGGCGGTCCTGTCGGAAGCGGCGGCTGGCCGGGCGCATCCGCTCTTGCTTCAGTCGCAGCGGCCGCTGGAGCGGCTGCTCGAGGAGCTCGAAACCGTCGATCCCGCGTTCCGCATCTGGCTGCTCGCTAAGCGGCAGACGCTCACCGACCGGGTGACGCGCATGCTCGAAACGGCAATGCGCGAGGCCGGCGGCCTGCCGGCCGGCAGGGAGACGCTGGCGCGCGCGCTGATGAACCTCGATCCTACGCACGAGGAGGCCGCGCGAGCGCTGATCCAAGTCCGAGCCGAAGCCGGAGACATCGGCGGTGCGCTCGGCGTCTACAAGAAGCTCTGGGACCTGCTCGAGGAGGAGTACGACGTCGAGCCGTCCAAGGAGACCCAGCAGCTGATCGCGGCGATCAGGCTCAGCCAGCCGGAGGCCGGGCCTGCGGTTACGGACACCCCGCTGCCGCCCGAAGGGCGGGGCGTTGCAAGGGCGAGCGTCCCGCTAGAGACGTTGCCGCGAACTGCGCCCGAACGCCCCCGCTGGCAAAAGCTGATGGTGTCGATCGAGCGCTTCGACGGATCGGCCACCATGCCGCAGCAACGCTATCTCGTCGACGGCTTTCGCAGGGAGTTGATTGCGTGCCTGGTGCGATTCCGCGAGTGGGTTGTGCGGGACGTTACCCTCGGCCCAGCGCCGCCGGAAGAGAACAATGCCGAATACATGGTCGAAGCCAGTGTACTGGCAGCGGGCAAAAGGGCATTGCGCGTCGTCATTACGCTGCGGGACCTCGCGACCAACACGTTCCTTTGGAGCGAGCGGCTCAATGTTTCCACTGCCAACTGGTTCGAGGCACACCAGCTGGTCGTTCGACGGATCGCAACCGCGCTCAACGTGCACCTGTCAGCCGAGCGACTCGTCGCCGTGGCACATCGACCTCCAGGCGATTTGAAGGCTTACGATCTATGGCTGCTCGGCCAGGCAACGTTTCTTGGCTTCGACGCCAAGAACTGGGAAAGGGCAAGAAATCTCTTTCACCAGGTCATTTCGCAGATGCCGGACTTCGCACCGGCCTACTCCAGCCTGGCCCAGCTCAACAACTCGGAGCACATCGTCAAGCCCGGCGTATTTCGCGACTTGCGGCGGTCGGCGCAGTCGCTGGAATACGCTCGCGAGGCCGCGCGCCTCGACCCCATCGACTCCCGCAGCCAGCTCTGCCTCGGCTGGTCGCACGCGGCGCTGAAGCAATACGACCATGCGATGATCCACATTCCGCTCGCCTACGAGCTGAACGAGAACGATCCGTGGACCCTCGTGTCCTCCGCATGGTGCTTCGCTGCTTGCGGGCAATTCAGTCGAGCCGTGGAGCTCGCAGAGCACGCCCTGCGGCTTCCCCTGGCCCCCAGCCCACTGCAGTGGTCCTATCACTCCGCAATTCGCTTCACGATCGGCGACTACAGGGCATGTGTCCGGGCTGCGGTTGCCGCGGGAGAGGTCAGCCTGAGCGCGCTGGGCTACAAGGTGGCGGCGCTGCTTCACCTGGGGGATCGCCAGACCGCGGCAACCGAGCTGCAACGCTACTTCGAGGCGGTGCGGAGCCGATGGCTGGGCACGGAGCCCGCAACCGACGCCAACATTTCTCGCTGGCTTCTCCATATGGCTCCCATCAAGCGCCCGGAGGACTGGCAACGCCTGCGAGACGGCGTTGCCGGAGCGGGCGCGCCGGTCGACGGGCTTGCTCATGACCAATGGTGACAGCGACCTCTGCCTAGCCGCAGACACTGATCGTGTAGTCGCCAATCCGACAGGCATGGATTTCGAGTTTCACAGCCGGGTCAAGCTTTTGGCTATGGATGTACCGCTCATAGAACGGCGGGAACGGATACGCGCCAACTGAAGACGCGAGGAGTTCCTCGTGCTTTTTCAAGACCAGCGACTTGGGTGGCAGCCTTATGAACAGGGTATCAGCACTATGCTGAACAACTGTCAGCCCCACGACGCCAGGCGGAACAGTTACTTGTGCACCAACCAGACTGCACTGATCCTTGAATTCTTGGAGCGTGCGCGGGACAGGTAGCCGATCTATTGTAATGGGTTGAGGATCATCCAGGAAAAACGATTGCCCTGTAGCCCATGTTTTCACCAGCTTGCCCCATCTCTCGTAACTATTCGTGGTTATCGTTTCCGTGACTGCTTCATTGCTCATCTGGTTTTCTCCCATTGCTACAGTTCGGTACGGGCGGCATCGTTCACGCGAAGCACCCCTGCCGACCCATGTACTCCAGAAGCTGAGGCATGGTTTCTATCTCAGAGATCTGTGAAAGGGCCATCGAAACTGGAGTTCTTGCCGACGACTCATCAAAAAACGACTCCCCGCACCGCGAGATCCGCTCCTGCAGCGTGGCATACTGCTCTAGTCCAAGCGGGTGGCGCTTGATGGCCCCCAGAACAGTTTCAGCCACGATGATCGAGCCGACGGGCCCCAGATGCTTACCGCCACCGCAGCGCTCTGCCTCGAACAGGACAAAGAATGGAAGCGGTGGATCCTCGACGATTCTCTTCGTGTCGTCGTCGCTCGCTGAGAAGAGGTTGGCCCGTGGCAGCGGCAGCCATGTTTCCAGTTGTTCGCGCCACCAGGCAAAATCCTTCACCATGTCAAAGCCCATGGCTCGGAGCGCAGAGCACAGCGCAGCTACCGACAACACCCCGGCGTAGCAGGCGCTGAGCAAGTCCCGCCAAGCAAGGCCCTTGTCATCGAGTCCAGGGGATCTGACCTGTCCCGTGTGAAGAGCACCAAGATAACGCGGTCCGATCATCGTGCTAAAATTGGGAACGAAAGGTCTGTCGGCGGTGGCCGTCGCTCCTTCGGGAAAAAAGCGATCCCAGTCGATAAACCAACGAGCCATGTCCGGCAAGAGAGCTGGCTGCTGTTGGGAGCTGCGGAGAAGCGCGCCAGACACGGGCTGCGACTCGTGTCGACTATTCACGTTGTAGTTCTCACGTACCATTGAATGTCCAAAACGGAAAGCCCCGAAGCTGAATTCCAGAGGGATGCTTTCGGCGCTGTCGCAAGGGACATTACCGTTGGTAACATAATGTCTGTAAATGCGGTCGTCTAGGATCCTGCAGAGAACGTCCTTTTCTATGACGTTGCGATAGATCATTGTAACGACCAGGCGGGCACAGCGAAACCGCCGATAGGCAAGCTCCCGTGGTGTCGACGAAATCGAAGACGTGCCCTTCTCTACGAGCGACAGAATATGATTGTGAAGACGCTGAAACAGCACCGTCAATTGCGATAGGAGCGCATGCGCGTCGTTGCGTGGGTCGGCCAGCATTGCCTCTGTAAACAACGACCCTTCATGCAGCGGGTCGGGCGGCTTGCTCCTCGCGATGTCATGGAAGGGGCAATAGCGGTTGCCAGGTGGAGCCGGGCCGGCTCCTGGCCCGAGGCGCAAATGCGTGCGCGGAGCTCTCCCCAGCTCCTGCTGCTGCGCTCTGTACGCGTAGGCTTGAGGCGACTGATCCGGGCCGCTGCCATAGAGCGTGTCGAGCATCAATGGTACGGATCGGGCGTTGCTTGGTCTGGAACAGAGCTGGCCCCCGTCGATACCGAAGGAAGCTACGCTGTCGACCATATCGTGAGCGATGAACTGAAGCAGGTAGGTGTATCCAGAGGGGATACCGGTATTAGGGACAAACGGGCCGGGGTCCTCATGAATGCGCCGGGTCAGCTCTGACACCAGGCGATGCAGCCCGTCCCGGTTGCTGTCGGCAATCACGCCCCCCGAGCTGATCCAACCGTTGGAGCCGCCCGCCCGGAACATGTGGTCCGGATTGGGTTGCCGATCGGATGAGCCAAACAGGTTGCGGGGCCGCTCCCCCCCGCCCGCGGTTTTGCCCCACCAAAGCTGAATTTCACCAGGGAATGGATGAAGGACCGGAATGGACTGCCCATGCATTGCCGCCTCCCCTCACGCACCAGCTCGACCAACGCCTCTTTGATCCTACGGTTGCCCAGCAGCGTCAACCCAGCGTGAATTGCACACGGGTGACGGGCATCGCCCATCTTCCTCCGAGCCGCGGGCCAGGGCGCGGCGGTGCGGAAGAAGGAAGCGGGGATGACCGACCATCCGAGGTTCGAGGCCATCGAGGGGCCGCCAATGGCGGCGCATCGCCACCATGGCGGTGGCCGCCTGGCCGGCATGGCCTTCCGGCTCGCCGACCTGGTGCGGAGGCGCGCAGCAGGGGTGGGCGTGGTGTGGCGCGCTCCTGCGCTCGACGCGGACGCTGGAGCCCGCGAGCGCCCGGCCGCGAAGGCTCGAGCCGGACATCGGCAGCGCAGGATCGAGTCCAACCTGCCGATGCCGGCGTGGCGCGGTCTGTCTCCAGAGGAGACGTTCGCCCACGCGTTCATCACTGGCAGCGCGCGCACCCGAAGACTGCAGGCAGTCCTGCTCGCGGGCTCTGCTCTCATCCTGGCTGCCCTCGTCCTCCTCGAGATCGGCTCGTACGAGCGACCGAGCAGCGAGCCGGTGCGCCACCCTGACCAACCCTCGGCGCATGTGATGCCCCCCCTCGATCCGGTTCGGCCCGCCGCAGCGTCAGCGGGGGCGCACGAGCGTCAATGGAGCAAGGCTCCTTCCACTCCAAGTGCCGGGGGCCGGCAATGATCGCAAAGCTTCAACGATGGCGCCTCTTCGCGACCTTCCTCCTGGACCGGCTGGCGAGGACAGCTCTTGCGTGCCGGGCCGCCCACCGCGATGCACTGGCTGCGAGGCGCCTCCATGCGGAGCTGTCGCGGCTGTCCGATGCCGAGCTCGCCCGGCGAGGGTTGGCGCGAGACGACATCATCGGGTTGGTGCTCGAAGCGTTCCGCGGCGGCAAGACAGGGACGAGCAACGACAGGCCCGGCGCCGCCGGCCGCCCGGCCGATCGCGCTGCGCGCCCTCGCCCCTGGCCGCCGGGCTAGACCGCGGCCATCACCGCTTTGTACGGCTATGACATTTTCACTCGAAACAGTGCTTGCCGCAGGCCTTTGCTTCCTCGCAGCCGCGTTGGTGAAGGGGCTGACAGGCATCGGTTTTCTGACTGTCAGCGTCGCTACACTCGTCTTTGTCGTCGGTCTCAAGACGGCTGTGGCGCTGGTGCTGGTGCCGTCGTTGCTCAGCAACGTCTTCATCATGCTCGACGCCGGGCGCTTCGTCGAAACCATGCGGCGATTCTGGCCCCTCTATCTGGCCTCGGCGCCGGGCCTCGTCGTCGGCGTTCAGCTGCTCATCAGGGTCGACCAGAACCTCGCCAGCATCGTTCTCGGCACCGTTGTCGTCGTCTACAGCCTTCTTGCCCTCGCCAAGCCCAGCATTTCGATCGCGGACCGTCTCAGGGGCCCCTTGCAGCTCCCCGTAGGCCTCGCTCACGGGCTCGTTGCAGGCCTCACCGGGTCACAGGTCATGCCGCTGCTGCCGTATCTGTTCGCACTGAGACTCGAGCCCGCCGTCCTGCTGCAGGCCTCCAACACCGTTTTTACATTCTGCTCGCTGCTGTCGGCGGTCCTGTTGTTCAACTGCGGCCTGCTGACACCGGAAATCGCTCTGCTCTCGCTGGGCGGCTCGGTACCGACCTATCTCGGCGTGAAGGCCGGAAGCCACGTGCGGCGGCACCTCTCGCCCGCATCGTTTCGCACCGTCATCCTGGGCGTGATCCTGGTGCTCGGCCTGGCGTTGATTGCGCGTGCCGCCTGGTCGGCGGAGCGGCCGGGTCCAGTCCCCGAGACAGCTGCGCACGACCTGCGAAGTGTGCCCGGGTGATGCGCCCTGCGGCCGACGCCTGCCCAAGTGGGCAGTGGACGCAGCGGCGCGGCGAGCACACCTATGGGACAGCACAACGCAGGCCCCGGAGGTCCCATGAGCATCGCACTGCAAGATCTGTCGGCCGCGCTGGAGGGCGCGGTGGCGCGGCTGGCACCCAGCATCGTCTCGGTGGCTTCGCACCGCATGCAGGCCTCGGGCTTCGTCTGGCGCCCGGGGCTCGTCGTCACCTCGGACGAAGGCCTGGCGGAGGAGGGCGAGGTGCGCGTGACCCTGCCGGGCGGCGAGGAGGTTGCCGCCCGCGTTGCGGGGCGCGACCCCGGCACCGCCGTCGCGCTGCTCGAGGTCGAGCGCTCCGATCTGCCGCCCGTCGCCCTGGCGGCGGGCCTGCCGGGGTCCGGCGCGCTGGCGCTCGCCGTCGGCGCCGAGGGCGGCGTGCCGACCGCGGCGCTCGGGCTGGTCGCCGTGAGCAAGGGGGCCTGGCAGTCGCTGCGCGGGGGCGAGATCGACGGGCGGATCGAGCTCGACGTCCGCCTGCGCGGCACGGCCGAGGGCGGCCTTGCCGTCGACGCCGCCGGGCAGGCCTTCGGCATGACGGTGCGCGCACCGCGTCGGCGCGTGCTGGTGATCCCCGCCGTCACCGTCGGCCGGGTGGCGGCGCAGCTGGAGACGCACGGGCGCGTGCCGCGCGGCTACCTGGGGCTGGCCCTGCGCCCGGTGACCGTCGAGGGCGGCGGCTCCGGCATCATGGTGATGGGCGTGGACCCCGGCGGACCCGGTGCGGCGGCCGGCATCCACCAGGGCGATGTGCTGGTCGGCTGGGACGGCAAGGCGGTGGGCAGGCTGCAGACGCTGCTGCGGTCGCTGGGGCCCGACAGCGTCGGCAAGCCCCTGGCGCTCGAGCTGCGCCGCGGCGGGCAGGTCCACAAGGCGCAACTTAAGATCGGGGAAAGGCCCGCGGCTTGACCGGGTCGAGGGACGCGGGCGCGACGCCCCGGCTGCGGCTGGCGATCGACATCGCCGATCCGGGTCTCGGCCAGCGGATCGCCGCCGCCTTGAGCCTGGTCGACGGTGTCGAGCTGGTCGCCGCTGGCGATGCACCCGATGCCGTCATCGTGGCGCCGCGCCCGGCGGCGAGCGAGAGGGAGGAGCCCGAGATTGCGCTGACCGAGCGGGAGCTGCAGGTGCTCGCACTGCTGGCGGAGGGCGCCTCCAACAAGCAGATTGCGCGGCGGCTCGGCATCTCCGCCCACACCGCCAAGTATCACGTCGCCTCGCTGATGGAGAAGCTCGACGCCGTCAGCCGCACCGATGCCGTCGCCCACGCCGCCCGGCTCGGCGTGTTGCATCTGTAACAGGTCCGGCAGTCGGGCTTCGGCAGTCGTAGGGATCGAACTCTGCGACGGCCGACTGCCGACGCCCGACTGCCGAATCTCGACACACTCCTGCGACGGTCTGACCCAGCGCCTCTCCCTCAGAATGCCTTCCCCGTGGCGCAGGAGGCCGCTGAGAGGCCCCGTCGTCCGGCAAGGCTCTGGATGCCCGGAAATTTCTCGCCACTCCTGGGCCTTCCCAGCGCACCGCACGCGATTTCCCAATATGGGACAGACAGCAGCGGCAAGAGCCGGCGCAACGCTCAAAGCGGCGAGGCGATGACCAGGGTCCAGAAGGTCTTGAACTCGGTCTTGGGGTCCTGCACCAGGGCGATGCCCATGTGCTCGGCCTCGGGGAGCAGGAGGTTCTTGTTGTGGCCGGGGCTCGCCTTCCAGCCGTTGATGACCTCCTCGATGGTCACCTGTCCCGTGCCCACGTTCTCCGCCGCCAGCCTGGCGCTGTAGCCGGCGCGCTTGACCCGGTCCCACGGGTTGGAGCCGTCCGAGCCGTAATGGGAGATGCGGTCCCACCTGGCGAGATCGCGCGAGTGCGCGCGAGCGGCCTCGGTGAGGGCCGGCTGGAGCTTCAGGGGCCGCAGACCCTTCTCCTTGCGGTAGGCGTTGACGAGCTCGCGCGCCTTCTCCGCATCGAGCCGCGTGGCGCTGTAATCGCGGGACTTGAGCGCGCCGGCACGGGCCTTCTCGAAGCTGCCCTTGGGGGCCTTGTCGTCGACCAGGGAGGCGACTTTGGTCTTGGCCTCCGCCTTGGTCTCGGTGCCGGGCGGCGTCTTGTGGCGCGACACCTTGGTGGCGGTCGGCTGGCCGGAGTCGGCGAAGCTGCCGGTGAGCGAATAGCCGACCATGCCGCAGCCGGTAAGCGACAGAGCAACCAGTGAGGGCAATAGGACGCGACACATGGCAAACCCTCCCGCGGATGGACGCCATTCGGGGATAATCCGATCTTGGCGCGCACCCATTAAGCCCCCGTTAACGCTGACCCGGCCGACGCACCGGCGCGCCGACCGGGCAGGTCGCCCCGCCCTGCGGAGGATGCCATGCCGCGTACCCCGCCCGCCGGATTTCCCGGCCGGCTACAGCAACGTCGCGTGCCCGCGGCAGCTCCCCCAGTCGCCGGAGAGAGACCCCAACCCCTGTCGATTCGACAACCCAATCATGACGTTAGTTTGGCCTTCCCGAGGTGTCGGGTTTCAGGTGCCGGGTTTCAGGGGGGACAGACGGCTCGACTGCCTGAAACCTGAAACCTGACACCTCAAACCCAGCCTTGGTTTTTTGTCCGACTTCCGCAAGATAACGCGTGCGCCTCCGGTGATTCGCGCGTCCGGACGCTGCGAATTCGCCCGTTGGTCGCCCTGAAGGCGCAAGCGGTCGCTCGAGCGTGCTAAGGAGGTCAGGGTGCAAAAGGTTGCCCCAGCGGAAGCATCGATCCCGGCTCCGGCCGCGAGCGCCGGCCGCCTCGCCGATCTGGCGCTCGTGCGCATCGCCATCGCTGCCCGCGGCATCGCCAGGGGCGAGCTGGTGGGCGACCTTGCGAGCCTGGCCAATCCGCATGCGCCCGCCTCGCGGTTGCGCGGCGCCGTGGATCGGGCGATCGAGGCGCTGAGCGGCGCCGGCCTCGTCAGGGCGGGGCCGGCAGGCCTGCAGGCAACCGGCGCCGGCACCGCCGCCGCGGCGGCGTTCCTCGGCGCTGCGGACCACCTGCCGCGCTCCTGGAGCCAGGTGCGCGACGTGTGGCTGGTCGCCAAGGCGCTCGGCTGGCAACGCCCGCCATCCAGGCGCGCCGCGGGTCTGGAGACGCCCGCGGGATTGCGCACCGCGGTCCTCGCCCATGCCTACGGGCTGCAGATCAAAGGCACGGCGACGCCGGCGCAGCTGCGCACTGCGCTGGCGGAGGCGGCGCTGGAGACCGCCTTCGGCGAAGGCTCGACCTGGCTCGCCGGCAAGCTGCGGCTGTCGGCGCGGGCCGGCCGCCTGCTGGCGGGGCAGCTGCTCGCCAAGCCGCGCGACTTCGCCACCGATGGACAGCTGATCGCCGCCCTGGCCGCGGAGGGCGTGGGCGCCACCGCCGCCGATCCGGCGAGCCTGCGCCGCGCCGTCCTGCAGCGGCTCCTGGCCACATCGGCGCGGCCGGCAAGGGGGAAGCGGCCCCTGCGCAGACCAGAGCGCGCGCCCGCCAAGGCCGGGCCGCGGCCTGCGCTGCAAGCGGGGGCACCCGCGCCGGCTCCGCCGGCCGAAGGGGCCCGACCCGTCCCGCCCCCCGCGCCACCGCCTGCTCCAACCACGGAGGCCCCCGGGAGACCGGGGCCGGCCGCCGAGGCGCCGCCTCCCGCTCCCCCTCCCCCTCCGGCCGCGGCCCCGCCGCTCGACCTGCCCGGCTTCGCCATGGAGGTGCGCCGCTGCGCCGCCGGCGAGGCGCAGGGCTGGAGCGGCGACCGCAAGGCCTACATCTCCCATGTCTGGCGCACGATGCGCGAGACGCGCCCTGAATGGGGCCTCTCCGAGCACGAGTTCAAGTACCTGCTGGCCGAAGCGCACCGCTCGGGCCAGCTGGCGCTCGCCAACGCCGACCTGAAGGACGAAAGCAACATCAAGGATGTGCAGGAGTCCGCCGTGGTGTACAGGAACGCGGTGTTCCACTTCATTCGCGTCGACGCCTGATGGCCGAGCCTGCGGCATTGCATCGGATCTGAGGTTTCATGCGCCACGAGGCTCATATTGCGCCGCTTGCCGACCGCCTGTCCGCGGCCTTCGAGCACTCCATCACCTGGGAGGACGACATCTGGCGCGCCGACCCGGTGGACGTGGACCTCGTGCATGCCGCCGCACGCCGCAAGTTCGCCGAGCTGCTCGACGCCGTGACCGCCGCCGGCGCCGCCTCGGTGCAGGCTCGCATCCTGCTGTTCCACGGCCAGTCGGGCGCCGGCAAGACGCATCTGATCCGGGCGCTGCGCACCAGCGCGCACCGCGGCGGCAAGGCCTACGTCGGCTATGCGCAGATGACGCCGGACGTGGCCAACTACGCCGACTATTTCCTGCGGCGGCTGATCGCTTCGCTGGAGAAGCCCTACGACCCCGACCAGGGCGGCGAGAGCGCCCTTGCCCGGCTCGCCCGGCACCTGGTCGGCGACGCCGCGGTCGTCGAGACGGCCGCGCTCGACAAGCTGCGCGACGCCAAGCTCAGCGACGCCTCGCTCGCCAAGCTCGTGCTCGGCATCGCCGATCAGATCGTAGCGGCGCCCCGGTTCGCCGGCCAGGGCCTCGACGTGAACGTGGTGCGCGCGCTGCTCTACCTGCAGCGCTCCGACCCGCGCATCGACCAGCGCGTGCGCCAGTACCTCCACGGACAGAAGCTCGGCGATCTCTCCCAGGAGGCCGTCGCCGCCCTCGATCCGAACACCGGCGACGGCCGCGCCTTCGACATCATGGAGTCGCTCGGGCGCCTGATGTGGTCGGTCGACCGCGCGGCCCTGGTGTTCGCCATCGACCAGGTGGAGGATCTGCGCTTCTTCGAGGACTACCCGGAGCGCTTCCAGCGCGCGGTGCGCGACCTGATCCAGATCGCCAACCGCCTGCCGACGTCGATCGTGCTCATCTCCTGCCTCGCCGAGTTCTACGGCAAGGTGCGCGAGGTGCTGGCGCAGTCCTATATCGACCGCATCGAGAAGGCCGGGCCGGTGCCGCTCATCGAAACGCGCACCGCCGAGGAGGCGCGGCTCATCATCGCCAAGCGCCTGCAGCAGGACGAACGCAGCGCCGGCTCCGACCCGACCCTCTACCTGGGCCCGCAGTTCTTCGAGGAGTTCGGCGGCCTCTCGACGCGACGCATCCTGGAGCTGGCGCAGAAGCGCATGCGCGAGCAGGAGGGCGAGTCTCCCGAGGAGGAGCCGCCGGCGTCGAGGCCGGGCTTCATCTCGACGCTGGCGGCGGCGCTCGGGTTCGGCGGGCAGGAGCCGGCGAGCGGCCCGCCAGCCGAGTTCCGCGACCACTGGGAGCGCTTCGTAGCGCAGTCGGAGGCCGAGATCCCCAGCGACGACGATGCACTGAGCGAGGTGCTGGCCGCCGCGCTGGCGCTCGGCAAGCAGGAATGGGGCGACGCCATCGACCTGGTCGTGCGCCGCCTGGACGTGGCCGAGGACGTCCCTGCACTCGATCTCGTGCTCAGCCACGCCGCGGGCTTGAGGACGGAGGCCCGCATCTTCCTGTGCAACCGCACGGCGCAGGGCGGCGGCCTGAAGCGCCAGATCGACCGCGTGCTCGCCCTGATGGCCGGCAAGACCTGCTTCATGCTGCGCGCCAGCGACTTCCCGCCCAACAAGAAGAACCAGACGGCGCAGGCCTTCCGCAAGTTCCGCGAGAAGGGCGGGCGCTCGATCCTGGTGCCCATCCCGGACTGGGAGCGGATGATGATGGTGCGCGAGTTCCACGCCCAGCACCGCCATGATCCGAGCTTTCCCGAGTGGTTCGAGCGCACCAGGCTGCTCTCCGCCGTCCCGGCGCTGGCGCAGCTCCTGCGCCTCGATCTGCTGGGCCACAACGTGCGCCCCGCGCAGGCGGGCACCCAGCAGGCTGCGGCGGGCGACGACGGCGGTGCGGCGGCGGCCTTCAACGCCGCGGCTGCGGGCCCGCAGGGGGCAGACTGGACCGGCTGGGATGGCGCGGCTGCGGCGGCATCGGCCGAGCCGAAGGACGACCTGCCGCTGTCGGTGCTCCTCGACGAGGTGGGCGACGGTGCCAAGAGCATCCTGGCCGGGCGGGCGCTGCGTTCCAACCGCTCGATCACGCTGAACAAGGACGTGCTGAAGCGGCACGCGGCGGTGCTCGGCGGCTCGGGCTCGGGCAAGACCACACTCGCGCTCTGCATCATCGAGCAGCTGCTCATGAAGGGCATCCCCGCGGTGCTGATCGACCGCAAGGGCGACCTGTGCTCCTACGCCAACCCCGACGTCTGGCGCGCCCACGACGGGGAGTTCGGCGAGCGCCGCGGCGAGCGCGAGAAACTCGCCGATTCCATCGACGTGGCGGTCTACACGCCCGGGCGGGCCTCGGGCCGGCCGATCTCCATCACGCTGCTCCCCAACGGCATCAACGAGCTGCCCGAGCAGGAGCAGCAGCTGCTCGCCAATCTCTCGGCCGCCGCGCTGGGCGACATGCTGCACTTCAAGAACTCGGCCACGCACCAGAAGCAGTCGGGCACGCTGTCGGTGGCCCTGCGCATCCTCGGCGGACGCTCGAGCAAGGAGGTGGCGCTGACCGACCTCATCGGGCTGCTCGAGGACGAGGACCCGGAGCTGACCGAGCTGACGCAGCGCATGGACCCCTCGGGGCGCATCCGCCGCGACCTGGTTGCCCAGCTCGACAGCCTTCGGCACCGCAACTCCGCCCTGTTCGAGGGCGGCGGCGAGTCCTTGCGCATGGAAGCGCTGCTGGGGCGCGGGCGCTTCGCCCGCAGCGACAACCGCACGCGGCTCTCCATCATCTATACGGGGTTCCTCGGCGACAACGAGAACATCCTGTTCTGGGTCGCGCAGTTCCTGTCCGAGGCCCTGCGCTTCTGCCAGCGCAACCCCAACGACGAGCTGCAGGCGGTCGTGATGTTCGACGAGGCCGACCTCTACATCCCCGCCAACGCCAAGCCGGCGACCGCCGAGCCCCTGCAGAGCCTCCTCAAGCGCGCGCGCTCGGCGGGCCTCGGCATCATGCTGGCGACCCAGTCGCCGGGCGACCTCGACTACAAGTCGCGCGACCAGATCACCTCCTGGTTCATCGGCCGCGTGCGCGAGGACACCGCGCTCAGGAAGCTGCGCGCCGCCTTCCAGAGTGAGTCCGGCCTCGACCCCAGCGCCGTCCTGCCGCACCAGACGGTGGGCGAGTTCCACCTGGTGCAGGAGGGCCTGGTGCGCCCCATGCGCGCCCAGCGCTCGCTCATCTCCGCCGAGCAGGTGCCCTTCGACCGCATCGAGCAGCTGGCCCGCGAGACCAAGGGCCAGGACGAGAAGCAGCTGCGCCTGTTCGCGTAGTCTCGGGATTGGGGCTCCACCCGGCGTGTGGGTTCTCCCCGAGAGGGCTTGAAGCGCTGCAATTTGTGGTATGCTGCGCAAATGACCACACAGTCGAAACCCCGCCGCATGACGGTGACAGAGTTCCTGGCCTGGGCCGCGGCTCAGCCGCGTGGCCGCTACGAGCTCGTACGGGGGGAGGTAGTCGCAATGGCGCCGGAGCGCCTGCGCCACCTCGTTGTGAAGGGAGCGGTCTTTGTGGCGCTCAGAGAGGCCGTCAAGCACGCCGGCCTGCCTTGCACCGTGTTCCCGGACGGTGCGACAGTAGTAATTGACGACGAGCACGCGCGCGAGCCTGACGCAGCCGTACAATGCGGCGTAGCTTTCGACCCTAATTCCACGATCCTGGAGGCGCCCGTCATCGTCGTCGAGATCACGTCCCCCTCCTCCGAGCGTGACGACACCGGCGAGAAGCTGGTCGAGTACTTCTCGGTTCCGAGCATCCACCACTACCTGATTGTCAATCCGAGTAAGAAGGTCGTCATCCATCACACGCGCGGCCAGGGCGGCGGCAACATCTCGACCCACATCGCGCGCTCTGGGGTGATCGATCTGACGCCGCCCGGCATGACGGTCCCTGTGGCCGAGCTGCTGCCGGAGATCGGCTGAGTCCGGGCAGGCTTTCCTGCTCACGTCACCAGGACGAAAAGCAGCTGCGCCCGTTCGCCTGAGAGAGACCCTGATGGTGGGACATACCGCCCGGCAGTCGGGGGTCGGGCGTCGGCAGTCGCAAATGGACGACACCCGACTGCCGCCCCCGACTGCCGCAACGTAACGCTCCAACACTGGGCGCTTGTCCCACCACAAATTGTGGTACACCGAGCAAATGACCATGCAGTCGAAGCCACGTCGCATGACGGTTGCCGAGTTCCTGGACTGGGCCATGGCCCAGCCGCGCGGTCGCTACGAGCTGGTGGACGGGGAGGTGGTGCCGATGGCCCCGGAGCGCGCGCTGCATAATGTCGTAAAGGCGGAGGTCTTTGTCGCGCTCAAGAATGCCATCAAGCGGGCCAAGCTACCCTGCATGGCGTTCACCGACGGCATGACAGTGGTCATCGACGACCACCATGCGCGCGAGCCCGATGCCGCCGTGCAATGCGGCGTCGCCTTCGACCCCAATACCTTGATCCTCAAGGCGCCCCTCATCGTCGTCGAGATCATGTCACCCTCGTCCGAACGCGACGACACCGGCAAGAAGGTGGGCGAGTATTTCTCGGTCTCGAGCATCCAGCACTACTTGGTCGTGAACCTGGACGACAGGGTTGTCGTCCATCACGCGCGCGGCCCCGGCGGCGAAATCGCGAAGCGCATCGCTGCCTCTGGAGAGATCGATCTGACGCCGCCCGGGATGGCGGTCCCTGTGGCCGAGCTGCTGCCGGAAATTGGCTGAGGTCCGGGCAGAGAACGCTCCTCACTCAGCTATCGGCGCACATCTCGTCTGGCCCGGATCGAGGGCTGAGCTTGCCGCACGGCAGCAGGGAAGGTTTGTCGGCCGGCGTCGCAATCGGACCAATTCTGATGCAATACGCACAAAGTTGCGCTATATTGGGACGACGGACCAAGGGGGCAGATTGGTCCGCGGGGTAGCCGAGCTGGACTGGGGCCGGTCCACTCGGTGTGGTGTGAATGCGGGGTTTGTGTCGTGCTTGACAAGTCCTTTGTCATCATGGTGTTGGCATGTGCGGCCGCGCCTTTGGTGGGCGCCGGCGTCTATCTCATGATGTCCCTCTTCTGAAGCGGCGACGGCGGTCGCCCGCGATGCCCTCGGGAACGGGCGCTGGCGACTCCAGGCCGGTGTTGGCGACGGATTCAGGGCACGCGGCCGGTTGTCCACAGGATTCCGGGTCGGCTGGCCATGCGCCCGGCGGGCATTCGCCGCGGAGGCTGCAGCCTTGACTTCCGCGCCGGGTGAAGGGCTAGGCTAGCCCGCTCACCGCGTGCCGGCCCCCGTCGTGCGCGAGCCCCGGCCAACCCGCCCGGGCAGGCCCCGGCCCTTCCGCCGGGGCAAGCCCCGTAACGCTGCAGGAGACCCCCCCATGAAGCTCGTTCGATTTGGTGCGCCCGGCGCCGAGCGGCCCGGTCTTGTCGATGCGCAAGGCGTGATCCGCGATCTGTCCGCGCATGTCACCGACATTACCGGCGAGGTGCTCTCGGCCGCGAGCCTCGACAAGCTGCGCAAGCTCGACCCCAAGGCGCTGCCGGCGGCGCCGCAGGGGGTGCGGCTCGGGCCCCCGGTGGCCAAGGTTAAGAACTTCATCGCCGTCGGCCTCAACTACGCGGACCATGCGAAGGAGACGGGCTCGCCGATCCCCAAGGAGCCGATCCTCTTCAACAAGCTGCCCAACTGCATCGTCGGCCCCAACGACGACGTGATGGTGCCCAAGGGCTCCATCAAGCTCGACTACGAGATCGAGATCGCCTTCGTGCTGGGCAAGCGCGCGCGCTACGTGGAGGAGAAGGACGCGCGCTCCTGCATCGCCGGCTACACGATCTGCAACGACGTGTCGGAGCGCCACTTCCAGGCCGAGCGCGGCGGGCAGTGGATGAAGGGCAAGTGCGCCGAGACATTCGGGCCGCTGGGCCCGTGGCTGGTCACGACCGACGAGATCCCCGACGTGCAGAACCTCCCCATGTCGCTCGACGTGAACGGCCAGCGCCGCCAGACCGGCTCGACCAGGACCATGATCTTCTCGATCGCGCACCAGCTCTCCTACATCTCCCAGTTCATGGTGCTGGAGGCCGGCGACGTGGTGACCACCGGCACGCCGCCAGGCGTGGCGCTCGGCATGAAGCCGCCGGTGTGGCTGAAGCCCGGCGACGCCATGACGCTGCGGATCGAGGGGCTGGGCGAGCAGACGCAGAAGGTGGTGCCGTTCAAGGAGTAGGGCGATTAGGGCGAAGCCCGTAATCCGCCGATATTCGCCAATCTGCAGCGGGATCGGCGGATTACGCTTCGCCCTACGCCTCTCGCTGTCATCCCGGCGCTTGTCTGCGCCGGTGCGGGCAAGCGCCGGGATGACGAAGGCTGCGGACCGACGGGCTCAATTCAGCCGACCGGATTGCCGCGTGAACTTTTCCCGGAACGTACGCAACCGCAGCGCCACGCTCTCTTCTCCGTCTTCCTCTGCTTCTCTTATCAGCCGCTCAAACAGCTTCGGCTCTTGGAGCAGTTTCAACGCCGGTGCAATTTGACTGATCTTCTGCCGTGTTTCCTCAATGAGGTGGAGAGCGTGCGCATTTCCCATAAAATCCTGCTTGAGGCTCTGTGCGGCCTCGTTCAACTTGCCCTCGCTTTCCTGCTTGATATTTCTGAGGACGCCCAGGCTTCTAAGCCCTTCTATTTGGCTTCTGAGCTCGGCCGCGACAGCGGACATCCCCTCCAGCTCGTCCAGGCTCAGAGCCCTCAGAAGGTCCTCCCGCAAGCGCCTGCCAAGGTCTTCGTCCACCTCACTGGATGCGCCATTGCCCGCATGCCGGTTGCTCGTGAGGAGCCGTTGTGCTGGCTCGGCCGACGTAATGGCGGCGCGGGATCGGTCGAGACTGATTAGACGGTCGCCGTGCGACGGCGCTGAGGCGCTGGCGCGGTACTGCAGCAGCGTCTTGAACAGCTCCGAGCTGACGAGATAGGCGCCCTCGGCCTGCGCCGGCCGCCTTCCGACGAAGCGCGCGAGGAGGCCGAGCTTGGGCAGCGCGACGGGATCGTTGACCTGCACGGCGCTCACCGTCATGCCGGCGTTGAGGACGTTCTGCACGAGGCGCCGCTCGTCGCCGCCGGGGACGGCGTGCAGGTCGACCTTGGCCATGAAGTGGCCCCGGCGGTTGATCGGGTCCACGTGCTGCAGCACGATCTCGGCGTTGCTCTGCCGGTCGGGCTCCAGCGCCACGCCGACGATCTGGACGAGCCGCGCCCGGTTGGCGTACTCGCGATCGCTCTCGCGTGTCGAATTGGCGACCACCGACAGGTACTCGAACAGCTCCGAGCGCACGAGGTAGCGCTCGTCGTGCTCGTCGGAGGATGCGCGCTCCACCGCGCCGATGCTGCGGCCGGCCACCAGGACTTTGCGGATGCGGCCTGCGATCTCCGGGTCGAAGTGCGTGAGGTCCACCTCGGCCCGATGGTCGGCGTCGCCGCGCGTCGGCTTCATGGCGGCCAGCACCAGCTCCGCGTTCTCGAGGCGCTCCTCGCCCAGGGCGTTCTTGACGATGGCCTCCAGCTGCTCGGCGCTGCGCGCCTTGGGGCTCGGCACGTCGGACAGGGGCGACTTGACGGCCGCGGCGCCGAACAGGCCGGCCATGAACACGAGCGCATCGACGCCGATGGCCAGCACCAGGGCGAGGTAGGCGAGGCGGTTGCCGTCCAGGAAGGCGTTCCAGGTGACGACGAAGCGGTGCGCCTTGTCGTCCCGGTTCATGTCGATCGCCTGCAGGCGCGCGCCGATCGCCTCGGCCTCCTTGCCGGTGAGCCCGGAATCCTGCAGGCACTGGCGCCCGAACCCCAAGAGCTCGTCGGTGGTGGCGTTCTGCGGCAGCTTGGCGCCGCCGGCGCACGTGGACTGGAACAGCACCAGCCCGGCGTTGAGGGCGAAGAGGCGGCCCGCGGCGTCCGCCGCGTGCCTGGGGTCGCAGTCGATGCTGCGCACGCGCTCCTTGGCGGCGGGCGTCCCCAGCATGGCGGCGAGCAGGTTGCCGCACTGGCCCTGCACGACGGCGAGCTTGTCCGCATCGGGCTGCTGGCGGAAGGCGATGCGCGCCCGCTCGAAGGCCGGCAGCGCGCGTGCGGGATCGAGCCTGCCGCCGTCGCCGTCCCCGGCGGAGGCCTCGACGGACTTGATGCGGGACTCGGCGGCCTTGGTCTCGCCCTTGTACTTGGCGACCTCGCCGTTGATGGTGGCGATCTCGCGTTTCAGGCCGACGATGCGCGCAGAGGCGCGGTCGCGCTCGCGCTGCGCCTCCTTGAGCCGCGGCTCGTCGGTGATGGCGAGCTTGCGCTGCAGCTCGTCGAGCTCCACCAGGCGCTGGCGCCAGACCGGCCCCTTGCCGCGCTTGAGCGTGCCCTCCACCCCGCCGTCCTCGGCGGAGGCATCGATGCGCTTGGCCGCGATCGCCTGCTTGGTCTCGTCGTATGTCGACTTGGCCTTCGCCAGCTCGGCTTCCAGGGTGCCGATGCCGGGCTCGACACGCTGCAGCTCAGCCTCGGCCTCGTCGCGCCGGCGCAGGAGCGCCGACTGGCCGCGCTCGGCGCCGGCGATGCGCTCCTGCTGCTCGGCGAGGCCCCGCTGGACCTCCTCCATCTTGCCGATCAGATACCTCTCGATGTCGGCCTGTGCGGCCTTCGCCTCCTGCGCCAGCCTGGCGAGCTGCGCATCGTAGGCCTTCCAGCCCGCCGTCTCGAACAGGCGCTCCGCCTCCACGAGGCGCACGCGCTTGGCCTCCTCGCCGATGTCGGCGACGACGCGGCCGACCTGGTTCAAGGTGCGGATCTCGGCGGCGCGCTTCTTCTGGTCGGCGGGAAAGATGGCGTTGAAGTGCGAGTCGAAGGAGAAGAACACCGAGGCAGCCATGGAGGCCAGAAACATCACCCAGAGCACCACGTTTCTGACGATGATGCGCACGCTCTGCACGTAGGGCGTCGAGATGTCGCCGCCGCGCCGGAAGTTGAAGGCCAGGATGGCAACGACGAGCACCGCCAGGGCGAAATAGAGGGCCACGTCGGAGAATCTCGCCCAGTCGGCATGGAAGCCTTGGACAACGCCGGTGCCTTCATTGAAGCCCACCGCATTGTACCGGCTCAGCACCCAGTAGAAGACGAGGCCGACCAGCGCCACGCCCAACGCCATCCCGATCACGGCCTCGCGCGCGTTGAAGGCCCGGTTGCGCGGCAGCTGCTGGTTCATGCCGGCAGCGAAGCTCTCGCCGATCAGCCAGGCGACGATCAGCATGACGCCTTGTATGCCGAAGGCGATGAGGACCGAGAGCAGCGGGGCGGAGGTGAAGTTGCGCAGGCCGTCGAATGTGGTGTAGCCGGAGGCGAGCGAGAGGGCGATGGCAGTGGCACCGAGCAGCGCCAGCTGCCAGTTGTTGAACATCATCTCCTCGACGATGCGCAACAGCCGGCCGAAGAACCCGGACCGCCACAGCAGAACGATGGCGAGCAGGAGAAATAGGAAGAGCACGCCGTAGTGCGACAGCCAGTAGTCCATCAACCCGGTCTCCGCCTTCGCCCGCACCACATCTTCTGCTGGCCGACGAAGCCGGCGCGGCAACGAAATGAGCTATGGTGAACGCTGACGCGTCACCCCGTCCGTTGGTGGCGCCCGGCGTGAAGCGCCACCACCCATAGTTGCCGCACAACAACATGGAATTCTGGCACTTTTTCGAAGAAGGGTGCAACCACGAGGCCGTGAGGTGGGAAGAGTGCCTCTCAGGTTGCGCCGGCTACCTTCTTGAGAAGCCGTTCGAACACGGTCTGCTCGATTGTTGATCGCGCTCGCAAAACTCCTCATTGCGCTGGGCGCGTCTGCCACCTGCCTCGCCCGAAACTAAAATTTTCGAAAGGGAAAGCAGCCCGCCCGCCAGCCCAGGAAGCCGGACCGGCCGCCGCTACTGGGCCGGGCGGCCCCAGCGCCGGGCGACGTAGTCCTCCACGATCGCCTTGAACTCGGAGGCGATGTTGGGGCCGCGCAGGGTCATGGCCTTGCGGCCGTCGATGAAGACGGGGGCGGACGGCGCCTCGCCGGTGCCCGGGAGCGAGATGCCGATGTCGGCATGCTTGCTCTCGCCGGGGCCGTTGACGATGCAGCCCATGACCGCCAGCTCGAGCCCCTCGACGCCAGGGTAGAGCGTGCGCCACTCGGGCATGCGCTGGCGCACGTAGCCTTGTATGTCGGCGGCGAGCTCCTGGAACACGGTGGACGTGGTGCGTCCGCAGCCGGGGCACGCCGCCACGATCGGCACGAAGGCGCGCAGCCCCATGGTCTGCAGGATCTCCTGGGCGACGCGCACCTCGAGCGTGCGGTCGCCGCCGGGCTCGGGCGTGAGCGAGACGCGGATGGTGTCGCCGATGCCCTGCTGCAGCAGCAGCCCCATGCCGGCGGTGGAGGCGACGATGCCCTTGGAGCCCATGCCGGCCTCGGTGAGCCCCAGGTGCAGGGCGTAGCGGCAGCGCCCGGCGAGCAGGGTGTAGACGCTGACGAGGTCCTGCACGGCGCTGACCTTGGCGGAGAGGACGATGCGCCCTGGGCCCAGGCCCAGCTCCCCGGCGCGCCGGGCCGAGAGGAGGGCGGACTGCACGATGGCCTCGTGCATCACGCTGCGGGCGTCCCTGGGCACCGGAGAGGCCGCGTTCTCGTCCATGAGGCGGGTGAGCAGCTCCTGGTCGAGGCTGCCCCAGTTGACGCCAATGCGCACGGGCTTGCCGTGTTGCAGGGCCAGCTCGACGATGGCGGAGAACTGGGTGTCGCGCTTGGCCTTGAAGCCGACGTTGCCCGGGTTGATGCGCCACTTGTCGAGGGCCTCGGCGCAGGCCGGGTTTTGCGTGAGCAGCGTGTGGCCGTTGTAGTGGAAATCGCCGACGAGGGGCACGGCAACGCCCATCTGCGCGAGGCGGTCGCGGATATGGGGCACGGCCTTGGCCGCCTCGTCGCGGTCCACGGTGATGCGCACGATCTCGGAGCCGGCGCGGGCGAGGTCGGCGGTCTGGCGGGCGGTGGCCTCGATGTCGGCGGTGTCGGTGTTGGTCATCGACTGCACGACGATGGGCGCGCCCCCGCCGATGACGACGCCGCCCACGTTCACGGGGACGGTGGGCCGACGCGGGGCGCGCAGATCGGGGGCTGGGGGAGCCGTGTCCATATTTCATTCTATCTTGGTCCAGGACGCTCCGCAGTGGTCATGGCACCGCAGTCGAGCAGCAACCGCTCAGAAAAGCGTGCTCATATCGTCGAGCGCACCCTTCCACCCGTCATCCCGGACGGACCCCGGATCAAGTCCGGGGGAGCCGCAGGCGAGCAGCGATCCGATCCGGGACCTCGGCGATCTGACGTACGACTCGCCTGAAAAGGTCCCGGATAGCCTCGCCTGCGGCTCGGCTTCCGGGATGACGGGTGGAAGGAGAAGCTGCGGCTTGTCACCAATGCGAAGCAACAGGCGATCCGCGGCGGCAGGGTTCTCACCGGCGATGTAGCGCCAGATCTGGCGTAGCTCCTCTTCCGCGCGGCGTGTGGTGAGGAGCTCAGCCACGGCGGCGGCGGGCACCTTTCAGCTTGGCACGCTCTTCAGCGATGATGCGCTTGGCGTCGAGTGGCCCAGCCCGCCCGCTGGCTTTTCCTTCATCCCACCGCCGGCGCACGATCTCGATGTCGCGCTCACGCAGGTCGCGGCGTGACTCCCAGAGACGCAGCGCGTCACGGATGACCTCGCTGGTCGAGGCGTATTCGCCGTCCTCGACAGCACGACGTACGGCATCGGCCATCGGCGCAGGCAGCGCGATGCTCAGACGTTCGATCTGGGCCACGATTCACCTCCGAGACCCAACATGGGGCAGGCCGCACATCTTTGCAAGAAGTATTACTTGTTAATCCGCACGAGGTTGCTGTCCAGGTCCAATACCAACTGGTCGGGAGCCAAGGTGTTTGACACCTGCACAACCCTCACGAT
>Ga0209382_10003001_pt1 | contig 23857 bp, 24 predicted proteins | sample SoiMetdeltSBSDD5_FD_187599 | JGI IMG/M metagenome (GOLD analysis project Ga0209382, IMG submission 187599) | Bulk soil microbial communities from a Populus tree surrounding site in Tennessee, USA - Soil MetaG P. deltoides SBSDD5 (SPAdes) (version 2) | ecosystem: Environmental > Terrestrial >...
AGCTTCGCGACGCGCTTCCACGAAATACCCTTGTCGAGCTGCACGCCGAGCCAGCCGCGCGGCCCGACGTAGGGCGGCACGAAGAAGTGCTTCGGCTCTTCCTTCGTATACAGCTCCTGCGCGCCTGCGGGCGCATTCAGCCACAGCGCAACACGCCCGTCGCCGTGATGGTTGATGACGTAGGTGGCGAAGGTCTTGCCGCGCACGCGGAAATCCGGCGAGCCGTGCGAGATCACCTCGGCGGTTTCAGGGAACCACAGGCATACTTCGCGCACTGCCTGATTGATGTCTTTGGCCATGACTTCAGCATACCCCCGGAAAGTTCGACTCAGGAGACCCGCCATGATTCGCACTCAGGTATCCGTCGTCGGTGCGCTCGCCGCGCTGGTCGCCGGTCTGGCACTGGCCGCGCAGCCCGCGAAACCGAGCTTCGAGTCGCTGGACAAGAACTCCGACGGCAAGGTGAGCCTCAACGAGGCGGCCGAGAACGATGCGCTGTTCGTGGCCTTCAAGAGCCTCGACACGAACAAGGACGGGCTGCTGAGCGCCGAGGAGTTCGCGGCGTATCAGCGCGACAAACCGTCGGCGTGACTAGTGACCTGCAGGTCGGGCTTCAGCCCGACTCCGGCGGCTTGATCAAGTACTTCGAATGGCAGGCGGTGCAGGCTTCGTACAGCGCACCGCCGGCATCGAAATAGGCCTGCACGTCCTTCGCTTCGGCGGCTTCGAGCACCCCCGCCGCCGCATCGGCCATCCCCCGCGCCGTGGCCATCCATTGATCCTTGTCGACGGCGCGTCCGTCGAGCATCAGCAGGTTGCCTGACTCGACCAGCACGGCCGCGGCATTCCGGTACGTGGCCCATTCCTCGTCCGTCTTCGGATGCTTTTCCTCGATGCCCGTCGCTGTAGAGACGCTGCCGACCGAGCCCCAGATCGCGGTGGCGTTCGGATCGATGATGAAAGTCATCAGTTGCTGGGTCGTCAGCGTGGTGTGAAACGGCGGCGCGGAGCTCGTCGTGGCGGCGGGCGGCGGCGAATTGCCGCAACCGATCAACACCATTGCGCACAGTGGAATGCAGGCCAGTCGTGTCTTCATGGAGCTAGTCTTGCAGAGGCCTGCCGCTGCTGCCACGCCGATCTGCTGCGAATGGCTGCGAATCTGACGATTCTCCACAGAGCCCGCGGGGTTCGCCCGCCACACTGTGTGCGCGCACGCCGATAAAGCGTTCTTGACGCGGCGCTGTATTGACAGCCTGCGGCGCACATTGTTTATTGCCGCACCCTGGGGGAGACACTAACGATGCGAGTACTTTCACGCGCGCTACTGCTGACTGCGGCTGCAGTTTTCGCTACTGGCGCACTGGCTGCGGCAGCACCGGCCAAGGGGCCGCGGACCAAGGACGGCAAGCCCGACCTGAACGGCATCTGGCAGGCTCTGAACACCGCCAATTTCGATCTCGAGCCGCACGCTGCGCGTGCCGCGCTCGCCATGGTGCCGGGCCAGTTCGTGCCCGTGCCCGCGCCGGAAATCGTCAAGATGGGCGCCGTCGGCTCGGTGCCGGCGGGCCTGGGCCTGGTCGAGGGCGACACGATTCCGTACCTGCCGGCCGCGCTCGAGAAGAAGAAGGACAACCAGAAGAACTGGCTGACTTCCGATCCCGAGATCAAGTGCTACCTGCCGGGCGTGCCGCGCGCCAACTACATGCCGTACCCGTTCCAGATCTTCCAGAGCAAGGACTACGTCTTCATGGCGTACGAGTACGCCGGAGCGGTCCGCAACATCTACATGAAGGATCCGGGGCCGGCGCCGGCCGACTCGTGGATGGGCCAGTCCGTCGGCAAGTGGGAAGGCGATACGCTGGTGATCACGGTCACGGGCTTCAACGACTCGACCTGGTTCGATCGCGCCGGCAACCATCACAGCGATGCGCTGAGAGTCACCGAGCGCTGGAGCCAGAAAGGCCCCGATCATTTGTGGTATGAAGCAACGATCGAGGATCCCAAGACCTTCTCGCGTCCGTGGAAGATCAGCATGCCGCTGTACCGGCGCGTGGAGCCGAACGCCCAGCTGATGCAGTTCAAGTGCGTCGAATTCGTCGAGGAGCTGATGTACGGCGATCTGCGCAAGAAGCCGACCCAGCCCGCCCCGCCGAAGGAACAGAAAGAGTAGAGGTAGGTACCCATGCGAACGAAATTGTTTGTGATGGCTGGTGCGGCGGCTGCCACCGCACTGTTCGGAGCTGCGGCCGCGCTCGCGCACCACGCCTTCGCCGCGGAGTTCGATGCCAACAAGCCGGTCAACCTGCGTGGCCCGGTCACCAAGGTCGAGTGGATCAACCCGCACGCGTGGATCCACATCGAGCACAAGAACGCCGACGGCACGGTCACGAAGTGGATGGTCGAAGGCGGCACGCCGAACACGCTGCTGCGCCGAGGCATCACCAAGGACACGCTGGCGATCGGCACCGAGATCGTCGTGCGCGGCTACCAGTCGAAAGACTCGCTGTGCCGGCCTGAGTGCCGCGCCAACGGCCGCGACGTGACCTTCCCGGACGGCCGCAAGCTGTTCATGGGCTCGTCGGGCACCGGCGCGCCGAAAGACGGCTCGGACCAGACCGAGAAGTAATTCTTGGTTGCAGTGAGCACACGGGAAAAGATCGCGGTGGCGGTGTCCGCCGCGATCCTGCTCGCAGCGGCGGTCTACTGGACCGTGCAGATCCTCGACGTCATCGCCACGCTCAAGTTGGCGTACGGATAAGAGTCGGGCTGAAGCCCGACCTGCAAGTCTACGTAGCGCTCCGTAGGTCGGGCTTTAGCCCGACTTCTTTCCTACCCCGAAAACCCGATCCATCGGCCCGACGAGGCCACGATGAACCAGATCGTCATCGACGCCAGCGCCATCAGCCTGAGCGTCAACGGTCTGAGCTCCGCGTGAGGCTTGCGCAGGAGCGGTGCGCGGATCGCGAACACGAACACGATGCCGATCCCGAGCGTGATCATCTTCGCCCAGTAGAACGGGTTGTGATAGCACTTGGTCGCGACGCCCGCGAGCATGAAGAATCCCGTCACCAGCAGCACGAGCAGCGCCAGCTTGAACCAGCGGTGCGCCTGATCGGTGACCGAGTTCGACGGCACGTCGCGCATCACGACGTTGAGCAGCCGCAGGTCGGCACTCAGCACAGCCGCACCCAGCAGTGCCAGCGCAATCAGGTGCACGGCCTCGATGATCGCGAATGTCGCGGCCTTGTCCTTGACGAACACGCCGATCGGCGAGGCTTCCAGCCATTCGAAGGCAGGCAATAGATTCATCGTCGTCTTACCCCGCCACGCAACCGGCCGCCCAGTCGATGAATGCGGAGTTGTCCTGGCCGCAGTCGAACCAGTCGTACGCGATGAAGCGGCCGCACATCACTACCGCGGCCCAGAGCGTGAGCGATAGCGCAGCAGCGATGCGCGTCCGGCGCGGCGGTACAGCCGCGACGTCCCACGAGCCGGCCGACTGCTGCATATGCCGGCGGAACAGCCACGCGTTGATGAATGCCACGACCAGCAGGATCACCTTGATGCGGAACCACAGGCTCTGCGTCGTACGGATCGGGATGCCGAGGTACAACAGCACGCCCGTGACGACCATGATCGAGAAGCCGATGAGCATCGGCCGGTCGAGCCGTTCCGCGATCTTCGAGGCTGGCACGCTCGTCAGCCACAACCCGAGCATGCGCAGGTCGATGATGATCAGCATGCCGAGGCTGATCATCAGCGTGATGACGTGGATCGACTCGATCCACGCATACATGTAGTACGACTCGTGCAGGCCGACGCTGAAGTCCGTCGCGCCGATCCATTCGGCGATTCTCAGCAACCAGGTGTTCAACACTGGACTCTGCGGCTCCTACTGCTTCGGCGCGGCCGCGGCCGGCGGCGGCGGTGCAGCGTCCATCTTCGTCGCGCGGCTCTTGAAGCGCCAACCGCTGGCAGTCTTCACGAGCGTGTCGTTGTACATGCCGGTCGCGACGATGCCCTTCGTGGTCACGTCGACCAGCATCAGGAACACGGAAGCGCTCGCCCCGTCCTTGCTCGGCACGATGCGCAGGTTCGTGTTCCAGTGCCGGCGATTGGCGCCGTTCATCTTCTCCTTCCACTGCTGGATGAAGCCGACGAGCTGGTCGTGCCCCGCGAACTTGTTGAAGGTGCCGTCGGGCGTGAAGGTCGCAGCCCAGGCCTCGCCATCGCCGGAATCGATCGCGTGGTTGTAGGTCGCGTAGAGCTGCTCGATGTCGATGTAGTCCTGGGTGCTGAGCCCATCGGCCCAGGCGACTTGGGTGAAGCCCAGAATGGTCACGGCGGCCGCTACGAACGTCAGAAGTCGGTTCATGGTTGTTTCCCCCTGCAAGGATGGCGGGCAGTATCGGCGATCCGGCTGCCCGGCGCCCGGTTCTTGATAAAACTTGGAGCTCGAGCCTCAGAAAATCGTGTAGCCGCCGTCGATGACGAAGCTGTCGCCGGTGTGGAAGCGCGAGGCGTCCGAGGCCAGGTACACCGCGATGCCTGCGAAGTCCTGCGGCTCGCCCCAGCGGCGCATCGGCACGCGGCCGATCGCCTTCTCATTGAACTTATCCCACGACTGCAGGGTGGCGGTCATGTCGGTGCGGATCCAGCCGGGCAGGATCGCGTTCGCACGCACGCCGTAACGCGCGTACTCCACGGCGATGCCGCGGATCATCGCGATTACCGCGCCCTTGGTCGACGCATAGGCCTGGTTGCGCGGCGCGCCGTGGATCGCAGAGGTGGACGACGTCACGACCACCGAACCGCCGGGGTCGCCGCCTTCGGCGCGCGTCATCATGTGCTTGCACGCTTCGCGCAAGGTCCAGAACACGCCGTCGAGATTCGTCATCGTGACGCGGCGCCACTGTTCGGTCGTGGTCTCGGCGAAAGACGAGCGGCCACCGCCGCCGACGCCGGCATTCGCCGCGACGAAGTCGAGCCGTCCCATCGTGCGGACCACCTCCGCGATGCCGCTGGCGACGGCCTGCTCGTCCGCGACGTCGATGCGTTGAACGAGCACGTCGCGCGTGTGGGCACGCAGCTTGTCCTCGGCGATGCGGTTCTTCTCGGGGTTCTGGCCCCAGATCGCGATCTTCGCGCCGGCCTGCGCCAGCCCTTCCGCCATGCCGAGCCCGATACCGCCGTTGCCGCCCGTGACCAGGGCGACCTTGCCGGACAAGTCGAAAAGTTTTTGCACCACGGTCCACCGCCAGTGAGTCTGAGGTATATACGATCACATGAGCGGCCGAGATCCTGCAATGAGCGAGAGCCTGTGTCGCGCGCTGGCACGCCTCGATCCGCGGGTGCGGGACGTAACGAATCTCACGCGCTTGTCCGCAGGCGCCACCAACGAGACCTGGTCGCTCGATGCCGTTCGCGATGCGGGCGTGGAGCCGCTGATCCTGCGTCGGTCCGCGGTCGGTCGCGGGCCGGGAGTGCTTTCGTTGCAAGCGGAAGCGCGCGTCCTCTCTGCCGTGCACGGTCGCAACGTTCCGGTTCCTGAAGTCCGTCATGTGCTGGCACCGGACGACGGGCTCGGCGAAGGCTTCCTGATGCAGCGGATCGCCGGCGCGACGCTGCCGGGCAAGATCCTGCGCGATCCGGCGCTCGAGTCCGTGCGGTCGCAACTCGCGAGCCAGCTCGGCAACATCGCTGCGGCGATCCACGCCGTCGATCTGTCGCGTCTTCCGGAGTTGCCGCTGCTCGATGCAGACAGACAGGTTCAGCACCTGCACTCGCAGTACCAGGCGCAAGAGACTGCACGTCCGGTATTCGATCTCGCATTCCGCTGGCTGCGTGAGCAGCTTCCGCCCGCAGTCGCGCCGGTGCTCGTTCACGGCGATTATCGTCACGGCAATCTCGTCATCGGCGCGCAAGGCGTGCACGCGGTGCTCGATTGGGAGCTCGCGCATCGGGGCGATCCCGCGGAAGATCTCACGTGGCTGTGCATTCCGCCGTGGCGCTTCGGTGAGCTCGACAAACCGGTCGGCGGCTTCGGTCAGCGGGAAGATCTGCTCGCGTCGTACGAGCGCGCGAGCGGCAGGTCGATCGAGCAGGCGCGGCTCGAGTGGTGGGATGTGCTCGGGAGCTTGCGTTGGGGAATCATGTGCGCGGACATGCCGAAGTGGTTGCGCAGCGGAAGAGATAAGAGTGTGGAGCGCGCGATGATTGCTCGTCGCGCGTCAGAGAGTGAGTTGGACCTGCTCAGAATTCTCTCGCCAAGGCGCCCAGAACGCCAAGGTAGAAACCTGTAGGTCGGGCTTTAGCCCGACAATCCTTCGAGAATCTTCCCCCATGCAAGACCCACCCACCGTTACCGAACTGCTCGACGCCACCGCCGCCTTCCTCCGCGAAGTCGCAGTTCCTCAGCTCTCCGGCCACGCATCGTTTCACGCGCGCGTCGCCGCCAACGCGCTCGACATCGTCAAGCGCGAGCTCGAGTTACGGCCCGCAGCCGAGTTCGACGAGCACTCGAGACTCAAAGCGTTACTCCGCGCCGACGGTTCGCTCGAAGAACTGAATTCGCTCCTGAGCCGACGCATCGCCGCCGGTGAGCTCGGCCTGCAAACGCCCGGTCTCGCCGAGCACCTGTGGGCGACGACGCTGGCGAAGGTCGCGATCGATCAACCCACGTACGCGTCGTATCGGCGCGAAACCGGAAGCTGACACCATGGACTTCTCGCTGCCCGCCGACCTGGTGAACTATCTCGCGCGGCTCGACGCGTTCGTCGCCGCGGAGATCGCGCCGCTGCAGGCGCAGGACGACAACCAGCGCTTCTTCGATCATCGCCGCGAATGGGCGCGCACGGATTTCGAGGGCGGTGGCCTGCCGCGACGCGAATGGGAAGAGCTGCTCGGCGAAGCGCGCCGTCGCGCCGACCGCGCGGGCTTCTACCGCTTCTCGCTGCCGCGCGAGTACGGCGGCGAAGGCGGCTCCAACCTGTGGATGGCGGTGATTCGGGAACATCTCGCGTCGCAAGGCCTCGGGCTGCACAACGATCTGCAGAACGAGCACTCGGTGGTCGGCAACTTTCCGTTCATCGTGATGATGCGCGACTTCGGCAGCGCGGCGCAGAAGGAGCAATTCATTCGCGGCAGCCTCGAAGGCAAAGTCATCGTCGCATTCGGCCTGACAGAGCCGCTGCACGGCTCAGACGCCACGCACATGGAGACGCGTGCAGTTCGCGAAGTGCGCAACGGTGTCGACGGTTGGCGCATCGACGGCGAGAAGATGTGGACGACCGGCATGCATGTCGCGACTCACTGTGTCGTGTTCGCGCGCACGAGCGGCGACGCAGGCCGAGCGAAAGGCATCAGCGCGTTCCTCGTACCGACTGCAACGCCCGGCGTGAAGGTCGAGGAATATCTGTGGACGTTCAACATGCCGACCGATCACCCGCGCGTGAGCCTAACGAACGTGTGGGTGCCGGATGCAGCGGTGTTCGGCGCGATCGATAACGGCCTGCCCATCGCGCAGGCGTTCGTGCACGAAAACCGCATTCGACAAGCTGCCTCGTCGCTCGGCGCGGCTGTGTACTGCATCAACGAGAGCGTTCGCTACGCCCGCGAGCGCAAGCCGTTCGGCAAAGCACTGGCCGAGAACCAGGCGATCCAGTGGCCACTGGTCGAGCTCGCGACGCAGGCCGAGATGCTGCGACAACTCATCCGCAAGACGGCGTGGGAAATGGACCAGATGCCGCATCCGGAAGTCGAGCATCGACTGTCCGACAAGGTGTCGATGTGCAACTACTGGGCGAACCGCATGTGCTGCGAAGCTGCCGACCGCGCAATGCAGGTCCACGGCGGCATCGGCTACTCGCGTCACAAGCCGTTCGAGCACATCTATCGGCACCACCGCCGCTATCGCATCACCGAAGGCTCGGAAGAGATCCAGATGCGCAAGGTCGCGGCGTACCTGTTCGGTTACGCCGGACCGAAGAAGTCATGACCCGGGCTTGACCGCTTCCCCGTCGCACTTCGGCGGCGTGTACGGGCCGCCGACGTCGAGCGTCTGCACCAGCTTCTCGATCCGCTGCACGTTGCCGAACGTATCCACGATCATCAGCATGTTGGTGCACGGGAATGCTACGAGGTGACCGGCTTGCGGCAACAACGGCCGCAGAATCGGCACGAGCTGCGCGGCGGGCACGTTCTTCACCAGGATGTTCTTGTTCACGAACTCTGCGTCGGGATGCGCTTCCTTACCGGTCACGATCGCAAGAGGTTGCACACGCACGATCGAATCAGGAACCACTCGCACGACATCGCCGCGCGCGACCACCGCGAATCCGTGAACCTGCAGCACGGAGAGCAGCTCCGCATAGTCGATCTTCGCGGAATCGACGCCGATCAGCAGCGCCTCTCCCTGCACGCGCGGATCGACGATGAAGGTCTTGCCCGTGCGCTTCGCGACTGCCTCGATCAACTTCATCAGCGGCACGCTGCCTTCCCGCGAAGTTGGCGCGGCCTCGGCCTGCGCGCCGGCGCACGGCGCAGCGACGATCGCAAGCAGCGCGACTGCGGCGACGATGCTCATGCGTGTTCGAGTTGTCATGGCGATGTTCCTCATGGCTTCAGTGATTCGAGTGCGGGTGGCAATTCCGGGCGACCGCTGGGCGCGCGGGTCGGGTCCTCGTTGAGCGGCACGAGACCCTGACTCCGCATGGATCCGAGCGGACCGAAGGGAGGGCCGTTCGACAGCGCGTAAGCAAACATCCGCGCGCCAGAAATCCAATCGAGGTGCTCTCTCTGGGCATAGACGTAGACAGGCCGCGCTGCCGGATAGGTGCCGTCCGTCAAAGTCGCGAGCGTGGCCGCCGGTCCCTCGAGCTTCGTGCCGAGCAGCTCCGAACGATGCTCCGCGTAGTGTCGGTAGGCGAGGACGACGAGCCAGTCCGGCTCCGACCACAACTGCTGCGTGATGAACCTGCCGCCCACTTCGACTTCGCGATAGCGACCATCGCTGCGAAGCCGGTGACAGATGTCGAGGTAGCGCGGGCGATCGGCCCCCTTCAGGTTGCGGATCCACGGATACGTATCGCAGCCCGCTTCCATCACGAGCTGCACGAACAATGCACGCGTGATCGCGTCCGGCGGTGCCAGCACGTCGATCCTGCGATAGTCGAAGCGAGGGTCGACGTCGTGCCACGTCGCATTGGGATTGTCGATCAGCCGCGACGGCTCGGCGGGATCCGGAATGCGATCGGCGAGCGCGAGAAATACGTCGCGCGGTGTCAGCGGCGTCGGGTCGGCCTGCAGGCCGGCGGTGAGCACGACAGCCTGATAGCCGAGCTTCCACTCCACGATGTCGACGCCCCACTTGCGGCATTGAGCGAGTTCGGCATCGGCGATGCGTCGCGACACCATCACGAAGTCGGCGTTACTGCACAGTGCACGCAGCGCTTCCGTGTCATCCATGATCATCACCCGCGGTCGTGCGATTCGGGTGTACTTCGTCACGCTCTCGACCAGCGCCTCCGCCAGCGGCCGCGCCAACGACGATGCGATGAAGGAGACGGGGAGGTCTTCGGACTCTGGTTCATCTGCCGGCGGCGACGCCTTGATACCGCCAGTCGCTTGCTGCTTTGGGCTCGGGGCGCCAGCGGGCTCCACCTCACGCGTCGCCTCGCGCGGTACAGCCTGCTGCGCGACTGGCGCCGCGACGCGTGCCGGTTCGTCCCGATTCCGCAGCAACACGGCCGCGGCCATTGCGACGCCGCCGATCAGGAACATTGCGATCAGCGTCCGCACGAACGGCGAGCGCGGGCTTCGTGCAGGCTGACGTTGCAAGCGACGCTTCAGCTCGCGCGCGAACTCCGGCGGCGGATCGCGGCGCAGTGCATGGAGGAATTCATCGTTCATCAGTGCTCTCCGCCGCTACCATCGCGACCGCAACGTCTGCACGGTCCGATGCAGGATCGTGCCGACGTTCGATTCGCTCAGCCCGACCAGCGGTGCGATCGCGCGATTGCTCAAGCCCGCGCCATATCTCAGTGCGATCAGGTCGCGCTCCCGATCCGGCAGCGATGCCGTGAGCGCCGCGAGTCGCGCGAGATCCGAACGTCGCTCCTCGTCGTCCTGCGGCGTGCGCTCCGCGGCCACTTCGATCGCAACTTCGAGCGGTGCATGCGCGCGGCGCGAACGGAAATGGTCGATCGCGACGTTCTGCGCGATCCGATACAGCCACGTCGAAAACCCCGCCAGGTCACTGCGGTAGCGGCTGCGGGCCGACCACGCCTTCTCGAACACGCGCGCGGTCAGATCCTCGACGTCCGCCTCGGCCGCAAGGCGGAAGCGGAAATAGTTGTAGATACGCGGCAAGTGCTCCGCGTAGATCGCATCCCAATCCGCTTCCCCAGACGCCGGCCAGTCCATCGAGCGATCCGCTACTGCCTCTCGCAACCCCATGCAGTCATATACGTCCAACGCGGCCGGGTATCACGCGGGTTGGAAGGTGTAGCATCGCGCCTGCCAAGCGCGGCACTCAGCCGCCCACGGGAGCCATCGATCATGAAGCATTCAATGCTACTGCCCGGAGCCAGGTCCGCGTTTGCCATTGCTCTTCTGGCTGCGCTGTCAGCCTGCTCGAAGCAGGAGCCCGCAGCGCAGGCGCCGCCCGCCGCGGAGGCTGCGCCTGCCGCAGATCCGTTGCTCGTTGCAGTCAACAGCGATTCGCGCAGCGCCGAGGACAAGTCGCGTGATCAGTATCGTCATCCGCAGGAAGCGCTGGCGTTCTGGGGGCTGCAACCCGGTATGACGATTCTCGAAGTGCAGCCAGGCGCCGGCTGGTGGACTGAAATCCTGGCACCGTATGCGCACGCGACCGGCGGCAAGTACTACGCGACCGCAGCCGACCTCGACAATCCCGAGCTCTCCGAGGGTGCGCGCAAGGCGCGTGCCGACTTCGAAGCACGCTTCGCCGCCAAGCCGGAAGTGTACGGGCAGGTGCAACTGGTGAACTTCGGTGCGAAGTCCAAGCCGCTGCCGCAGAACACGTTCGACTTCGCGCTTTCGGCACGGTCGGTGCACGGCTGGATGGGCAACGGCATCACCGAGAAGATCCTCAAGGACCTGTACGGAACGCTCAAGCCCGGCGGCATTCTCGCGATCGAACAGCATCGCGCGAATCCCGGCGATCAGGACCCGAAGGCCGTGAGCGGCTACGTTACCGAAGCGTATGTGATCGAGCAGGCGCAGAAGGTCGGGTTCGAGCTGGTCGATCGCTCCGAGCTCAACGCCAATCAGGCCGACACCAAGGACCACCCGTTCGGCGTGTGGACGCTGCCGCCCACCAAGCGCACGCGTCCGTACAGCGAAGGCCCCGATGCGCACGACCCGAAGTTCGACCGCACCCGATACGACGCGATCGGCGAGTCGGATCGCATGACACTGAAGTTCCGCAAGCCGGCGTAAGATTGCGGCCATGGTAAATCTCATTGCCGCGGCCGCGTTCTTCCTCGCGATTCACTTCGGTGTTTCCGGCACGCGCCTGCGCGATCGGCTGGTGCGTGTCGTCGGCGACAAGCCGTTCCTTGGGTTGTTCGCACTCGCCTCCATCATTGGCCTGATCTGGCTGGGCCGCGCCTACTCACACGCACCGCATGTGTCGCTGTGGGGTCAACTCCTTGCGTTGCAGCCCGTTGCCATGCCGCTCTTGCTGATCGCGTTCCTGTTCATCGTCATCGGCATCGCGACACCGAGCCCGACCAAGGTCGGGATGGAATCGCGGCTCACGCGCGAAGTGCAAGTTCGCGGCATGACACGCATCACGCGGCATCCGTTCCTGTGGGGCACCGCGCTGTGGGCGCTCGTGCACTTCATCATCAACGGTGACGCAGCTTCGTCGATCCTGTTCGGCTCGCTGCTCGTGCTCGCAGTCGGCGGCACGAGCTCGATCGATGCGAAGCGACGCCGCGCATTTGGCGATCGTTGGGAACAGTTCGCGCGCCAGACGTCGAACGTACCTTTCGCTGCGATCTTCGCCGGACGCAATCAACTCGCGCCCGCGCTGCGCGAGATCGGCGTCGTGCGGCCACTCATCGCGATCGCAGTCTTCGCCGCACTCTTCGTCTTGCACGGACGCTTGTTCGGCGCGCCGCTCGCTTAGTCTCTTAGTCTCTTTAGCGTCGGTGATCTCTGTCGTCTCCAGATTGTGACGCTGCAACCCATTGCGTGCGCCAATCGATGGGCGCACGCTGCCGCGCGTTCTGAATTACATCGCTGATCCAACAGCAGACACCAAGGGGAGACAAGCCACAACGACAAAACTCGCGCAGTGCGCGAGGTGGGATTCTTTTGCCCAACGATCAACCGGGAGAATCGTGATGCAAGCACTGAGAAGGTTTGCACTGCTGGCGGTGACCGCGTCACCGCTGCTGTTACTGGGCCTCGAGTCGACGGCCGACGACCGTGCCACCAGCCGCTTCCAGCATTCGGGACGAATGCCGGTGGAAGAAGCGGTGGCAGCGGTGACGCAAGCAGATTTCTTCAGCGAGGCGCCGACCGGCTTCGACAACCGCACGAACGGCTTCCTGCAGCAGGGGCCGGCGTTCGACACGCTCGACGAAGACAACGTTGTGCCGGACCGCTCGTTCAACGACAACCGCTTCATCTTCGAAGAGGTCGAAGGGATCGCGGACGGCCTCGGCCCCACCTACAACGCGCAGAGCTGCGCCGAGTGCCACCAGAACGTCGTGACCGGCGGCGCGAGCCAGATCGCCGAGCATCGCACCGGCCGGGTCGATGCATCCGGCGGCTTCTTCGAATCGCTCGGCGGCTCGCTGATCCACTCGCGTGCGACGAACTCGGCGATCGTCGAACGCGTCGCGTTCGAGGACGACGTCCGCACGTTCCGCATCTCCACCAACACGCTCGGCAACGGCTTCGTCGAGTGCGTCGCCAACGAAACGCTGCTCGCGATTCGCGATGCGCAGCCCACCGCGATCCGCGGCACCGCAATCATGGTGCCGGCACTCGAGGGCGGCAATACGATGCGCGTCGGCCGGTTCGGCTGGAAGAACCAGCACGCGAGTCTCGAGTCGTTCTCGGCCGATGCGTATCTCAACGAGATGGGCATCACCAGCCCGCTGTTCCCCGACGAGAACACCTCGGCCGGCCGCAACGTCGGCTTCGGCACGGGATTCGATCCGGTGCCCGAACCGGAGGACGAAGGTGAGGACGTGGAAGCGTTCGCGAACTTCATGCGCTCGACCAAGGCACCTTCGCGCGGGCGGATTACGCGCGCGGTGCAGGAAGGTGAAACACTGTTCAACCAAGTAGGTTGCAATGGTTGCCACGTCTCGACGCTGCGCACGGCGCGGGCCGGGACGCTGATCAACGGCGGCGCCATGCGGGTTCCGTTCGCGCTGGGGAACAAGATCTTTCATCCCTACAGCGACTTCCTGTCGCACGACATCGGCACGGGCGACGGCATTCCCGTGCTGCCGGGACCGGAGTACGCAAACACGCGGAACCTGATGCGCACCGCGCCGCTGTGGGCGCTGCGGACGCGCAACCGCCTGATGCACGACGGTCTGTCGTTCACGAAGCAGGAAGCGATCCAGCGTCATGCCAATCAAGGCGCAGGCGCACGCGATCGCTACAACGCGCTGACGGATCAGCAGAAGAGTCTGGTGCTGACGTTCCTCGATTCGCTGTAGAGCTTGCCAACGAGGGTCATGGCGTTTCTCATAGCGCCATGGCCCTCCCCGTTCTGCACCACGACGACTACGAGCGGCAGGCGCGCGAAGAGCTGCGCCGCTGGCAGCAGGAAATGAGCGCGCTGCCGAGCCTGTGGAGCCACGCGACGCGTGGCCTGCAGCGCCGGATCAACCGGATCATTCCCGAGCGCGTTCACGAAACCGTCACGTCTGTCATCAAGCAGATGACACGTGCGGTGATCGCCGGCTCGAACTTCACCGCGCCGACGCCGCTCCACCATCGCACGCTCGCGCAGCGTGAAGTTCTCGTGACGGAAAAGATCGAAAATTACAGCCGCACGGCAGCGATCGAAGGCGGGGTCACCGGTGCCGGCGGCTTCTTCCTCGGGCTCGCGGACTTCCCGCTGCTGCTCAGCATCAAGCTGAAACTGCTGTTCGACATCGGCGCGCTCTACGGTTACCCGGGCGAAGACTACAAGGAGCGCATCTACCTGCTGCATGTGTTCCAGCTCGCGTTCTCGAGCGATCTGCATCGCCTCGATGTGTATCGACGGATCAGCGACTGGCGCACCTACAGCGAACAGCTTCCCGCATCGCTCGATGACTTCGACTGGCGCACGTTCCAGCAGGAGTATCGCGACTACATCGACCTTGCAAAACTTGCGCAGCTCCTGCCGATCATCGGCGCGCCGGTCGGCGTGATCGTCAACAATCGCCTGGTGCGACGTCTCGGTCGCACTGCAATGAATGCCTATCGGCTGCGCTGGTTTGCGGATCAGGCCCCGCCCGGTTGACAAGATAACTAAAACGTAATTCGCAACGAGAACCGGTGCGCCGGGCGCCGTTACTCACTCGCGCACAGTAAACGCGAGCTCGCCTGGCACTTTCTGCGCTCTATTGCGAGGAGTAACGAAGATGACCACCGCATCTGTTTCGTTGCGGGTGTTGCTCGCGTCCGTCACGCTGACCGTTGCTGCGGCAATGGCTGTCGCCCACGACGACGATCGCGACGACAATCACCACGGCGATCGACCCGACCAGTTCTACACCAACAAGCGACTCGTCTCGAACGGCGCTTTCCCGGCGAATTTCACCGACCCGCATCTCAAGAATGCGTGGGGCGTGGCGTTCAATCCGCAAGGCTTCGTGTGGGTCGCCGACGCCGATGGCAATGTTTCGACGTTGTACGACGGCACGGGTCAACCCTCGCCGCAGCCGACGCCGCTCGTCGTCGCGATCCCCGGTCCCAACGGCACGCCTGGCAATCCGACGGGCATCGTGTTCTCGGCCGGCGCGGATTTCGTCGTCACGAAAGGCGGCGTGTCCGGTCCGGCGCGCTTCATCTTCGCGACCGAGCAAGGCAATCTCGCCGGCTGGGCGCCGAACGTCGACGCAACGCACGCGGTATTCGTGCCGAAGGATGCGAGCGACACCGATGAAGATGGCTACACGGGTCTCGCACTGAGCGGCAACGGCTCGACGCATCTGCTCTACGCCGCGAACTTCCGGCAAGCCCGCGTCGACGTGTTCGACGGCGCGTTCAAGCCCGTGAGCGTGCCCGGCCATTTCCGCGATCCGCGCCTGCCCGGACGCTACGCGCCGTTCGGCATTCAAGCGATCAACGGCGATCTCTATGTGACCTACGCGAAGCAGGACGAAAGCGGCGACGAGGAAGTGCAGGGCCAGGGCCTCGGCTTCGTCAACGTGTTCGATCCCGACGGCCGGCTGCTGCGACGAGTCGTGTCGCGTGGGCCGCTGAATGCGCCCTGGGGCCTGGCGCTCGCGCCGGAAAGCTTCGGCAAGTTCGGCGGCGCACTGCTGGTCGGCAATCTGGGCGACGGCACGATCAATGCTTTCGGTCCGCTGACCGGCAGGTTCCTCGGCTCGCTCCGCGACGGCAACAACAAGCGTCTGCACATCGACGGCTTGTGGGGCATCCAGTTCGGCAACGGCATTCTGAGCCAGAAGACGAACCAGCTCTTCTACGCGGCGGGGCCGAACGACGAAGAGGATGGCGTGTACGGCGTGATCACGGCGGTGACGCAGTAGTCGACGAGAATCGCTCCCGGTGCATGCGCGCCAAGGACGGTGCGCATGCTTCTTGTTGACCACGGGCAGTGTGTGAGCCACGCTTCAGGTTGTGAACACTGAACACAACAAAGCTACCGCACAGCGCTTCTTCGACTTGTTCTCGGCCAGCGATCTCGATGGCGTCATGGCGCTGATGACGGACGATGCGACGTGGCGCATACCGGGCAAGAAGGAGCTCACGCCGACTGCGGGCGTCTACACGAAGGAACGGATCGGCCGGCTGTTCCGCCGCATGCTCGACAACCTCACCGGCGGTCTGCGCATGACCGTGCTCTCCTCCATAGCGGAAGGCGATCGTGTGGCGCTGGAAGTCACTTCGTCAGGGGACTTGAAGAACGGTCGCCTGTACCGGCAGGAGTATCACTTCATCATGGAGTTCAGGGACGGCAAGATCAGCGCGGTGCGCGAGTACCTCGATACTCAGCACGCGCACGCAGTCTGGATCGCGTAGCTCATCCCCTGCGCTGGTTCGACATTCGTAGAAATTCGTAGTCGCCCGAAAGAACCAGCGCGCGTCCGTCAGTCACTTACTCGCGCCAACGATTCGCGCGCGTGAGCTGGCCTGCATCGTCCATCTCATTTCGATTTAGGGGATAGCAAATGAATTCAGCAACCGCATTGATGCGGCTATTGCTCATGTCCGCGACCCTGACACTCCTGGCCGCACCCGTCGTTGCACACAATGACGGCAAGCGTGAAGGCTACAGCAGCCAGGTGCTCGTCTCGGACGGCAGCGTGCCCGCGTCTTTCACGGATCCGAACCTCGGCAACGCCTGGGGTATTGCATTCAATCCAACCGGCTTCGTGTGGGTGAACAACCAGCGAACCGGCAAGGCGACGCTGTACGACGGCAATGGCACGCCGCAATCGCTCGTAGTCACTGTGCCGGGCCCCGCTGCCGGCGTTCCAAGCAATCCAAGCGGAATCGTGTTCTCGGGCGGGGCCGACTTCGTCGTCACCAACGGCGTTCGCAATGGACCTGCACGCTTCATCTTCGCGACGCTCGAAGGCTCGATCTCGGGCTGGGCGCCGAGCGTGGACGCGACGAATGCGCTGCTGGCAGTACCGACGACGGGCACAGCCGTCTACACGGGGCTCGCGCTCGGCGGTAACGGCACCACTCATCTGCTGTACGCGGCGAACTTCCTGACCGGGCGCGTCGATGTCTTCGACGGCACTTTCAAGGCCGTCGAGGTACCCGGCGGCTTCCGCGATCGACAACTGCCGCGAGGCTTTGCACCGTTCGGCATCCACACGATCGGCGGTGACGTCTACGTGACTTATGCGAAGCCTGATCCTGCAACGGGCCAGTCGGCGCACGGTCCCGGACTCGGAGTCGTGAACGTGTTCGATCCGCAAGGGCGACTGCTGCGACGAGTCGAGACGCGCGGCGCGTTGAATGCGCCGTGGGGAGTGGCGCTCGCGCCGGCCAGCTTCGGCAAGTTCGGCGGCGCGCTGCTCGTCGCCAATCTCGGCGACGGCACCATCAACGCCTTCGGCCCGCGCAGCGGCAGTTTCCTGGGCACGTTGCGCGACAATCGCGGCCGCCGCTTGCAGATGGACGGCTTGTGGGGAATCGCGTTCGGTAACGGCATCCTCGCGCAGGAAAGCAACGCTCTGTTCTTCACGTCCGGCCCGAACCACGAGGTCAACGGCGCCTACGGTGTGATCACCGTCGCCGAATAGAACGGCGGGCATGTCCCGGTGCATGCGTGCCAAGGATGGCGCGCATGCTCTTGACGGCCCTAGCTCACTCGCACTTCACGCCTTCGAGCACCGTCTCGGTCATCTTGCGCGCCTTCGCCCGGGCTTCGTCGATGCTGCCAGCGAGCGCGAGCGACACACCCATACGACGATGGCCACGCACCTCCGGCTTGCCGAACAGGCGCAGCGCCGTATCCGGTTCCGTCAGCGCGCGGTCGACGTTCTCGAAGCGCACGTTGTTGGAATCGCCGTCGACCAGGATCGCGCACGAGGCCGACGGGCCGCGTTGGCGGATCACGGGAATCGGCAAACCCAGAATCGCGCGCGCATGGAGCGCGAACTCCGAGAGGTCCTGCGAGATCAACGTCACCAGTCCCGTGTCGTGCGGGCGCGGCGAGACTTCGCTGAAATAGACCGAGTCGCCGGCGATGAACAACTCCACGCCGAAGATGCCGTTGCCGCCAAGTTCGGTGGTGACCGCATGTGCAATGCGTTGCGATTCCGCGAGCGCGGCCGCGCTCATCGACTGCGGTTGCCATGACTCGCGGTAGTCGCCGTCGATCTGCAGATGGCCGATCGGTTCGCAGAACGTCGTCTTGCCGCCGTGGCGCACGGTGAGCAGCGTGATCTCGTAGTCGAACTTGATGAAGCCTTCGACGATCACCCGACCCTTGCCGGCTCGGCCGCCTTGCTGCGCGTAGTTCCAGGCATGCTCGATGTCGGCCTGCGTGCGCACCACGCTCTGCCCCTTGCCCGACGAGCTCATCACCGGCTTGACCACGCACGGCATGCCGAGCTCGCCCAGGGCGTCGCGATATTCGGCCAGCGAATCCGCGAATCGATACGGCGAAGTCTTCACGCCGAGCGTTTCGGCGGCGAGTCGGCGGATACCTTCGCGATCCATCGTCAACCGCGCCGCGCGCGCAGTCGGAATCACAGTGAAGCCTTTGCTCTCCAGCTCCAGCAAGGTCGGCGTCGCGATGGCTTCGATCTCCGGCACGATCAGGTGCGGCCGTTCCTTCTCGATCACTGCGGCGAGCGCCGCCCCATCCAGCATGTTGATGACGTGCGAGCGGTGCGCGACGTGCATCGCCGGCGCGTTGGGATAGCGATCGACTGCGATCACTTCGCAGCCGAAGCGCTGCAGCTCGATCACCACTTCTTTGCCGAGCTCGCCCGAGCCCAGCAGCATCACACGCTTAGCCGAAGGCGCGAGCGGCGTTCCGATCGTTGTCATGTCTGAATGCCTCGAATGCGAATGCCAGGGCGCTGATTGCAGCGTAGGCGGCGATCGCGAGTGCCACGTTCGTCAGCGCTTGCGGCCACAGCAGATACGTAGCCAACGCCAATAGCAGAGTGACGCCGACACGCAGCCATTCCAGTTTGCGCGCGAATGCGCGCCCTTCGAGTGCGGCGCCCTGCACGAACAACGAGAAGCACATCAGGCCGAACATCAGCAGTACGAACGGTCGCGGCAGTGTCTTCTCCACCTGCAGCATCCACAGCGAGCCGAAGGTCAGCGCCCAGTACTGCACGAACGTGTACGCACGCACGTAGCTGCTCGCGGGCGGATCGAACTTCGGATAATTGGGGTCGACTTTCTTGTGCGGGTCCAGATCCGCCGGAATCCAGCCCGGCGGCTTGAACCAGATGCGCAGCTTGTCGAACCAGCTCCGCGTGCGCCACGCGAGCTTAGCGGTATCGGTCCAGAAGTGCAGGTTCGCCCACAGCGGATTCCAGCTCTTCAATCCCGTGGTGATGCCGTAGACGCACGGCACGTCGGCGCGCTCGTCCTGGAACGTACCGAACAGGCGATCCCACACGATGAATACGCCACCGTAGTTCCTGTCGATGTACTCGGGGTTGCGCGCGTGATGCACGCGGTGGTTGGACGGCGTGACGAAAATCCATTCCAGCGGCCCGAGCCGGCGGATGTGCTCCGTATGCACCCAGAACTGGTAGATGAGATTCAGGCTGCCGACGGTGATCACTGCGGAGGCCGGCAGGCCCGCGAGATACAGCGGGATGTAGAACACGAACCCGATGTAGTCGGTGCCGGTCTGGCGCAGCGCCGTGCTGAGGTTGAACTCTTCGCTCTGGTGATGGGCGATGTGCGAGGCCCACATGATGCGCCACTCGTGCCCGTAGCGATGCTTCCAGTAGTAGCAGAAGTCGTAGGCGACGAACGCAGCGACCCACTGCCAAGCGGAATCCATCGACCACTGCGGCACGCCGAGCCACTTCACCAGCGCGCCGAACACGATCGCCGAGAAGCCGAGTCGCAGCACGTCGACCAGCCGGCTGAGCGTGCCGAGCTGCAGGCTGTTCACGGTGTCTGCGAGGCGATAGGTCTGGCGCTTGACGAGCTTGCCGTACAGGAACTCGACGAGCATCGCCAGGATGAAATAGGGGATCGCGACTACGACGTAGTTCATCGGAGACCCACAAAAGAGATGCCGCAGTATACATCCCGCGGACACTCGTGCTTCGCAGGGTCGGGATGACATAGACTCCCCGCCCGGGCTGGGGGCGGAGCCGCAATTTGTCGCGCAAGCTGTATCTGGGAACACTCGCCGGGCTGCTGGCCGTGCTGTGGGTGCCGCTTGCATTCCATCCGTTCGACCGCTCCGATTGGTGGCTCGAGAACGCGCTGACGTTCATCGGCGTTGCGGTCCTGGTCGCCACCCACCGCGCATTTCCGCTGTCCCGGGTTTCGTACACGACCCTGTTCGTCTTCCTCTGCCTGCACACGATCGGCGCGCACTACACCTACGCCGAAGTCCCGTACGACGAAGCGTGGCGGCAGCTCACCGGCCACACGTTCAACGACATGGTCGGCTGGGAGCGCAACAACTTCGACCGCGTCGTGCACTTCGCCTACGGCTTGCTGCTTGCCTATCCGATTCGGGAAGTCTTCATCCGGGTCGCCAACGTCCGCGGGTTCTGGGGCTACTTCCTGCCGCTGGACCTCACCATGTCGAGCTCGATGCTGTACGAGCTGATCGAATGGGCCGCGGCACTGGTTGTGGGCGGCGAGCTGGGCCAGGCGTATCTCGGCACGCAGGGCGACGAATGGGACGCGCACAAGGACATGGCGCTGGCTTCGCTCGGCGCTCTCATCTCGATGTGCGTCACTGCCGCCATCAACATCTACCTGCAACGCGACTTCGCGCACGAATGGGCCGAGAGCCTGCGCGTCCACGGCCGCGAGCCGCTCGGCGAAGTGGCCATCAGGCAAATGCTCCGACAAAAAGGATCCGCATGAATCGTCGATCGCTCGCCGCACTGCTGCTGGTCGGCACTGCTGCTTTTGCAGCCCAGGAAAACCAGAACAATGAAGAGAGGAAGAACGCTTGGGACGTGTCCGCGCCGCCGGGCGAGCGCCGCGATGTCTCGATCGACACGCGCTCCGGCACGTGGATGAGCGTCGACGTGAGCCCCGACGGCAAGCGCATCACCTTCGACATGCTGGGCGACATCTACGACCTGCCGATCGAGGGCGGCGAAGCGCGCGCACTCGCATCGGGCATGGCGTGGGACATGCAGCCGCGTTACTCGCCCGATGGCAAGTGGATCGCGTTCACCTCGGATCGCGCCGGCGGCGACAACCTGTGGATCATGGACGCGAACGGCGGCGGCGCGCGGCAGATCACGAAGGAAAGCTTCCGCCTGCTGAACAACCCCGTGTGGCATCCGAGCGGCCGCTACGTCGCGGGCCGCAAGCACTTCACGACGCGTCGCTCGCTCGGCACTGGCGAGATCTGGCTGTACAGCCTCGACGGCGGCGACGGAGTAATGCTCGTCAAGCGTCCGAGCGACGAGTTCCAGAAGGAACTCGGCGAGCCCGCGTTCTCGCCCGACGGGAAATATCTCTACTTCAGCCAGAACGTAACGCCCGGGCCCGTCTTCGAATACGCACAGGACGCGAACAAAGCGGTGTTCGCAATCCGGCGCTATGAAGTGGCTACCGGAGAAACCGACGATGCGGTGAACGAGCCCGGCGGTGCGATGCGGCCGACACCGTCGCCCGACGGCCGCTGGCTCGCTTACGTGCATCGCGTGCGCACGCAGAATGCGTTCGAGAGTGCGTTGTTCGTGAAGGATCTCGTCTCGGGCGAAGAGCGCTCGCTCTACATGGACCTCGATCGCGACATGCAGGAAACTTGGGCGATCAACGGCCTGTATCCCAACATGGATTGGACGCCCGACAGCAAGAGCGTCGTGTTCTGGGCGGGCGGCGGCATCAAGCGCATCGAAGTCGCTTCAGGCGCGGTGCGCGACATACCTTTCCACGTCAAGGACACGCGCATGACGCTGGTGCCGCCGCGCCTCGACATCGCAGTTGCGCCGGACGAAGTGCAATCGCGCATGGCGCGCTTCGCGAGCGTTTCGCCGGATGGCAAGCAGGTCGTGTTCGAATCTTTCGGGCGCTTGTGGCTGAAGAGTGTGGCCGACGGCGCGCCGCGCCGTCTCACGCGCGAGGACGCTGCAGCATTCGAGCTGTTCCCGTCGTGGTCGCGTGACGGCAAGCGCATCGTGTTCATACGCTGGACTGACGCAGGCCTCGGCGAGGTTCATGTCGTCGGCGCAAGCGGCGGCAGCTCGCGTGCAATCTCGAAACAACCCGGGCATTACCTGCATCCGCGTTTCAGCCCCGACGGCAAGTCGATCATCGTCGAGCGCTCGACCGGCGGACGCCTGACTTCGCCGCTGTGGTCGGCGGATCCCGGCATCTATCGCCTCGCGGTCGAAGGCGGCGCAGCCGTGCGCCTGACGGACGAGGGCCGCGATCCGCATTTCGTCGGTAACGACGCCCGCATCTATTTCACTGCGGACAAGGCTCCGAAGGAGAGCGAGCCGGCGCACGAGCTCGTCAGCATGGATGCGAACGGACAGGATCGCCACGTGCACGCACGCTCCAACTACGTGAGCAACATGGAGCTGTCGCCGAGCGGCGAGTGGCTGGCGTTCATCGAGAACTACCACGTCTACGTCGTCCCGATGCCGCCGGGCGGCACGATCGACCTGTCACTGCAGACGAAAGCGGTACCGCAACGGCGCGCCAGCGATATCGGCGGCACCTATATCAACTGGATCGATAGCGACACGCTGTCATGGACGCTCGGCTCATCACTCTACCGCGCCGAGATGGCTGAGTTGTTCGCCAGCGGCGCCAGTGGCGAGACCACGCACGGCAAGGTGGTCGCGAATCTCAGCATGACGCGACCCGCCGACAAGCCGCGAGGGGTCGTAGCGCTCACTGGCGCACGCATTGTGACAATGAACGATGCACGCCAGGTGATCGACAACGGCACGATCGTCGTGCGCGACAATCGCATCGTCGCCGTCGGCGCGAGCGGCTCAGTGGAGATTCCGGCGGATGCGCAACGTCTGGACCTCGCGGGCCGCACGGTTATCCCCGGCATCATCGACGCGCACGCGCACGGGCCGCAGGGCGTGAGTGACATCGTGCCCCAGCAGAATTATTCGGCGCTCGCGCATCTCGCGCTCGGCGTGACGACCGTGCACGATCCGTCCAACAATGCGACCGAGGTCTTCGCAGCGGCGGAGTATCAGCGCGCCGGTGAGATTCTCGCGCCGCGCATCTTCTCGACTGGCGACGTCGTGTACGGCGCGCACTCTGAAAACTTCAACAGCATCGACAAGATGGAAGATGCGCGCAATCACGTCCAGCGCCTGAAGGCGCAAGGCGCGATCTCGATCAAGAATTACAACCAGCCGCGGCGCGAGCAGCGGCAGATGGTGACGACGGCCGCGCGCGAAGCGGGCATGCTGGTCGTGTGCGAAGGCGGGTCGCTGTACCACATGGACATCAGCATGGTCGCCGATGGCAACACGAGCATCGAGCACAACGTGCCGCCGGAGCGCTTCTACGACGACGTGCTGCAGTTCTGGCCGCAGACGAAAGTGGCGTACACACCGACGCTGGTCGTCACCTACGGCGGCCCGGGCGCCGAGTTCTTCTTCTACCAGGAGTCGGAGGTGTGGGCGCATCCGATCCTGTCGCGCTACGTACCGCCGCACATCCTGCAGCCGCGTTCCGTGCGCCGGCAGATGGCGCCGGCGAGCGACTACCAGGCGATCCGCGATTCAGCGGCGAACGCGAAGCGACTGCTGGAGCTCGGCGTACTGGTCAACACTGGCGCGCACGGTCAGCGCGAAGGACTCGGCTCGCATTGGGAAATCTGGGGGTTCGTGCAGGGCGGCATGTCGCCGATGCAGGCGCTGCAAGCGGCGACCATCGATCCCGCGCGGCATCTCGGTATGGCGCGCGATCTCGGCTCGATCGAGAACGGCAAGCTCGCCGATCTGCTGATCGTCGACGGCAATCCGCT
>Ga0209382_10003003_pt1 | contig 23853 bp, 20 predicted proteins | sample SoiMetdeltSBSDD5_FD_187599 | JGI IMG/M metagenome (GOLD analysis project Ga0209382, IMG submission 187599) | Bulk soil microbial communities from a Populus tree surrounding site in Tennessee, USA - Soil MetaG P. deltoides SBSDD5 (SPAdes) (version 2) | ecosystem: Environmental > Terrestrial >...
GAGCCAATCGGCCGACCGGGCGGCAGCGGATAGCACGTGGGCAATGAATCGTTCCGCCTGGGCGGCGCTCGTTCCCGGCGTCATCGCCCAGTATGCGCGTACCATGGACTCCAGCGACCCGCCGCGTGTGTCGGCGACGAGGCGCAGCGCCTTGTCGCGATCCTCCTCCATCCCGATCCAGGGATCCGCGGCAACGCGGAGGTCCGGGATGCCCATGACCACGGGGAAGTTACTGCCGCACCGCCGACACGCGTACGACGCCGTCGCCTCGACCAGGGCCGAGCGGCATCGCGGGCACACGTAACCTAACGAGGTCGCCTGCGCGGGCAGCGAAACAACGGTCACCGCTGCCCAGCCTCCGGCTTCTTCGCCGGAACGGGCGGCCACATGTCGACGCCGACCTCCGCGTACGCCTGCGTCGTCGCGTCGGGCATCGGGTCACCGAAGAGGTGATGCAACGCCCACCCGTAGAGGACGGCGACGCCGTTGTTGATGTAATAGAGCGTGTGCAGCGGGATGACCGTGAGTGAGAACAACAGTCCGCGCGTGCGAGCGAAGAAGACATAGAGCGATCGATTGAGCCCCAGCACCATCGCGAACGCGGCGGCCGCGACGCCGGCCATCGGCCACGACCGGACGATGGCCGCCGCGAGCATCAGGAGCAGGGCCGCCCAGATCAGCGCCGTGTTCAACTTCTCCACCGTGCGGAGGTTCAACGTGCGCGACTTTGTTGCGAGCCCCTGTTGAATGAGCATGCGCGTCCACGGCACGCCGCGATCACGGAAGTCACCCGTGAGCACGCTGCGCAGCGTCCACCGCTTCAAATGCGTGCACTGAATCTCGGGCCGCAGCACGATGCGATGGCCGAGGGCGCGGACGCGGTGCCCGAGCTCGACGTCTTCGATCTGTGGACGCGGATACGACCATTCGTCGTACCGCCCCGCCTCCAGGAACACGTCGCGACGAATCGCGCCGCACCCGCCCCAGAACGTTTCTGCCTCGCCCGCGCTCTGCGCATGCACGTAGTGATGGAGCAGGTTGCGATACTGCGACACGAGCTGAGGCGCCTCCGGCTGCGTGTCGTACGCGCCGAACACCGCGCTGATGTCCGGTTCGTGAGCGAACACCGACGTGAATCGACGGAGGGTGTCCGGATGCACGCACACGTCAGCGTCGATGAACACGATGATTTCGCCGCGCGCGAGCTCCACGCCGCGGTTTCGCGCGTACGCGGGGCCGCGGGGCCGGTCCGGTAGCCGGACGACGGCATCGGCGAACTCCGCCGCAATGAGCGCCGTCGCATCGGTGCTCGCGTCATCGACCACGATCAGCTCCCACGACCTATCAGGCATCTCGCTCGCGCGGAGCGCACTGAGGCATCGTGGCAGCACCTGCGCGCCCTGATAGACGGGAACGATCACCGACATGAAGGGAACGGGCGTGTTCACGAATCCCCCGTCAGCGATCGGAGCTGGCGTCGAACCAGGCGTGCGCCCGCTCGGAGCCGCAGATGATAGTCGAACCGTATCGTTCCCCACCGTTCGAGCTGGCCGGGCGAGCGCAAGTAATACATGTCGATCCGTGGCAGCAATGCACGCGCCTCGTTCGCACCGACCGGACGCATCTCTGTCGTGCACCCCCAGGCGAAGCGCGAGGCAACGAGATGAACGGCCGCATCCGTGACGCCACCGTACGGATACGCGAACGAGGTCGGCGCTCGCCCGGTTTCCGCGCGAATGCGTTCGGCACTCCCGATGATCTCATCGGTGAGCCGCTCAGGCGCAAGCCTCGCGAGGTTCACGTGCGTTCGAGTGTGCGCGCCGATCTCGATCCCCTGTTCGCCGAGGCGGCCGAGGGTGGCCCAATTCAGAAGTGACATCTCCGGTACGCCGCGATCACGGCCTCCGGGCCAGCGGTTCGTTCGGCCGACCGCATCCGAGACGACGAATACGGTGGCGGGCAATCCGTGCTCGATGAGGAGCGGCCCCGCGATGTCACCGAAGTTCACGAAACCATCGTCGAACGTGAGCGCCACGGCATCGGTCTGCGGTGAGAGTCGCATCAGCGCGTCGATCGACATAACGCGGACGTGACCGCGGGCGAGCCACGTGACCTGCGCGCGAAACACCTCCTCCGACATCGAGATCGGTGATCCGGACGGGTCGATGGAGTGGTACGTGAGTACGGCGCGCATCGGCTCCTACCTGGTCGCAGCCACGACGGGCCGCGTCGCGACGGGAGCTGGTGAACGACGCGCGAGCGTACGCTCCACGATCTCGAGGAAGCGCGGAACGATCGCCTCTTCGGACCAAGTCGCCTCGTAGGCATGTCGCCCGGCCGCACCGAGCCGGTCGCGGTAGGCCTGGTCGGTGGCGAAGCGCTGCGCCGCGGCGCGAAGGCTCGCGGGATCGTCGAACAGCTCCCCACCGCCGGCATGGGTGACGATCTCGGGGAACGGACCCATGCGCCGCGCGATGACGGGGGTGCGCTGGCGAAAGGCCTCGACGAGTGTGTTGCCGAACGTTTCGAAGCACACCGACGGCGCGATGTGCGCGATGGCGTAGCGATAGAGCGGCGCGAGCTGTTCCGGCGCCATGTGCCCGAGGAACCGAACGTGCGGCGAATCACCGGCCAACGTGCGGAGCTCCGGTTCGTGGGATCCCTTCCCTGCGATGACGAGGTCGGCCGGCAGCGTCCCGTCACGAAAAACCGGAATGACGTCGTCGAGCCCTTTGATGCGTTCCAGCCTCCCGGCGTAGAAGAAGTACGGCCGGTCGTGGCGGCGCGGCGCCGGCGCGTCGATGGCGTGCGCATCGGCGTCGAAGACGATGGGCGGAAGCACCTCCATGTCACGCGGGAAGCCGAACTCCCGATGCTTCTGGCGACTGAACTCGCTCAACGCGATGAAGGTGTCGACGTACGTCAACGCGCGCTCGAAGAAGGCGGTATGACGCCAAAGCTGAGGCGGCCGCCGATAGGTCAGCCCACAGCGAACGCATTGGCGCCCGGTGCACGGCTCCCGCCGATGACGCCACAGCACGTGCGTCGGGCAGACGAGCCAGTGCTCGTGCGCGGTGTAGATCGTGGCGGAGCCTCGCGCCAGCTCGAACAACCCGAAGCCGCCGACGAGCGACACGTTGTGAAAGTTCACGACGTCGAATCGGCCGCGCTCGAGCAGCGCCGCAATCTGGGCCCCGTGAACGATGGGACGCCCGGTCTGGTGTGTCAGCAGTAGTGACAGCTTGCCTAACGCGCTCCGGAGCGTGACCACTTCGACGCCGTCCTCTGCGACGTGGTCGGGCGGAGGTGAATGCCCAAGCCGCGTGTAGGCGTCCGCATCGTGCACCACGGTGACATCGTGGCCCGCGCGCACGAGCGCGCGGCAGAGCCGTTGCAGCGTGATGCCGTCACCGCCGTAACTGTACGGCGGGTAGTACGTCGAGAGCATGCAGAAGCGCAGGCCGGATTTCACGCCGCCGCCTCCACCAGGGCGCCAAGGGCGGCGCGAGCACTCTCCGTCCAGCTCAAGGTCCGCGCGCGTGCAAGCGCACCGGCCCCGAGCGCACGCCGGTACGGCTCGTTGGCGGCGAGCGTGTGCATCGCACTCGCGAGCGCGGCTTCGTCACCGGGCGCGATGAAGATGCCCCCACCCTCGAGGAGTTGTGGAAGCGGGCTCTCACGCGTGGCGATCACAGGGACTCCACAGGCGGCGGCCTCAACGGCCGGTAGGCCGAACCCCTCTGATTCCGACGGCAGGACGAGGGCCACAGCGCCCGACAGCAGATGCCGCAGCTCCTCGTCGGGAACGAAGCCCGCCCATTTCACGTGTTCCTCGGTCCCGCTGCGCGCGATCTCGTCGCGAATGCGTTGCTGCGATCCGAAGAACGGATCGGCGTCGATGGCGCCAACGAGCACGAGCATCGGCGCCGTGGCCGAGTCACGGACGAGTGCCGCATGGGCTCGCACGATCGCGTCGACGTGTTTGTGCGGATTGAAGCCGCCCACGTAAGCGAACCAGCGACGCCCACCGGGCACTCCGACACGCGCCGCCGCTACAGCAATATCCTCGCTCGACTCGCTTGGCTGATAAACGGGCGCAGCCGCCTCGACGGCAACACGAATTCGATCGCGACGCACGCCGAGTGTGCGGCTCACTTCCGCGGCCGCATACTCGGACACCGTCAGGACGATGCGCGATTGCGCGAGCGCCATCTGCACCTTCACACGCCAGAAGAGACGCGCGCGGGGCGACGGGAGCGTAAGCTGCGGAAAACGGTCGGCGATGGCGTCATGAAACGTGATCACCGCAGCCAGCGACGGCGGGAGTGGAAAGTACGTGTAGACCGAGGGCGAGAAGAAGACATCGAGATCCTCCCGCGCAACCGCACGCGACATGCGCCACATGTCGCCGACAGAGCGGCTGCCGTCGGCGCTCGCGGCCGTCGTCGGCGATGCGGACTGAGGTACGAGCACCATCCGGACGCCGGCCCCCGCCAGGTCGAAGCATCGCGCGGCACGCTCGTCCACAAAGCAGACGAACTCGTGACCAGCGCCCTCGGCCACCATCGCACGCAGCAGCTCGCGAGCGAACCGCCCATAGCCGCGTGCATTTGCCCAGCACGTCGCATCGACGCCGATGCGCATGCGGGTCAGCACACTCTCGCCAGCGAGTCTCCCGGTCCGGCCACGTAGCCGACCATCTCGCCGAACGCCCATGAGATGACGAACGCCGTGAGCAGCGGAAGAGAGCGAACGAGCTCCGCGCGGTGCCGGCGCTTCGATACGACTCGTTTCACGGTGCGGAACATCAGAAGCGGTGGCAAGGCCAGTGCAGCGACGCCGTAAACCAGGCGCTTCGGCAAGGACGCGTCAGCTACTCGAGCTCCCGCGTACGAGCGCGCGTAGAGATATCGCTGCGACAGATATTCTCCCACCGTGTAGTGCTTCTTGTGTCCGACGCGAATCTGGGGGCGGCACACGAGAGCAATGCCGTCCCGCCGCATGGCGTCGTGCAAGCGATTCTCCCATTGGCCCCGTCCAAGGACTGACTGGTACCGCGCGAGCAACGCGCGCGGATAGATGACATTGTTGCCGGGAAGCCAGTCAGTCTGCCCCTCGGGGAGCGGCGCGATACAGTGACTGTACTCACACAGAAATGCCGCCCAATCCACCAGTCGGTCCGTAGCCGCGTTTTCGATCGTTCCCCCGATCACGACTTCGGCCTCACCCAGCGCCTCGAGCAGCGCGCGCGCCCAGCCGTCAGGGACAATCACGTGATCCTCGATCACCGCGACCGACCGTCCAGTCGCGGCAGCGAATGCCATGGCGCGCAGGTCGGGAATCGTCGTTTCCGACGTGGCCTCAAGCACTCTGACCCAGGGATAGCGCCGACCGACCTCGGCGCGGAGAGGCTGTCCGCAGCGATCGGCGACGAGGACCTCGAGCTCGACATCCGAGCGCTGTCGATCGAGTGCGTCGAGACAGCCAGTGAGGTCGCCGAGCCCGTTGACCGACGGTACGACGACTGTCAGCGCAGGTTCAGGCATCGGCCGGCGGCTTCGCTGCATTGCCGTCGGTCGGACCTCGGAGATACCCCACGGCCTCACCCACCGACCAAGCGGTGAGGAACAGCATCGTTGCGGGGAGTGCGCGGACAAATGTGCCGAGCCTGTTTCGCGCGGACGCTCGCGCGACACGCCACGTCAGCAGTGCTGGCAGGAGCGGACTCGCGACGAAGAGAAACCATCGGCGCGCTCCGGGCTCCTCGACGAGCCGCTTTCTCGCATAGTCGCGCCCGTGCTCGTATCGATCGGCGCAGAACGCGGCGAGGCTATAGCTCTGGTTCTGATAGATCGCGGCGGTGCGAGCGAAGCGGAGCATACTACCGCGGGCGACGAGACGTGTGTGGGCAACGTTCTCCCATTCTCCCTCTTGTGCCCACCCGATAACGTCCGCGATCACGTGCCGCTTGTAGGCGACGTTCGCGCCGGTGAGGAGTGGCGCGCCGTCGGTGCGCTCCGGGCGGTCAGTCGAGAAGAAGCCGTACTCCGCGAAGTATGCGGCCCAATCGACGACGCTCGCGCGGCGTGCGTTGTCCACCCCACCGCCCACGACGTCGGCATCGCCATGTGCGCTGTGCGTCAATGCTTCGACCCAGTTTTCGTCCGCAATGCAGTGGTCTTCCGTGAGCGCCACGATGTCCCCGGCTGCCTGGCCCATGCCGATGGCCCGAAGCTGCGGGATGGTGGCCTCCGCCGGAGCCGCGATGAATCGAACGGACGGATACGTTTTTCCGAGCGCACTGACCTCGGACGACGCGCCTGCGCGCGCGACCAGCAGCTCGGCGTTCAGCCGCTGACACTGCGCCAGGAGTGAGCCGAGACACGCCTGCAGGAGCGATTTGTCGCGGTTGGACGCGACAACGACCGACACGGTCGGGCCCGAGCCCCGACGAGCACCGCGCCTCACCTGGGGAATGCCCTGAGCATCGACTCGACTCGGAGACGACATGGTCTACGCGGGAACGGGCGCTGCGCGTCGTTGCGCAGGGGCGCCGACTAACGCGCCGACCGCCTCGCCTAACGCCCACGATGCGGCGAGCGTGACGAAGACCGGAAGCGCGCGAAGGAATCGAGCACGATGCGGACCGAGCAGCCGAACGCGACGCCAAGTGCGGGCCGCGAGCAGGGCCGGGACGAGCGGCGAGGCTGCAACCACGGCGAAGGCGGACCGCTCGCCGAGCGCTACCCGCCAGGCGCCCGCGTGTCGCCCGTGACGGAAGCGGTGCGCGAGGATCGTCCGGAATGGGAAGGAGCGGCCGTAGTGGGCCACCGCGCCCTGCACCACGCCCAGGCGGCCGCCATTCTCCTTGAGCTGGCGGTGGAATTCGACCTCCCAGAAGCCTTCGCCCGTATCCATCACAAATCGCCGAATCGCCTCGCCTTCGTACGCGGCATTGTCCGCGGGAATGCCGGGGACATCTCGTGTGAACTGTTCGGGTTCGCTCAAGAACTCCGAGTACCGCAAGTAGAACACTGCCCAGTCGGTGATGCTGGTGTCATCGGCCAGGTCCACGCGGCCGGCGACTCCGACTGTTCCCTGCTCCAACCCGGCGCACAGCACGTTCGACCATGCCGGCCCGACGGCGAAGTGTCCCGTCGTCAGGGCAACCACTCGGCCCGTCGACCGTGCGATCCCTACCGCCCAAAGATCTGGTGTCAGCGTACCAGGCGCGTATCGAATCACGCGCTCGGCCCCCAACGACTGTTCGGCTATGTCCGCACTCCTGTCCCGCGATGCATCCACGACGACCACTTCCGCGTGCGTGCCCTTCACTGCGTCGCGGACCGAGCGAATGCACTGTTCGATCGACCGCTCCGACTCGACGGATGCGATGACTACCGAAAACTCGATGCCATCGCCCCGATTCGAACTCATTGTGAACGGCAAGGCGCGTTGACTCCGGTTCTCAAGATGAGCCGGGGAAACGTGAACGGAATCTAACGAACGCGGCCTCTACCGGCTTCAATGACGTCGACGTGCGTTTGCAAGGATGACGCCCCGAGTGGCATCAAACGCCGAGCGCGGCCATTCTGGATATGTCGGTGCCACATCGCACGTTGCATGAAAGGGTCCCCATCCGAACAACGGGCCCATGGATGCTCGCGGGCGTGACGATGTCGACACGACGCTACAGGAGTGACGCACAGATGAGCGATCGCTCATCCGCAACTCCTCGCAATGCCGGGCCGGCTCTGGCGGACGGGCTCACAGGTCGGACTCCGGGTCGCCACCGGGTCGCGGACACCGGTTAGGCAGCTACCGGGCGCCTGCTCCTGGCGCCAGGGCCGACGGCTCCCGCGGCCATCTCGCGCTTCGTGACGGCCGTGATCGCCCACATGAACGCGAGCTGGATGTAAAGGAAGCTCAGCTTGGCGAACGAACCGAACACTCCAGCAAGCAGGAACGCCAGGAGCCCGAGCTCGAGCGCGAGCAACTGCTCGGCCCGAGAAGTCCCTTTCGCCATCCGGCGTACACGCTCCGTTGGGATGGCAACTGCCAGGATCGTTGCCAGAAAGAGAAACAGGCCCGGCAGCCCGGTCTCGGCCGCGACATTGAGGTAAGTGCTGTGTGTGTCGCGGAATCCGAGCGCCTCGACCGGCACGCCGACCCTTGGCGCGTAGGTGGCGTGCGCACGCGAATAGGCCCCAAGCCCGATACCCGATACCGGGTGCTCCGCAATGATGACGCGCGCCACCCGCCAGATCGCGTACCGCGCCTCCGCGGATCCTTCCGCGTCCGCGTAGCGGACCGTTTCTCCGCCCTTCGTCAGCCATTTCAACCCGGAGAATCGCTCCCAAGCGCTCTTCGGCACGAACGGGACAATGACGACGCCGATGGCGGCGGCCGCGAGAAGCGTTCGCCATCGCTTCCCCCGCGAGTGCGTGAGGAAAAACACCAGCGCCGTCGCCACGAACGCAATCAACGCCCCGCGCGATTGTGTGATCAGGATGATGAGCGGCAGCACGGCGCAGCCGACCAGCGCCGCCCGCTTGATCCACCCGCGTTTCTCCGTCAGCGCGACCGCAATACAGAGGGCGAGCGGGAAGAACGTGAGCGCCGCGAGATCGTTGGAATTGCCGTAGATGAAGTTCCACAGCGCGCGCCCGGCCCAGCGGTATCCAACAATGAAGAAGTTCACGAGCGTTCCTCGCGCCGGATACAGCGCGAAACACGCGAGGAAGAAGATCATGAACATTCGGATGCGCCACGAGTCGCTCGTCACGTTCACGATGACGAACGTGATCAGCAGCACCTTCGCGAGCACGATGGTCTGGTCGATCGTTTTGGCCGGCTCGTAACTCGCGGTGTGGCTCGCGGCACTCCACGCGACGAACAGCACGAAAATCACGAGAAACAGCGGCATCACGATCCGCGTGCGCTCGAGCGCGAGACCAAGGAGCGCGATGACGATCGACGGGCCGACGATCGGCAGGGCGTAGGTCACGGCGGCGAAGATGTAGCCGAGCACCGCAACGAACGCGAGCGACCAGTTGCCGCGCAGCAGTTCGGCAATGGACCCGGGCTCCAGGGCGCGCACTCCCCGCCCTCGCCCGGCTGACATCGGCATGGTCACTTGCGCCGGCCCGCTCGATGGCACCGGTGTGCCGTCGTGGCGCGCAGGCTGCGGCATGGGCGCAACGAAGCGGGCGCTCCGCCATCCCCCGGGGCGTCGCGTCATACCAATACCACCACCGGGTCCACCGTGAGGTGACCTGTCATATCAGTCGTTTGCGCGCATGTGCCTTGATTGTAGCATCGGCGGGGGGGGCGCATGCAACGATCAGGCCCCAACCGTGCATCCGGAGGGCGCGATTCGGCGCTGCGTCCGTCACTACGACTGGCGGGTAGGGCCCCGGGTTTCGCGGGCCCATGTGTTCGTTCTTACTATTCACTTCACGATGATCGACGTCCCGACCCGTACCCACTCAGTCTCGGGAACGCGAGCCGCGGAAGGTCTCGCGCGGCCTCGACCGTCATCGCCCATCCATGTCGCTTTTTCCATCGACACGATGAGTGTCGGCGGAACCGAGATGAACGCGGTACGCACGGCGGAACGTCTGGACCGTGAGCGGTTTCGACTCTCCGTCGTGACGCTCCGGGGCGAGGGCCCCCTCGCTGCCTGGTACGAGCGCATCGGCATACCGGTGGTCCGCTTTCCAGTCCACTCGCTGTACGGCCCGGGAACGTTTCGCCAGGCGGTGCGCCTCGCACGTTACCTGCGGACCGAACGTGTTTCGATCGTTCATTGTCACGATCAGTACTCGAACTTCTTTACGACGCTGAGCGCTCGACTCGCCGGGGTCCCCGCGGTCCTTGCGAGCAAGCGCTGGCTGCATTCGCCCGTGCGATACCGCATTGTGAACGGCATCGGGTTTCGGGCGGCGACTCGGGTGCTCGCGAACAGTGAAATGGTCGCCGAATCCCTCGTGCGCGACGATCACCTCGCGAAGCGGCGCATTGCAATGATCCCGAACTTCGTCGACGACGAAGCGTTCATTCCGCCATCGTCGGCCGAGCGGGCCGCGTGGGTTCGTGAGCTTCAGCTCGAACGCGCGACGCCGATCATCGGCGTTGTGGCCTCCCTTCTGCCGATCAAGGATCACGCGACGCTCTTTCGGGCCACGCACATCCTGGTGCGCCGGTGGCCCGGCCTCGCCCTGGTGGTGGTCGGATCCGGGCCGAGCCTCGACGAACTGCAGACGCTCGCGACGCAGTTGGGAATCGCCGACAACGTTCGGTTCGCCGGCTTACGGCCGCAAACGCCAAGCTTCCATCATCTGTTCGATCTCTCCGTGCTGTCTTCGGTGTCCGAGGGATTTCCGAATTCCTTGCTCGAGGCGATGGCCGCAGGGAGACCGATCGTCGCGACGGCAGTGGGAGGCGTTCGTGATGCCGTCCGCGACGGCGAGAATGGTTTACTCGTCCCACCAGGAGATCCCGAACGACTCGCGAGTGCGATTGCGGCGCTGATCGAGGATCCGGAGCGGGCGACGGCGATGGGTCGAGCAGGGGCACAGCGAGCCCGCACGGAGTTCGACGGTCGCGTCGTCGTCGGCGCGCTCGAGCGTCTCTACGCCGAGCTTCTCGAGACCCGCACGCGTCCGTGAGCGCCCGTTTCCCGTTGCCGACCTTCATGCGCCAGTTTCTCGGTTTCAGTAACGAATCTCCCGTCGCCAGCGGCAGCGAAGCCTACACGGTCGGAGCGCCACGCTAATGTGTGGCGTCTGTGGGATCGTCCTGGCCGATCCGAACGGGAGGGTCAGCGAGGGCGTGCTGGAGCGGATGACCGACAGCATTGTCCATCGCGGCCCCGATGATTCGGGCACGTACCTAAACGGGCGCGTGGGCTTCGGCTTCCGCCGGCTGAGCATCATCGATCTCGCCGGCGGGCATCAGCCAATGTCGAACGAAGACGGGTCAGTGTGGATCGTCTATAACGGCGAGATCTACAACCACGCGGAGCTGCGTCCGGGCTTGGAAGCGAAGGGGCACATCTTCCGTACGCGGTGCGACACGGAAGCGATCGTCCACCAGTACGAGGAGGATGGCGCCGCGTGTGCGCGGTCGCTCCGCGGGATGTTCGGGTTCGCGATCTGGGATGAGCGCCGCGAACGGCTCGTGCTCGCGCGCGACCGAAGTGGCATCAAGCCGATGTTCTACGCGGTCACGCCTGGTGGGGATCTCGTCTTTGGATCGGAGATCAAGGCGATTCTCGCGAGCGGCATGGTCGATCCGCAGCTCGACGAGAGCGCCGTCGCGGAGTACTTCGCGCTCGGGTCGGTCAGTGCTGATCGGACGTTGTATCGTGGCATCCGCAAACTCGAGCCCGGACACACGCTGACGTGGTCAGGCGGTCGGACGCGGATCGAGCGGTACTGGACATTGCCGGAGTACTCCGCGGACGCCTCCCCGGTGCGCGACCTCTCGCACGCGGCGTCGGAGTTCTGGACGCGCTTCGTGGAGTCGGTTCGCATCATGTTGATGAGCGACGTGCCGCTCGGCGTTTTCCTCAGCGGCGGTCTCGATTCCAGTCTGCTCGTTGCTGCGATGCGCGAGCTGGGCGTCGACGAGCTGCGCACGTTCTCCGTGGGGTTTGCGGAAGCCGAGGCGAGCGAGCTTCCCTTCGCGCGCATCGTCGCATCGACCTTCCGCACGGATCACCACGAAGTGATCTGCGACGCGTCCGACTTCTTTGGTGCCCTGCCGCGCCTGACGCGGCATCGCGATCACCCACTGACATTCTCTGCCAGCATCCCGCTGTTCTTCGTGTCGGAGCTGGCCGCGAGCAGCGTGAAGGTCGTGCTGACCGGCGAAGGCAGCGATGAGCTGTTCGCGGGCTACGGGCGGTACCCGCGCGCACTACTCAACACGCGCGGCGCGCGCGCGCTCGACGCCGTGCTGCCGCAGGGTGCGCGGCGCGCACTGGCTGGCGCCGTCGGCCGGCTGGGCGACGACTTCGTCGGCAACCGACTCAAGCGGTCGTTCCTCACGCGCGGTGCGTCATTCGAGGACGCGTACCTCGACCCGTTCGCCGACTTCGACCGCGAACATCGCTCGGCGCTCGTCGGCGCGGCGCGAGCGGCCGATGCATACCGTCCGCTGGTGAGTTTGATCGATCGCGACCTCGCGCACAGAAACCCGCTCGAGGCAATGCTGCGCTTCGATCAGGCCACGTACCTCGAGGAGCTGCTGGCCAAGCAGGATCAGATGAGTATGGCAGCGTCCATCGAAAGCAGAGTCCCCTTCCTCGACCATCACCTCATCGAGTGGGCCGCGACGCTTCCGCCGGAGATCAAGCTGCGGGGCACCGCCGGCAAGGCGCTCGTGCGCCTCGCGGCCGAGCGCGTGCTGCCGCGGAGCATCACGCACGCGCGGAAACGTGGGTTCCTCGTGCCGCTCGGCCGCTGGTTGCGCGAACGGGGAGAAGACGCCTTTGCGGAGTATCTGCCCGAGAACGACGACGTGCTTTCATCGGCGTACGTGCGCCGGATCCTGTCTGAGCATCGCGCGGGTCGCGACCACACGGCGCGGCTCTGGCGAGTGCTGGCGTTCCAGGTCTGGCGGCGCGAAGCGCTCGCGAACGCCGCGCCGGTGACCGCGCTCGCTACCTAACGACACCTCATGGCCCAACCGCTCACGGCACCGCTCCTCGGCGGGCGCGACATTCTCACATTCGCCAACGACTGGACGGCGGATCCGACGAGCAAGCATCACATCATGCGCCGCTTCTCGCGGACGAACGATGTGCTGTGGATCGAGGCCGCCGGGATGCGCGCGCCCAGCCTGACGAGCTCCTACGACCGAAAGCGGTTATTGCTCAAGGCCAAGGCGATCCTGCGGAAGTCGCGGCCTGTCGCCGACCACGTTCACGCGATGACGCCGCCGGCCTTGCCGTACCCGCATTCGGCGCTGGCGCAGCAGGCGAATGCGTTGCTCTATCAGTTCACCATCGCCCGCGAGCTCGAGCGCCTGGGGATGGATCGCGAGCCCCTTCTCTGCTCGTTCGTCCCGCAGTGCGCGCCCTACGTGCGGCGTATTCCACGGGCGTTCACGCTCTACTACTGCGTGGACAAATGGTCAGCGTTTGCCGGCTTCGACGCGCGAACCATGGAGCGCGGCGAGCAGGAGATGTGCGCGGCAGCGGATCTCGTGATCGCCTCCGCCGAGGACCTCGCCGAGCGATGCCGGCGCTACGCGAACAACGTGCACTACGTGCCGCACGGCGTGGACTTCGAGCACTTCGCGAGCGCGGTCGAGCCGGGCCCGCTGCCCGCCGACCTCGAACGGATCCCCGAGCCGCGGATCGGGTTCTTCGGGTTGATTCATGAGTGGGTGGACGTCGCGCTGATCGGTCGGCTGGCGGAGGCCCTGCCCTACTCGTTCGTCGTCATCGGGTCAGCGAAGACGGATATGTCGCCGGTGGAAGGGAAAGCGAACGTGCACGTGCTCGGGCGGAGGCCGTACGCGGAGCTGCCAGCGTACAGTCGCGGCTTTCAGGCGGCGATCGTGCCGTTCCTCATGACGGAGCTCACACAGTCGGTAAACCCGATCAAGCTGCGCGAGTATGCAGCTGCGGGACTTCCGATCGTGTCGTCTCCACTCCCGGAAGTGCGGAAGTGCGCAGACATCGCGACCTGTGCGGACACGTTCGATGAGTGGGTGAGCGCGCTACGCGAGGCGGTGAGTCGAGGACAGGACACCGGGGAGCGACGCGCGCAGTCCGAGCGGGTTCGGCACGAAGACTGGGCGTACCGGTGCGCGGACATCGCGCGTCTAGTGGAGACGGCCGGCGGGAGCACTCGCCGCGAGCAGCGCATGACCGGAACCTGACTCCCAGATGCACGTCATTCACATCGCCGGCGCTCGACCGAACTTCCCGAAGCTCGCTCCGGTGCATCGCGCCGTGTGTACCGCCGGTTGGCGACAGACTATCGTGCACACCGGCCAGCACTACGACGCCGCGCTGTCGGATCGATTCTTCGAGGACCTGGGAATCCCCGAACCGCAGGTCAATCTCGAAGTCGGGTCGGCGTCCCACGCGGTCCAAACCGCACGGATCATGGAGCGGCTCGAGCCGATCATCGACGAGCATCGCCCCGATTGGGTGCTCGTGTACGGTGACGTGAACTCGACGGTGGCTGCGGCGCTCGTCGCGTCGAAGCTAGGCGTACGCATTGCGCACGTGGAGGCCGGCCTTCGAAGCTACGACCGGACGATGCCGGAGGAGATCAACCGCATCGTGACGGATCGCCTCGCCGACCTGCTGCTCACGCCGTCGCGCGACGCGAGCGAGACGCTGCGGCGCGAAGGAGAACCGGAAGAGGAGATTGCGTTCGTCGGGAACGTGATGATCGACACGCTGCTGCGCGCGCTGCCGGCGGCTCGCGCGAGCGGCTTCCGCGCATCGCTGGGATTGAGCCAGGCGCCCATCGTCGTCACGTTGCACAGACCGTCCAACGTCGACGAGCCGCGTCGACTCGCGGAAATCGCTTCCGCACTCGAGACGCTCGCGAACTCGCGCCCGGTGGTGTTTCCGGCTCATCCTCGAACGAGGCAGCGCCTGGAGGCCGCCGGGCTGGCCATGGCGGGTGTCCGCCTCCTCGAACCGATTGGATACCTCGAGATGCTCGACGTCGTTCAATCCGCGCACGCGGTCGTGACCGACTCTGGTGGACTGCAGGAGGAGACGACGGCGCTCGGCGTGCCCTGCTTCACCTTGCGGGCCAACACGGAGCGTCCGATAACCGTTACCGAAGGTACGAACCTCCTCGTGCCTGACCCCGCCGACCTCGCGAGTCACGTCCGCGCGCTGGATGACCGGCGCGTGGTCGGTCGAATCCCTGATGGCTGGGATGGGCACGCCGCCGAGCGCATCGTCGAGGCGCTCGCACAGCGCCGAGCGCGGCGGTAGCGCAACGCGTGCCAGGAGGTCCTCGTCTTGAGAGTACAGGCGATGGTCACTCAGGCCCCCGGACAGAGCGGGAGCGCACCGCCATGTTTAACTTTGATCGTGCTAGGCGGTCTGACGACGGGCTGTCGTCGGCGCCGAGGGCTCGACGTAATCGCGTGGTCCTCGAATTGCCCATGGGCCCGGCGGCATCGGTCGGTTTCCCGGCGGTAATCCGAGGTCAGCGGTCACGCATTGTGAGTGCTGTCCGTCCGAGGAGCGCCGTCGACTAATTCATCAGCGTGCTCACGACATGACGCTCCAAGACCTGCGACCGAGTTCCGCGCCGCCGCGCGTTCGCCGATGAGTGTGGGTCCGCCGTCGGTGCTGAAATCGATCAAGCAAAAGACGTTGTCCGCCGCAAGCAGCGCGGGGGTTTTGTCGTTTGCGCGGCAGAGTGCGTGGCGTGGCAGGCGCCTGCTTATCCTGGGGTACCACGGGGTATCGACGGCCGACGAACACGAGTGGGACAGCGAGCTCTACATCCCGCCGTCGCTGCTACGTGAACGGTTCGAGGTGCTCCGCGCTGGGGGATATCACGTACTGCCGCTCGCCGAATCGATTCGCCAGCTTTATGATGGCTCGCTCCCGTCGCGCGCCGTCGCGATCACCTTCGACGATGGAGCCCACGACTTTTTCACGCAGGCTCTGCCAATTCTCGAGGAGTTCGAATACGCCGCGACGGTGTATCTCACGACTTACTACTCGCGTTTCCAGCGGCCGGTGTTCAACACCATGCTGCGGTACCTTCTCTGGAAGGCGCGGGGCCGGGCGCTCCCGCTTTCGCGAGTGACTGGAGATTCGGCCGTCCTGCCGCTGTCTACTGCGGCAGAGCGTGCGGCCGCATTCGACACGGTCGCTCGCGCCTGCGTTGCGCAAGGTTTGAGCGGCACCGACAAGGACGACATGCTCGCCGCCGTGGCGGAACAACTGGAAATCGACTATGACGCACTCGTCCGGCGCCGCTTTCTGCATCTCATGGCGCCCGATGAGGTAGAACGGCTTCCGCGCGAGCTCATCGATGTGCAACTGCACACCCACCGTCACCGTGTTCCCACGGACGCGGCAGCATTCGAGCGCGAGATCCTCGATAACCGAACGGAGATCGCTGCGATGACGGGGCTCGATCCCGACCGCAGGGCGCACTTCTGCTATCCGAGTGGCGTGACGCACCCATCGTTTGCTGGGTGGCTCAGACGGTTGGGTGTCGCTTCGGCCACCACGTGCTTTCCGGGGATCGCGTCAACGAGGTCGGACCCACTCCTGCTTCCTCGCCTGATCGACACGATGAGCATGTCTCGGGTGGAGTTCGAGGGGTGGTTGACGGGAGCCTCCGCGTTCCTGCCGCGTCGGCGCGTGCACGCATCAGCACCGATCTGATATGACCGGTGTCGCGCGCGCAGGCGGTGCCGGGTCGGCGCCAACCGAGCCCCCGGTGTATCACGGCTCGGGACCGTCACCCAGCTGGAGCGGTTCGGCGCTAGGCCCGGACGCGCCGTTTTTCGACACCGGTCCCAATCCTGCGGCGACGCGTCGAATCCTGCTCGTGTTTTTCTACTTCGCACCGAGCGCGGAAGTCGGAGCCCTCCGCTGGCTGTCGCTCGCGAAGTTCGGCGCCGAACGGGGCTGGGCGTTGGATGTCGTCACGCTCCACCCCCGGTTCATGGGTACGCTCGACGCGACTCGGCTCGGTCAGCTCCCGCCGGGCGCGCGCCTGTTCGGCTTCTCCGGCGAGGAGCCCGGGTGGTACCGCGGTCTCGTGAGCGTGTGGCGGCGGGTGAGCGGCAGCAACACCCATCGGGCGGGTGGTTCTGGGATGGGAGGTCACCTCGACGGGAACGACCTCGCGCTCCGGCTCGTGCCGTCTGACGCCCCGGCGTGGCGCCGGTCGTTCCGCAGCCACATGCACTTCTCGCTCAGCGATGTCCTCGCGCGTCGGGCAGCGAACGTCGGGGTCGCGCTTGCTCGTGCACATCGGTACGACATGGTCGTGAGCTCCGGACCACCACACGCAGCGCACCTCGCCGCACGATCCATCGCTGCCCAGACGGGTATCCCGTTCGTGATGGACATGCGAGATCCGTGGTCGGACGAAACGGCCATGCCCGAGGAGCTGCGAAGCAATGCCTGGCGTCGGTCGGCGCGCGCGCACGAAAGCGAGTGCGTCTCCGCGGCGGAGATGGTGGTGGTGACGTCGAAGGCTCACGAGAAGTTGCAGGTCCGAAAGTATCCGGAGTTGGCCGGACGGTTTCACACGGTGATGAACGGCGCCGATGCCGATGTCCTTCCGGCATCACGAGTGGAGCGGCGGTTCGTCGTCGCGTTCGCTGGGACGATCTACCTCGGTCGCAATCCGAGGGCGCTGTTTCGTGCAGCCGCGCGCGTGGCGCGGGAAACGGGGGCGAGCCCCGATGAGTTTGGCGTCGAGTTCATGGGAGACGACGCCTGCGACGGGGTTCCGTTGACGACCATCGCGCGCGACGAGGGTCTGACCGACCATTTCCGCTCACACGGCTTTCGTCCGCGGCGTGACGCGCTGGAGTTCCTTGCGGGCGCGGCGATGCTGGTCAGCCTGCCGCTGCGAACGGCCATGACGCTGCCGGCGAAGCTGTTCGAGTATACACGGTTCGACGCGTGGCTGCTGATTCTCGCCGAGCCAGGAAGCGCGACCGCGGAATTGCTCCGCGGCACCGACGCCGATGTCGTGCAGCCCGATGACGACATCGGGATTGCCCGCGCGATCCGCCGTCGGTACGACGAGTTCCGAGCGGGTGGACGGGCGCGTGCACTGAACCGTGACGGTCGCTTCGACCGTGTGGGCCAATCCGCACACCTGTTCGGACTCCTCGATCGAGTCGCGACGGCAAAGCAGGATCGGCGCGGCTAGTGACTCAGTCGGCGCTCGCAGCCGTCACTAACGCACCGTCCCCTTCCCGCGAAATCATGTTCGCCGACGGCACCCCCTCGGCGTCTGACGCGGAAGGGGCCAGCGGCCCCCTTTCGCGACGGGTGCTGGTCCTCCTGCTAGCGGTGATTGCCGCACACGCCCTGCTCTCGTGGCAGGTTCGCGCTCGCGACGTTTTCACTTCCGGCGACGACGCCGCCTACCTCCTGCTTGGCCGAGCCCTTCGCGCGTTCTCGTACCGCGAGGTCCAGTTCATCGGGGAACCTGTCGCGGCAAGGTTTCCGCCAGGGTACCCGGCGGTGCTCGCGATCCTGGGCTCGTTCGGGGAACGGCTGGGGGTCATGGCCGCTGCCGGTATCGCGTTCTCCGTCTCGGGGTTGATCGCCCTGTTCGATGTGATTCGGCGGCGTTGGTCGGAGCAACTGGCTCTTCTGGTGACCGCGGTCGTCGCAGTGAACCCCGCGGTGGTGTCGAACGCTGGCGCCATCGCGTCCGAGGCGATGTTCACCACCGCGACGCTCTGGGCCCTGTGGGCCGCGGACCGGTCAGATCACGGTGACCGCCGCGATCTCGTGGCCGGTGCTGCGGCCATCGTGTCGGCAATGACGCGAACCGCAGGAGTGACGGTGCCTGTGGCGTTAGGTCTCCACTGGTTGCTCCGGCGGCGTCATCGGCTGCTGACCATCCTTGCGCTCGCGTCCGCGCTGACCGTCGGCGTCTGGCTCTCGTGGACGATGGTTGCGCCGCGCCGCGAGGTACGTCGGTCGTACATCGATGATGCCGTGAACATTCGGTCGGGCGACGGCTCGATGGTCGGGACGCTGGCCACTCGAGTGAGAACGAACGCGGTTACCTACGGAGGTCAGGAGTTACCGAGTGAGCTCGGATTGCCGCTGACTCGCCGGACTCGCCTCGACAACCTGGCGTGGGTTGCGCTGCTGGGCGTGCTGGGATTCGCCGGCCTGGCGTCGGCCTGGCGGCGCTGGAATGCGGCAGTCCTCTGGGTCGTCGTGTATGCGGGGCTGCTGCTGGTCTGGGCGTTTACGCTGGGCCGGTTCCTGCAGCCGGCACTGCCGGTTGCGATCGCATTTGTGCTCGCGGGAGCGTGGACGATCGGCGGGCGGCTTGGGCGCGGCCCGCGATGGGCCGGCGCTGGTGCCGTTATGACGGGAGCGTTGCTCGCGGCGTGCGGATTGAGCGGCAGTGCGCACCTCGTCGCGCAGGCGATCGCGTGCGATCGAGCCCGCGTAGACTGCGCGCCAGCGGAGTCTCTCGATTACATCGACGCCACGAAGTATCTGGCGACGAGCACGCCACCGGACGCACGACTCATCGTCCCGAAGAACGCGACTGTCTATTACTTCGCGCCGCGCAAGTCGGTGTTCTGGGATGAGGTCATCGTTCAGGACAGTGCATCGTTCCTGCCGTTCCTCGAGCGCACTGGTGTCCGATATATCCTGACAACACCGATATACTCCGACCAACTGACGGTCGCCCGGCTCGCGCTGATGCATTGCCCGCACTTCGACCTGGTTCGTGCGTTCTCACCCGAGACGCTCATTCTCATGAAACGCGATGTCCCAACCGCAGACCGGAACACGCCGGCGTGCCGGGCGCTGGTCCGGGCGGTTGGACGAGCGACGGTCCGCGCCGAGTCCAGTGCGTACCAGGACACGTTCCGGATCGTGAACGCTCGTGACTCGGTCCTGCGGTGAGAGGCATCGTGATTCGCAACTGGGGTGGGGCGGCACTCGCGGCCGTTACGCTCGCGACGATTCTGTTCGCGACGTTGACCCCGACACCGGGCGCGCCCACGTTGAGCTTCTGGTGCATCTTGTGCAGCGGGTTCCTCGACTTTTCGGCGAACGTCGTGATGTTCGTGCCGCTGGGCTTCGCGTTGATGCTCGCGACGGAGCGGCGCTGGATCAGCTTCATCGCCTGCGTCGCGACGACACTCTGCATCGAGCTGCTGCAGGTCAGGGTGGTGGCCGGACGTGATGCTTCGCTGGGCGACCTGCTGGCCAACACGTTAGGCGGCGGCATCGGTGTCGCGCTTGCGCACTGGCGGGCGGTGTTTCTGTTCCCCCGCCCGACCGCGGCCCGCGGCTTCGCCCTCGCCTGGGCGGCCCTGTTCGCGGCGGTCTGCGGGCTCGCCAGCGCCGGACTCCGCCCCGCGACCGTGCCACGGTCACTCTGGATCCAGTGGACGCCGCCCCGACGGGGCTTCGAGCCGTTCACTGGCCAACTCCTCGCATTCGACGTCAACGGGATCGATCTGCCGGTCGGCTGGCCCGAAACGTCGTTAGGCGTCGATCGGCTGTTGCGCGGCCCGACGTGGGCCGCAACGGCGACCATCGCCGCCGATCGCCTGCAACCGCGTCGATCAGTGATCGTGCGCATTGCCGAGGAGTACGGAGTGCTCGTGTCGATCGAGCAGATGGGGGTGCATGTCACGTGCATGCAGAAGACGAGGGCCGGGGATTTCCGGTTCCATTCGCCGAAGGTAAGGCTCGAGAACGCGCTTCCTCTTGGCAACGGCGAGGCGCCGTCGATTGTCAGCGTGCGCTGCATCCGCGACGGCGGTACGCTCGTGGCCGGTGTGGACGAGCGACGCGAAGCGCTTCGCCTGAGCCCGGGATTGGGGTGGTTACTGGCCTGGCCCCTCGAAATCGCTCTGACACGCGCCCTCTGGTGGGCGAATGCCTTGTGGCTGATCGGCCTGGCGATACCGTTGGGATACTGGGCCGCTGTCGCAACGTGGGCAGACATCGCAAGTCGCCGCAGCCGGGCGATGATGGCACTTGCCCTCGCGAGCTCGCTCGCTGTGGGGCTCGTGCTCGCGCCCATCGCTGCCGGAACCGCGGTCGCGGCTATCTGGGAATGGGGGGCGGCGTTGTCTGGCCTTGCACTGGGCTACGTTCTCTCGTGCCCATCACGCCGCCGCGGGCTGAGACGCGTCATCAGCTAGCGGGTCGAGCGCGCGCCATCGGCGCGAACGCCGCGGAATGCCTCAGGTTCTCGATTCCGTGGTGGTATGGCCGGACGGGCGGCTTCCGCTCTCAGCTTCGGTGAGCACCCACGCCAGATACTCGCCGTACGGCGTGTTGCGAACCGCCCGGGCAAGCTCCGCGAGCTGGCGCGCGTCGATGAATCCGCAGCGGTACGCGACTTCCTCGACGCAACCAATCTTGAGTCCCTGCCTGTGCTCGATGACCTGGATGAAGTTCGATGCGGCGAGCAAGGACTCGTGCGTGCCCGTATCGAGCCACGCCATCCCTCGGCCGAATAACTCGACGTTCAACTGCCCGCGCTGCAGGTAAGCGCGGTGGACATCGGTGATTTCGTACTCCCCGCGCGCCGAGGGAACCAGTCTGGATGCGATGTCCACGACGTCGCTGTCGTAGAAATAGAGCCCGGTCACGGCGTAATTCGACGGCGGGACGGCGGGCTTCTCCACGATGTCCACAACGTGGCCATCAGTGCCGAATTCCACCACGCCGTAGGCGCGCGGGTCGCTGACGGCATATCCGAACACCGTCGCACCGTTTTCCCGCTGGGCAGCGCGGTGGAGCGTCGCGCGCAGACCGCCCCCGTAAAACAGGTTGTCGCCGAGGATGAGCGCAACGGCCTCCGAACCAATGAACTCGCGGCCGATGAGGAAGGCCTGTGCGATCCCGTTAGGCACGGGCTGCTCGGCGTAGGCCAGCTCGAGCCCCCACTGTGACCCGTCGCCGAGCAACTGCCGGAATCGTGGCCGATCCTCGGGCGTCGCGATGACGAGGATTCGTCGAATGCCGGCCAGCATGAGGGTGGTCAGCGGGTAGTAAATCATTGGCTTGTCGAACACCGGGAGCAGTTGCTTGCTCACCACGCGTGTGCTGGGATAGAGTCGCGTCCCGGTGCCGCCAGCGAGAATGATCCCGTTCACGCTTCGCTCCCGAGTCCGATGCGCTCACCGCCGTACACTCCGCGGCGCACCGGCTCCCACCACTCCGGGTTGTCGACGTACCAGCGAACGGTCTCGGCGAGTGCCGCCTCGAAGTCCCGCGCCGGCCGCCATCCCAGCTCCGCGCGAAGCTTCGAGGCGTCGAGCGCATATCGGAAATCATGGCCGGGCCGATCCGTCACGAACCGAATGAGGTCCCGCCGCGCGGCGCCCCCGGGCCGCGGCGCGAGCGCATCGACCAGGTCGCAGAGCCGCAAGACGACATCGATGTTCCGTCGCTCGTTCCCCGCGCTGATGGCGTACGTCTCACCCACACGCCCGCGCGCGTGAATCGCAAGCAGCGCATCGACGTGGTCGTCCACATAGAGCCAATCGCGGATATTCTCGCCGCGACCATAGACCGCGATGGGTCGATCTGTCAGCGCGTTCAAGATTGCAAGCGGAATCAGCTTCTCCGGGAACTGCCGCGGTCCGAAGTTGTTCGAGGAATGGGTGACGATCGCGGGAAAGCCATACGTGCGATGCCACGCCCGTACCAGGTGATCCGACCCGGCCTTGGTCGCGGAGTACGGGGACGCCGGCTCGTAGGGGGATGATTCGCTGAAGGTTCCGTCGGCACCGAGTGAGCCGAACACCTCGTCGGTCGAGACGTGCACGAAACGAAACGCGCGGGCGCGCGACCCGGACATCGCCTGCCAGTAGCGCCTCGCCTCCGCGAGGAGGGTCGATGTGCCGAGAACGTTGGTGCGCACGAAGTCGTGCGGCGCATCGATCGACCGATCGACGTGGGATTCCGCCGCGAGGTGGAAGACGGCGTCGGGCTGATACTGCGCAAACGTTCGGCGCAGGGCGTCCGCGTCGCAGATGTCGATCCGCTCGAAGTGATAGCGTGGCCTGCTCGCGAGGTCGCCGAGTGAGCGCGGGTTCGCGGCGTACGTCAGGTTGTCGACGTTGACGACAGGAACCTGCTCGCGCTCGACGAGCGCACGAACCAGGGCCGAGCCGATGAACCCACTCCCGCCGGTGATGAGGAACATGCGAGAAGGTTAGGCACGCATTCAACGTTGCACCACTTGCTGCTCGCGGGGCGGACGATAAGAATTCGCGCGTGAACGCCTTCCTGACCACGCTCGATGCAGTGATCGCGGTTGCGCGCGTGGCGTTCCTCGCCTCGGCAGTGGTCGCCGGCGCAGTGTGTGTCACCGACTGGGCCGTTCGCACTCGGCGGATCAACCCCTTCTCCGGTGTCGCCCGGTTCTTCCGCGGCTCCGTCGATCCACTGCTCGCCCCCATCGAGCGCCGCATCGTTCGCGGCGGTGGGCTTCCGTCGAACGCGCCGTGGTGGGGGCTTGCAGCGGTCGTCATCGCCGGCATCGTCGTCATCTGGCTCCTCGGCTTTGTACGGGAGCTCGTGATTTCCGCCGCGTTCGCGGGAACGGCCGGGCCGCGAGGCGTCGTTCGTCTCGTCGTTGGCTGGGGATTCGGACTGCTGCAGATCGCGCTGCTCGTGCGCGTGATCGCGTCGTGGATCCGCGTGTCGCCGTCGAGCGCGTGGGTGCGATGGTCGTATGTGCTCACCGAGTGGATGCTGCGCCCGCTGCGCCAGGTCATTCCGCCGGTCGGAGGGATGATCGACATAACGCCGGTCATCGCCTACTTCGGACTGTGGCTCCTGTCGGGGCTGGTACTGGGTGCACTGTGAGACCCGTCACGGTAACCACGCAGGCCGGGACTGTACGATTCCAGGTACGGGTTCAGCCCCGCGCGTCGCGGAACGAGATCGCTGGCGTTCACGCTGGCGCGCTGCGCGTGCGGCTGCATGCGCCCCCGGTGGACGGCGCGGCGAACGAGGCGCTCGTTGACTTCATTGCCGAGCGGCTCGACATCGCGCGTCGCGACGTTCGAATCGTCGCCGGCTCGACAAGTCGGACAAAGACGGTGGAGGTCGCAGGCGTAGCGTCGTCGGACGTGGAGCGCCTCATCGGCGGCAGC
>Ga0209382_10003006_pt1 | contig 23835 bp, 22 predicted proteins | sample SoiMetdeltSBSDD5_FD_187599 | JGI IMG/M metagenome (GOLD analysis project Ga0209382, IMG submission 187599) | Bulk soil microbial communities from a Populus tree surrounding site in Tennessee, USA - Soil MetaG P. deltoides SBSDD5 (SPAdes) (version 2) | ecosystem: Environmental > Terrestrial >...
CGTCAGCCGACGTCGGGCCGGGCGGTCGGCCGGGTGGGGGTGGGACGGCGTCGCCGGAGGTTGGGTCGGGGGGCGGGGGCTGTGGGGGCGAAGGGGGTCGGGACGGGACCGCGGGGTCGTGGGGGTGGGGTGGGTACCACTTGCCGTCGGGTGCCTGCCACCAGCCGGGGCCTTGGGGGGTGTCGCTCATCGCCCTCTCGGGATGGGTCCCCAGCGGACCCGTCTGCCCGAAGGCGGCACTCTAGGTCACGCCACGTGATGGTTTCGGTCGCCAACCGGCTGGATGTGACGCTTGACCGGCGTGACATTGGTCCCAGAATCGGCAACCTTGTAGGCATGACGGTTCGCCCGGACGTGATGTCGTCGCGCCCCGAGGCCATCAGCCTCGATGTCGGCGGCGTCCTCGTGACCCCGGACCACGGCATCCTCGCCAACGCCCTCGACCGCCGCGGCATCCCCTACACCCGGGCCCGCTTCACCGAGGGCCACTACCGGGCCATGGTCGAGGTCGACCGGGCACAGTCCGAGCCGGAGACCTTCGTCGACTACCAGCGGGGCTTCCTGCGGGCCGTCGACGTACCCGACGAGTACCTCGAACCCGCAGCCGCCCTGCTCAGCGAGGTCCTCGTGGCGCCCCTCTGGTGCCAGCGCCTGCCCGGCGCGGTCGACGCCGCCCGCCGCCTCCTCGCCGCCGGCTTCCGCCTCGGGATCACCAGCAACGCCGACGGGAACATCGAGGACGCGTTGCGCCGCCACGAGATCGCCCAGGTCGGGCCGGGCCCGGGTGTGCCGGTGGAGGTCATCACCGACTCCGGCGTCCTGGGCAAGCACAAGCCCGACCCCGCGATGTTCCTCACCACCGCGGCCGGGCTCGGCCTGCCGCCTGAGGCCCTTGTCCACGTCGGCGACAGTGCCTACTTCGACGCCGACGGTGCCCAGAACGTTGGCATGGGTGCAGTGCACGTCACCCCGTTTAGCGTCTGCGAGGGCGACCACCACCACGTCGCTTCGCTCGCTGACTTCGCCGACGAGCTGATCGCCGCCAGGAGCCCTGCGTGAGGACCCTCACCATCGTCGACCGGCACCACATCGTCGCCGCGCTCGACGAGCAGTGGGACGCCCTGGTCGAGCTGGCCGTCGACCTCCGGCCCGACGACTGGAACGCACCCACCGACTGCCCCGGCTGGACGGTCAAGGACATCTACGCCCACATCATCGGCACCGAGTCGATGCTGCTCGGCCGGCCCACGCCGGCGGTCGAGCTGCCCCAGAACCTGCCCCACGTCCACAACGACATGGGCCGCTTCAACGAGACGTGGGTCATGTCCTACAGCGAGCGGTCCGGCTCGGAGATGCTGGCCGACCTGGGCGAGGTCATCACCGAGCGCCGGGCGGCCCTGGCGAAGATGGACCAGGACGCCTTCGACGCCCTCGCCTGGACCCCTGCCGGCGAGGACACCTACGGCCGCTTCATGCGGATCCGGGTGATGGACCAGTGGTTCCACGAGCAGGACGTCCGGGAGGCGGTCGGCCGGCCCGGCCACCTCGACGGGCTGGCACCCGAGGTAGTGCTCGACGAGCTGACCGCGGCCATCGGTTACGTCATCGGGCGCAAGGCCGAGGTCCCACCGGGAGCGTCGGTGCGGATCGACCTGAAGGGCCCGATGTCGCACCGCTGGGACGTCGTCGTCACCGACCGGGCCCGGGTCGTCGACTGGCTCAAGGACGAGCCCACCGTCACGATCACCATGCCCGGCGCGACCTTCTGCCGGGTGGTCGGCGGCCGCCGCCCGTGGGACGACCGCTGGGTGCGCTCGGCCACCGTCGTCTACGGCGACGACGACATCGCGAAGCTCGTCCTGGCGAACCTCCCGTTCATGATTTGAGCCCCGACGCGGGCGGCGGCGGCGTGCCTTCGCGGGGTGCACACGCAGGGGTATTGTCCCCTACGTGGGATTTGGCGAGCGTTTCCGGGAAGCAGCTGAGGCAGCGCGAGCCAACATCGTGGCGAGAGGTGTGGGGCACGACCGGTCGGCCCATGGGGTGCACGGCCTCGACCTCCAACCACAGGACCTCGAGGTCGCCCGCCGGGCCATGGCGCTCGGCGCGCCCGACCCGTTCTCGCTCATCGCCCACGACGAGGTCGTCGCCATCACCGGCTTGCCGGTGGGCGGTGCATCGCTGACCTACGCCGACGACGACCTCGGCGTCCGCTTCGACTGCGCCGGCGGCAACGACCGCCGCTGGTCGTTCAGCATCCACGTCGGCCACGCCATCAACGAGCGCACCCCGTTCGACGCCCGCCGCTGGTACGAGTGGATGGTCGCCCTCCTCCCCAACGCCGACGACGTCCCGTTGGGCGACAGCGCCCGTTACCAGGACGGCCTCCTCTACGTGTTGGGTTACGGCCGCGCGTTCTATGTACTGGTGGACGCGCCTCCCGGCTCCCCAACCCGCTTCTGGGCCGAGCGCCTGGCGGCGCGAGTGCTGGAGCGGTTCGCGAACGGGCAGGCGGGGTGAGGATGCAGGGACCTGACGACCACCACAGGTAGCGACACAACCGGAACCCGGGCACCGGGAACGCCCGCCACCGGCTCCGACGGCTCGGGCGACGGCTCGGGCACCGCCGAGACCGCCCTCACGTTCGGCTCGTCCCGGGCTCGGTGGGTGCTGCTCGCCACGGTGGGTGCCTCGGGCATGGCGTTCCTCGACTCGACCGTCGTCAACGTGGCGCTGCCCCACATCGGCGAGGACCTCGGCACCGACATGGCGGGCCTGCAATGGATCGTCAACGGCTACCTGCTGGCCACCGCGGCGCTCATCCTCCTGGGTGGCTCGCTCGGCGACATCTTCGGTCGCCGTCGCATCTTCCTCGTCGGCGTCGTCACGTTCGCGATCGCGTCGGTGGCCTGCGGTGTCGCAACGAGCGTGGGTCTGCTGGTCGCCGCTCGGGTGGTGCAGGGCGTCGGTGGAGCGCTGCTGACGCCGGGCAGCCTCGCCATCCTCGAAGCCAGCTTCCGGCCGTCGGACCGGCCTCGCGCCATCGGGGCCTGGTCGGGCCTCAGCGGCGTGGCGTCCGCCATCGGCCCGTTCCTGGGCGGGTGGCTGGTCGACTCGGGGTCGTGGCGGGCCGTGTTCCTCATCAACATCCCGCTGGCGATCGTCGTCATCCTGGTCACGCTGAAGCACGTGCCCGAATCGTTCGACGCCACTGCGGTCCGCAAGGTCGACGTCACCGGCGCCGTCCTCATCTGCGCGGCGCTCGGTGCTCTCAACTGGGGCTTCATCGCCGCCGGCGACGACGGATGGGCATCGCCCACCGTCGTCGTCCCGCTCTTGCTCGGCGTCGTCTGCGCGGCGGCGTTCGCGCTGGTCGAGCTGCGGAGCCGGGCGCCGATGCTGCCGCCGTCGATCTTCGCCAGTGGCCAGTTCCGGGCGGCCAACACGGTGACCATCGCGGTCTACGCCGGGCTCGGCGTGGTGTTCTTCCTGCTGGTGGTGCAGCTGCAGCAGGTGCTCGGCTACTCGGCGCTCGAGGCCGGAGCAGCGAGCCTCCCGATCACAGTGATCATGCTGGCCCTGTCGTCACGGTCGGGACAGCTGGCCCAGCGCATCGGCCCCCGCCTGCAGATGAGCGCGGGGCCGATCGTCGTTGCGTTCGGGCTGCTGCTGATGTCGGGCATCGACGCCGGCGACCAGTACGTCAGCTCGGTGCTGCCGGCGGTCCTGGTGGTGGGCCTCGGCCTGGCCGCGACCGTGGCGCCGCTGACCTCGACCGCTCTCGGCGCGGTCGACGAGAACCACGCCGGTGTCGCCTCGGGCGTCAACACGACGGTCGCACGGGCCAGCCAGCTGGCCGCGGTGGCGGTGATCCCGCTGGTGGCCGGCATCGGCGGCGATGCCTACCTCAACCCGGGCCTCTTCACCGACGGCTTCCGCAAGGGCATGATCATCGCGTCGATCCTGGTTGCCGTCGGCGGGGTGATCGGTGCAATCACGATCAGGAACCCGCTGCGGGACGAGGCCGAGGAGGCCGAGCCCCACGACGTCGTCGGCCGCTTCCACTGCGGCGTCGAAGGCCCGACGCTCGCCAACTGCCCCCGCCAGGGCGCCGAGGAACCCGCCGCCGCGGCGTGACCGCCGAGGGCATCGCCCCCAGCGGAGCTGGGGGCCTGGTAGCGCTCAGGCCGGGTGGTCGTGATCGTGGGGCGGCTCGGGCTCGGGCGCCGGCGGCAGATCGCGGGCCGCGGCTTCGGCCTGGGCCAGCACCTCGCGCAGTGGCAGGCCCCTTGAGCGGGCGACGGCCGCCGCGTCGTCGTGCTCGACCTTGAGCCGCCCGGGCGAGACCTTGACCCGGACTGGCAGGCCGTCGACCTCGACCGTCCGCACCGTCCGGCTGGCGGGCCAACGCTCGAGCGTCGCGCCCCGTACGCCCAGCGACCCGGTCTCGGCGGCGAGGACCCGACCCACCTGGTCGACCAGCGCCGGGTCGGCCAGCGCGCTGACGACGTGGGCCGGTCGGCCCTTCTTCATGACCACCGGTGTGAGCCAGGCGTCGTGCGCGCCGGCGTCGAGCAGCGCCCGGACGGCGTGGGCGAGCACCTCGCCGGTGGCGTCGTCGAGGTTGGCCTCCAGCAGCACCACCGGCTGACCCGGCGCGTGCAGGGCCTTGTCGGCCACCGCCGCAGCCGTGCCCAGCACCACCTGCACGGTGTTGGGCCGGCCCTCCAGCTCCCGGGAGCCGGCCCCGAACCCGGTGGCGGTGATGGCCATCGGCGGCAGCGGTCCCCAACCGGTGACGTTGGCGGCCAGCAGCGCAGCCCCAGTGGGGGTGGTCAGCTCCACCGGCAGGTCGATCCCGTAGGTCGGCGCCCCCTCCAGCAGGCGGACGACCGCGGGCGCCGGGTTGGGGAGCAGCCCGTGCGCCGCCCGGATCATCCCGGTGCCCTGGGCGACGGCGCTGGCGTGGACCTCGTCGACCCCGAGGACGTGCAGCGCGGCCGACGTCCCGACCACGTCGACGATGGCGTCGATGCCGCCGACCTCGTGGAAGTGGACCTGCTCGGGCGGCCGGCGGTGCAGCCGTCCCTCGACATCGGCCAGCAGCCGGAAGGCCGCCAGGGCCCGGTTCGCCACCGGCTCCGGCAGCCGGGCCTCCTCGACCATGCCGGTGATGTGGGCGGCCGTGCGGACGACGGCGTGATCCGACGTGTGGACGTGCACCTGGGTCGCGGCGATGCCGCAGCGCAGCACGGGCTCGGCCTCGAGCGACCAGTCGGTGACCGGGAGGCGACGCAGCAGCGACCGCACCTCGTCGAGGTCGGCCCCGGCGTCGACCAGCGACCCCAGCGCCATGTCGCCGGCGATCCCCGAGAAGCAGTGGAACCAGGCGACAGTGGGCATCGCCTGGGAGTCTCGCACCCGATCGGCCGGGTCAGACCCTGGTGTTGAACATCCGGAGCAGCGCGTAGGCGGCGCCGAAGCCGTTGTCGATGCCGACCACCAGGACCCCGGCGGCGCACGACGAGAGCATCGCCAGCAGCGCGGTGATGCCTCCGAAGCTGGTCCCGTAGCCGGCCGAGGTCGGCACGGCGATGACCGGTGCCGCGGTGATGCCGCCCACCAGCGAGGCCAGGGCGCCCTCCATGCCGGCGACCACCACGACCGCGTCGGCGTCGGACAGCTCGTCGCTCGACGCCAGCAGCCGGTGCACGCCGGCGACCCCGACGTCGTTGAGCCGCACGGCGTCGAGCCCGTGGGCCCACAGCGTGACGGCGCACTCCTCGGCGACCTCCTGGTCGGCCGTTCCGGCGGTGGCGATGACGACCTTCTCGAAGCGATCGTCGGTCGACGGCCGCCACACGACGGTCGACCCGTGCACCTGCCCGCCCGGGTTGCGCTCGATGGCCGCGGCGGCCTGCTCCGACGACGCCCGGGTCAGCAGCACCGGGCCCTTGGCGGTGACCGACAGCAGCTCGGCCACGATGTCGGCGCACTGCTCGGGCGTCTTGCCCGGCCCGTACACCGCCTCGGCCAGGCCCTGGCGCAGGGTGCGGTGGTGGTCGACCCGGGCGAAGCCCAGGTCGGCGTAGGGGAGGCGTCGCAGCCGGGCCACGACCTCGTCGGGCTCGACGAGTCCGGAGCGCACCTGCTCGATCAACCGGCGGATCGTCGCTTCGTCCAAGGATGACAAGTCTGGCCCAGACGGGAACAAGGGTTGACATCCATTTGTTCGTTAAGTAGACAAACAAATGATGTGGAGGGGCCAGGAATCTCATGAGCCGTTCGGCCGGCGGGGTCGAACGGCCCGTCGAGTGGTCCCTGCCGATGCCCGGCGTCACAACCGCGCGTTGGTGCTCCGCACCCTGTTCCGTGACGGACCACTGAGCAGGGCCGACCTGGCCCGGGCCACGCACGTGACCCGGGTGACTGCGTCGGACCTGGTGGCGGAGCTCCTCGACGAAGGTTTGGTCGAGGAGCTCGGCACCAGGGTCGAGCAGGGCGTCGGCAAGCCGGCGACCCTCCTGGGGATCGTCGCCGACGCCCGGCTGATCCTGACCTTCGACCTGAGCGACGACGAGGAGTTCCGGGCCGCTCTCGTCGACCTCTCGGGCAAGGTCGTCGAGCGCATCAGCACCCCTCGTGAAGGCCGTACGGGCGACGCTGCGCTCGGCCTCGTGACCGTCCTCGCCAGCGACCTCTTGCAACGGGCCGACCGGCCGCTGCTGGGCATCGGCATCGGCAGCCCCGGTGTCGTCGACCTGGCCGGGGTGGTGCTCGAAGCGCCGAACCTCGGCTGGGTCGACGTCGATCTCGCCGAGCACCTCGCTCGCACCGTCCCCGGCGCCACCGCCACCCACGTCGCCAACGACGCCAACGCCGCCGCGCTCGGCGAGCTGGGCCTCGGTGGGCCGGCGGGCCGCAGCCTGCTGCTCGTCAAGGTGACCCACGGTGTAGGTGCCGGGCTGGTCATCGACGGCCACCTGGTCATCGGCGACCGCTTCGCCGCGGGCGAGATCGGCCACGTCGTCGTCGACGAGCGGGGTGAGCCGTGCGCCTGCGGGCGGCGGGGCTGCCTGGAGACCGCCATCGCTGCGCCGGTCCTGCGCCGGCTCCAGGCGAACGGCGGCAACCGGACGCGCGTGGCGGCGGGTCGGAAGTTGGGGGTGGCGCTGGCTCCGATCGTGAGCGCGCTCAACCTCCGCGAGGTCGTCCTGTCGGGCCCGTTGGACGTGCTCGACGAGGCGTTTCGGCGGTCGGTCCTCAAAGCCGTCCAAGGCCGAACCATGCCGGCGGTCGGCGAGCACGTCGACATCCGGCTGAGTCCGCTCGGTGAGGACGACGTCCTCCTGGGCGCAGCGATGCTCGTGCTCGATCGAGAGCTGGGTGTCGCGTGATGACCAATCGACTACTGCAGGTGGTTATCCGCCACTGTGGATGGTCATTGTTCCGTGCGAGTCCGGGGGGCTCGCCGTCAACCGGGCAAAAAGTGGAGGACACGTGAAATTCAAGAAGCTCGCGGCGCTCGGCCTCGTGAGCTCGTTGCTCTTCGCAGCAGCGGCTTGTGGGGACGACGACGATTCAGACTCGACCAAGGGTGACGGCGACAGCAGCAGCGACGCACTGGCCGCGCCCGCCAAGGACACCAAGGCCACATTGCGGGTGTGGCTCAACGGCCCCGACACGCCGCAGGACATGCGGGACTGGGCCATCGCCGAGTTCAAGAAGCAGTACCCGAACGTGACGGTGAAGATCGAGGAGCAGGAGTGGGACGGCCTCGTCCCCCGCCTGACAACCGCGCTCGACTCGGCCGACACGCCGGACATCGTCGAGATGGGCAACACCCAGGCCCAGGAGTTCGAGGCGGCCGGCGCCCTGACCGACCTCAGCAGCAAGCTCGACGAGCTGGGCGGGGACGACCTGCTCGAGAGCCTCAAGGAAGCCGGCAGCTACAACGAGCAGTTCTACGGGCTGCCGCTGTACGCGGGCGCCCGGGTCGTGACCTACCGCACCGACCTCTTCGAGAAGTCGAAGCTCGAGGTGCCGACGACCTTGGACGAGTTCGTCGAGGCCGGCAAGAAGCTGCAGAAGGACAACGCCAGCACGCCGAACTTCTCGGGCATCTACTTCCCGGGTCGCAACTGGCAGGCCATGTTGTCGTTCATCTGGGACGCCGGTGGTGACATCGCGACCCAGTCCGACGGCGAGTGGACCGGCACGCTGGCCGACAAGGAGTCGGTCGACGGCCTGACCACCGTCCAGGACATCATGAAGAACGCCAACAAGGCGCCCGCCGACAGCGACGACCGCAACGACTACATCGACTTCTGCGCCAACGAGGTCGGGATGCTCATGGGCCCCGGCTGGAAGCAGGGCCAGATCGAGGAGGAGTGCCCCGCGCTGAAGGGCAAGCTCGGGGTCTTCCCGCTGCCCGGCTCGGATGGCGACGTTGCGCCCTCGTTCCTCGGTGGCTCGGTGCTCGGCCTGTCGGCCAAGGGCAAGAACCAGGGCCTGGCCTACCAGTTCCTGAAGCTCATCAACGGCGACGAGTTCCAGACGCAGTACGCCGAGAACAGCCTGATCCCCAACAAGAAGTCGCTCCTCGACAAGGTTGCCGGCAGCCCCGGCGCCCTCGCCCAGGCGGAGGCCGCCGAGAACAGCCGGTTCACCCCGTCGAGCGAGTTCTGGGCCCAGGTGGAGGGCGACAACATCCTCCAGGACATGGGCACCCAGATCGGCAACGGGGATGACGTCGAGAAGGCGGCGTCCACCGCCAACGACGCCATCGTCGAGATCCTGAACCAGTAACGGCCGAGGGATCCGAGGCGACATGACGACCGGCGTGCTACCTGAGGAAGGGATGGTTCCGGGCGAACCGACCCCCTCAGGGAGCACGCCGGCGTCGCGCCCGGGTCGCGGCGGCCTGCTGGGTCGGGTCAAGGCGTTGCCCTACGCGTTGACGATCCCGGCGCTGGTCGCCCTGGCCGCCGGGCTCGGGTGGCCGCTGGTGCGGCTGGTGATCATGTCGACGCAGGACTACGGCCTGCGCCAGCAGTTCGGGGCGCCGGCGCCCAACGTCGGGCTCGACAACTTCACCGAGATCTTCGGCGACAGCTACTTCTGGGAGGTCCTGCGCCGATCGCTGGTCTTCTGCTTCCTGGCCGTGACGCTGACCATGGTGGCCGGGACGGCGGTCGCGGTGCTGCTGGGCAAGCTCGGCCGGGTCATGCGCACCGCGCTGAGCGTGTCGTTGCTGCTGGCCTGGGCGACGCCGGCGCTCACCGCCACCGTCGTGTGGCAGTGGATCTTCGACAGCAGGTTCGGCGTCGTGAACTGGGCGCTGACCAAGCTGGGCTTCGACTACGAGGGCCACTCGTGGGTGTCGGAGCCGCTCTCGTTCTTCTTCGTGGCGCTGCTGATCGTGGTGTGGATGGGCATCCCGTTCATCGCCTTCACCCTGCACGCCGCCATGACACAGATCCCCGACGAGGTCATGGAGGCCGCCGCCATCGACGGCGCCAGCTCGTGGCAGCGCTTCCGCGACGTGACGTGGCCCGGGATCAAGCCGATCTTCGTCGTGCTACTCGCCCTCAGCACCATGTGGGACCTGCGGGTCTTCACCCAGATCTACGTGCTGCAGCAGGCCGGCGGCGTCACCCGGGACACCAACCTGCTCGGCACCTGGGCCTACCGCACCGGCGTCGGCAGCCAGCAGTTCGGCAAGGGCGCCGCCATCGCGCTGGTCATGGTCGGCCTCGCCCTGCTGCTGACCCTGTTCCACATCCGCCAGATGTTCAAGCAGGAGGAGATCTGATGGCGGTCGTGGCGCCCGTGAAGGTGCCGCCGGTGGTCGCGCCGGCCAAGGCCGACCGGGGGCGTCGGCGACCCCGGCGCCGCTGGGGGCTCAACCTCATCGCCCTGGTGCTGATCCTGCTCAGCAGCTTCCCCGTGTACTGGATGTTCACGACGTCGTTCCAGACGAACGCCGCCATCCGATCGCCCGACCAGGAGCTCACGCCCGTGGGCGGGACGCTGCACAACTACCGGTCGGTCTTCGACTCGGACAACTTCACCACCGCGTTCGCCAACAGCCTCAAGGTCACGGCGTTGACCGTGGTCCTGGCGCTGGCCGTGGCGTTCCTGGCCGCCGTGGCGGTGTCCCGCTTCCGGTTCCGGGGGCGGGTGGCGTTCCTGGTGATGATCCTGCTCGTGCAGATGGTGCCGGCCGAGGCGCTGATGATCTCGCTGGTCAAGGTGCTCGAGGGCTGGCAGCTGCGCAACACGATCATCGGCCTGACCATCGCCTACCTGGCGTTCGTGCTGCCGTTCACCATCTGGACGCTGCGCGGGTTCGTCGCGGCGCTGCCGGTCGAGCTGGAGGAGGCCGCGATGATCGACGGCGCCTCCCGCTGGGGTGCGTTCTGGCGTATCACGTTGCCACTGGTGGCGCCGGGGTTGGTGGCGACCGGCATCTTCGCCTTCATCCAGGCGTGGAACGAGTACACGCTGGCGCTCGTCGTCATGATCCGGCCCGAGAAGGAGACGCTGCCGCTGTGGCTGCAGTCCTTCAACTACGGGGCGCGGGGCACGGACTGGGGCGGCGTCATGGCCGGGTCGACGTTGATCACGGTCCCGGTGATCATCTTCTTCCTGTTCGTGCACCGCCGGATCGCGTCGGGCCTGACCGCGGGGGCGGTGAAGGGATGAGCTCCGACGTGCGGCGGCTGGCCGCGGGGGTCATCCTCGGGTCGTTCCCCGGGCCGACCGTGCCCGCGTGGGTGTGCCGACGGCTCGACGAGGGGCTCGGGGGCGTGTGCCTCTTCGGGTCGAACCTCACGGGCGCGTCGTCAGGGGTCGACGCTGCCGCCGCCGTGAGCGGGGAGCTGCACGACATCGCTCCTTCGATGGTCATCGCGCTGGACGAGGAGGGCGGCGACGTCACCCGGCTCGAAGCCCGCACCGGGTCGTCGCTGCCGGGCAACGCCGCGCTGGGCGCCATCGACGACGTGGTGCTGACCCGGGACGTCGCCAGGGCCCTGGGGAGCGTGCTGCGGTCGGCGGGGATCGACCTCGACCTGGCGCCGTGCGCGGACGTCAACGTCGACGCGGCCAACCCGGTCATCGGCGTGCGGTCGTTCGGCGCCGACCCCGAGCTGGTGGCGCGGCACGTCGCCGCCGCCGTGCAGGGCTTGCAGGATGCCGGGGTCGCCGCCTGCGCCAAGCACTTCCCCGGCCACGGTGCGACCGCCGTCGACTCCCACCTCGACCTCCCGGTCGTGGATGCCCCCGCCGACCTGATCCGCCGGCGCGAGCTGGTGCCGTTCAGGGCCGCTGCCGCGGCGGGGGCATCCACCGTGATGACGGGACACCTGCGGCTGCCGGCGTTCGACGCCGAGCGGCCCGCGACCCTCAGCCCTGTGTTGCTCACCGACGTCCTGCGGGGCGAGCTGGGCTTCACGGGGGCGGTGGTCACCGACGCCCTCGACATGCACGGTGTGGGCGGGCCGCTGGCCATCCCCGCCAACGTCGTGCGGGCGTTGGCGGCCGGCGCCGACTTCTGCTGCCTCGGCTCCGACGCGTCGGACGAGCTGACCGGCGCCTGCATCGACGCTGTGGTGGCCGCGGTGCAGGACGGCACGCTCGACGAGGCGCGTCTGGTCGAGGCAGCTGCTCGTGTCACCGCGATCTCTCGCACCGTCGAGCCGTCGCCGCACGGCTCGGCGGTCGAGGACCTCGGTCGCCTCGGACGGCAAGCTGCCGAGCGCGCGATCGTCGTCGAGGGGGCTCCCCCTGGCTCCCTCCTCGGCGCCCAGATCATCGAGATGAAGCGGCCGCCGACCATCGCGGCCGGCGAAGTCCCGGCATCCTTGTCGGACGCCATGCGACGCTTCGACCCCACCGTGACGAGCGACGATTTCGGCGTGCCGCCGAGATCGGAAGGGCCACTCGTGATCGTCGTCAGGGATCCACACGTCGTTCCGGGGGCCGCCGACACACTGGACGAGCTGCTTGCCGCCCGGCCGGATGCCGTCGTCGTCGACCTGGGGTGGCCGGTCGGCACGGCGTTGCGCAGCCGGACCCGGATCACAACCTTCGGGGCCTCACGGGCCAGCATCGAGGCCGCCGCCCGGCTGCTGGTCGTCGAGCCCATGACCGCAGGAAGGAGCCGACGTGGCTGAGATCGCGATCCGCGGCGCCACGAAGACCTACGACGGGGCCGTGACCGCCGTCGACGACATCGACCTCGACGTCGCCGACGGCGAGCTGCTCGTGCTGGTCGGCCCGTCGGGGTGCGGCAAGTCGACGCTGCTGCGGATGGTCGCCGGGCTCGAGGAGGTCACGGACGGGACCATCGAGATCGGTGGCCGTGACGTCACCTACCTGCAGCCCAAGGACCGTGACGTGGCCATGGTGTTCCAGAGCTACGCCCTCTACCCGCACATGACGGTGCGCAAGAACATCGGCTACCCACTGCGGCTGGCCCGCGTGCCCAAGGACGAGCAGGTCCGGCGGGTGGGCGAGGTGGCGTCGCTGCTACAGCTCGACGAGGTGCTGGACCGGCGGCCCTCCCAGCTGTCGGGCGGCCAGCGCCAGCGGGTCGCCATGGGGCGGGCGCTGGTGCGGGAGCCTCAGGCGTTCCTCATGGACGAGCCGCTGTCGAACCTCGACGCCAAGCTGCGGGTCGAGATGCGGGCCGAGATCGCCCGGCTGCAGCGGGACCTCGGGGTGACCACGCTGTACGTGACCCACGACCAGGTCGAGGCCATGACGATGGGCACCCGGGTGGCGGTGCTCGACAAGGGCCGGCTGCAGCAGATCGACACGCCGCAGCGGATCTACGACGAGCCGGTGAACCTGTTCGTGGCGACGTTCATCGGATCACCGGCGATGAACCTGTTGCCGGGGCGGGTGGACGACGACAGCGGCGGCCCGGTCGCCGTGCTGGTGGGGCGGCAGCGGCTGCCGGTCGACGACGTGCTGCTGGCGGCTCACCCGTCGCTGCCGTCGCTGGTGGGGCAGCCGGTCGTGGTGGGCGTGCGGCCCGAGGCGCTGGACGACGCCGGGCTGGAGCCGGGCGTGGCCGGTGACCGTGTCGTCGAGGCGACGGTCGACCTGGTCGAGTCGCTGGGCGCCGAGCTGATGGTGCACGTGGCGGTGGACCTGGGGGAGTCGGCCGAGCCGGGCGCGGCGCCTGCGGTGGGGGTCGCCGAGGAGGTGGCCCGGGGCGTGAGCAGCGACGACGCGAGCGATGCCGTGTGGCAGGGCGTGCTCGGTCGGCGGGGCCGGGTGGTGGCCCGGCTGTCGGCCCGGAGCCCCTTGCGGCCGGGCGATGCCGTCAAGCTGACGGTCGACCCGATCGGCCTCCACTTCTTCGACCCCGAGACCGGCGCGACCCTCCGGGTCCCGCAGGGCTCGCCGGAGTGATGGCGCCCCTGGCCGGGGCGGGGGACGAACCGGACGGCATAAGGACCGAGCGTGATCGGGTGGGGCAGCAACCGTCGCCACCGTTGCTGAACGGGCCGTCGTGCTTCCACGCCGGGCCTCGGGCCGACGCCGCCGCGGCCCGGGAGCCCGACTCCGCCGAGCCGGTCGGGCCGGTGTCGGTGGGTGGGGCGCCGGTGGTGCCGCCGGCCGACACGGGGGATCGGCCCGACCGGGTCAAGCCTCGTTGGAAGGGGCCCCTGGTGGCGGGGGTCGACGTCGGCGGGACGAAGACGCTGGCCCTGGTGGTCGACGCCCGGGACGAGCAGGTCGCCCAGGTGCGGCTGGCGACCGACGCCCGCGGCAGCCGGGGGCTCGTCGCCACCGTGACCGAGGCGCTGATCGAGGTGACCGAGGGCGCCGGCGTCACCCCCGACGGCCTGGCCGCCGTCGGCATCGGCGTGCCGGGGCTGGTCGACCCGCGGGACGAGGGCCTGCGCCACGCCGTGAACCTCGACATCGGCGACGAGCCGGTCAGCCTCGCCGACCCGGTGCGGCGGCTCATCGGCGGCCCGGTGACCGTCGGCAACGACGTGAACCTGGCGGCGCTCGGGGCGGCCGAGCTGCTGGGGCGCAACGGCAACGTCGCCTACCTGAGCATCGGGACGGGCGTTGCCGCAGGGTTCGTGGTCGACGGCAAGGTGTTCGCCGGGGCCCGGGGGGTGGCCGGCGAGATCGGGCACCTGCCCATCGACCTGGCCGGCGCCATCTGCGAGTGCGGCCAGACCGGCTGCCTGGAGACCGTGGCGTCGGGGGCCGCCATCGCCCGGCGCTGGACCAAGCCCGACGGCAGCCCCGGTGACGCCCGCGCTCTGCTCGCCGCCGCTTCGGCGGGCGATCCCTCCGCCATCGCGGTCCGCGACGAGGTCAGCAGCTACCTGGCGTGGGCGGTGGCGCTGATCGTCCAGACCGTCGATCCCGAGCTGGTGGTGCTGGGCGGGGGCGTGGCCGAGGCGGGGGCGCCGCTGCTCGACGCGGTGCGCCACGCCCTGACCCGGCGGGCCGCGGCGTCGCCGTTCGTGGCGTCGCTCGGGCTGCCGGAGCGGGTGACGATCGCCCCGGCCGGGGTGTCGCTGGGGGCCCTGGGCGCGGCGCGTGCCGCGCGCAACCTGCTGGCGACCGCTAGAGATGGCGACCGTGTCTGATGCCGACCTACTGATCCGAGGCGGGTCGGTCGACGTCGTCGTCCGCAAGGGGCGGATCGTGACGGCGGCCGACGATGGCCGCGACGACGACTTGCCGGTGCTCGACGCCTCGGGCTGCCTCGTCGTCCCCGGGTTCATGGAGCTGCAGTGCAACGGCGCGGGCGGCACCGACCTGACCGCTTCGCCTGAGCGGCTGTGGGAGGTCGCAGCGCTGTTGCCGCGGTGGGGGGTGACGTCGTGGCTGCCGACGATCGTGACCTCGCCACCGTCGGTGCGCGACCGGGCGCTGGCGGTCCTCCGGGCCGGAGGGCCTGACAGTCCGGTCGCCGCGCCGCTCGGGGTCCACCTCGAGGGGCCGTTCCTGTCGCCCGAGCGGAAGGGCGCGCACGCGCCGCAGCACCTGCGGCCACCGGAGCCGGATGCGATCGAGGGGTGGTCGCGGGACGAGGGGGTCGCCCTGGTCACGTTGGCGCCCGAGCTGCCCGGCGCCCTCGACGTGGTGCGGGCGCTGGTCGACCGGGGCGTGGTGGTGTCGCTCGGGCACTCGACCGCGACCGCAGAGGAGGCGACCGCCGCGGTCGACGCCGGGGCCCGCTGGGCGACGCACCTGTTCAACGCGATGCCACCGCTGCACCACCGGGACCCGGGGCTGGCCGGGGTGGCACTGGCCGACGAGCGGCTGGGGGTGGGGCTCATCGTCGACGGGCTGCACGTCCACCCGCTGATGGTGCGGCTGGCGGCGCGGGCGCTGGGGGAGCGGCTGACGCTGGTGACCGATGCCGTCGCTGCGCTCGGGATGCCGGCGGGACCGGTGCGCCTGGGCGACGTCGAGGCGCTGTCCGACGGCGAGGGCGTCCGGCTGCCGGACGGGACCCTGGCCGGCAGCGCCCTGGCCATGGACCAGGCGGTGACGAACCTGGTCGAGTTCGCCGGCGTCGACCGCGCCGCTGCCGTGGCCGCCGCGACGTCGGCCCCGGCCCGGGTGTTGGGGCTGGAGTCCGCGCGGGGCACCCTGGCCCCTGGCGCCATCGGCGACGTCGTGCTGCTCGACGACGCCGGGTCCGTCGTCGCCACTGTCATCGCGGGCACCGTCGCCTATGACCGGAGGTCAGCCCCGTGGAAGTCGTGATCGTGCCCGACCGGGAGGCGGCGGGCGAGATCGTGGGCGGGGCGATCGCCGACCTGGTGCACCGGCACCCCGAGGCGGTGCTGGGCGTGGCGACGGGGAGCACGCCGCTGCCCGTGTACGCCGACCTCGCCCGGCGCCACGCCGCCGGCGACCTGAGCCTGGCCAAGGCCCGGGCGTTCCTGCTGGACGAGTACGTCGGGCTGCCCCGGGACCATCCCCAGGCGTACCGGACGTTCATTGCCCAGGAGCTTGAGGCCCAGGTCGATTTCAAGCCCAACGCCGTCGCCGGGCCCGACGTCCGGGCCGACGGTCGGGCGCTGCTGCAAGCGTGTGACGACTACGAGGCGGCCATCCGCTGGGCGGGCGGCGTAGACCTGCAGCTGCTCGGCATCGGGACCGACGGCCACATCGGGTTCAACGAGCCGGGGTCGTCGCTGGCGTCGCGCACCCGGATCAAGACCCTCACCGACCAGACTCGGGAGGACAACGCCCGGTTCTTCGCATCGCTCGACGAGGTGCCGCGCCACGTGGTGACCCAGGGCATCGGCACGATCCTGGACGCCCGCCACCTGGTGCTGCTGGCGTTCGGTTCGTCCAAGGCTGCTGCCGTGGCGGCGGCGGTCGAGGGGCCGGTGTCGGCGATGCTGCCGGCCAGTGCGCTGCAGCTGCACCCCCACGCCACGGTGGTGGTCGACGATGCCGCGGCCTCGAAGCTGTCGCTTGCCGGCTACTACCGCGAGACGTGGGCCCACAAGCCGTCGTGGCAGGGGATCTAGTGGCGAACCCCGGCCCACCCCGGCGTCGGTAGTCTTCGCTGGTCCGGGCGTGGTGCCCGACCTCGCCACCTCCGTTGGGTGACCCATGGATAGGGCAGTTTCGACGTTGGAAGCCGCTGTCGCCGGCGGGCACATGCCGCTGGCGCGACGGTCGCTGGGCGAGGTCAGCAACGAGGCGGAGCGCGAGGCCGCGCTCGAGGCACTGGCCCGGCACGCCACTTCGGGTTCGCCGGTGGCGGTCGAGCTGCTGATCGAGGCCATCGACCGTTGGGCCGTGGCCCGCCACGCCGTCCGCAAGGTGCTGATCGACGAGAGCGCGGTCGACGAGGTCACCCAGGACACGCTGATCGCCGTGGCGCAGACCGTTTCGACGCTCCCGGCCCGGACGACGTTCGCGGCGTGGTTGCACCAGATGGCCCGGAGCCGGGCGGCCGACCACCTGCGCCGGGTTCGGGCTGGCGCGGCGGCAGGGCATCACAGCGAGGCGGAGCAGATCAGCTCGCTGGTGGTGTCCGACCCTGGGGTCCGGGCGCTGGTGGCCGAGCTGCCGGAGCGCTACCGGGACGCCGTGCAGCTGCGGGACGTCGAGCGGCTGCCCTACCCGGAGGCCGCGGTGCGGCTGGGGCGGAACGTCGACACGGTCCGGGCGCACGTCGCCCGAGGGCGGGCGCTGCTGGCCGGGCTGCTGGCGAAGGAGACGTGAGACCCGACCCGAGAGAACGGGCGAACCCACTCGGAGTGGTCGGTGGGCGGCCGCTAGCATCGACCGCCATGACTGACCCCGTGGAGGGTGGCCTGCGCGTCGGGTTCCTCGGTCCGGAAGGAACCTTCACCGAGCAGGCGCTGCTGTCCCAGCCCGACCTGGCGACGCAGACCCTTGTTGCCCTGCCGTCGATCCCCGAAGTGCTCAACGCCGTCGCCGACGGGCGTGTCGACCTGGGTTTTGTGGGCATCGAGAACTCGATCGAGGGCGCGGTCACCGTCACCGTCGACACGCTGGCGTTCGAGACCGACCTGCTGATCCAGCGCGAGGTCGAGATGGGGGTGCAGATGCACCTGCTGGCCCCGAGTGGGGTCGGGCTGGGCGACGTGCAGCGGGTGTTGTCGATCCCGGTGGCGTCGGCGCAGTGCCGAGGGTTCCTGCACTCGGAGCTGCCTGCGGCGGTGGCCGTCGCCACGTCGTCGACCGTCGAGGCGGCCCTGCTGGTCTCGTCGAGCGAGAACGACGGGCACACCGCCGCCATCGCTCCGGCGGTTGCGGCCAAGCTGTACGGGCTGGACGTGCTGGCGTCGGACATCGAGGACCACCCCGACAACACCACCCGGTTCGTGGTGGTGGCCCGGGAGGGCATCCCGGCGCCGACCGGGCACGACAAGACGTCGATCGTGGTGTTCCAGCGGACCGACCGTCCGGGGTCGCTGCTGGCCATCCTGCAGGAGTTCGCCGCCCGGTCGGTGAACCTGACCAAGCTCGAGTCTCGGCCGACGAAGAAGGGCCTCGGTCACTACTGCTTCATGATCGACCTGGAGGGCCACGTCGGCGAGGAGCTGGTGGCCGACTGCCTGCGTGACCTCAAGTCCAAGGTCGAGGACGTCAAGTTCCTGGGCTCCTACCCCGCCGCCGGCGAGCAGGGCCCCGCCCGCCGCCGCGACGCCGAAGCCGCCTGGCGTAGCGCTGACACCTGGCTCGCCGACCTCCGCCGCCAGATCAGCAGCTAGCGCTACTGACCCAGGTGGACTTTGCGGAGCGGGTGGGATTCGAACCCACGGATCCTCTCGGATCGCCCGCTTTCAAGGCGGGTACATTCGTCCACTCTGTCACCGCTCCGGGGATGCGATGTTCCGGCCGTGGTGTGATCGACCGCCGGCCGGCCAGGCATTCCTTGATGAGGTACTCGCTGCCGTCCGCCCGCAAGACGTAGAGCCAATCGTACGAATCGATCTCGAAGCGCTTGACCACATAGCCCTTCGAGTTCGAGTGGGTCCGTCTGAGACCGACCTCTTTGGTAGACGAGTAGCGACATTGAAGCCGACGGAGCACCGTACCGTCATCCAGGATCAGGTCGTAGGGGGCCGATTCGGTGAACGGCACGGAGACGTCGTAGCCCAGCGCTGTGAAGGTGGCGAGAGCCTTCGCCGAGGCCATGTCGCCCTTTCGCTGGGTCGTCCGCACTTGGCGAGGTTACCGCGCCACCCAATGTGTGTTCGGGCACTCTCGATCATTCGGAGTCGAGCGCGGCCTGGACAGTGGCGAGGCGGTCGACGGCGGCGGTGAGGGGCTCCTCGGGGATCGAGGGGGCCTCTTCGAACAGGTCGATGGTCAGCTGGGTCGGATCCTGCTTGTCGGGGTCCCAGGTGCCGGCGACGCGGCCCGCGGAGATCACCACCGGGGCGATCCAGCCCGCGGTGCGGCTGATCTCCTTGCGGCGGGCGGGGGCGAGGATCTCCGTCGCCCCCGTGCCTGGGCCCAGGACGTAGTGGTCGAAGGCGGGGAGCAGGTGGACCGCCGTTTCCTCGGCCGGTTCGGTCGCCGCCAGGTCCTCGACGTCCTCGGCGAGGAGGTAGGCGCTGGTGCCCTCGACGTCGACGGTGGCCAGCTGGTCGTCCAGGGCGGCGAACCAGGCCCGGAGGGTCGCCTTCCTGGTGGTGCCGCGGGTGAGCCAGGTATCGAAGCGCTCCGCTGAGGCGGGACCGTAGGCGCGGAGGTAGGCGGGGATGACGACTGTCGCAGCCTCGTCGGGCTCGGGGAGGCCCTTCCAGGTCGGCAGGAGGCGGTCGGGGCGGGCGAAGGCGACGCGGCTGCCGTCGGTCGGGGCGTTGCAGAGCGCGCCCTGCCAGGCGGCCGGCTTGAGGACAGCGCCCCAGCCGGAGCGGAGCTCGGCCTCGAGGTCGCTGTGGCCGAGGCGCTCGCCGACCGCGGCGACCAGCTCGTCCCGGGTCAGGACCTGGTCGTCGAGGACCTCGGCGATGGTCTCGGTCAGGCGCACCATCTCGTCGGGGGTGACGCCGAACGTCTTCACCCAGCTCGCCTTCTCCCAGCTGCGGCCGGCCGCCATGAGTGCCAGGTAGGCGCCGGCGTCGTCGGGTGGCAGGAGGTGGAGGGTGCCGCGCATCGCCCAGGTCCGCATGACGTCGCCGGCCTGCAGCGCCTGGTCCATGGCCCCGGCCGCCGGGTCGGCCTGCCGCACCCCGATGGCGAGCGCCGCCGCGCTCGGCACCTGGGCCTGCACCCCGCACAGCCGCCGGGCGATGTCCAGGACCGACGGGTTCCCCAACGGGTCGAGCAGGCTTCGCCGCATCCGCCAGGCGAGGACCTGGGGCCAGGTGATCGAGACCTCGGCTGCCATGACGGCGGAGTATGTCAGCTGGTGACGGCGTCGGCGCTCGGGCGGATGTAGCGTTGCCGCTACGTGGTGCTTGGGGGAGGACATAGCGTGGGGGAGCGACGCGGAGGGTGGGGACGCCGGCTGCTGGTGGCCGGGTTGGCCACCGCGCTACTGGTTGCCTGCACGGGTGATGACGACGACGTCACGCTGACCAAAGCGAGCACGGGGACCACGGGGCCGAAGGGCTGGAAGGTGCTGGGGAAGGCGCCAGTCAGCCCGCCCGAGCTGGACGACACCCCGTTGTGGGGGAGCACGAACCCCGGGGCACTGAAGCGGGTCGAGCGGGTGACGTTCCACGGGGACGCGGCGATCCTCGATGGTGGCGACGGCCTGGCTGTGGTCGACGCGGCCACCGGGAAGGTGCGTTGGCGCATCCCGTGGGCTGGGGAGCTACCCGGGGGCGACGGAGCGATCCTCTATCCGGTCAACAACGTGATCCACGTTTCGGGGGTGCCGGTGATCGACGCCGACGCGGGCTGGGCTGTGCTCGTCGGTTACGGCCCCGTGCCGTCCACCGAGCCGACGGCGACCGAGGAGTTCGGTGTCGCCGCGCTGGCGGCCACCGACGGTCGTGTGGTGTGGAAGCGGCCCGTCGTGCCCGCGGGGCCTCAGCCGGAAGGCGGCGCTGTGATCAGCTCGATCCGCACCGTGTTGAGCGACGGGCAGACCGCCTTCGTCGTCGGCGAGCCGCCCGGGCCGTCGGTCGACACCGACAGCGCGGAGGATCCCCAGGGCCTGAAGCTCGTTGCGGTCGATGGTCGCACCGGGGAGGTCCGCTGGGAGCGCGTCGGGGTCGAGCTCTACGCGGTCGCCGACGAGCTCCTGGTCGGTTTCGTGCCGGGCACGAACGGGCCCGAGCCCGGCCAGCTCGCGGGGATGGTGCTCGACAAGGCCACCGGTGATCCGCTGCCGGATCGGCTCGAGGGCTACGACTGGGCGCGGCCGAGGGCGGTGGCCGGGCACTACGCCCAGATGTTGAGCGGCACCGAGCCGGGCGACGCCGTGGGCACCGATCTGCTGCTCGACCTGCGTTCCGGGAAGGAGCTGGGCACGTTGGGTCGGGGGACCGCGGCCTGCACGAGCGGCGACCAGCTCATCGCCTGCCGGATCGGGGACGACGGGGGAGGCACGTCTCGTCTGGCGACGTTCGACGTCGAGGCCGGGACGGGCGCTGTCGCCGAGCGGTCCATCACCGGTCAGACCGTCACCGGGGCCTGGCAAGGCGGTGTGTTCGTCGAGGGGGAGGCGCGGAGCGGGCCCGCCACGAGCCGGCTGCTCGATCGGGCCGGCAAGGAAGTCGACGAGGTGCCGGGACGGTTCGTCGCCGGCTCCGACACCTACGTCTTCATGGCCACCGGCACGACGGCCAACCCGGCGTACGCGGTCTACCGCGTCGCCGGGTGACCCGCGGGCTCGGCCCGGGTGGGCGGGGCGTCGCCGGCGGTCGACCAGCAGTCGAGGAGGTACTCGGCGAGCTGCTTGGGACGGGCGAGGGCGGGGAGGTGGCCGCCGTCGATCTCGTCGGGGGTGATGCCGAGGCGGTCGTGGACCACGCGGCGTTGGAACTCGGCGGGGAACAGGCGGTCGTCGCGGCACAGCAGGAACCGGGTGGGGACGTCGGGCCAGCTGTCGCGGGGCCACGGGGTGCCGAACGGGGTGCCGGACTGGTTGAAGACGTGGGCCTCGGACTCCCGGATGACGTCGTCCGGGACGTCGTGCAGGAACAGCTCGACCACGTCGTCCATGCCGGGCTTGCGCCCGTCGCGCTCGGCCATCTCCCGCTGGGCCTCGGCCTGACCGGTGTTGGTCCACCACTCGCCGCCGGTCTCGCCCGGCGCCGGGACCATGCCGGCGACCAGCACGAGCAGCCGGACCGGCACCCGGTCGCAGACCAGCGGAGCGGTGAGACCACCCATCGACTGGGCGACCAGCACCAGCTCGTCGTTGTCACGGCGGTCCCCGATGGCGTCGACGACGGTGTCGACGTAGTCCAGCAGCCCCGCGCTGTCGTCCTCGCAGGGCAGGTCGACGGCCACCACGTCGTGGCCGCGCCGCCGCAGCTCGGGCTCGACCAGGTGCCAGTACCAGCCGTCCGAGCCGGCGCCGGGGATCAACACAAACGTTGCCATGGAAGTTCGACGGCCGGCGCCGCCGAAAATCATCGGTCGGGTTGCAGTGGCGGGACGACCCGCAGACGGGGCGAGGTGGCCGTCGACGACGGCTCGGGTTCGGCGGCCGGACCCGGGTCGCCCAGCGGACCCAGGGTCGCGACGACGGTCGTCCCGCCGCCGGGCGTGGATTCGACGGTGACCTGACCGTCGAGGGCCCCGGCAGCCGCGTGCATGGTGGCGATGCCGGCCGCCGCCGGCGTGGTGACCGGGTCGAAGCCCAGCCCGTCGTCGCTGATCCGCAGCTCGACGGTGGGGTCGACGGCGGTGATCGTGATGGTGACCTCGCCGGCCTGGCTGTGGCGGTGGGCGTTGAGCAGGGCTTCCTGCACGACCTGCAGGAGCACCGACTCGGCCACCCAGTCGAGCGCCAGGTCGTCGGGGATGGCGACGCGCAGGGCGGGCGCCGGAGTGTCGCCGTAGATGGTGTCGAGGTACGCCCGGATCGCGGCGAGCAGGCCCGCACCCGGTCGCCGCTCCTGCTCCAGCGGGCGCAGTGACTGCATGAGCTCGCGCAGGGAGTCGGCCCGGTCCTTGAGGTCGCCGCCGATCAGCGCCCCGGCGGACGCGCCGGTCGCCCCGGGCCCCGCGCGCTCGGTGGCGGCGGCGAACGACGTGACCGACATGTAGGCCGCGATGGCCTGCTGGTGGAGCTGGGAGGCCACGTTGCGGCGGTCGTCGACCGAGCGGGTCAGGAGCTGGGCGAGGAGGCGGTGGCGGTCGTCGGCGGACGCCTCGACCTGGCGGTAGAGCCGGCGGGTCTCGCCCAGGGCGGCGATCTGGCGGACCGCGGCCAAGAGCGTGAGCACCAGCACGACGCCGAAGGCGAACGGCACCGTCCACGGCCGCTCGTCGGCCACGAACGCGGTGGCGGTGACCGTGCCGACCAGCCCGGCCAGGGGGACCACGATCGGCACCCAGCCGCCGCGGACCTGGGCCTGGGGCGCCAGGCGGTTGAGGCCCTCCGGCATGGTGGTCGGGGCGTGCAGCGGGATGAGCAGGTAGGCGCTGGTGGCCAGGGCGGTGAGGCCGATGACCGGCGCCGCCGGCAGGGTGTAGCCCGTGACCCCCTCGGCCACGTTGAGCGCCCCCGCCCCGGTCCCGATGAAGGTGGCCGCCATCGACGCCGTCGCGAGGACCAGGCCACCCAGGCCCCGACGCGTCCACTGCATCGCGACCCAGCAGGCGCAGGCCAGCGTCGCGACCAACACCGTGGCTGCGATCAGCGCGAAGGTCCGGTCTTCGGCGTCGATCACCGCCGGCAGCCACAGCACGACCAGCGGGGCGATGGCGGTGACCACCGCCGCCAGGATCTCGACGACGTCGACCGACAGCGCCCGGTAGCCCGAGCACCGCCGCACGATCATCGCCATCCCGCACACGTAGGTCCCGCAGATCGCCACGGCGACCGGGACCGCCAGCACCTCGATCCACGTCCAACTCGTGATCGCCCAGGCCAGCAGGCCGAGCCCCGCCGGGACTGACGCTGATCGTGGCGCTCCGATCGCCGTCGGGGTCGCGGTCCGGAGATTGGGGGTTGATCCTCACGCGACGTGAGGTCGTACCGTCACCCGCATGACATCCCGTCAGCCCGGGCGCCGGGTCGGTGAGCTGGCCAAAGCCACTGGCCTGACCGTGCGCACGCTGCACTACTACGAGGAGATCGGCCTGCTGGTGGCGTCGGACCGGACGGCGGCCGGCCACCGCGTCTACTCCGACGCCGACGTCGAGCGGCTCTACCGGGTCAGC
>Ga0209382_10003007_pt1 | contig 23834 bp, 19 predicted proteins | sample SoiMetdeltSBSDD5_FD_187599 | JGI IMG/M metagenome (GOLD analysis project Ga0209382, IMG submission 187599) | Bulk soil microbial communities from a Populus tree surrounding site in Tennessee, USA - Soil MetaG P. deltoides SBSDD5 (SPAdes) (version 2) | ecosystem: Environmental > Terrestrial >...
AGGTCGAGGCCATGCGCCGCCTCGTGCACGAGGCGATGGACGCGGGCGCGCTCGGGTTCTCGACCTCCCGCCAGCCCGCCCACCAGGGCGCGTTCGGCCGCCCCGTGCCCAGCCGGTTCGCCGAGACGGACGAGGTCTACGCCCTGGCCGGAGTCCTGGGCGAGCTGGGCCGCGGCGTCGTGCAGGTGTCCATCGGGCCCGGGCTTTTCGTCGACCAGTTCTCCGAGCTGGCGGTGGCCCACGGCGTGCCGGTCACCTGGACCGCGCTGGTGGCGCGGGCCGACAAGCCCGGCGCCGCCCTGCGCACCGTGGAGCGGGGCGCGGCCCTGCCCGGCGAGGTCTACCCCCAGATCGCGTGCCGGCCGATCGTCATGCAGATCACCATGACCGACCCGGTCCCCCTGGCCGAGATCGACGTCTGGAAGGAGGTGCTGGCCCTCCCGCGCCAAGAGAGGTCCGACCTCTACACCGACACGGCCTGGCGCGACCGGGCCCGGCCCGCCACCCTCGACGCCTGGAGCCACCGCTGGCCCAAGACCAGCGTGGAGGAGACCGGCGCCCACGCGGACGCGGTGGGCATCCCGCTCGACCGGCTGGCCGAGGCGCGGGGCACGACGCCGTTCGACCTGATGCTCGACCTGGCGCTCAGCGACGGGATGGCCACCCGGTACCGCATCGTCCTCGACAACGACGGCGACGACGAGATCGGCGACCTGCTGGCCGACCCGCGCACGCTGCTCGGCCTCTCCGACGCCGGGGCCCACGCCAGCCAGCTGTGCGACGCCTGCTTCTCGACCCATCTGCTGGGCCACTGGGTGCGGGAGCGAGGGGCGCTGTCCCTGGAGGAGGCGGTCTGGCGCCTGACCGGACATCCCCACCAGGCCTTCCGCATCCCGGGGCGCGGGCTGGTGCAGGAGGGCTACTTCGCCGACCTCGTCGCCTTCGACCCCGAGCGCGTCGGCTGCACGCCGGTGGAGCGGGTGGGCGACCAGCCCGGCGGCGCCGACCGCCTGGTCGTCCGCAGCACCGGCGTGGAGCACGTCTGGGTCAACGGGGTCATCACCCGCCGGGCGGGGGAGGACGTCCCGGACGCCGCCCCGGGTCGCCTGCTGCGCCGCTAGCGGGCTCGGGCCCGGCCCGGCGGTTCGAGCTGGTAGAGCTCGGTGGCGGTGTGCTGCAGCACCTTGCCCACCACCTCGTCGGGCATCCCGCCGAGCGACCGCTCGATCACGTCGCGCGGGCTGGGCGACTCCGACGCCGGTCCCGGGGACAGGCTGGTGGCGTGGGGGAAGTCGGTCTCGAACATGAGGTTGTCGGCCAGCTTGTCCATCACCGCTCGCACCGAGTCCTGCTCGAACCAGTACATGCCGTACACCTGGCGGTAGAGGTACTCGCTCGGCAGCAGGCGATCGGGGTAGTCCTTGTGCGCCCCGACGTTGAGCCACTGCCAGTCCATGCTCTCGGCGAGGAAGGGCAGCCAGCCGGCGCCGTTCTCGACCGACACGAACTTGAGCCCGGGATAGCGGTGGCACACGCCGCTCAGGACCACCTCGGCGATGTTCTGGGCGTTGCCCAGCAGCACCAGTGAGCTCTCGCGGGTGAAGTCCATCTTCTTGGACTGGTCCACCGCACCCTTCAGGTCGTCGGGGCTGCTGAGGAACCCGACGTGGAAGTTCATGCTCAGGCCCATCTCCTGGGCCTGGCCCAGCAGCGGCTCCCAGTGGTCGTCCACCAGCCGGGGCAGGCCGACCTTGTCGTAGCGGGCCGCGAACAGGACGCCTTTGTGGCCCAGACCGTAGGCCCGGACCATCTCGGCCACGGACGCCTCGATGTCCCAGAAGGGCAGCATCATCATGGGGATGAGCCGGCGGCGGTCGGCCGAGCACCACTCGACCAGCCAGTCGTTGTAGGCCCGCACGCAGTCGGTGGCCAGCTCGGCCGGCATGTTGTTGAGGAACACGTGGCTGTGGAACCCCAGGATGTTGGGGTACAGCACCTGGTAGTGGACGCCGACCTCGTCCATGTAGTCGAGCCGCGCCCGGGCGTCGACGGCCGGCAGGAACGCGTCGGCCAGCCGCCGGGGATGCGACGGCGGGTATTCGGGCCAGCAGGCCTGGGCGAAGGCACCCACGCCGTACAGCTTCTGGTCGCCGATGTACCAGTAGTCCTCCTGGCGGCGCTCGTGGAACCGCACGTGCGGCACCAGGTCACCCCAGCGGGACGAGACGCGCGAGGTCCACAGGTCGGGGGGCTCGATGATGTGCGAATCCACGTCGGCCACCGCGTAGCGCTCGCACAGGGGAACCCCTGCGTCGTGGTAGGCCATCCGCGCAGCTCCTATCCATCGAGCGAATCCATCAAGCCAAGTCCGTAAGCGAGTGTTCGCTCACTAACTATAGTCCCGCGGGGCCGATCGTCCGCAATGGCGGCGTGGTGGGCCAGGGGACGGCACGGTTGGTGATGAGCAGGGCATCGGGCAGCTCGACCGTGGCCGTGACGCCGAAGCCGCGGGCGCTGTGCAGCCGGACGCCGATGCCGTGGCGGGCTGCCAGATTCCCGGCCACGTAGTGCCCGAGGTACTTGGAGGGCGCGATGGTGAACGACTCGGCGCCGGCGAGGCGCCGGTTGGCGGCCTCGATCTCCTCCGCGGGCATGCCGAGCCCGGAGTCCACGACGGCCACCGCGTACCCGCCGTGCCGGGGTGCGCCGTGGACCTCGACCTTGCGGTCCGGGGGCGAGAACACCAGCGCGTTCTCGATGAGCTCGGCCAGCAGATGGGCCAGGTCGGCCGCGGCGGAGCCCGTGATGGTGGCGGCGGAGTCCACGTGGAGGACGACCCGCTGGAAGTCCTCGACCTCGCCGACCGCGGCGCGCACGACATCCGAGACCCGCAGCGGCTCGGTCCAGCGCCGGGGCGGGTCGATGCCCGCCAGCACCAGCAGCGACTCCGCGTTGCGGCGCATGCGGGTGGCCAGGTGGTCCAGCCGGAACAGGTTGGCCAGGACGTCGGGATCGGTCTCGTTGGTCTCCAGCTGGGTGATGAAGTCGAGCTGGCGGCCGAGCAGGTTCTGGTTGCGCCGGCCCAGGTTCACGAAGCTGTCGGCGATGTTGCGGCGCAGCACGGCCTGCTCGATGGCCAGGTCGAGTGCCGAGTCCTGCACCGTGTTCAGCGCGGCCGCCACGTCGGCCACTTCGTCGCGGGTCCTGACCTCCACCGGAGCCACCTCGGGCACGTGCACGTCCTCGCCGAACGGGGTCTCCAGGATGTGCGCCACCGCCCTCGGCAGGCGCCGCTCGGCCATGTCCTTGGCCTGGCGGGTCAACGAGCGGAGCGGCCGCGTGATCGACAGGGACACCACCACCGTGAGGGCCACGGCCGTGCCGAAGGTCAGCACCATCAGCAGCCCGAGGCGCTTCTCCCGGCTCGACGCCGTCTCGTTCAGCACGTCGGCGCGCGCCTGGAGCGCGTCGGCCACCTGGTCGCGGTAGCTGACGTAGGCGAGCTCGTCGTTCTCCCCGGTGATGTCCAGGCCCGCCAGCAGCGTGGGGACGTCGATCTGCCCGGTCTCGACCGCCTGCGCCGACTGCTCGTCGAGGGTCTGGGTGAAGTCCGCCGGGAACTGCTCGCGGGCGATGTCGGCGAACACGCCCTTGGGCGAGCGCAGCTGGTCGGACTGGCGCCGGAACGCGTTGAGGAGCTTGGCCACGTCGGCGATCTCGGTCGGGAGGTTGAAGCCGGGCGCGTCGCCCTCGGCGGTCGGCACCGTGGCCGGGAACACCAGGGCGTTGGCGAGCTGGGGGACGGTCTCGAGCTGGCGGGTGAGCGTCTCGCTCAGGCGGGCGGCCTGGCGCAGCTCCGGGTCGTCCATGGCCACCGAGATGCGGGACATGCCTCCCATGAACGGCTCGATCAGCGCGGTGTACTCGTCGAACACGCCGGTGCTCGCGCCGATGTTCTGCATGCCGAGCTGCGCGCCGGCGGTCTCGGCATCGATCCGCTGGCGCAGCGCCTGCCGGCCGGCGAGGCTGTCCAAAGCGGTGGAGTAGGCGGCGCTGGCGGCCTCGCCGCGGCGGTCCAGCTCCTGCTCGAACTGGTCGAGCGCGGCGTCGGTGTCGGCTCGGGTCGCTTCGAAGCCGATGCTCTCCAACCGCAGCTGGTCCTGGACCCCGACCATGTAGGCCGTGGCCCAGTTGCGCTCGTTCTGCAGGGCGGTGATGAGGCCGTTGGGGCCGACCGTGGCCGCGGCGAGGTTGGTCTGGTCCCGGATCTCGGAGGCATTGCGGGCCAGGCTGCCCACCTCGATCACGGTCACGATGCCCATGGCCACCAGCGGGACGCTGAGGGCCAGGGCCAGTTTCAGGCGGATGGGCAGGCGCATCTACGGCTCCGGAACGGCGCGCAGGTGCGCCGCCATCATCAGGGGGGTCACGCTGAGCACGCCCGAGTCGACGGGCAGGGTGACACCGGTGATCCAACGGGCTTCGTCGCTGGCGAGGAAGCAGGCGGCAAAGGCGACGTCCCAGCCGGTGCCGGGGGTGCCGAGCAGGCCGGCTTCGTTGCGCAGCGTGTTCATGTACTCGGTGCGGGGCCCCTGGCCCGACACCGACAGCACCATGGGCGTGGTGATGTGGCCCGGGGCGATCGCGTTGACCCGGATCCCCTGGCGGCCGTGGGAGTACGCCATGTCGACGGTCATGGCGCTCAGCCCGCCCTTGGCGGCCGAGTAGGCCACGGTCCCGTCGCCGCGCAGGGCCGAGATCGACGAGATGTTGACGATGGCGCCGCCGCCCCGGGCCGCCATCGGCGGGACCGAGTGCTTGCACGCCAGGAAGGCGGTCCGCAGGTTGACGGCGAAGGCCCGGTCCCAGGCCTCCTCGCTGGTGTCGACCACGGTGCCCACCGACGCGAGCCCGATGTTGTTGACCAGGATGTCGAGCCGCCCGTACGCCTCCAGGGTGGCCTGCACCATGGCCTCGCAGTCGGCGGCGCGGGTGGCGTCGGCTGCGAAGACCAGGGCTTCGCCGCCCTCGTCCTCGATCATCCGCAACGTGTCCTCGGCCCGCTCCGCGTGCAGGTCGACCAGCACGACCCGGGCGCCTTCGCGCGCCAGGACGACGGCAGTGGCCTTCCCGGTGCCCACGCCGGGCCCGGGCGTCGAGCCGGCTCCGGTGACGATCGCCACCTTGCCCTCGACGCGGCCGGCACGTTCCCCCATGAAGCTCCTTCCCCTTCCCTGTGTCCCCAGTGCTCTAACGCGACCATCGCGTCAGCAGTGCCGCGCCGGCCTCGATGCCGCCCACGTTGGTGATCGCCACCACCTCGGCTCCAGGGACCTGTCGGTCCCCGGCTTCCCCCCGGAGCTGGCGCACCGCCTCGGCCGTGTGGCCGAAGCCGGCGTGCAGCCGGCCTCCGGACAGCTGGCCGCCCCAGGTGTTGAGCGGGAGCTCCCCGTCCAGGGCGATCCGCTTGCCCCCCTCGACGAACCCGCCGGCCTCCCCGGTCCCGCAGAAGCCCATCGCCTCCAACCACCACACCGCCTCGATGGAGAAGCCGTCGTAGAGCTGGGCCGCGTCGACGTCCGCCGGGCGCAGGTCCGTGCGGGCCCACAGCGCGGCGCCGGTGGCGTGGCCCACCCGGCCCATGTCCTCCCACTGGTCCCAGGACGGCCGGCCGTCGATTACGCCCGCCATGGCCTCGATGCGTACCGGCGCCCGCAGGTCCGCCGCGGTCTCGGCCGCCGACACCACGACCGCGGTGGCCCCGTCGACGGGGACGTCGCAGTCGTACAGGCAGAGCGGCCACGAGATCATGCGCGCCGCCACGTAGTCGTCCACGGTGAGCGGCGTCCGGTAGACGGCGTCGGGGTTGAGCGCGGCATGGGCCCGCTGGGTCACCGGGATCCACGCCAGCTGCTCGCGGGTGAGCCCGTAGTCGTGCATGTAGCGGGTGGCGAACGGCGCCACCTGGGTGACGGGGGAGAGCATGCCCACCGGGAGCAGCCAGGCCAGAGGGCCTTCGGCCTCGGGGTGGATCGACCCGTAGGCGGGCCGGCCGCCGGCGTGGCGAGCGGCGCTGCCCTCCTTGACCGTGCGCCACACCACCGCGTGGCGGGCCTGCCCGGTGGCCACGGCCTGGGCGGCGCCGTAGAACGGCAGGCTCATGCCCTCGACCTGGCCCTGCCGCCACGTGGTCGTCACCCGCAGGGCGTCCTGGACCTCGTACAGGTCCCCGCTGGCGTAGCCGGGCAGGTTGGCCTTGCCGCCCCCCGGGAACATCGCCAGGCCGTCGATGTCGTCGACGGTCAGGCCGGCGTCGGCCACCGCGGCCAGGATGGCGTCCAGCGTGAGCTGGAAGCCGGAGCGGTCGACCTGCCGGCCGATGGCCGACTGGCCCACCCCGGATATGACCGCCCGCTGCTCGAGCAGCTCCGTCCCCGTCACGCGTCGCCGCGCCCGGCTGTGAAGCTGGGGATCGCGAAGCCGCCGGGGCCGGGCTCGAAGCCGGCCTCGACCTCCGTGCCGATGGCGACGTCGTCGGGCGCGCAGCCGCGCAGACGGCCGGCCACCCGCACGCCGGGATGGTCGGGGAACTCGACCAGCACGACCGCGTAGGGCACCTCCAGGTCGGGGAGCCAGCGCTGGTGGTTCACCGTGTAGCTGTAGACGACGCCGCGCCCGGTGACCTCGACGGGAGCCACGTCCCGGCTCCGGCACGCCCGGCACATCCCCCGAGGCGGGAAGGTGTCGGCCCCGCAGGCCGCGCAGCCGTCGACCACGAGACGGCCGTGGCGAGCCGCCTCCCAGAACGCCGCGGACTCGCCCGTGACGGCAGGAGGAATACCGGTTGTCGCGTCGCTGTCTCCCCGCATTGGCCCTGCCCGGCCTTCCCCTCAGCGAGTGTCACTCTCAGTGCACGAGAATGTAGATTCCCTCAGGCTCGTTGCCAAGCTGCAGCAGTTAGTGAGTGAACAGTTGCTATCTTCAGGGCCTGTGCCCGGCGATTCCATCAGCTTCGGTGCGGCTGCGCTCCCCGAGCCCGAGCGGGACTGGCTGGCCGCCGCCGAGCGCCTGCCCATCGCGTCGCTCTGGCAGGGCGGCCATGTCCTGCCCCGTCAGCCGACCGGTGAGGCCATCACCCGGCTCGCCCTGCTCACGGCCTGGACCGAGCGGGTGCGGGTCGGCACTGCCGTCCTCCTGCTGCCGCTCTACCACCCGGTGCTGGTGGCCAAGCAGGTGGCCGACCTCGACGCCTGGTCGGGCGGGCGGGTGTCACTGGGCGTGGGCGTCGGTGGCGAGTTCCCCGAGGAGTTCGAGGCACTGGGCGTCGCGGTGGCCGAGCGCGGGCCCCGCACCGACGAGGCGATGGGCGTGCTGCGGGCGCTGTGGTCCGGCGATCCCGTCACCCACCACGGCCGGTTCTTCGACCTCGACGACGTGCGGCTCGTCGCTGTGGCACCCTCCGGTCCCGGTGGCCGATCCGGTGGTCCGCCACTGGTGGTGTCGGGGCGCAAGCCGCCGGCCATGCGGCGGGCCGCGCGCCTGGGCGACGGTTGGATGCCCTACCTGGTGTCGGCGGGCGCGTATGCCCGCTCGGTAGAGGCCATCCGGGCCGAGGCCTCCCGCGCCGGCCGCGACCTGGCCGGATTCGAGTGGCTGCTGTTCCTCTACTGCTCCATCCGCCAGGACGGCGACCGGGCGCGAGCGGATGTCGCCCGCTTCCTGGGCCGGGCCTATGGCGACAAGCCCGCGGCCCAGCTGGCACGCATCGCTCCCGCGGGTACCCCTGAGGAGGTGGCGGTGCAGCTCCAGGCCTATGTCGACGCGGGCGCCCGGCACATCGTCATCGCCCCCGCCGCAGCCGCTGACACCCTGGAGGTGGTCACCTTGGCCGCGCAGGAGGTTCTGCCCCGGCTCCAGATGCCCGCGGCCGCGGAGGTGGGATCGTGAGCGGGCCCTGCTCCGACCTGACGGTTGTCGAGGTGGCCGTGGGGGTGAGCGACCTCGGCCTCGGCCTGGCGGGCGGCGTGCCCGGCATGATCCTCGCCGACCTGGGCGCGAACGTGACGCGGGTGGTCGGCGGTGAAGCGCCGCCGATCGACGAGCATCTGCCCTGGGGCCGGGCCTGGCACCGGGACAAGCGGATGGCCGTCACCGACGACGCGGGCGAGATCCGCGCCCTGCTGGGTGAGGCCGACGTGGCGTTCGTCTACGGGCCCGAGGACTTGGTGGAGGGCCGGGGACTGGGCTGGCGAGACCTGCGCGAGACCAGCACCACGCTGGTCTACGCCCGCTGCCGCCCCAGCCGCACCGCGACGGGCACGGTCGAGGACTTCGGGCTGCTGGTGGAGGCGCGCTCGGGCTTCTGCACCCAGCTGGCCGGGCACCGGCCCGGTCCCATCTTCGTGGACGTGCGGGCGCCCGGGGCGGGCACCGCGCTCCTGCTGACCACATCGGCCCTCGGCCTCTTGCGGCGCCGCGCGCTCACCGGCGAGGGCGGGTGGGCGGAGACGTCGCTCTATGACGGCATGCTCGCCACCCTCGGTTGCATGATCGGCCGGTCGGAGCGGGCCGCGCCCGAGATCGAGGGGTACTGGGAGAAGGGCTCAACGTTCCCCGCCTTCCTCTACCGCTGCGCCGACGGCGAGCTGCTGCAGATCTGGTTCGGCGGCAAGGGCATGTACCCGGCGCTGCTAGAGGTCCTGGGGGACGAGCCCAGCGACGAGGGCTACTACATCGACCAGGCCACCGGAGCGCTCGGCCGCCGGGCCGCCTCCTGGGCGACGATCTTCGCCACCGAGCCCCGCGACGCCTGGATCGAGCGCCTGCGGGCCGCGGGCATCGCGGCCGAGCCGGTCTTCGGGCCGGGCGAGGCGCTGGCCGACCCGCACGTGGCCGAGATCGGCCTGGCCCTGCCGCGCTCGGACCGGGGGCATGACGACACCGTGGTGGCGACGCCCATCTCCGTCGTGCCGGTACCCGGCGACCCCGCGGGCCCCGCGGCGCGCCCCGAGGGCACGGGTCTGCTGGCGGGCTTGCGGGTAGCGGACTTCTCCGCCTTCGTGGCCGGCCCGCTGGCCGCCGAGGTCCTCGCCGACCTCGGCGCCGAGGTCATCAAGGTCGAGCCGCCCGCGGGCGAGGCCATGCGGGGGGCGGCCTACGCCCTGGCCGCCTGCCAGCGGGGCAAGCGCAGCCTGGCCATCGACATCGGCGCGGCCGACGCGCGGCCGGTGGTGGAGTGCCTGCTGTCCTGGGCCGACGTGGTGCTGCACAACTTCCGGGTCGGGGTCTCCGAGCGGCTGGGCATCGACGAGGCCACCGTGGCCCGGCTCAACCCGAGGGCCGTGTACTGCCACGCCAGCGCCTTCGGCAGCACCGGGCCCAGGGCCAAGGCCCCCGGCAACGACGCGCTGATGCAGGCGCTGACGGGCTTCGCGCGGGCCAACGGGGGAGCGGGCAACGATCCGGTGGCGGCCACCTGGATCCCGATCGACATGACCGGCGGGTGGGTGGCGGCCGCCGGCATCCTGGCCGGCCTCTACGCCCGGGCCACCAGCGGCCGCGGCCAGCAGGTGGCCACCAGCCTGCTCGGCGCGGGGATGCTGCTCCACAGCGGGGTCTTCCAGCGGGACGGCGAGGTGGTGCGCGGGCCGGAGCTCGACGCCGGCCAGTCCGGCTACGGGCCCGGCTACCGCCTCTACCGCGCCGGCGACGGCGACTGGCTGGCGCTGGTGGTGCCCGACCCCGAGGCGTGGGGCCGCCTAGGTGCCCAGCCCGAGGCGGCGGCGCTGCCCGAGACGTTCGCCCCCCTGCGCGGCGGGCCGCACGACGCGGCCGCGCGCGAGGCCGAGACCGTCCTGGAAGCCGCCTTCGAAAGTGCGGGCGCCGCCGCTTGGGTCGCCCGCCTGCGGGCCCTGGGCGTTCCGGCCGAGCGGGTGGAGGCGGTCGACCGTGACCGGTTCCGCCGGGGGATCCTCGACGACCCGGTCAACCGCCAGCTCGGCCGGGTCGCCGGCTACCAGACCGCGGACTGGGGCTACTTCGAGCAGATCGGCCCGCTGCTCCGCTGCGGGCCCGAGCCCGCCGGCGGCCCGGACCTGATGCTGCCCGGAGTGGGCGAGCACACCACCGCCGTGCTGTCCGACCTCGGCTTGTCGCGAGCCGAGATCGATGCCCTGCTGGCAGCCAAGCTGGTCCGCCAGGGCTGACCGGCTAGCGGGCGGTCCAGCCCCCGTCGACGACGATGGTCTGGCCGGTCACGTAGCGGCCCGCGTCGCCGGCCAACCACAGGATGGCGCCCACGATGTCGCCGGCCTCGGCGTCGTAGGGGAGGGGTGTGTTGCGCCGCAGCCAGTCGTGGCTGCGCTCGTCCTCGTAAAGGCTCTCGGTGATCTCGCTCCGGAAGAAGCCGGGGGCGACCGTGTTCACCCGGATGCCGTGCCGGGCCCACTGCACGGCCAGCTCGGAGGTCAGACCCGACAGCCCCGCCTTGGCCGCGGCGTAGGAGGCCTGGGGGATGCCCGGGACGCCGACCCGGCCGCTGATCGAGGACACGTTGACGATGGCGCCGCGGCCGGCCGCCACCATGTGGGGGAAGACCGCCTGGCAGAGCCGGAACGGCGCCACCAGGTTGAGGTCGAGCGTCTCGCTCACCCGGTCGCGCGGCTCGTCCTCGGCCGGGCACGCCCCGGCGAAGCCCCCGGCCACGTTGACCAGGATCTCCGGCCCGCCGAGCCGATCGGCCACCTCGGGGACCAGCGCGTCGAGCCGGTCCGGGTCGAGCAGGTCGCAGGCCACGGCCACGCCGCCGACCTCGGCGGCCAGGGCGGCCAGCCGGTCCTCCCGGCGGGCGGCCACCGCCACCCGGGCGCCGGCCCCCGCCAGGGCGCGGGCCACGGCCGCGCCCAGCCCCGACGACGCTCCGGTGACCAGGCCAACCCGGCCGTCGAGCCCGAAACTGACGTCACTCATGAGGCGATCTTCCCAGCGCAGAAGGTGTGTTGCAAAGTGAGGGTTCACTGACTACGGTGCCCGCGTGGACCGAGAGGCGCTGGAGCACAGCCTCGTACGCCGGTTGCTGGATCACGTCGAGCAGGGGACCACCGACCTGGCGGACAGCCTGCTCGAGATCCCGGCCGACCGCTACACGTCGCCCGAGCGGCTGGCGGACGAGGTCCAGGCCCTGTTCCTGGGGCAGCCGCTCGTCCTCTGCCTGTCGGGCGCCCTGCCGAACCCGGGCAGCTACCGCACCGTCGACCTGTGCGGCACGCCCGTGCTCGTGACCCGGGCCGCCGACGGCAAGGTGCGGGCCATGGCCAACGTCTGCCGCCACCGCGGCGTGCGGGTGGTCGACGGCGCGGGCGAGGCCCGGCGCTTCACCTGCCCGTTCCACGCCTGGGTCTACGACCTGGAGGGCCATCTGGTCGGCATGCCGGTGGCCGACGCCTTCTCCGAGCTGTGCCGGGAGGAGAAGGGCCTGATCGAGCTGCCGGTGGCCGAGGGCTACGGGCTCGTGGTCGGGCGCCTCCGCCCCGGGCCGCCGGTCGACATCGACGAGTTCCTCGGGCCCGACCTGGCGGCCGAGCTGGCGATGCTCGACTTCGCCACCTGGCAGCCGTACACCGACGCCCACATCCACCGGGTCAACGCCAACTGGAAGGTCACGCTCGACACCTTCCGGGAGAACTACCACTTCGACTTCCTGCACCGGAACACGCTCAAGGACTACGCCTACGGCGGGGTGCTGACCTTCGACGCCTTCGGGCCGCACCTGCGCAACTGCTCGGCCATCCGCTCCATCGACGAGCTGAAGGGCCGGCCCGAGGACACCTGGGGCGAGGTCACGCAGTACTTCAGCTACCAGTACCAGATCTTCCCCAACACCAGCCTCACCTTCGACGTCCGCCACATCGAGCTGTGGCAGATCCTGCCGACCGGGCCGGACACGTCCGAGGTGGTCCACACCGCCTACATGCGGCCCGGCCTCCCCGATGCCGAGCGGGACCGGCTGGCCGAGATGGCGCCGTGGATCTGCGAGACGGTGGTCGACGGCGAGGACTTCTGGGTGGCGGGCCGCACCGAGCCCGGCCTGCGCACCGGCCTGGTCGAGACGGTGGTGTTCGGCCGCAACGAGCCGGCGCTGCAACACCTCCACCGCGGTTTCGAGCTGGCCCTGGACGCCGCTCGCGGCACACCATCGACTGCGTGACCGACCTGGAGGACTTCCGCGCCACCGTGCGCGACTGGTGCCGCGCCCACGTGCCGGCCGGCTGGCGGGCCGCGCAGACCGGCGTCGCCGACGACGAGTTCGTGGCCTTCCAGCAGGCGTGGTTCCAGGAGCTGCGCGGCGCCGGCTACGCGGTGCCCCACTGGCCCGCGGCCTGGGGCGGCGGCCTCCCGGTCCCCGAGCAGGCGGTGCTCTACCAGGAGCTGGCCGCCCACGACGCGCCCCGGCTGGTGCTGGCCTTCGTGGCCATCCATCACGCCGCCTCCACCCTGCTGGGCGCGGGCACCGACGAGCAGCGCCGGCGGCACCTGCCCGCCATCCTCGACGGCGAGATCTGGTGCCAGGGGTTCTCCGAGCCCGAAGCCGGATCCGATCTGGCCGCGCTGCGCACCACGGCCCGGCGGTCGGGCGACGGGTACGTGGTCAACGGCCAGAAGCTGTGGGCCAGCTGGGCCCTCCACGCCGACTGGTGCCTGCTGCTCGCCCGCACCGACGCCGAGGCGCCCAAGCGGGCCGGCATCTCCTACTTCCTGCTCGACATGCGCACGCCCGGCCTCGACGTCCGTCCCATCCGCCAGGCCACCGGCGACTCGCACTTCTGCGAGATGTTCCTCGACGACGTGACCATCCCTGCGCTCAACCTGGTGGGGGAGGAGAACGCGGGGTGGCGGGTGGCGCAGGAGACGCTGGGCGCCGAGCGGGGCATGACCATGCTGGAGCTGGCCGAGCGGCTGGCCCACGGCTTCCGCTGGCTGGTGGCGGCCAGCCCGCTCGACGATCCGGTGGTCCAGGATCGGCTGGCGGGCTTCGAGTGCGAGCTGGCCGGGCTGCGAGCGGTGTGCCGCAACTTCGTGGAACGGGCCGACGCGGGCCGGGCGGGCCCGGCCGACGCCTCCATCGTCAAGCTGCACTACAGCGAGCTGCTCCAGCGGATGACCGGCTTCGGCGCCGAGGTGGCAGGGATGGACGGCCAGTCGGTGCTGGCCAAGCCGGCGTCGAGCGGCTGGGAGTCGGGCGCCTGGGTGCTCGACTTCATCGGCTCCTGGGAGTGGACCATCCCGGGCGGGACCAGCGAGATCCAGCGCACGATCATCGGAGAGCGCGGCCTGGGCCTGCCCCGCGAGCCCGCGGCGGCGTCGTGAGCCCGGACGAGCTCCACGACGAGCTGCGCTCGGTGGCGCGCCAGGTCCTCGGCAAGGCCGACCCCGACCTGGCCCAACTGGCCGCCCTCGGCTGGCTCGGCCTGGAAGTGCCGGCGGGCCTGGACGGCGCGGGCGCGTCGTTGGCCGAGACTGCGGTCGTGCTGGAGGAGATGGGCCGGGCCGCGACCGCCGGGCCCTACTTCGCCACCGCCGTTCTGGGCGCCGGCACGCTTGGGATGCTGGTGCCGACCCCTGAGCGCGACGACCTGCTTCGGCGCGTCGCCAACGGCGACTGCCGCCTGTCCGTCAGCTTGGACGGCGAGAGCGGCTTCGTGGCCGATGCTGCGCAGGCCGACCGGCTGCTGGTGGTGGCGCGGGATCCCGGCGGCGATCCGTTCGTGCTCTCCATGACCGCCGGCGATGCGGAGCCCCGACCCGTCCTCGATGCCACCCGCGACTTTGCCCGCGTGACGGTCACGAACGTGGGGGAGAGGTGGCGGTTCACCGGCGATCCCGAGGCTGCGGTCCAGCGGCTGCGGGACCGGGCCGCGGTGGCGCTGGCCTGCGACAGCCTCGGGTTGAGCGAGGCGATGCTGGAGGCGACCGTCGCGTACGCGGGCGTCCGGAAGCAGTTCGGCCGGCCCATCGGCTCGTTCCAGGCGGTGAAGCATGCTTGCGCCGACATGCTGGTCCAGGTCACGTTGGGCCGCGAGCTGGTCCGGGCGGCGGTCGAGGCCCTGGTGGCGGACGACCCGGACGCGTCCGTGGCCGCCTCGATGGCCAAGGCGTACGTGTGCGGGGCCGCGGTCGACATCGCGGGCAAGGCCATGCAGCTCCACGGCGGCGTCGGCTACACGTGGGAGAGCGGGGTCCACGTCTACCTCAAGCGGGCCACGCTCAACCGGACCTGGTTCGGGTCCCCGGCCGAGCACCGTCGCCGCATCGCCGCGCGCTACCCGGCGATGGCGCAGCTAAGTGACCGGAGTGTTAGTTTCCCGTGAATGGACCTGGAGTTCTCGGAGGACGAGGCCGCGCTGCGTGACAACGTGCGGGCGGTGCTGGCGGGCATCTGCCCTCCCGCCGCCGTCCGCGCCGTGTTCGAGGGCAAGGGCGACCCGTCGTCGGTCTGGTCCCGCATGGTCGAGCTCGACTGGCCCGGGCTCGGCCTCCCCGAGGAGGCCGGCGGCCTGGGGATGGGCTACGTGGCTGTCGCTCTCGTGGCCGAGGAGCTGGGCCGCGCGGTCGCGCCGGGCGCGTTCCTGGCCACCGTGACCCAGTTCGCGCCCGCGCTGCGCGAGCTGGCCGGCCCTACCGACCTGCTGACCCGCGTGGCCGCCGGCGAGGTCACGGGCACGGTGGCCCTCGCCGAGGAGGGCGGCTGGGAGCCGGCGGCCGTCGTCGCCACCGCCCGCGAGACCGCCGACGGCTGGCTGCTGGCCGGGACCAAGCGAGCCGTGCTCGACGGCGGCACCGCGGACGAGGTCCTGGTGATCGCGAGAGCCGAGGGCACGAGGGGCGACGAGGGCCTGGGAGCCTTCCTGGTGGAGGGCCGCGGTCTCGCCGCGACGCCTCGGCCGGTCATCGATCCCACGCTCCCGCTGGCCGATCTCGCGCTCGAGGGCGTGGTCGTACCCGCCGGCCGGGCGCTGGTCCCGCCCGGAGCACCCGGGCTGGCCGAGGCGCTGGAGCGGGCCGGGCAGGAGGCGACCGTGGCCCTGGCCGCCAGCACGGTGGGCGCCTGCCGCGTCGTCTTCGAGCGGACGGTCGACTACGCCAAGGTGCGCGAGCAGTACGGCCGGCCCATCGGCTCGTTCCAGGCGCTCAAGCACCGCATGGCCGACATGTTCCTGGCGGTCGAGCGCGCCACCGCCCTGTGCTACTTCGCGGCGCTCACCATCGCCGAGGAGGACCCGCGCCGCGCCCAGGCCGCGTCGATGGCCAAGGCCGCGGCCGGCGAGTGCCAGGAGCTGGTGGCGCGGGACGGTCTGCAACTGCACGGAGGGATCGGCGTGACCTGGGAGAACGATCTGCACTTCCCGGTGAAGCGGGCCATCACCGGCGACACGCTGTACGGCAACGCCGTGCACCACCGGGCCCGCTTGGCCCGGATGCTGGGGCTGGCGGCATGAGGCTGACCTTCGGCCCCGAGGTGGAGGCGTTCCGCCAGGAGTTCCTGGCGTGGCTGGCCGAGAACCGGCCGAGCGAGGAGGAGATGGCGGCCGAGCCGGCGGTCTCCTCCGGGCACGTCCCCGACTGGGCCGGCCGGTGGACGCGCCGCATGTTCGACGCCGGCTGGCTGGTGCCGGGCTGGCCGCCCGAGCGCGGCGGCCGCAACGCGGGCCCGGTCGAGACGCTCGTCTACCTGGAGGAGCTGACCAAGGCCGGGGTGCCGCGCACCACCAACCCGCAGGGCCTCGGCATCATCGCCCCCTCGATCCTCGACTACGGGAACGAGGCCCAGATCCGGGACTACGCCATGCCGGTCCTGCGCGGCGAGCGGGCGGCCTGCCTGGGCATGAGCGAGCCCGGCGCCGGCAGCGACCTGGCGTCCCTGTCGACGCGCGCGGTGCTGGACGGCGACAGCTTCGTGATCACCGGCCAGAAGGTGTGGACCTCGGGCGCCAACTACGCCGACTTCTGCTTCCTGTTCTGCCGCACCGACCCGCAGGCGCCCAAGCACAAGGGGATCAGCGTGGTGCTGGTGGACATGGCCACGCCCGGCATCACGGTCCGTCCCATCGCCCAGATCGCCCGGCCCGAGTACCCCGACCTCAACGAGGTCTTCTTCAGCGACGTCGTGGTCCCGAAGGAGAACCTCGTCGGCCGGCTGAACGACGGGTGGGCCATGGCCAACGGCTCGCTCGCGCACGAGCGCGGCATGGTCTGGCTCAGCGGTGTGCTCGGATTGGAGCGGCAGATGGCCGCGGTGCTGCCCGAAGCCCCGGCCGCCCTCGCCCGGCTGGCCCCGGCCGAGCGGGCGGTGGTGGCCGACGGCCTGGTCCAGTCCGCCATCGACGCGGTGGCGGCCCGCTGCCTGGGCTACCGCGGCTTCGCCAAGCTGGTCCGGGGCGGGTCCGCCCCCGAGCAGGCGCTGATGAAGCTGTTCACCAGCGAGTCCAACCGGCGGCTGGCCCTGCGGGCGGCCGAGCTGGGCGGCGACCGGGCGGTCGACATCGGCGCCACCCCGGACAGCGACGAGACCTGGATGGAGCGCTACTTCATCACCTTCGGCGGCACCATCTCGGCCGGCTCGTCGGAGATCCAGCGCAACATCATCGCCGAGCGGGTGCTCGGCCTGCCGCGCTGAACTAACATGTGAGCGTTCGCTCTCTTTCTGACCCGCGACGTGGGGGATCGGCATGGCGTTCAACTGGTTCATCTCGGTCGACGACCACCTCATCGAGCCCGCCCGGCTGTGGCAGGAGCGGGTGCCCGAGCGCCTCCGGGAGCATGCGCCCCGCATCGTGCGCGAGGGCGGGTCGGAGCACTGGGTCTACGAGGACCGCGCCATCGTCACCACCGGGCTCAACGCGGTGGCGGGCAAGCGCCGCGAGGAGTTCTCGCCCGAGCCCATCACCTACGACGACATGCGCCCCGGCTGCTACGAGCCGGCGGCCCGGGTGGCGGACATGGACCAGGGCCACGTGCTGTCGTCGCTGCTGTTCCCGTCGTTCCCGCGCTACTGCGGCCAGGTGTTCCACGAGGCTCAGGACAAGGAGCTGGCGCTGGCCTGCGTGCAGGCGTGGAACGACTTCATCCTGGAGGAGTGCGCGGGCGACTACCCCGGTCGCTTCATCCCGATGATGATCATCCCGCTGTGGGACCCGGTGGCGGCTGCGGCCGAGATCGAGCGCACCGCGGCGCGGGGCGCCCGGTCCATCGCCTTCTCCGAGAACCCGACCAAGTTGGGGCTGCCGTCGATCCACACCGACTACTGGGACCCGGTGTTCCGCGCGGCCGAGGAGGCCGCGTTCGTGCTGTCGATGCACGTGGGGTCGTCCTCCAACCTGATCCGCACGTCCGACGACATGCCGACGCTGGCGTTCATGGCCTACTCGGCCGCCGCCAACCAGGCCGGGACGCTGCTCGACTGGCTGTTCAGCGGCAACTTCGAGCGCTACCCCCGTCTGAAGATCGCGCTGTCCGAGGGATCCATCGGCTGGATCCCCTACTTCCTGGAGCGGGCCGAGCAGGTGGTCGACAAGCAGCGCTTCTGGGCGTCCCGCTTCGACATCAACATGAACGCCAGCCACGAGAAGGGCGAGGCCAAGAGCGCGTCCAGGTTCTCGATGGACACCGACATCCGCGCCCTGTTCGCCGACCACGTCTACGGCACCTTCATCGAGGACCACGCCGGGTTGCGGCTGCTCGACATCATCGGCGAGGACAACGTGATGCTGGAGTGCGACTACCCCCACTCCGACTCGACCTGGCCCGACACCGTGAACCTCGCCAACAAGTGGCTGGGCGACCTGCCCGAGGACGTGCAGCACAAGATCACCGTCGCCAACGCGTCCCGGGTGTACGGCTTCACGCCCGCCCCGATCCCGGGTTGAGGCCGATGAAGGTCTCGGTCGATCCCGACCTGTGCCAGGGCCATGCCCGCTGCTGGGAGATCTGCCCGGACGTCTTCTCCTTGGACGAGGAGGGCCATGCCGACGTGGTCGACGCCGAGGTGCCGCCGGCCCTGGAGGACGACGTCCGCCGCGCCGTCCGCAACTGCCCGGAGCGCGCCATCGGCTTGACCTGACGGTCAAGATTGGTCTGAAGGCGCGCCGGCGTTGCAGGATCGTTCTCGCCGTTCCGCCGCCATACTGAGCCGTCGCTCCCCAGGTCCCGAGGCCGCCCTGTGCTCATCCGACTACTGCGCTCGCATCTCCGCCCCTATCAGGGCCTGCTGCTGGCGATCGTGGTGCTCCAGGCAGTCCAGGCGCTGGCCTCCCTCTACCTCCCCACCCTGAACGCCGACATCATCGACAACGGCGTGCTGGCCGGCGACAACCGCTACATCGTGATGGTGGGCATGACCATGCTGGGCGTGACCCTGATCCAGGTCGTGTTCTCGGTGGGGGCGGTCTATCTCAGCGCCAAGGTGGCCATGAGCTTCGGGCGGGACGTGCGCGGCGAGCTGTTCCACCGGGTCACCGACTTCTCGGCCCGGGAGGTCAACCAGTTCGGCGCGCCGTCGCTGATCACCCGCATCACCAACGACGTCCAGCAGGTGCAGATGCTGACCGTGATGGCCTGCACGTTCGCCGTGGCCGCACCCATCACCGTCATCGGCGGGAGCGTGCTGGCGCTCCAGCAGGACGTGGGCCTGTCCTGGCTGGTGGTGGTGGCCCTGCCCGCGCTGGCGCTCAGCGTGGGCTCGGTGGTGTGGCGGATGATCCCGCTGTTCCGCACCATGCAGGACCGCATCGACGGCGCCAACCTCGTGCTGCGCGAGCAGATCACCGGCATCCGGGTGGTGCGGGCCTTCGTGCGCGAGACCCGGGAGGTCGAGCGCTTCGGCGGCGTCAACGACCAGCTGACCGACGTGTCGCTCAAGGCCGGCCGGCTGATGGCGCTGATGTTCCCCATGCTGCTGTTCATCATCAACGCGTCGAGCGTGGGCGTGCTGTGGTTCGGGGCCAACCGCATCGACGCCGGCGATATGACCGTGGGGTCGCTGGTCGCCTTCCTCAGCTACTTCACGCTGATGCTCATCGCGGTGATGATGGCCATGTTCGTGGCCCTCATGGCTCCCCGGGCGGCGGTGTGCGCGGATCGGATCGTCGACGTGCTCGACACGCAGCCGTCGGTGGCCGCCCCCGAACGGCCGGTGCCGGTGGGCGACGCGGTGGGCTCGCTGGAGCTGCGGGACGTGTCGTTCCGCTACCCCGGCGCCGAGGAGCCGGTGGTGCAGGGCATCTCGTTCACGTCGCTGGCCGGCCAGACCACCGCCATCGTCGGCAGCACCGGCGCGGGCAAGACCACGCTGGTCAACCTGGTGGCCCGCCTGTTCGACGTGACCGAGGGCCAGGTGCTGGTGGACGGGGTCGACGTGCGCGACCTGGAGCCCGACGCCCTGTGGCGACGCATCGGCCTGGTCCCCCAGAAGCCCTACCTGTTCTCGGGCACGGTCGCCTCCAACCTGCGCTACGGCAAGCCCGACGCCACCGAGGACGAGATGTGGGAGGCCCTCGCCGTGGCCGAGGCCGCCGAGTTCGTGGCGGCCATGCCCGGTGGGCTCCACGCCCGCATCGCCCAGGGCGGCACCAACGTGTCCGGCGGCCAGCGCCAGCGGCTGGCCATCGCCCGGGCGCTGGTCCGCCAGCCCGAGGTCTACTTGTTCGACGACTCGTTCTCGGCCCTCGACCTGGCCACCGACGCCCGGCTGCGGGCCCGCCTCGTGCCCTGGACCTTCGGCGCGACCGTGTTGGTGGTGGCCCAGCGGGTCTCGACCATCGCCGGTGCCGACCAGATCCTGGTGCTGGAGGACGGCCGGCCCGTCGGCCTCGGCCCCCACGACGAGCTGCTGGTGACCTGCCCGACCTATGCCGAGATCGTGGCCTCGCAGCTGCGGGAGGACGAGGCGGCGTGACCACGCAGACCTCGGCCCCGCAGCCGACCCCGCCCGAGCCCGACCGGCCCGGATGGACGGGCCCGCCTGTCGATGGACACGGCGACGGGCAGGGGGACGGGCACGGCGACGGGCAGGTCCCGCCCCGGGCCAGCGGCAGCCCCAGCTCCGTGCGCCCCATGGGTGCCGGCATCCCCACCGAGAAGGCGCGCGACTTCCGCAATTCGTCGCTGCGGATACTGGCCCTGCTGCGCGAGGACCGCATGCCGATCTCGCCCATCGTGGCCCTGGCCACCGTCGGCGTGGCGCTCACCGTCGTGGGCCCCAAGATCCTCGGCCACGCCACCGACCTCATCATCGCGGGCGTGACGAGCCCCACGGGCATCGACTTCGGCGAGCTGCACATGGTGCTGCTGGGACTGCTGGTGCTGTTCCTGGCCTCGTCCGGCATCACCTACATCAGCGCCTACCTGATGGCCGGCATCATCCAGCGCACGATGCACCGGCTGCGGGCCGCAGTCGAGGACAAGCTCAATCGCCTGCCGCTGTCCTACGTCGACCGCCAGCAGCTTGGCGATCTGCTCAGCCGGGTCACCAACGACATCGACAACGTGGCCCAGAGCCTGCAGCAGACGCTCAACCAGCTGGTGTCGCAGGCGCTGACGCTGGTGGGCGTGCTCGCCATGATGTTCTGGATCTCGCCGCTGCTGTCTCTGGTGGCGATCGTCTCGGTGCCGATCTCGGTGCTCACCATGCGCGCCATCGCCAAGCGCTCGCGCGTCCGGTTCATGGCCCAGTGGCGCCACACCGGCGAGCTCAACGCGCAGGTGGAGGAGGCCTTCACCGGCCACGCCATCGTCAAGGCCTTCGGCCGCCAGCGGGAGGTCGAGGAGCGCTTCCGGGTCACCAACGACGAGATGTACGAGGCCAGCTTCGGGGCCCAGTTCGTCTCGGGCGTCATCCAGCCGGCGATGATGTTCCTCGGCAACCTGAACTTCGTGATCATCGCGGTGGTCGGCGGGCTCCGGGTCACCGCCGGGGCCCTCACCATCGGCGACGTGCAGGCCATCCTGCAGTACACCCGGCAGTTCCAGATGCCGCTCACCCAGATGGCGGCCATGATCAACCTGCTGCAGTCGGGGGTCGCCTCGGCCGAGCGGGTGTTCGAGCTGCTCGACGCCGAGGAGGAGCGGCCCGACGGCGACGCTCTCCCGCTGGCGGGCACGCCGCGGGGGCGGGTCGCGTTCGAGGACGTGTCGTTCTCCTACCGGCCGGAGCGGCCGCTCATCACCGACCTGTCGCTGGTGGCCGAGCCGGGCCAGACCGTCGCCATCGTCGGCCCCACCGGGGCGGGCAAGACCACGCTGGTCAACCTGCTCATGCGCTTCTACGAGCTGGACCAGGGGCGGATCACCCTCGACGGGCGCGACATCGCCGAGATGCCCCGGCGCGACCTGCGCGCCGCGACCGGCATGGTGCTCCAGGACACCTGGCTGTTCGGCGGGACCATCCGCGACAACATCGCCTACGGCAACCCCGACGCGAGCGAGGACGAGATCATGGCCGCGGGCCGGGCGGCGTATGTCGACCGCTTCGCCCACTCGTTGCCCGATGGCTACGACACGCTGATCGACGACGAGGGCACCAACCTCAGCGCGGGCGAGAAGCAGCTGGTCACCATCGCCCGGGCGTTCCTGGCCGACCCCGCCATCCTCATCCTCGACGAGGCCACCAGCTCGGTCGACACCCGCACCGAGGTGCTCATCCAGGAGGCGATGGCCGCCCTGCGCTCGCAGCGCACCAGCTTCGTGATCGCCCACCGGCTGTCCACCATCCGGGACGCGGACGTGATCCTGGTGATGGAGGCCGGGCGCATCGTCGAGCAGGGCGACCATGACGAGCTGCTGGCCCGCGGCGGTGCCTACGCCCGCCTCTACAACGCCCAGTTCCGGGCCGCCGCGGTCGACCTCGACGCGGAGGTGGGCCCGCCCCCGCTCCAGCCCCAACCCCGGCCTCAGCCCCAGCCCCAGCCGTAGGCGGAAACGTTCCTCTCATTCTGCGAGATCCGTGCTATCGTAGCTCGGAACGCTCAGCGGAGGACCAGGCACATGCCGCACTTCACCAAGCCGGCCGAGGGCTCGTGGACCGAGCACTTCGGGCTCGCCACCGAGCCGGTGTCCTACGACGACTCGATCTCGCCGGAGTTCTACGAGGCGGAGCGCGACGCGATCTTCCGCCGCACCTGGCTGAACGTCGGGCGGGTCGAGCAGCTGGCCCGCAACGGCAGCTACTTCACCAAGGAGCTCGACGCGGCGCGCACCTCGGTGGTGGTCGTGCGGGACATGAAGGGCACGGTGCAGGCCTTCCACAACATGTGCCGCCACCGCGGCAACAAGCTGGTGTGGGAGGACTACCCCCGCGAGGAGACCAGCGGCATGTGCCGCCAGTTCACCTGCAAGTACCACGGCTGGCGCTACGACCTCGAGGGCGCGCTGACCTTCGTGCAGCAGGAGTCGGAGTTCTTCGACCTCGACAAGAGCCAGTTCGGGCTGGTGCCGGTGACCACCGATGTGTGGGAGGGGTTCATCTTCGTGAACTTCGACCCGCAGGCCCAGCCGCTGCGGGAGTACATGGGGCGCCTGGGGGCGGGGCTCGAGGGCTACCCGTTCCACCTGATGACCCAGCGGCACACCTACCGCGCCGAGGTGGGGAGCAACTGGAAGCTCTTCATCGACGCCTTCATGGAGTTCTACCACGCACCGGTTCTGCACGCGAAGCAGGCCGTGGCGGAGGAGTCCCGCAAGCTGCAGGGCTTCGGCTACGAGGCACTGGCCTACGACGTCGACGGTCCCCACGCCATGGTGTCGTCGTGGGGCGGCATGTCACCGCCCAAGGACCTGTCGATGGTCAAGCCCATGGAACGGGTGCTGCGCAGCGGCCTGTTCGGCAAGTGGGAGGGGCCCGACATCGGTGAGCTGCCCCCGGGCGTCAACCCCGCCCGCAGCCCCTCGTGGGGCACGGACTCGTTCCTGTTCTTCCCCAACTTCATGGTGCTGGTCTGGAAGCCGAACTGGTACCTCACGTACCACTACTGGCCGACGTCCTACAACACGCACATCTTCGAGACGTCGCTGTGCTTCGCGCCGCCGACCAACGCCTTCGAGCGCCTCCAGGAGGAGCTGGCGGTCGTCACCTTCAAGGAGTACGGCCTCCAGGACGGCAACACGCTGGAAGCCACGCAGACGATGATCGAGTCACGGGCGGTCACCGAGTTCCCGCTGTGCGACCAGGAGGTCATGCTCCGGCACCTGCACCGCACCTGCCGGCAGTACGTGGCCGATCACCAGGCGGGCCGGCCCGCCACCCCCGTCCGCATCACGGCTGCGTCGTAGAAGGAGACCGAGATGGCCATGCTTCCCGCTGCCTTCGCCGACCTCGAGCCGTTCGCCGAGTGGTGCCTGCCCAGCGAGAAGGACCGCTTCGCCAAGCGCATCGCCAGCACCATGCCCGAGCTCCAGGCGTTCTACGACGCCGCCTTCCCGCGCCTGCAGGAGAGCGAGGACTACCTGAACGGCGTAGCGCTCGACGGCATCTCCGACGAGGAGCGCAACCTGCTGTGGCTGTTCGCCTCGCTGGTCACCGTCTCGTTCCCGGTCGAGGTGTGGCGCCAGCCCCGGGTGCCCGACAGCGGCGCGTCCTCCATCGATGTGGTGTCGGCCCCGACACCCTAGGAGCATGTTGGTGGCGCCGACGCCTTAGGCGTCGTTGCGGGCGATCACGCCGCCCTTCATCACGAACCGCACCTGTTCGGTGAGGGTGATGTCGGTGGTGACGTCGCCGGGCACGCCGATCACGTCGGCCAGCAGCCCGGCCTCCAGCCGGCCGCGGTCGTCGACGTCGATGAGGT